>ERZ827168.68-NODE-68-length-165015-cov-6.418532_pt1 | contig 165015 bp, 177 predicted proteins | sample MGYA00519868_ERZ827168 | MGnify/ENA primary metagenome ERZ827168 (study PRJEB31778, sample SAMEA3449271) | human gut metagenome | biome: human gut; feature: human-associated habitat; material: faeces | place: United Kingdom | collected 2010/2012 ... | reverse complement strand
CTCCGGGTTGGGGATTTTGTTTTTAAACTCGACAGTTTCGGCAGAGCGACCCACATCGGGTATGTTGTTGACCAGAAGCTCAACGTGGTCGAGGCGCAGGGACGCGGCTACGGAGTGGTCAAGCGTCCGCTTTCAAAAGGCTCGTGGAAAGCATACGGCCGTCCGCCTTACTGGACGGAGGAAGAAGTCTGTGAGATCACCGGAGAAACCCCGGCTTATGTATTTGAGCGTGTTCTGAAGTACGGCAGACGCGGAGACGATGTGTGCGAACTCAAAAAGCTCCTCGCGGCGAAAGGCTTCACCGGATTGACACTCACCAACAGAAACTTCTACCGTCAGACCGAAAACGTTGTAAAGGCTTATCAGCAGGCGAACAAGCTGACGGTTGACGGTAAAGCCGGCAGGAATACAATCGAATCGCTCGGCGGTATTTATTCCGAATAACCGAAAATCTAATACTGCTGTTTAACGGCACAGCCCATCGGGGAGACATTATTCTCTTCGGCGGGCTTTATTTTTTTGTGCGTTTTTTTCCGAAATGCCATCCTCATGTTCATGGGATAGTGAGGAGGTGGTTCGCACATGACAGACCATCAGAAAGCAAAGGTAGTCGAAATGAGAAAAGCCGGATGCGGCTATTCTGAAATATCCAAAGCTCTGTCCGTTTCGAGAGATACCGTCAAGACCTTCTGCCGCCGAAACAACATCACGGTCGACAGCACCGAAGAACCGAAAGAGACAGCGGGAATCTGCCCGGAATGCGGAAAGCCGATAACACAAACCTCCGGCAGAAAACCGAAGCGATTCTGTTCGCCGGAGTGTCGGCAGAAATGGTGGAATGCTCACCCGGAGCGTGTCGGACAGAAAGCGGTTTATGAATATGTTTGCCCCAACTGCGGTCAGTCCTTTACCGCCTATGGAAACAGCCACAGAAAATTCTGCTCCCACGAATGCTATGTGGCTGCGAGGTTCAAAGGCGGTGAAGCCAGTGACTAAAGAACAGATGACAGCGGAAATCCGATATCAGGCAAGCATCGCGCCGTTCCGGCTTATGCTGAAAAACGGGCAGATTTCCACAGAGGATTATCGTGTGATAGACACAATTCTCACCGAAAAATACCGCCCTGTTTTCGTTCAATATATTTCTCCGAATTGACTGGATATATTTCAAAATCAGAGTTAATATGTCCGATACCAAAGGAGGGATACAATGGAAAAGACTATCGTAAACATTGCCCCTGCCGCGGCGGAAACCCCTCGTACAAAACGTGTGGCGGCCTATGCCAGAGTTTCCTGCGGCAAGGACACCATGCTGCATTCCTTGGCGGCGCAGATCGACTATTACCGTGACTACATCATTCGGAATCCCGAATGGCGGTTTGCCGGGGTCTACGCTGACGAAGCGAAAACAGGCACCAAGGACAATCGTGAACAGTTTCAGCTTCTTTTGACCGAATGTAGAAGCGGTAATATCGATATGATTATTACCAAGAGCATATCTCGGTTAGCAAGGAACACGGTCACGCTTCTTGAAACCGTGCGTGAACTTAAAAGCCTCGGTGTTGATGTTTTCTTTGAAGAACAGAACATCTACACATTGAGTGCCGAGGGTGAAGTGATGCTGACGCTCCTCGCTTCTTTCGCCCAGGCAGAGAGCCTTTCATGCAGCGATAGAAGCAACGAAGCCAACGCTGTCGGCACAGTATTCGTCTTTCACCAGAAAGCGAAAGGTCGCGGCCTATGCCCGTGTCTCAACGGCAAAAGAGGAACAGGAAAATTCCTTTGACGCGCAGGTCAGTTATTACACGCAGAAAATTCAGGCGAACCCAGAATGGGTCTTTGTTGAGGTGTATTCCGATGAGGGAATCACCGGCACGACCACCAAAAAGCGTGACGGCTTCAACAGAATGATAGAAGACGCCCTTGTCGGGAAAATCGACCTCATTCTCACTAAGTCCGTCAGCCGCTTCGCACGAAACACTGTCGACAGCCTTGTAACTATTCGGCAGCTCAAGGAGAAAGGTGTGGAGGTTTTCTTCGAGAAAGAGAACATTTACACCCTCGATGCCAAGGGCGAATTATTGCTTACGATCATGTCCTCGCTTGCGCAGGAAGAAGCAAGGTCGATTTCGGAGAACACCTCATGGGGTCGAAGAAAGTCCTTTGCGGACGGAAAGGTCAGCCTCGGATACTCCAATTTTCTCGGTTACGACAAGGGTCCCGACGGGGAGCTTGTTATAAATGAGGAACAGGCAAAAATCGTGCGGAGAATTTATGCAGAGTTCCTCGCCGGGAAAACTCCGGGCGGTATAGCGAAAGGCTTGACCGCTGACGGCATAGAAACGCCCGGACATAAGACGGTATGGCAGGCTTCCACGGTGCTAGCCCATCGAACCGGCATGTCTCTCTTTTGCTGTACGAACAAGCTGCTTGACGGAAACTGCGCCGACTTTCTCTTTGAAAATCTCGTCATTTAGCTGATCACCGAAGACAGAGATAAGCTTGGTGATTCCGTTGAGGATGTTGGCCGAGAAAGAGTTCATATCTCCTTCCCATGTGCCGATGCAGAGTCTTAGTACCCGGCTGAGCGTGTGATAGCCGTACTTCTGATAAATCTGCTCAAGAGTTGAAACGGCACAGATTACGCACGGTGCCTTTTTAGTGCCTATTTCAAGACCATATGACTCTACAAGGTCACGAATAATCAATTGGTCATCGTTCCCGGCTTCCAAGTTCGCCAGAAACACTTCATACGGACTTAGAGGCTTGACGAATTTCTGCTGATTGGCAAAGATGTCAGCTTCGTGTTCATAGACGAGTTCTTCGTAAATCATGCACCACACAGGTGTATCCCGTGAGCCGGAAACCAGGGCCACAATCTCAATTGTGTGCTGTCCGTTGAACACATAGTTTACTCCGTCACGTCTGCTGACCTTCACGGGGTTGATCTGATACAGATCAAAGTTTGCTGCGGCCCGAGCAATGTGGCTTTGAGAAAGATTCCGCTGGTATTTCTGATTGGATACCAGGTTCTTAATCGGGATCTTTTCAAAATGAACATTGGGGACAAATTGATTCAGATCTTCCATTCAGTCCTCCTTGATAGCGCCCAGCAGATCGCTCACGTGATCAGTCAGAGAAAGAAGCTGCCTGACGAGTCCTTCCCTTGCATGGGACGAGATGATGGACAAATCCGTTTGTTTCAGAACCCTGTCGATAGAACTTGACCAGGAAGGAATGGTCAAAGCAAGACCGTTGATATCAGCGTCCGGGTCAAACGCAGGCATGTCTTTGATTGATGTAACTGCCACAGTTCCTCTGACGCCTTCCGACACTTCACTGATGGCATTTCTGCTTTGGTTATACTGGATGAATGGTTGCTGCATTTTTTTAATTCTCCGCTCGACCTTCTTTATCTCCGGCGGGCTTAGTTTAGAGAGTTCCACCACGTTTTTATGGGCTATCTTGTACTGCCCGGACAGTATTCTCGGAACAATTTCTGCATCTTTCTCCGCAAGAGCGTCCATAGCCCTTGCATATATGGCATATTTTTCGACAGTACCCTTCGAGATATGATTGTCCTTTGCAATTCTCTCGGCAGTCTTACTGCGAGAGTGCGTCTCCTCATCTCGCTCCTGGGGAGCGATGACGACCGCCTCATCAAATGTGCTGTACTGATTATTTCCATTTGGATTCTTGACTGCTCCGGCAAGCTTCTCAGCCTCAAATTGCTTGCCTATCAGATACTTCCGAGTTTCCTCGGAGATGTTCCTTCTGCCAAGCTGATTGGCGCAGATCCAGGCGATTGCTTCCGCTTCGCAGGAGAAGTCCATCTCAAGGACAGCAAAGGGAATCTGATGCCGCATGCATATCTCGTAGCGATTATGACCGTCAACGATAACCCCGTTCCATGTGATGATTGGATCACGGCAGCCGTCGGATAGGATGTTCTGTTCAAGCTGAAGGTATTCCTTCCTCTGAAGCGGCCGGATCAGATTCTTGAATTTCGGTTCTATCTTTAACGGGCTAACGGTTTTCTCATCCATAACGATTCCTACCGATCCATTCTCTGTAAAGTCTTAAGGGAGAAGACAGCTACTTTCAGTGATGGGATGACACTGCCTGTGAGCCTATATGCGCCGCCGTCTTCGATCCCCGGCTCCACTTCCCGCAGCTTCCGTATAAAAGGCCTGCTGTAGATCTCGTAAGAGTTTTCCGAATGCATGCGCTTCTCTACGATGCGGTGTGTCTGTCCTCCTGACATTTCCTTCTCAACGGTCTGAATTGCTACCACACCGTCGTCCGGATTCACAAGGAGTTGAATATACCTCGGCTCTCCGAGCTGACGGAACAACGCTTTGTGAATGCGGATGCCATACTTCTTGGTATCGACCGCCATCGTCACTACCGCATTGCATGTATCACTCATGGCCGCACCTCCGGAGAATACTGCTGCGAGGGTGCCTGCGGTTCAGCAGTGTCCTGCTTTACCTCATCTGCAGCCTCGGAAGCAGATGTGTCCTTGATGGAGTAAATCGCATACCCATCGAAAATGTTGATCTGCATTGACTGCTGATGCTCCTTATAAGGCAAACCGAACTGATCCTGCCATCCTGCGGGGAATACAGGCGTCCTTGACGTCTTTGGCTTGGATCCTTCTTGGAACGTGCGCTGATATGTCTCAGTCGCATTGAGATCGAAAGCAATCATGTACTGCCCATTTGCGTGAATGAGCCTGCCGAGAAGCTTATACCGATAGTCGGGATTCCATTCCATGAGAGAGACAATCTTGGCAAAGAACAGTTTGCATGTGGTCTGTTTGGGTTTCCTCTTGCCCTTGCTTATACTGCACCAGGCAAAGGAGTCCCTCGCGTTCTCGGCACATGGACGCAGAGCCATGATTTTCGTGTTCCGATTGACCAGCACCTGTACAAAGTTGGTGTCAGGGAACTTATTCAGACATGCGCTGTTTACGTAGAACCTGCAGTTATTAAAAGTGACCGCGGGCTCCGCTAAGTGAGCGAAGAACTCTCTTCGCACTACCTGGAAGCCGTCAAAATCGAAATCAGCTCCCATGTCGATGATCTCGTCGCCCTTTTCCAACAGAGGAGTCTCGGGATTCACCCGTTCCTTGACCTCCGCAACCTGATACACCGCAGCAGGCTCGCCCATACGGTATTCATCATTCCAAGTTTCCATTGCTTACCTCCTGTGGCATAACACCGCCTAATTCATGCGTGATATACTGTTTCAATTCATCGAAGCCGGTGACGTTTAACTTCTTTCCCGTTTCAAAGAGCTGCCCCTTGATTCGCAGTTCCCAATCTGACTTTGTCATACTGGCAAGTGACGAAAAGGGCTGCTCATGAAGATAAAACTCTTTACCGAATGTGTGAGTCCACTGAGCCGGAATAGCTCGAATGTGTTTCCCGCTCGGCGTGAGAGGCTGGACGCTGCTTGCCCCGCCCTCGCCGGACTCCTTGGTGGGAAGGACATATGACTTGAAAAAGGCCTCAGAGTCTTTAGCGTCGAAGATATACGCGAGTTCTCCTTCGCCTTCAAAGAGAAACCCTGTCATGCGGTATTTGCACTCGGTGTTCCAGCCAAACAGAGAGAACACAGTGTCACTGAACGCGGCTGAAGGAATGTCCCTTGGCTTCGGTCTTCCTCCGCATGTCTTGGAGATGAGAACTCCATTGCGGTTGGACGCATCTGTAGGCCGCACTGCAAACTTCATCTCCACGGGATTGATAAGCAGCTCCACAAAGTTCTTCGCTCCGAACTTTTTGATACACTCCGTGCTGAACTTGATCTTACGATCTTGAAATGTCACGGTTGGATAGGTATATCCCCCGAAGAACTCCGTCCTTGTAATCTCAAAGCCGCGAAGATCGAAGTCACCGGCTTCCACCTGAATGGTCATCTCCTCCGGCTCCTGCGACTCGGACGGTACATTGTCGTCCTCGATGTATACGCTTTGCGCCGCATTCATGTAGTCCGCTTCTTTGAATCCGGCCCAGCGAGGATTGATAGTGACAAAACCTTTCAGGACGCCACTGTCGATCACGCGCAGCTCCGGAAGGATTGACTTATTCCCATACTTCGCATTGTCGAGCATCCGCTGAACAGCATTAAAATCATCCCGAGACACAATTGCCGTGTGATGGTTGAAGTACCAGCTCTGCGGCTTCTCTCCGCAGTTCTTCAAAGTGCGATGAGTGCGGTAGTTTTCGGTATAGGTCTTGCGGGTCAGAACATCACCACAGTGACGCTCATTGCGAAGTACTGAAGCGACGCCGCTGGCTGTCCAGCATAGCTTTCCGAAATAGGACAGCCGCTCCTGTGCAATGAGAGTATCCGCAATCTGCTGTGTGGAATAGCCGTACAGATACATATAGAACATGAGCTTGACCGTCGGCGCCTCTTCAGGATTAATCTGAAGTTCTCCCTCCTCGTCATGGGTATACCCGAACAGTTTGGGAGTAAGAGGGATGCCATGATCCAATCGCATCCGCAGCGACGTTTCCATGCTGCGGCTTCGAGTATGCGACTCCTCTTCTGCCATTGTCGCCTGGAAGGTTAGCGCCATCTGCGAATCATCGTTGAGGGAGAAGATCGCCTCAGACTCGAAGAACACGCCAACACGAGGTTTGAGCTCCGCAAGATTACGAACCGTACCGATGAAGTCCTCCACGTTTCTTGCGAATCGGGAGACGGATTTGGTTATGATCATGTCGATCTTCCCGGCACGGCAGTCGGCAATCATTCTATTAAACTCATCCCGCTTTTTGAGGGAAGTACCACTGATTCCTTCGTCGGCGTAGATCTTGACCAGCGTCCAGTTCGGATGCCGAGTAACGAACTCTTCATAATATTTTTTCTGCAGCTCATACGAAGTGGTCTGCCTGACGTCATCTGTCGAGACACGAACATAAATCGCAACCCGCTGGTTGACGTCATTGTCGTAATAGTCCGTCTGCTTTTTCGCCGGAATAAACATATAGTTCTCCGGGTCGATGGTTACGTTGTACCGCTTCTTAACCTTCTGCTTCTGCTGTTCTTTCCGACGCTTGCTCTCGGTATCAAGCATCTTCTACACCTCCCATTAAGAGCGGAAGTTCTTCCGCCTCATCCTCCGGCAGCACTTCCCAATCTCCTGAGGGGAAGAACTCCCTGTCATGATTGTCATGCTGGTAGTAGGAGGCAAGCGTGAAGATGTTTTCCGAAACAAAGTAGATCCCGACCGGTTTTTCAAGAGCAGCAAGCATACGAGTCAGGATCGTAATCTCATAGTGTTTTTTCGAAACATTAGATACCTTTTGCGTGATGATCAAGTCCACCTTTCCAGCGAAGCAGTCACTCAGCAGCCTGCACCACTCTTTTGCGCTTTCCATATTTGGAGCTGTTGCTCCTTCATCAATATAGAAATCTACCAGCTCCCAATTGGGACAAAGCGCCATCGTATCCTGATACTGCCGGATGTGGTATTCAAGATAGTTGTCGTGTTTCGTCTGATTGAAGTAGCGAATATAGATGCCGACACGATAGTGACGCCTGGGACTCGGCTGTTCGTGCCGGATGGTTTTTAACCAAGCCTTGTGCTCGACGATCTGCTGATCCGCCTCATAGTTTCCTGTAAAGGGTACTGAGAAATCGGGAGTTACTTCGGCTTCGGCAAGTTTTTTGAATACTTCCAGCTCTTCCGGCATGGTATGCACCTCCATATGACATCGGGATAAGCACATTTTATCGGCTAAAGCCGAAAAAAAGAATAAACCGAGGGTCAAGTAAATGACTCTCGGTTAATGAAAGGCAAAAAAATAACAGGTCGGAGCGATCTGACCTGTTAGTAATCCGTATTCGGTTTAGGGGAATGCATGGACTTCTTGACTTCCTTGACGATTTTGAGAATTGACTCGATCTCGGTCGGCGTACAGTCCTCAAGAAGTTCCGCAAACTCGCTTTTATAGATGTTGTTCACCTCGGGAATATCCGTGCGGAGAAGGACGTCAGCGGAAACCTGCAATGCCTCGACAATTCCAATGAAAGTAGTGAGCCGCATAGAAGACTTGCCCGTCTCGATATCGCTGACCTGAGACAAGGAGATATTCGCCTTATCCGCAAGATCGGCCTGGCTCATCTTCTTATTGGTTCGGATATCACGGATTCGTTTTCCGATTTCTATGACTTCCTCCGACCGCGGATTACTTCTCACTTCTCTCACCTCCATTTCGGGTTAACCATAAACCCTAATAAAATTATATCGGGATTACGCCAAGTATCTATAGCGATAACGCCATGTCATCGGGTTAACGCTATAATAAAACCAACTTTATTTTTGGAGGTTTTATTATGGCAATCAACTTCGTACAAATCGGCAAACACATCGGAGAGATCAGAAAGCGTCGAGGCCTCTCTCAGCAGAAGCTCTCGGAAATCATCGACAAGTCTCCAACCTATGTCAGCTACATAGAAGGCGGGCTGAAGTGCATGAGTCTCGACACCTTCGTCTCCATTGCGAATGCTCTCCAGGTATCAGCGGACGAGCTTCTCAAGGACAACATCGAGAACAACATCAAGGTGGCCAACCACGAATTTGCTTCCCTGATCGCGGACTGCAGCGAATACGAGAAGCGAGTCCTTCTATCGATGCTGAAGACAGCAAAGACAGCCATGCGGGAGAACCGCCACCTTCTGATGACTCGGCGTAAGTAAATTATATGGACACATTTTGAGAGACGCAATCGACCGAAAGTCAACGACTTCACTCCTGGTTTATGGATTCAAAGTTGGCCTGGTCGGTTTATTTCTATTCTCTCTGGACTTGTGCGAATGCCGCCGGTAATGTGTCTTGCTGACAGAATTACATTTTCGCCGAATCCTATTACATTTTCGGGAAAATCGAGATTTTTCAAGGGCTCATCAGTATAATAAAGTGCGAAAGGATGATGAACGATGATCTATTTCACGGGTGATATCCACGGCGCTGTCGACGGTATCGCTGACTTTATAAATAAAATACATCCCACCATGGAGGACGTGATCGTTCTCCTGGGGGATGTAGGAGCAAACTATTATACAGGCCGCAGGGACAACCTGCTGAAAGCCTTTCTCAATGACGCCGGAACGGTGTTCCTCTGTATCCACGGAAACCATGAAAGGCGTCCGACCACCATACCGGGATATGTTGAAACAGAGTGGCATGGCGGAAAAGCATGGGTTCAACCCGAGTATCCCAATCTAATCTTTGCCAGGGATGGCGAGATCTATACGCTGAACGGACTACGCTATCTTGTGATCGGCGGCGCCTACAGTGTGGACAAGTACTACCGGTTAAGCCGCGGCTGGGGCTGGTGGCCTGACGAGCAGCCATCACCTGAGATCAAGACATTCGTAGAGCAGCAGATCAAAAGCAAGCCCTTCGACATAGTCTTGTCGCATACTTGCCCGTTCAAGTATGAGCCAACCGAGATGTTTCTCGGTGGGATCGATCAAAGCACCGTGGATGACAGCACAGAGCGTTGGCTTGATACCATCGAAGAAGCAATTGAGTACAAGGCGTGGTTCTGCGGACATTGGCATACGGACAAGAGGATCGACAAAATGCACTTCCTGTTCCATTCCTTCGAATCCGATGAACAGTTCAAACAATCAATGGAGGATTGAACTATGAGAAAACTGCCCTCACTGACTGAGATAGAGCATATCACGTCCAAGGAGTTTGGAGAGAACATGGACGCCATTCTGGATCGGATTTCGAATGAAGATATTGCTCTCATCATCGATCATAACAGCAAATCTTACGTTCTCTGCCCGGCGAACTGGTTTGATCTCCGCGAGCTGAAGCATCTGGAGCTGATGGTCAGAAACGCTGTGCGGTTTGTTGTCTCCGTTGATAACTCCGATCTGACGGAAACTGTGCAGATGGTCAAGGATGTGGCTCCGGCTCTCTCGCCGGAGTGCATCGACAGTCTCCTTGAACTGGTCAGCGGTAGAAATGCCAAGGCAGGCGATAATGAGTGGGATGGACTGCGACAGGCTTTAGAAGCGGCTCTTCCGACAACAGAAAAAAGGAATGATGAAAATATACCATGATTTACTATATCGCGGACATGCACTTCGGACACAAGAACGTGCTCCGCTTTGACAACCGCCCTTTTGCGGATACGGATCTGATGGATGAAGTGCTGATTCACAACTGGAACGAGCGCGTCACAGGCGAAGATATAGTTTATGTTCTTGGCGACGCCTTCTGGAAGAACGAAGAAAACAGCGTGAAGATCATCCAGAGGCTCAACGGTCACAAGCACCTGATCCGAGGAAATCATGACCGAGTCCATGGCCGGCTGCGATTCCATTGGGAGAGCATCGAGCAGTATGCTGAAATCAACGATGGGAATACGCTGGTCATCATGAGCCACTATCCCATCATGTTCTATAAGAATCAGCACTATGACGCCGTCATGCTCTACGGTCATGTACATAATACCCGAGAGTGGCAGCTTGTAGAAAAGTGGAAGCACGAGCAGTGGGATATGGGTATTCCGAGCAGGCTGATCAACGTAGGGTGCATGATGGACTACATGAGATACACGCCCCGCACTCTTGAAGAACTGCTGGACGCCAATCCGATGCCGATATTCGACAGAATTCGACAAGATGGGACACCCGTCGACAGCCCTTCGGAGGACTCATGTAGTGGATAACCAAGATAAGCTCATTGATGACGTTGAAGTCATCGCAAAGAAGATAAAAGAACTTCACGCTTTGGCCTATGTCCGGTATTCCCGATTGGTGGATGCGGTGCTGGCCGACAGCCTAACGGATGAGAAACAGATTGAGCACATTCTTGACGGCATTTTAGACTTCGGAGATGACCTGCGCTTCCTGGAATTATCCAAGAAGCTTTGCCGCCATATCTACTACCGGTACCCGCACCTTGTGGGCAGCTTCATAAACATGTATCGAATGCTGTTCGAGGAGAAAGAGGATTCAGATGGAAATGGTGACGATTGAGGTCAGGCTCCCCAAAGAAATATATGATAAGGCTTCCGAGATTCTTGCCAGGCAGGGGCTCACAATGGAAGACGCCCTCATCCTGTTCTTCCAAGAGACAGCCAGACTCGGACGAATTCCTTTCGAGTATGCAGAAGAAGATCTCGAAGAAGCCAGGAGATGGGAGAAGATGATGAACGATGATTTATGTGATGTCTGATATCCATGGAAATGCCATTCGGTTCAACTCCATCATGGAGCAGATTGATCTGCAGCCGGAGGACACCCTCTATGTTCTCGGAGATGTAATTGATCGGTACCCTGACGGCATCAGGATACTCCGTTTGCTGATGAGCATGCCCAACGTACAAATGCTTCTGGGCAATCACGAATACATGATGTTGAATGCCCTGGACCGGCTTGCTAAAGACAATCCCGAGTATCCACATGCTCTGCGACTTTGGTACCGAAACGGCGGGGATATCACGCACGAGTATATAAAACACATTCGAAAGTCTGTCCGTAAGGAGATATTCGATTATCTTCACAGCCTGCCTTTGAATATCGACATTGAGGTCAACGGTCAGCCGTATATCCTCGTGCATGGCGGCGCAATCGCAGCGTACCACAACTATATGTACAGGTACGATACCCAGGAAGAATATGCGGTATGGAACCGCATTTACTACAACGAGCCTGATATTGAGGGCAAAATCATAATCTTCGGTCATACACCGACATCGGAATACCAGCACAACAACCCGCTTGAGATATGGCAGTCGCCGTCAGGAGGCAAAATCGGAATCGATTGCGGGTGCGGTTTCCCGCACCCATTATCACAAGGGCGGCATCCCGCATACGGAAGACTTGCTTGCCTGCGGTTGGATGATATGCAGGTGTTCTATTCGGAAGAAGAAATCCCCGAGGAGGTGGAGGAAATACTATGGTAGGAAATTCAATTCATGGAGAACGAGCCTTTGCGTATATACGGACATCTATGAATGCGAGTCAGACTTCGGCAGATGATCAATACTGTGCCATTAGTGACTACTGTGAGGAACACGATGTGAAACTGGACAGCGTCTATACCGTTGCCGGAACGCCGGAATTCGCCAGCAAGTACTTGGATCAAATCATTGAGGAAATGCAGAAGAATTCCTGCAATACTCTCATCATCGCATCCAGATCCCGTCTCGGAAGAAACCACGAACAGGCAAGCAAACAACTTGAGAAATTCTCCGATTGCGGTATCCGTGTGTGCTCCGCACAGGATGATCTAATTGCAAACAAGGATAATGTCCCCGAGAAAGATATTGATGATGAAGAAGCCCAGGACGATGGCTTCCGCATGTCCATGTAAAACAAAGGTGGTGGGATTGAATGCACAAAAAACTTACGCAGCCCAAAGTGGATCACTACATCCATTGGCTCAGCAGAGATGATCACTTTGGAATGCACGGCTGCGTCTATGATGATAAGAGCGACAAACTGCTTGATGAGTTCTTTGAACTGATTGATCAGATCGCTCCGGTCTCTAAGAACGGAGTAAGGGCGCTCTGGCTTCGCGCGGAACGCGGGCCCATCGAGGATTACGGCAACGCAGAGGAAGAAGTTGCCTGCGGTGATTTCGATTCTGTTGAACAGTTCATTGAGGAATGGAAGGCATGGTTTCCGGATGAAATCAAGTGGTACCAGCTGCAGGCCGTTCAACTCAAAGACGAAGGATACAGAGCTGTCATGCTCGGGCATAAATATGTCATCGTTCAGGACAAACGCAGAGAGCCTGCCGGATTTCCGAATGAGATTCCCGAGTTTGTCCAGTGGCTGATTGAGGGAGTCAAAGAATGTATCGAGATGCTCAAATCCGGAACATATAACGACTTCATCAAAGAGAACCTGCCTCCGGAACATCGAATCGGCAAAATCCTTCGCAAACATTATTGGGATGTATGGCCGGAGGCAAGAAAAGAGTTCTTTGAGGATATTTCCGCAGAGGACGTCGCTGAGTTTATCCGGAAGGCATCCGCTCAGGGAGAAGGCTCTGAAACTATCAAGGAACGATTGCCATCCATGACGGCAAACGATTTCTTCCGGTTCTGTGCAATGGGATACGCGGAGAACAAATACAACGGCTGCGACAAAACCCCAAAGGAACAGTATTATCTCCATGCAGATGGTCGGGATGAAGGGCTGAAGGATCTTGATCCTGACGATCCCGAGGCATTCCACGCATGGCTTCATGACTACTCCCACGGAGGCGGGCATCCCTGGGAAGTATGCAGAGGCGGCAACTCAACACATGTATCTCTGCGGCCGATGGACGATAAAGACGGATACTTCCTTTATCTGGACGGGGATGCATGGAACAGAACCATCGAGACGGTCAAGTTCTATCTTGCCCTGACAAGAGCAGGAATTCCGGTGTATCTCATTGAAGCCCACACTCTGGCAGACAGACTGGCAGAAAAAGAGTGGATCGGGATCGTGCCGGATGGAGTGATGCCTGCTTATTGTGAGAGCTGGTTCCCAAATGAGCACATCATCGATTATATGAATCTGCCGTATGATGATCGGGAGAAGTTTCTGCCGTTCTGCGTGTGGTATGACGAGGAGCCGATCATGCTTGTAACAGAGAAGGAGGCCGAACCGAAATGAGCGGAGGGTGTTGGAATTATATGAACGACTCGGCCGCAAGCGAAATCCTCGGTTATCACATCTATGTCGGATATGGGCTGGACAGCGAAAGACATAATGAGAATTACAAAATGGTAGTAAGAGATAATCCGTTAGGAGATCCTGAAATCTCTGCTTTGGTGTATGACGTCTTTTGTTTGCTCCACTCCTATGATTGGGCAGAGTCCGGCGACACGGACATGAACGACTATCAGAAAGACGTGGAAATCTTCAAAAAGAGGTGGTTCAAAAAGGCGAGGAAAGATCGGATCAAAGAGATGATCGATATCAGCACCGAAAAACTCAAAGAGGATCTGTATCAGGCATTCGGAGTTGAAACAGAAAGCAGCAGTGAACTATGAGTTCAATGACTTTTCAGTTTCAACCCGATACAATACTCACAGACAATCAATCTTAATGACGAGGTGAATGTATATGAACTTGAAAGAAGCGTTCCGTTACCAAAACAAGCTCCAGTCCTTCATGGACGAAGCCCAGGGCATCCTGGATAGTGACGCCAATGTCACCAAGGTAGAGAACACCTATCTCCGGCATAAGGTGATGGCAGAGGCAGAGGATGAGACTGTCCTCATCGCCCCCGAAACCGAATACTATGAGCAGATTACTGATATCGCTCAGTTTCTGCTCTATCTGCTGAACGAGAAGGATAAGCTGTTCGCGGCGATCCGCAAGGCGAAAGATTCCCTCGACATCGACATGGACAGCGAGGTCAGCCTCAATGCCACTCGTCAGAGCATCGCCCGTACCTTCAAGCGGATGAATGATCTGCGCAATTCTGAGCAGACCATCTCCAACGGCGGCACCGGCTACCGTTTCAATGCCGAAGGCAATCAGATCTCCTATCGCTGCGACGTCAAGCGCGTGACTACGATCAACTATGACCGCAATGTTATCCGTGCCGAGCTCGGCAAGCTGAACATGCTGGCTGACGAGACTTCCACGAAGATCGATCTGTGCCTGGTCACCTCCAAGGTGGACTATGAGCCGCCCTTCGATGTGAACTCGAGCTTCGCTGAAGCGTTCGAGGCATATACGGAAAACGCCAGGGCATAACGCCCTGGCGCAGACCGACTATTTTGGGTGCGGCAAGATAAGAGAATACGGATACCGGTTCAGGTGCAGATGAACTATAAGGCTGCACACATCCGTAAGGATATTCCGGTTCGGCTCACCCTACGAGCCTTCATGATAGGAGAAAAGAAGCGTTCAGCTTCTCCGTCACCGCCCTACATCCTTACATCAGAACCGTTCTTTCGTCACCACTCTCATTCTTGCTTCCGAACTGACATCTCCATTGTGAGGCATGCAAGCCCAACTCGCTGGTTACGAGATTATTATGATCAAATACTGATCTTTCTTTCTCCGTGAGCAGCGTCGAAAGCGTGCCCCGTCATGCCGCCGACAATGCAAACGGAACAAATGGTTGAAGTTGCATCGGACTCTTGCCGTATCCAAAATAGCCGGTCAAAAAATGACTTGAGCAGCAGGACTCAGCCTGCTGCTCACCGACGATATGCAGTTTTACCGCAACGGGAACCAGGATCTGATCCATCGGAACCTCAAAGAGATTTCCAAGTGCGTACAGATTATCTACGGTGGGAAGGCTTTCACCTTTTTGCCACTTGTAGATTGCCCGAGGTTCCTCAAAGCCGAAGTAGCTCTGCAGATCTCGAACAGTCATGCCGCGCTCGAGGCGCAGGCGACGGATGTTGTTTCCCGTGGCGACAAGGTCAATCACGGGATAGGCTTTTATGCCCATGACAATCGCCTCCTTCAAGAGAGTGATATTAAAAGATAGCAGAAAGAAACGGGAAATGCAAGAGAAAACGCAAAAATGGAGGCAACTTTGAGAGAAAAACTGTACTTGACGATCAGCAAGTTCTCTATCCGCTCACTGTTCTATGACTACTTCATGTTCTTTGATACGACGCCGTATCTGGCCGATCAGTTGTTCATCCGGCACGAGGTTCGCGTATGGTTCGAAAGTGAGTATGCAAAAGACGGTTCTCCCTACCTCGCAATCTTCTGTCATGTCAGGAAGAAGGATGTACCGAAGTTTCTCGCAGCTTTGGAGGATCTGAAGAAAAGCATGATCCTGTGTGGACATCCACACTACGAAGACGAAATCAGCTCTATTATGGATAAGATGGAAAAGATGAAAGGAGCGCAGCACGGCGATGAAAATGACGCCGCTCAAGAAACAGAACAAAAGAGAACAGCGTAAATTCTACTCATCCAAGCGAGGCTCCTGGAATGGGGTCTCGCCTATAACCCGTATTGTACAGAGCAGGAGGGTTTATGACAGAAACCGCATTAAACGAGAGGATCGCCGAACTGCAGGAGAATGAATCGGAAGCAGCTCATCAGAGGCAAAAAGCTCGCCGCAGGCTGCGGCGAGGCACAAACATCAGAAAAACGGATGACCTGCTCCGGATAATAAATTACGGCGGTTATGCTCCGCATCGCGGATATATCAATTGGGGCTTCAGCGGGAGGACGCTGCTCCATACAGGCAAATACATCAAATATCCCAAGAACAGCAACTGCCAGAGGTGGATCAAGAGAGAAACAAGCCGCCGGATTCGCAGATGCAGGGATGTTCCTGCAAAAGGCAACTATTACCGTCGGCTCTTCGATTATTGGTGGACATTGTATTGATAAGGTGAACTTGAATGGATGATAAAATGCAGCGGGAGCTTATGAGCAAACTTGCTGAGTTGGAGAGCAAACACAAAAGACGTCTTCCCCCGGATGATATACATCTTCGCCTCCGCAGAGATATGGATAGAGCTCAGAAGGATACTCCGGTTATTTCAAAAGAGCTTTTCTGCACAGCGATCCACCTGCTCAAAGAACAAGAATCCATCGATGACGAATTCGGTCGAGCGTTACAGAAAGTCGGCAACGGTCATTTCGCATACGGGACAGAGAACAAATATCGGAAAGCTCTTCTGATGGTTCTCAAGGACGCAATCAATGATCAGTATAACTACATCGATTGGTGGCTCTACGAAGGAGCTCCCGACTATAAGATCTGGAACGAAGATGAATCAATAGAATGGGATCTTACGGAGCCGGAGGCACTGTACGATTTCATCACAACAGAATGAAAATAAGGCTTTGCCAATGCAACCGTGTCGAGATCTGCAGGTCGCGGCTCGGAGAGGCGTATCAACAGCTAATTGACCACGAAATTGCGTGTGGGATAGTCAAACCCGTGGGTGCACAGAAAGCCAGGATAGGAGTCGGAGCGGCCTGGAGGAAAGGGGCGCCAAAGGCAAAGTTTTTATTTGAGTTGCGAGGTGCAGAATGCAGATTGACATTCATAGAGAGAAAAAAATAGTTTGTATCTGGTTGACCCGGAAAGAATCTTCCGAGTACAAAAACGAGAAGAGTCCCATCCTAACACCGTTGTTTGAAGGGTACAGAAAGAGGAAGTACCATATTGCCGTATTTATGTCTGGCCCGGGGGATCTTTATGACAGTATGCATGGACTGCTCCTATATAACCGCCGTAAGATGGCAGAAAAGGAATTAGGTGTTCAATGGCCGAGGTCAAGAGGATAAAACAGCATTTTGTGTTAAACTTGTGGGAACCCGCTGCTCCTGCGTTCTGCTCTTTCGCCAAACCCTATGTGGGCAACAGACATGATTTGCTGAAGGTTGCAGTCAACATGAAAAACGCCGACCCGCAGAGTGAGACGGCAAAAGCAATACAAGAGTATTTTGGCGGGAAACACGGAGCTACGCACAAGATTGCATATCAGGAAATCGCGATTCTTACTCCCGTAAGAGTATTGGCTACATCAAAGATGACTCTCCCAGGTAGAACCTGGGAGCACTTGAACGTGTGGGATTGTCCCTACAAAATGAAGTTCGATGCCGCCGAAGTAAGCCAGATCATTATACGCTACGATGGAATGTACCGTCGCTGCATAAGAGCCAAATTCACTGACCTCTGCTATGAAGGCACTAAAGGCGAATGGAGGCCGGTTGGTTCTGTACTCTTCGGAAACGCAAGCGTCATAGAATTCAACTCGGACACCGGCTCCTTTGAAAATCTCCTATATGTACAGGAAGATGTTTCTGATACCAAGGAGCAATTGGAAACAAAACTCGACAACCCCGACGAAATCATTTTGGATAGAATCTGCGACGAAGTCTTTGGGGACGGATGAGTGATTGACTTCTGTGCCAGAAATACATAAAATTAAGAGAGAGGAAGTGCTCAATTATACGAACAGCTATGCGAGGCGAGCAAATATGATCTATACCCCCGATACAAAGAAAGCTATCAAGCTATGCTTTGAGGCACATAGGAATCAAACAGATAAATCCGGGCTGCCGTATGTCTTCCATCCTTTCCACGTGGCAGAGCAGATGCCGGATGAGGAAACAACGATTGTCGCACTGCTCCATGATGTGATCGAAGATACATCCTACACCATTGACGATCTTCGAAAAATGGGGTTTTCGGAAGAAGTGCTTGATGCGCTTGACTTAATGACTCATGACAAGAACGTGCCTTATATGGAGTATGTGGCTAAAATCAGTGAAAACGAGATCGCTCGTACTGTAAAGTTGGCTGATCTCCGACACAACAGCGATCTGACTCGTCTGGATGAGATCGATGATAAAGCTCGCAATCGTATAGAGAAGTATAAGGCAGCCATCCGGCTCCTCTCGGAATCTAAGACCTCCTTCTGCCCGTATTACGATAAAGGCACCGATACCTGGCGGGTTGATTTTCCTGATCGTGACTCCGAGGAAGGCGATCTCCTGTATGTTGCAAGCGAATATGCTCGGACAGGTCTTTATTACCCATACAATGTAGCTGTCACTGCCGGAAAGGAATACAGCGGTCATGCGCATTCCTTCGAGGGAGTCATACAGGCTTTGCTGGATGATCCTGCTGGGTTTTCGATTGCTGGATTTGAGGAGTTCTATTCAAAACAGGAACAAGAGATGCTCCTGGATATACGAAATAAGCTGATGAATAATATCGGGGAGAAAGCCAGTACAGCAGCAAAGCCCGATTCCGCTGAGCTTCTTTGAGGTCAGTACTATTCTATCAGATTCCCTGAAAAATGAAATAAACCACGAGTCATCATCTTGACTCCTGGTTTATGAAGGAGAAAATGCTCTCGATAACAGAAAAAAGCAAAATATCTTTTTTGGTGCAACGTGCCATATCGAGTGGATGTAACGGATTTCAGTTACATCCACTTTTTTATTATCGTGTCCGGAGCAGGTTTACGCCTGCTCCATTTCTTCTTCCTCAAAAGAATCATCATCCGCGTTGTATCCCTCCGGGAACAGCTCCTTCAGATTCTCCGGCGGCTCGCAGGAAACATACTCAATGGCGACACCCTCACGGATGTCGGCAGTGTAGTTCGGATGGCACTGCGTGGGATTAATGTCCAGATACCCGACGAACTTGTAGTAGATGACAAGTCGTTGGGTTTTGTTTTTGCCCGTCCCCTGCGTTTCGTACACATCAATGTGGTCAATCAGCTCATTCAACACCTGCTTGGTCAGCGTCCGCATTTCCATGAACTTGCGTATCGCATGGATGAACTCCTCCCGCTCGTTTTCCTTTTCGCCCATTTCGGTCAGCTTCCTGCGCAGCTTCAGAATCTTCTTTTGCAGCTGCTCACGCTCATCGGAATATTCCTGCGAAAGAACACAGTAGTTATCCTCCGAGGTCTTGCCGCTGAGCTTATCCTCATAAAGCGTTTTCAGTAGCTTGGGAATGATCTCAATACGCATTTCTGACTTGCGCAGCTCGGACTGAACTGTTTTCTTTTCACTCTCTACCTGCTTAATGCTTCTGCGGGCAAAAATTTCGGCAAAGCGGTTTTCATCGGCTATGAGGTATTCCGCAAGCCTCCTTAGCTCCATTTCCACCACCGCTTCCACCGCATCCGCACGGATGTAGTGGCGGGTAAGGCAGGTACCGCGGTAGTCCTTCACATAGTTGGAGCATGAAAAGTAATGAATGTCCCTGTTCTGCGTGTTGGTGTGGTACCAGAGCTTGCTGCCGCAATCCGCACAGCGGAGGATGTCGCAGAATATGCTCTTCGGGCCGTTTATCTCCTTCGGCGCACGCTGGTGCGTACTTTTCAGCCTTTTCTGCACCTTTTGATAGGTGTCACGCAAGATGATTGCCTCGTGCCTGTCTTCAAACACCATCCAGTCCTCTTTGGGGTTGTCAATACGGCGGTGGTTTTTGAATGACTTGGAACGCGTTTTGAAATTCAGCACATCGCCGCAGTATTCTTGCCGCGTCAGAATACCGTGGATGGTGCTCGATTTCCATTTGTACGGATTCGGCTGGCTTTTCTTGCCGCCGCGATTGATGCCTTTGGACGCCCAGTACGCCGTACAGTTCAGGTGCTGCTCCTCCTGCATGATCCTTGCAATGGTGTCCTCGCCGTTGCCGTCCAAATACAGCTTAAAAATCTCCCTGACGACCGATGCGGCCTCCGGGTCGATGATCCAGCGCTTCTTGTCCTGCGGGTCTTTCACATAGCCGTATGGGGGTTGGGAGAGCGGCTCGCCGGCCCTCCCTCGTGTATTGTGCGCAGACCGTACCTTGCGGCTGATATCCTTGGCATATAGCTCGTTCATGATATTCTTGATGGGGATAAAATCGTCCATATCCGTTGCCCCGTCAACGCAGTCCACATTATCGTTGATGGCGATAAAGCGGACGTTGTGGTCGGGAAAATAGTTTTCGGTGTAATACCCCACCTGCAGATATTCACGCCCGAAACGGGACATATCCTTAACGATGATCGTGCCGACATATCCCATTTCAATATCATCAAGCAGCTCCTGAAAGCCCGGCCGATTGAAGTTTGTGCCGGTGTAGCCGTCATCTAGCTAGTATCCGAGGATGATACCAAGGTATATGAACTCCGACCGCTGGAAAGCCCAATAAAATAAGGACTTTTCGAGGTTCTCTACCTTCGAAGAGTCCTTGAATTATGTGGTTGTGTGGGAACTTGATGTACAACGTTTCACGTTTCCTTCACAACGATACACGATAGATAGCGGCAATCGTGTAGCGTTGTGAGGCTAACGTGTATCGTTGTAGAGCTACCGTGTAGCTTTGTGGCTAACGTGCAACGTTGTGGGTATCGTGCAACGTTGAGATAGTATCTGGCATTCTGATCAAAGATAAGTGCTATGTCATCGTCGAATGGCTCAACGACTTCTATCATTTCTCCGACAAGTCTGTGTCATTCTGTCAGTTCATGCGGACATCCATTACTCGTGATCCTTTCTCACACCACGCTATGCCCGGCATATCTTCTACGACCTCATGGACAACATGATCCTCAGCTACAAGCCGGAGGGCCCCGTGGGCGGCACGACCGCCGCGCATGCCGTTCTCGACAGATGTGAATCCGCCCATGATTTCACCATGTACACTGACCTCACCGGCACGGCAGAAGGGCTTGCCTTTGAGCATATCAACCCGGTGGAAGCCATGCTGGGTGATGAGGGCATCGTCGGCAAGTACCATGCCGAGCTGGCCCGGGACTGGTACGATGTGTACCTCGTCAGGCGCGTGGGACGTGACACGGATGTGGAAATCCGTCAGGGCAAGAACCTGTTGGGCATCAGCTATGATCTGGATGAATCCGGCGTGGTCACGCGCATCGTGCCCACCGGCGAGGACAAGGACGGCCATGTGCTGTATCTCCCGGAGAAGCACATCGACAGCCCGAACATCGCGGCTTATCCCCATGTGAAATGGGGACACCTCTCCGTCAGCGATGCCAAGGAGGACGATGACACCAGCAAAAGTGATGTCTACAAGAAGTTGAGGGAGGCGGCGCAGACCGAGCTGGACAATGGCTGTGACCTGCCCACCGTCACGTTGGATGTGGACTTTCTGAGCGTGGACGATACCGAGGAATACCGTGACTTCGGCATCCTGCACAGCATCTACCTCGGAGACGCGGTGCGCGTGGTTGTTCCCAGGCTGGGGCTGACCGTTGCCCTGCGCATGACGCAGTACACCTACGACTGCCTGCTGAGAAAGTACACCTCCTGTACCCTTGGCACAGCGCTGGACGGCGTGGAAGGAAGCATGATCTCTGCCAGCCAGCTGGCAGCGGGCTCCATCGGCGGCATCAAGCTGGCCATGGGCTCCATCGGCACGGGTCACCTGCAGGACGGCTCGGTCGGCTCCCTGCAGGTCAGGACGGCGGCGATTGGCTCGGCACACATCCAGCAGGCAGCCATCGGCGAAGCGCATATCCAGAATGCTGCCATTACGACTGCCAAAATAGAAGATCTCGCTGTCACCCGGGGTAAAATCGCGGAAGCCGCCATCGGCGCGGCCCAGATCGAGGATGCCAGCATCACTCGAGCGAAGATCGGGGAAGCCGCCATCGGCTCCGCGCAGATCGAGGAAGGCATCATCACCTCGGCTCACATCGGCGCGGGCGAAATCCAGGAAGCCAATATTCATGATGGCGCGATCACCCATGCGAAGATCACGGACGGCGCGATCCGCAACGCGCACATCGAGAACGGGGCCATTGACAGCGCGAAGATCGCGGACGCCGCTATTCAGAACGCGCACATCGCCGGGGCTGCGATTGACACCGCCAACATCCGGGACGGCGCGATTGCAAACGCGAAGATTGCGGATGCCGCCGTGACCCGCGCCAAGATTGCTGACCTGGCTGTGGGCTCAGCGCAGATTGATGACCTTGCCGTCACCACCGCGAAGATTGCGCAGGCGGCCATCACCAATGCCCAGATCGCCAACGCCGCCATCGACACCGCCAAGATTGCCCTTGGCGCGATCACCGCCGCCCTCATTGAGCAGGGCGCGGTCGGTACGGCACAAATCGCGGACGGCTCCATCACGGATGCCAAAATCGTCGAGCTGACTGCCAACAAGATCACCGCCGGTGTTCTTTCTGTGGAACGGCTTATTCCTGTGAACTCACCGACAAGGAGGACTGACCATGGCGATTATCGCAACCGGCTCCAAAACCATCATCGACCTGTCTGACGGCAAAAGCCTGTCGGCCTACCTCGGCTCCAATCAGCCCCGCACCCAGATCCACGATGTGAACGCCAACACCTATCAGCCCAACTGGACCACCACGGCGGGCAAGCTGGTCATCACCCCGGTGGTGTACGCCAACCAGACCGCCATCGCGCTGACCAATGCCGCACTGTCCATCACCTGGAAGCGCAGGGAAGGCTCCGGCTCCGAAGCCAACCTTGCCAGCGGTGAAACCGTGTCCGGCAATGTGCTGACGGTCAGCCAGAACAAGCTCGCCTCGGTTGCCAGCGGTCTGCTGACCTACATCGCTTATGTGACCTACACTGACCCGGATACCGGCCTGCCCATCAACGCCACGGCGGACATCACCTTCGCGCTGGTCTCCACCGGCGAAAACGCGAAGTCGGCGTGGATCAGCGGTGAGCAGGTGTTCAAGTACGACAAGGACGGCAATGTGTCTCCCGCCCAGATCACGCTGACAGCGAATCTGCAAAACGTGACCATGGGCAAGTGGCAGTACAAAAACAGCAGCGGCACCTGGACGGATTATCCGACCACCAGCGACAATGCCAGCATCACCGCAGCCACACTGGTGGTGAAGCCCACCCACGCCATCTTCGTGGGCTCGACCGCCTCGCTGCGCGTCACGACCTCGGACAGCAGCATCGGCGACACGACCAGCATCTACAAGGTGCAGGACGGCGCTACCGGCGCGACGGGCGGCACGGGCGCGGCGGGCAAGAATGCCTCCGTGGTGTTTCTGACCAATGAGAACATCACCTTCGCGGGCAATTCCTCCGGCGTGGTCACCGCCGTCACCAAGACCTGCAATGTGGTGGCGTACACCGGCACCACCAAGGTCACGCCGACCCTGGGCACCATCTCCGGCGCACCCACCGGCATGACCGTGAGCGCAGGCTCCGCGTCCAGCAATGAGATTCCGCTGACCATCGCCATTGCTGCCAATTCCAATCTTGGCGGCTCGGGCCAGCTGGAAGGCACCATCAGCATCCCGGTGACCGCGCCGGTGTCCACCACGCTGCAGCTCCGCTGGAGCAAGGTCAATACGGGCGCAACGGGCTCCGCTGCCTATGTGCTGACGGTCTACGCGCCCGGCGGTACGGTGTTTACCAACGGCGAAGCGAACGGCTCTGCCAGCATGACGCTGAACGCGCAGTTCTTTCAGGGCTCCACGGACCGCACCACCAGCAGCAGCGCCCTGTTCCTGTGGCAAAAGTACGCTTCCGGCAGCTGGACGACCTTCAAGGCAGAGGCTTCGGGCAGCTCGGGCAGCACCTGCACGGTGAACGCCTCCGATGTGGTCGGCACCGCCACCTTCCGCTGCCGGGCGCGGTACGGTTCGTCCTCGACCGCCTATCGTTTATATATCCAACGACTCGCCTCATGTTCTGCATGCCAAGCCGCTTTAACTCTGAAAACGTGTAGCTTGGAATATCGGTCCCAAGTCGCTGGAATTTATGATCCTCGATCGCACGGCGCACTTCCTTGTCGGTCAGATAGGTTTCAAAGAAGCGCCTTACCTCATAATAATCGCCGGCAGGTACTCCGCAGGTTAAAAGGAATCCGTCAAACTCATCATTGACCAATTCCTGCTTATTCTTGAATCCCGGAATCAACCCGAAAATCTTATCCAGCATTTCACGCACCGTTACTCTGCGATCTACGCCGGTTGCACGGCGGAGCTTGTCCCAAGTGTAATGCTCCGCCGGTTTATCAAGGTACTTCTCTTCGATATACCGCTGTGCAGCAGCATAATTGCCCTGTTCGTATTGCTCCCGTGCGGTTGCGTCCTGTTTAACCTCATCCTCGAACTTCTGGAAAAACATGCGATCAATTTTCATGCCCTGAAGCCCGATCTTGGTTTCTGTCATCGTTTTCAGGGGATCGGGATTAAAGTTTTCAAAAGTCGTTATCGTGACACCGCCACCCTGTCCGGATCCTTTCGCTGAGATCACAGGCAATTTGATCACTTCATCATAATCGTATTTCTCTTCAAAGTACTCGCAGTTTCCAAAGAAATCGAACAGTTTGAAGGTGTCCTTTTTCGCCTCATGCACTTCATCTTCGCCGTTAACTCTTGTTTTGTAGCTGAATGTAAAGGTTCTGGTGCCCCGGCCTTTAATCTGGATAAAATCAGTAGGGGAAAATATTGGTCGAAACAAGCCAATATTCAGAAGGTCCTCACAATCATATCCGGTTGTCATCATTCCAACCGTCACACAGATCCTCGTTTTAGAAGTTTTATATTGTTCCAGAAACTTTGAATTTCCGTTGAGATTATTATTCTGGAAATTAACGGTGTAGTCCTGGGCGCTCTGTACATCGGATGTAATCTGCATAGCAAAGTCCGAATAATACTTATCAGGAAACATCTTGTCTGCGTATACGTTCAGAAGCTGTGTAATCTTAGTCGCATGTTTCCGGCTGACACAAAATACGATCCCCTTCCCGATCTCATTTGTGATGGGATCACGCAGGGCATTATCCATAAATGTTTTGACGAAGATCATATTGGTCTCATCAGAGAAAAACTTTTTCTCGAAATCACGGGCAAAGAAGGTCTCCTCCTCGTCCTCATCTTCTTCGTCGCTGTGATTCACAACAGCATATCCTTCGTCGGCAAGAAGCTGTGTGGTGATCTCTGTTCTTGCATCCACTACAGTCGGATTCACCAGGAAGGGACCGTCCGGATCATTGACGCCATCGATCAAGGAATAACGGAAGGTTGGTTCCCCGCTTTCGCAGCCAAATGTCCGATAGGTATCCAATAATTGGCGACGTTCCCATGCGCGAGGATCGTTTGCGGCCAAATCATCTGCATCCACATTTTTCAGATAATCCTTGGGCGTAGCAGTTAGGCCAAGCTTGTATCCAATGAAATACTCAAAGACAGCCCGGCTGTTTCCGCTGATGGAACGATGGCTCTCGTCTGCAATGATCAAGGAAAAATCGGTGGGTTTGAATACGGTTTTGTATTTATTATTATATGCCAGCGTCTGAACCGTTGAGACGACAATATCCGCTCTCCGCCAGTCCTCAGTATGCTCCTTAAAGATGACTGTATCATAATCAGGCTTCAAATAGTTAATGAAGTTCTTTTTAGCCTGATTTTCCAATTCGATGCGATCAACCAGGAATAAAACGCGATTCGCGTTTCCGCTACGCAAAAACAGGCGTATCACCGCAGCAGAGGTGAGCGTTTTTCCTGTTCCGGTTGCCATTTCAAACAAGAACCGCTGATTTCCGTTCTTCACAGATTCTTGCAGGGCTTTCAGCGCATTGACCTGATACTTTCGCAGCATGCGGAGCCCACGATCCTTTAAGTATTGCGACCTTGTGTCAGGGTTCTGATATTCAGGTGATTCCGCATAACGCGGTTCTTTTACCACCGCAATGTAATCCGAAGTGACTTCTTCGTTATAAAGGCGTGAAGGATCCGCATTAAGCGCCTTGCTGCCCTTTACGCTCTCACAAGAGGGGAAGGAAACGATGATTTGCGGATTGCCTTTATAAATGTTCCAGAAGTAATGAATGTTCCCGTTAGAAAGAATCACATACTTAACGACTGTGATTTTGCATAGTTTCTCGCCTGTTCTTTGCCAACCAGGGGATCATGCTCCTCTGATTTTGCTTCAAGGACGATGAATGGCTTTCCGTTTTCATCAAGGAGGAGGAAATCTATAAAACCATTCTTGGTTTTCTCAAAATTCTCCCCAAATTCATCGACCTTTTTCTTCGTAAGCTTTACATTCGCCTCAAGCTGAATGTTCGCAGGACCAGTCTCGTCATCAAAGAACCGACAGCCAGCAGCCTCAAGCAGTTTATTGATTTTGATTCGAGCCTTTGCTTCTTTTGCTCCCATAATGCACCTTGTCGCCTCAGAAAGTATGATATAAAACTATTTGCTCGAGAACGTTCTAAAACTATACTCCGTGTTTATGCAGATAGTCTAAAACGATCGCGCTGAATTCAGCACTTGCCATGTTTTGATAGTTCGGTTCTATTTTATCTATCCCTTCCAAGAAATCGTGCAATGCTTTTGCACATTTCTGTACTTCTTGAATCTGGCTTTGATGATGCTGTTGCGTTGCCTGCTGCTGGATATATGGTACGTTGAACAAATTAATATATGTATTCATATGATACTCTCCTTTCCACTAAATCATCCAAACGGGCACAATCAGGTTATCTCGATCGATGGCGCTGAAATGATCCGCTAAGCAGAGGATAGCGCCGGTGCCGCGCTGGAGAGGTGACTTATCGATCACGCTGAAAACGCGCGTTAGACGGCTATCCGGCATGGCGGTCTTTTTGATCTCCAGTGGGTATAGTTTCCCGTCGCCCTCCATAAGAATATCAATTTCTTTTGCGTCGCGATCGCGATAGAAATACAAATACGGTTCCTTACACGCATTTTGATAACCCTTCACGATCTCCGACACAGTAAAGTTTTCGAGCAGTGCACCGTTCATTGCCCCACTTTCGGCAACTTCCGGAGACGACCACCGTGTAAGGTAGCAAACAAGTCCGGTATCGTAAAAATACACCTTCGGCGTTTTTATCGTGCGCTTTAGCACATTATTGGAATAAGGATGCAGCAAAAAGATGATCCCGAGTGTTTCCAGGATGTTGATCCAATCCTTTGCCGTCTGAATGTTGATATCCGCATCTTCCGCAAGAGCATTGTAATTCAGAAGCTGCGAGCAGCGCGCGGCGACTGCCGTAACAAAGCGATTGAACTTGAGTGCATCAATGCTTCCGGAAAGCTCACGCACATCACGTTCTACATACGAGGAGAGATAAGACGAATAATAGATATTACGATCCGGCGTCTGGCCGCTGATAACTCCCGGCATAGATCCGTGCCACAGACGAGCGAACAGCTCCGGCGTAGTGACCGGCGTAATCGTATCCTTTTCTGCAATCAGCCGTTCCAAATCCGTTGTGAAAGGCACGCAAGGCGCACCGACAATTTCCCGTTGGGACAGCGGTGAAAGATGCAGCAATGCAACACGACCCGCAAGAGATTCCTGCACACCCCGCATAAGGCGGAAGATCTGCGATCCGGTCATCCAGAAATCACCTGGGTTGTGGTGCTCGTCAATGTGCATCTTGATATAGGTAAACAGTTCGGGCGCGTACTGCACCTCATCGATCAGTACCGGCGGCTTATGAAGCTGCAAAAACAATGCGGGATCGTTTTTTGCCATGTCACGTTCGGCAAGATCGTCCAGCGTCACATACTGTCGCCCGATATTCTCCTTATCAGCAAGCTTTCGGAGCATTGTCGTTTTGCCAGCCTGACGAGGGCCGGTGAGCAAAATTGCGGAGTAATTCTTACTGATCTCCAAGATGCGGTTTTCCATGTGTCGGCTGATGTATTCCATGTTTCACCACCTGAACTCTTTCGCATAGTTTATCTGCATATATTATAACCAAATGAAAAGGATCAGTCAATAAAAATATCGGCAGATTTTTATTAAATATGAAAATCTGCCGATATTCAGAGTAGATTTGTATTGTCTTTTGCCTACATAGGTTTATAGACTGTAATAATACTCCTTGATCTTCATCGCCATCATTGCTCTGCGCTCCTGAAGGAACCGTTGATAATCCGTAGCTGTCATGTGAATGATTTCCGCCGGAATGCAGTTTTCCGATAGGTTCGCCCAGAACTCTTCCTCGTTCGTAATGGTTCCGATCTTCATTTCCTTGGTTTCACATTGATGCAGCGCGATTGAGAAGTAATCACTCGGTGATTTGTCGCTGATGGAAATATTCACGCCAGTATCAAGATAGGCATAGTTTACAACTTGATTATATGCTGACTTGTCCGTGATGCCGCTCTTTTTCAAATACTCCTTCGGGAAAATATGGTGCACATCGCCCGCGCTGCGGAACAAATCGCCAACCGCAAAGCGTTCCTCATTGTCCTTTGCAAGCGGATTAAAAGCGATGCGAATTACCTTTTCTTCGTAATCTTCCGTAAGGATCTTCTGCCCCGCAATCGCCGTCATCATAGCAGTAACACGCTGCTGTCCATCGATCAAAACTTTTTTGCCCACAGCGCTGCCACCATCTTTGAGTTTAACATCCGGGTTCTGCCAAATGATCAGGTATCCTGTCGGATAGCCATTGTAAAGTGAATCGATCAAATCGCGAACTTGCGTTGCTCTCCATACAAACGGGCGCTGAATCTCCGGAACTGCGATTGCGCCGGCTTCAATAAAGCCCAAAAGTGAACTAACCGAATACTGCGTAACGGAATACTTATCAAACGAAATGCTCACTACCCTGTTCTCCTTTTTTGGTTTCTGTCCTTCGTTTTAGTGCAAATAAAAAAGATCGAATTGCAAATTATATTGATATTATACTATTAATTGATCATTTTCACAATGCCTTTTACGGGACAGCAAGAGTTTTTTGCATAAAGAATTCAGGCAAAATGTATATACATACGAAAATTGCATATACATTTTCAAAGCGATTATGCAGTCGGTTCGGGCCCGATTTTGACGACAAAATTGACGACACTTTGGCTGAAAAAGAGTGAATTTATTGAATTTCTTGGTACTGGTTAAAATGGCGAAAAAGTCAGTAAAATAGGCACTTTTTCAGGTTTTCTGGGTTGTTTTATCTGTCCCATTTAATGGACTCATAACCCGGAGGTCGTTGGTTCAAGTCCTTCCCCCGCAACCAGATCAAGTGGATGTAACGGATGTTACATCCACTTTTGTTTACAGAGGCAAGGAGAAAAGCATGCTATTTCACGGGTTAAACAACAGTATAGAACTGGATGTTGTGGGGTATCAGTTTCCTGATAGTCCTAAATCCGGAAAAGATAATTTCGATTACGATTCAAACTGGCTTGTACTATCAATATGTTATACAGATGGAGGCATATCTGCAAAACAAAAGGATGCGTGCTTATTATCCTGTGAATTGCTAGACTTATACAAAGAGCTATGCGTACTAAGAGATATCCAAAGCGGATCATATATATCGGATTTTATGGAGCCGTATTTGCGCATTGCCGCTTAAAAAAATGAAGATCAATATTCTTTTGCCGTTCATTTTGCTTTTGATACGACGGACAGCTCCTGGAAAGAATGGAAGGTCTGTGCAACGGTAACGGCAGACGAGTATAATCGCTTGTTGAATGAACTCAAGTTGCTTGTGAAAAAATATCCCCCAAAGTAGCGCCGTAAACGGAGCAGGTTTACGCCTGATGCGTTTATCTTTCCTGCTATAATCTTCAGGGAAGGTTTGCAGGAGACATACTCAACGCCGCATCTTAAGGCTACAGCGGTGCGGCAGATGACCGCACCCGTTTATTGTACATAACGAAAAAGAAGGGTATCGCTACCCTTCTTTTGATATGCAACATGGCGGGGGAAATTATTCCGGATCGTACAGCAGATTCAACTGCTGGGTAAAACTCATATCCAGCATGCGCTTACTGATGCGCTGGTCGAACAGGGTGCTCATGGGGGCTCGATCATGAATGATCTTTACCGCCTGGGCAAACATGGGCGCAGCAGAGATAATGCGGATCTTGGGATGGTTCTTGGCCTCGGGGCACTCTACCGTATCCGTAGTGACCACGAACTCATAGGGGCTTTCATCCAGCCGCTGCAGGGCCTTTTCGCTCATGCAGTTGTGGGAAAGAGCACCGTAAATGTTTCGGGCGCCCTTTTCTTTTAAACCCCGGGCTACATCGATCATGGTACCGCCAGAGATGGAGAAATCGTCTACCACCAGGCAGTTCTTGTCTTTGACTTCGCCAATGATATCCAGCACCTTGGCGTTTTCGCTGTGGTCATAGCGGGTTTTGTCGCCAATGGCTACGGGGCAGCCCAAAGCCTTGGCAAAGGTGTGCGCCCGTTTGGCGGAGCCGGCATCGGGGGAAACTACCACCAGATTTTCGTCTACAATGCCGGAGCGGCGGATATATTCTGCCAGCAGGGGCTGAGCGATGAGGTGATCCACAGGTTTTTTAAAGAAGCCCTGGATCTGAGCGGCATGCAGATCCATAAAGATGATACGGTCGGCTCCGGCGGCTTCGATGCAGTCGGCGCAGACACGAGCCCGGATGGATACCCGGGGTTCGTCTTTTTTATCGCCCTTGGCATAGGAGAAGTAGGGAATGATCACGGTGACGGAATTGGCGCTGGAACGTTTGAAAGCATCGATCCAGAACAGCAGTTCCATAAATTCATCATTGGGGTGACGGGCAATGGGCTGCACCAGGTATACGTCTTTATCCCGGATGCTTTCGCCTACCCGGACAAAGGTGTTGCCCTCGGAAAACTGAATGGTCTGAGATTCTCCCAGCTGGGCGCCCAGATAGGCGCACATGCGCTCTGCAAAGGGACGGCCGGACTGGCCTGCGTAGATTCGGATTATGCCTGCACCGGAATACATTCTATCCTCTCTCCTGTATCTTTTGGTTTGGTTCCGTGGGCATTATAACACGGCTGGCCCCCTGGGGCAACCTTAAATAGACAAATGCTGACATATACTTTTTTCCACAACTGGGTGGTGGTAAAAGGCGAAAACGGATGCTTGTACTTCCGGGGACGGTTGACCCGGAAGGCGGATGCCTGTACAATAGAAAGCATGAAGCAGAAACAGGAACATAAGTCTACAAAACACCGCCGTCGAAGCCTGAAGGGCAGTCCGCTGGGGCCCTGGGTGCTTCTGTGTGTATGCGTATTGCTGCTGGGAGGCGGTTTGTGGATATTCATACGGTTTGCACCGGGCTGGATAGAGCAGGCTGTTAATGCGGAGCCGGATCTGAGCTGCCTTGGGCTGGAAGCAACGCCTACCCCGGCGCCTACTTCTGCGCCTACTCCTGCCCCCACACCGGAACCGGGAGCGGATCAGCCCTTGTACGGAGCGGATCTGGGAAAACTTCAGAAAGAAATCGTGGTGGGGGAATATCAGTATGGAGCAGACTTCTCCTACTGGCAGGGGCAGCTGCTTTTTGCTGCCGGAAACTATCATCAGGATGGAGACGCCAGTTTTGTGCGCTGCATTTTGACAGATCTTGAAACGGGTGAAAAGACCTATCTTTCCCCTGCCCAAAGCTACAAAAGCATCCGCTACCCGTGTGCTAACGAAAAATGGCTGGTGTATCTGGATGTGCAGGGGCAGGGCGGGGGAAACCTGCGGGCATGGAATCGGCAAACCGGGGAAAGCCGGATACTGAAAACCGTTCATATGGGCGTCCCCTATCTTACTTTATGGGAGGACACGGTTTTCTGGACGGAACGCACGGGCAGCAGCCGTTTCAAACTTTTTGCCTGCGATCTTACCACAGGAGAAAGCGTTACCCTGGCCGTGCTGGAAAACAGCGCCGCAGCCGTCTCCCGGCCCTTTGCTTATGAGGGGATGCTTTTATATGTAGGGGAGGACGGAGTTTTACGAAAACTTACCTTAACTACAGGGAAAACGGAGAAGCTGGATACCGGCGTGTTTGTGCACGATCCCAAGACCAATGGCCGGGAGATCGCCTTTCTTACGGGGAACCATGGGTACGACAGTGACCTTTGCTACCTGGATATAGAAGGAAACCTCCATACCGCCGCTAAAGGCGTGGCAGACTTTGCCATAGGTGATTCCTTTCTGGCTTACGGCGATATGGATAAGGTGTATGTATACTTCTTTTCAGATGGTTCCACCTTCTGCATCACCCGCAGCGGGGAAAAGGCACAGTTTTTGGGTGCAGGCGGAGAACACGTCTGGTGGATGGATGTGACCTGGCGGGATAAAGACATTTTGGAATATATGGAGATCCCTCATAAATAGAGGCGGAGGCGGCAGGAACATGAAAGAAAAGACTGTATATGTATGTGGGGAATGCGGCTATGAGACCCCCCGCTGGATGGGCAAATGTCCTCAGTGCGGCAGCTGGAATACCATTGTAGAAGAGGAAAGGGTGACCATGAAGCGCACTGCCGCTCCTTCCAGGGCGGTGCTGCTGGAGGATGTGGCCCCGAAGGAAAGCCGACGGGTATCAACGGGCATCGGGGAGCTGGACAGGGTGCTGGGCGGAGGTCTGGTGCCGGGTATGACGGTGCTGCTGGGGGGCAGTCCTGGCATCGGCAAGAGCACACTGCTGCTGCAGACGGCTCACAATCTAACCCGGCAGGGAACGGTCTTGTATGTCAGCGGGGAGGAAAGTAAGAGTCAGATCCGTCTGCGGGCAGACCGACTGGGCATCCCCGGGGATATGCTACTGCTGTGCGAAACCAGTGCCGAGGCAGCCGTGGAGGAGGGCAGAAGCCGCAAGGCTGCATTCATGATCGTGGATTCCATTCAAACCATGTTCATGGAAAACACCCCTTCCGCACCCGGCAGCGTTACCCAGATCCGGGCATCGGCGGCAGAGCTGACCCGCTTTGCCAAGGAAACGGGGACGGCGATATTCCTGGTGGGACATGTGACCAAAGAAGGCGCCATTGCCGGGCCCAAGGTGCTGGAGCACATTGTGGATACGGTATTGTACTTTGAAGGGGATAATCAGGAAGGCCTGCGGCTGCTGCGCTCCCAGAAAAACCGTTTCGGCTCTACCAATGAGCTGGGCGTTTTTGAAATGACGGATAAGGGCATGGAGCAGGTGCCGGATCCTTCCCGGCTGTTCCTTTCCGATACGCCCGGAGTGCCCGGATGCTGCGTTACCTGCGTAATGGAGGGGACAAGACCCCTGCTGGCACAGGTGCAGTCTTTGCTGTGTCCCACGGCCTATGGCTCTCCCCGGCGGACGGCGCTGGGCATGGATACGCCCCGGCTGAATCTGCTGCTGGCGGTATTGGAAAAACGGGCCGGGCTGCGGCTGTGCGACAAAGATGCATATCTCAGCGCTGCCGGGAGCCTGTGCCTTCAGGACCGGGGAGCGGACCTGGGAGCGGCGCTGTGTCTGGCTTCCGCTTATTATGACCGGCCCCTGTCCCCGCATACCGTAGCCATGGGCGAGGTGGGACTGACCGGGGAACTGCGGCCTGTGAGTCAGATGGAGCAGCGGGTGAAGGAATGCCGGCGGCTGGGGTACACCCGGATACTGCTGCCTGCTTCCGCCCGGATCGCCGGTTCGCAGGAAGGATTGATCCGGGTGCAGAATCTGCTGGAGGCGGTAAGCACCGTGGCTTACGATTGAAATACAGATATGGTTGTACTGACAGAACCTGTGTGTTCCGCCTTAACCGTCGGGAGAGGTTTTATATACTTTTTTGCTCTGCCCTGCGAAAAAAGGCTTGCGCCCGGGGAAAATCGTGATATACTTATAAAGTTTTGAGAAATCTTCCATTGGATAAAGAGGTAACAAGCATGGAAATCAGAAACGTCGCCATCATTGCCCATGTAGACCACGGTAAGACCACTCTGGTGGATCACCTGCTTCAGGATGCGGGGGTTCTGCGTCGGAGCGAGGTCGGGGTAGACCGCATCATGGACAGCGGAGATCTGGAGCGGGAGCGGGGTATCACCATCCTTTCCAAGAACACCGCCGTTTCTTACGGGGATGTGCGCATCAATATTGTGGATACGCCGGGGCATGCAGACTTTGGCGGTGAGGTGGAGCGCATTTTGCAAATGGTAGACGGCGTGCTGCTGCTTGTGGATGCATTTGAAGGCTGTATGCCGCAGACCCGTTTTGTGCTGAGAAAGGCGCTGGAGCTGAATAAGGTGCCCGTGGTGGTGGTCAATAAGGTGGATCGCCCCGATGCCCGCCCCGAAGAAGTGGTGGATGAGACTTTGGAGCTGTTCATCGAATTGGGGGCTACTGCCGAACAGCTGGATTTCCCGGTGGTGTATGCTTCCGCCCGGCAGGGCAGATCCGGCTTTGAACCCGATAAGCTGGAAAACAGCATGAAGCCCATTTTCGATACCATCCTCAAGACCATTCCCGCTCCTGCCATGGATCTGGAAGCACCTTTACAGATCCTGTTTTCCACCATTGATTATGATGATTATGTAGGCAAGATCGGCGTAGGCCGTATCGAACGGGGCGTAGCCAAAAAAGGAATGGCCGTTACCGTCTGCGGCGGTACGGAGAATAAAGTCCGCCCGGGCAAGATCTCCCGTCTGTATCATTTTGAAGGCCTGCACCGGGTAGAGGTGGAGGAGGTCACTGCCGGCGACATCGTCTGCGTGGCGGGAATTGAGGATCTGAACGTAGGCGAAACGGTCTGTGATCCGGCCTGTGTGGAGCCCATGCCCTTTGTGCATATCGATGAACCTACGGTCTCCATGCTTTTTAAGGTCAACGACAGCCCCTTTGCCGGCAAGGAAGGCCGCTGGGTCACCAGCCGGAACCTGCGGGAACGGCTGTTCCGTGAGGTAAAGACCAACGTGAGCATGAAGGTGGAGGAAACAGAGTCCACGGATACCTTTAAGGTATCCGGCCGTGGAGAGCTGCATCTGTCCATTCTCATCGAAACCATGCGCCGGGAAGGCTATGAGTTTGCCGTCACCCGTCCCAAGGTCATCATGCATTACGATAAAGACGGGAAGATGCTGGAGCCTATCGAAGAGCTGACCATTGATGTGCCTACGGAATTTGTGGGCTCCGTCATGGAAAAGCTTGGCACCCGTAAAGCGGAGCTTACGGATATGGGCGCCATGGGGGATACCGGCACCCGGCTGCAGTTCAAGATCCCGGCCCGGGGCTTGATGGGATACCGCAGCGAGCTGCTGACGGATACCAAGGGCAATGGCGTTATGAGCCACCTGTTCCTGGATTATGAGCCTTATAGAGGGCCCATTGAAAGTCGGGAAAGCGGTTCTCTGGTAGCGCATGAAACGGGAGATACCAGTTCCTACGGCCTGTTTTATGCACAGGAACGGGGCAGACTGTTTGTGGGCCCTGGCATCCCTGTGTATGAGGGAGAGATCGTGGGAGAGAATGCCCGCAGTGAGGATATCGTGGTCAACGTGTGCAAGAAGAAGCATGTGACCAATATGCGTGCTTCCGGCAGCGATGAAGCCCTGCGGCTGACGCCTCCGGTGGTGTTTACACTGGAACAGTGCCTGGAATTCATTGCGGATGATGAGTTGGTGGAGGTAACGCCAAAGAGCATTCGTATGCGTAAAAAATATCTGTCCAAGGAACAGCGCATGAAACTGGCAGCCAAGGGTATCAAGGAATAATCTGTACAGAAAAACAGGAAAACCGGCCTTGCAAAGGGCCGGTTTCTTTTTGTGCCAAAGGATACGGATTTCGCATGGGGATTGCAAGGACGCAGGATGTATTATATACTGTTTACAACTAATGAATCGAGGTATCTGCACATGCTGAAAATAGAAAACGACCGGGTAAGCGGCTGGGAGGCGGCTATCCGGGGGATGCGGAATCCCCTGAACAGCTGGGAGCGCATGGATTCTCATATAGTCTGGAAGGAAGGCCGGGAGAAGGCGCTGCTCGGAGAAAACGATCTGTCCTTGATGAAAAAGCTGGTGCGGGCGGGGAGCGATCACCGCAAGTTCCTGCGGATGCTCACCGTTACCTGCGATATCACCGCTATGCAGCCCTGGTGGGCAGAGTTCGATACTTATAAAGTAGGTACGGTGCGCAATTCCTGCTCCAAAATGCACAAGATCCACGCAAAACCCTTTACGGAGGCAGATTTTGCCCTGGAAGGCGCTCGGGAGATCCCCTATGCCATGGAGGGAGCAAAGGCCATGATCGGTCTGTGCGAGCGGCTGCGGCAGGATTTTAATGCCACTAAAGAAAAGAAATACTGGCGTGCCCTGATAGAGCTTCTGCCGGAAGGCTACGAAATGCGGGCCACGGTGCAGCTGAATTATGAAGTGCTGCTGCACATGTACTATGCCAGAAAGGATCATAAGCTGACGGAGTGGCATGTGTTGTGCGACTGGATGCGGGGCCTGCCGTATTTCGCAGAGGTATGCCTGCAGGAGGATGGATCATGCGTTTGATGGGCGCCCCTGCGGCGGAAGCCCTGTACCGTGAGATGGAAGCGGCGTTGGAGCGGCGGAAGAGCCGCACCCTGCTGGTATTCAGGCAGGAAGGGGAAGCGGCTTCCAGAAGTTATCTGACTATGATCCGCCGTTCCTGCGAGGCGCATGGCGTGCCTTTGCTGGAAGCGGATATGGAGGATATGGATGCGCTGACCGCACCGGAGATAGGCGGCGCCATTGCCATTTCCAGGGGAGAGATAAGCATCCCACCCAGTCTGGATGTGGATGGCTGCGGGCAGGCAGCTTTCGCAGCTTTATGCACCGGGGAGGGCTTTTCATTTAACACCCCTTGTACGGCGGAAGGGTGCATCCGGCTGCTGGATCATTACGGCATTCCGCTGGCAGGTCGTCATGCGGTGATCCTGGGGCGTTCGGCGCGGGTAGGCAAGCCTCTGGCGCTGCTGCTTTTGCAGCGGGATGCTACGGTAACGGTGTGCCACAGCCATAGCCGGGCCCTGCCGGAGCTGTGCAGGCAGGGAGATATCCTAATCTGTGCCGCAGGGGCTCCGGGGTTAGTGGATGCTTCCTTTGTCCGGCCGGGACAGACGGTGATCAATGTGGGGGGCGATGCCGATGAAGAGGCTGTGGAGCCTGTTGTGGCGCATCTGGCGCCATTTAAGGGCGGTGTAGGCCCCGTGACTACGGCGGTGCTTCTGCGCCATGTGAACCGGCTGTAAGTAAATGAAGTGTAAATCAAAGCCCCGGGTATCGGGGCTTTTTTTATATACAAGCGGTGGATCACCGGCAGAGGAGACAAAAAGCTGGCGCCGGAGGAGAAATCTATTCGCTTACTGATAAAGCTGTGGGTATTTTTTCATGGCGGCCAGCAGGGGAAGTCCCAGCACATAACAGCTCAGGGCTTCGCCGCCGCCTACCTGTACCATGGCTACGGGTAAAGTCAGTCCGTAACTATATACATAGGTAAGCAGGATCCCTATGATTACGGCATTGAAAAGCACCGGCGGCAAAGGAGCCAGAAATGCGGGCTTTTTATATTTACCCAGCAGCCATGTGCACAGAGCGCCCAAAAGGGTAGCCAGACTGCCAAAAAGTACATCCAGCGCTATGGCGCCGGAAAGCAGGTTCCCCAGCAGACAGCCGATAAACAGTCCCGGCACCGCCGCTCCCATATAATAGGGAAGGACACATAGAGCCTCGCTGACCCGGCACTGAATGGGGCCGAGAGAAAAGGGCCATACACAGGTCAACAGGGCATACAGAGCAGCTACAATGCCCGCTCGGGCCAGATAGGCAACGGTTTTATGATTTAATGATCGCATAACAGTCTTTCGATCTCCTTTTTTCCTTTATCATACAGTGTTTTTTCATCCAACCCCAGGATCTGCCCGTCTTTGACCCGCAATTTCCCGTTGACAAATACCATATCGCAGGGGAGGTGGTAGCCTACGGCGCCAAAGAGATCCTTTGGGTTCTTTTCGGCACAGAGAAGCTCAGGCCGGCTTCGGCGGATGAGGAAAAAGTCCCCCCGGTATCCCGGTGCAATCTGTCCCAGGTCATGGGCACGGCCCAACAGGGCTGCGCTGCCCCGGGTAGCCAGCTTCAGCATATCATACCCCGAGGGTGCTTTTTCTCCCCAGGTCAGCCGGTGCAGCAAATAGGCGGAGCGGATCTCGTCCATCATGTTGCTGCCGTCATTACTGGCAGAACCGTCTACAGCCAGCCCCACTTTTACGCCCCTACGGAGCATATCCGGTATACGGCAGACGCCGCTGTGGAGCTTCATGTTGGAATTGGGGCAGTGCGCCACACCTGTGCCCGTATCCGCCAGCAGCTGCAGTTCCTCATCATTCATGTGAATGCCGTGGGCATACCATACGTCCGGTCCCACCCAGCCCAGAGATTCCATATAGGCTACGGGGCGCATCCCTACCCGGCAGAGGGTGTAGTTTTCTTCGTCTATGGTCTCGCCCACATGGGTATGGAGCCGGGCTCCGTAGGAACGGGCCAGAAGAGCACTTTCTTTCAGCAGATCGGCAGAGACGGAGAAGGGCGAGCAGGGAGCCAGTGCAATATCCCGCATACCGTCCCGGGTGTCCTGATGATAGAGTTCCAGCAGGCGCCGGCTGTCCTTCAGAATTTCGTCTACGGTCTGCACAACGGAATCGGGAGGCAGTCCTCCGTCCTTTTTGGAAAGATCCATGCTTCCGCGGGAAGCAAAGAAGCGGATGCCTAACGCTTCGGCCGCCTCCATCTGCCCTTCTATCAGATCACCGGCGCCTTCAGGAAAAACATAATGGTGGTCAAAACAGGTGGTGCAGCCATATTTGAGCAGCTCTCCCATGGCGGACAAGGAGGAAAGATACACCGTATCCCGGTTAAGACTCTTCCATATTTCATAGAGCGTTTTGAGCCAGTCAAACAGTTCCATGCCCTGCACCTGCGGGAGGCTTCGGGTAAAATACTGATACAGATGGTGGTGGGTGTTAATAAAACCGGGATATAAAAAGCAGTCCCGCCCGCTGTAGGTGATATCCGCTGCGGCATCCAGGGAGCCGATAGCTTCGATCCGTCCGTCCCGGATCCACAGATCGGTATCATGAAGGACCCTGTCCTCCATATCGCAGGTAACGATAGTGTGTACACCCTGTATTCTGGTGCGCATAAAACATCCTCCTTTTGCTGGCAGCAGTATAACGCCTATCTTTTCCGGGGTAAAGGGTCATTCCTCCATAAAAAGTACCAATGCTTCATTAAGCATATCCAGTCCCCGGCGGTTCAAAGCCGCCCGGCCGGGGCAGACGGCCCACCAGCCGTATTCGTCTATCTGACGGAAAGCCTTTGGAAAGGCCGCCGGAAGCTTTTCTCCGAAGCGGTTCTCAAACTCGGCCAAAGACAGCCCTTCTACTTTTCTCAGCCCCAGCATTACCGTTTCGAAGCGTTCCTCCCGGGGGGGAAGACGCTGGATCTCCCCTCGGGGCAGATGATCCGCATTCAGAGACCGGAGGTACCCGGGGATATTTGCGGGATTATACCAGCGTTCCCAGCCGTCTTTCCCCGGCAGGGAACTGTGCGCACCGGGGCCCAATCCCAGATAAGGCTGGTTGTTCCAATAGAGCAGATTGTGACGGCAGGCATATCCCGGTCTGGCAAAGTTGGAGATCTCATAGCGGCCATATCCCCGGCTTTCCAGATAGGCCATACCAGCATCCTCCATATCCGCTACGGCATCAGGATCCGGAAGGATAATCCGACCAGCCTGTACGTCCCCGTATAAGGGCGTGCCTTCCTCTAAAATCAGGCAGTAGGCAGAAATGTGCTCCGGTCCCAGGTCACAGACTTTTTTCAGGCTGGCCAGATAGCTCTCCTGACTCTGTCCCGGCAGCCCATGCATCAGATCTACATTGATGTTGGCAAAACCCGCCTGCCGGGCAGCCTGAAAGGCTCGAAGGAATGCAGTATAATCGTGAATACGGCCGATGGAGTGCAGCAGATCATCCTCTGTAGATTGAAGGCCCAGAGAAAGGCGGTTGAAGCCCGCCTTCCGCAACACAGCCAGGGCTTCAGGGCCGGCAGTGCCGGGGTTGCATTCCAGTGTGATCTCGGCGTCCGGCTGCAAGGTGAATGCGGCTTTTATGTGGGTCAGCAGCGCTGCCAGCATCTCTGCAGGCAAAACGGTAGGAGTGCCTCCGCCAAAAAAGACGGAGGGAACCATCGTTCCCTCCGGGAGCAAGCTGGGGGAAAGCTCTATTTCCCGGTGCAGCACCGAAACAAAGGCGTCTGTATTCTCCCTTTGCGCCACGGAGAAAAAGTCACAGTAGCGGCATTTCTGCAGGCAGTAGGGAATGTGGATATACAGGCCCGTGTTCATCCGTTGATACGCAGCACGCTCATAAAGGCATCGCTGGGAACGGAAACACTGCCTACCTGACGCATGCGCTTCTTACCCTCTTTTTGCTTTTCCAGCAGTTTCTTTTTGCGGGTGATATCGCCGCCGTAGCATTTGGCAAGCACGTCTTTGCGCAGGGCTTTTACCGTTTCCCGGGCGATGATCTTTCCGCCGATGGCTGCCTGAACGGGGATCTCAAACTGCTGGCGGGGGATCACATCCCGCAGCTTTTCCGCTACGGCCCGGCCCTTGGGGTAAGCCCGATCCTTGTGGACAATGGTGGAAAGAGCATCGCACATATCCCCATTAAGAAGAAAGTCCAGCCGCACCAGATCGCTTTTTTCATAATCCTTCAGTTCATAATCAAAGGAAGCATACCCTTTGCTGCGGGATTTCAAAGAATCAAAAAAGTCATAGATGATCTCGTTGAGGGGCAGCACATAATGGATGGATACACGGTCCTTTTCGATATAATCCATGTGTTCGAACACGCCCCGGTTGCTTTGGCACAGCTCCATGATGGCGCCTACATATTCCGGCGGCGTCATAATGCTGGCGCTGACCATGGGTTCTTCCATGTAGTCTATCTCTGAAGGATCCGGCAGGTTGGCGGGGTTGTCAATGACCCGGGTCTCTCCGGAAAGCATTTTTACATGATAGACAACGGAAGGTGAGGTGGTCACCAGATCCAGATCAAATTCCCGTTCCAGCCGCTCGGTGATGATCTCCATGTGTAGCAGTCCCAAAAAACCGCAGCGGAAGCCGTGACCCAGGGCGGCGCTGGTTTCTTTTTCAAAGGAAAGGGAGGCATCGTTGAGCTTGAGCTTCTCCAAAGCCTCCATCAGATCGCCGTAGTGAGAGCCATCCGCCGGATAAACGCCGCAGTAGACCATGGGGTTCACTTTTTTATAGCCGGGCAGAGGTTCTTTGGCCGGGTTCTGGGCAGAGGTCAGGGTATCGCCCACCTTGGTTTCCTCTACGCTCTTGATGGAGGCAGCGATATAGCCAACTTCCCCGGCAGTCAGTTCGCTGACCGGCCGCATGGTAGGGGAAAAGAGCCCCACCTCCGTTACGTCAAATTCATTGCCGGTGGCCATGGAGCGGATACGCATTCCCTGCCGCACGGAGCCGTCAAATATGCGCACATAGGAAAGGGCACCCTTGTAATTGTCATAATAGCAGTCAAAGATCAAAGCTTTCAGGGGGCCGTCGGGGTCGCCGGAAGGTGCAGGGACATTCTCAACAATGTCCTTGAGCACCTGATCCACGTTTAGCCCCGTTTTGGCGGAGACCTGAGGAGCCTGCTCGGCAGGGATGCCGATAACGTCTTCGATCTCATGGACCACCCGATCCGGCTCTGCGGAGGGAAGATCCACCTTGTTGATCACCGGCAGTACCTCCAGGCCGTTGTCCACGGCCAGATATACATTGGCCAGAGTCTGGGCTTCAATGCCCTGGGTAGCGTCTACCACCAGCACTGCACCCTCACAGGCAGCCAGTGCCCGGCTGACTTCATAGGTAAAATCCACGTGGCCCGGCGTATCGATCAGGTTGAACAGATATCGTTCTCCGTCGGTATGGGTATAATACATACGCACGGCGGAGGCCTTGATGGTGATGCCCCGCTCCCGCTCGATATCCATGGAATCCAGGAGCTGATCTTCCATATCCCGTTTGGATACGGTATCGGTGAGCTCCATAAGCCGGTCGGCCAGGGTGCTCTTGCCGTGGTCAATATGGGCAATGATGCAGAAATTGCGGATATGTTTTTGATCCATAGCTGTTTTCTCCATAAAATTTCACCTTGTACTATACCGTATTTTTCACCGGATTGCAAGGAAAAGCAATGGCCGCAAAATGGGCAGGGCTGTTCATAAAACAGAAGTGCGCCACAGCATAAAATCATATGGAGCAGGGCTCATTGCAAGACGCAGAGGGGAAGCTGCTGTAAGATATAATTCGTGTGCCGGATTATCGGGAACACCCGGGAAAATATCGCCGCCTGCAATAGACTTTTTTGGATGTATCTGCTATATTTACTCAGACGATAAAACAAGATTGGATAAGAAAAATATATATAAAGAAGTTCAGAACCGTAATGGCTGTTATTGTCATGGCTGCTGCAGGGATCGCCGGCTTTTTTGTTGGTGCCATTATGAAGGAAGCCATGAGCGGAGCCATTCTGTTTTCCGTGATCGCAGGAATTGCCTGCATTGTCTATAACCTGGATAACCGTGAGGCGTAAGATACCTTCAGGGCTGCCCATTGGCTTCAGTGGAAAAACCGGACTGGTTCACAGACATTCTCAGTTGGCAAGCTTGAAATGAATATTGTACCGAAAGTGTGCCCTTGAAGGTGTTTTTTGCATGCACGTTTAGAGCCGTTCCGCTGTTTGTTTGGTTTTAATGAAGTATTCCATCATTTGAGCAAGGAAGGGAGGTGCCTCCATAACGGTATTAGAGAGGACTATAATTGCCGCTTTATCCTTAAAATTCAACCTTTGCCAATGTCTCAATCCCGGCAATCCTCCATCATGTCCGAACCAACCATTATCGAATTGCCATAACCCGCATCCGTAAGGCTTTGGAGTAAAGTTCAGACATTCCTTCCATATTATGACGTCACACTGATAGCGGTGCGGCGTGAGAAAAGTCCCCGATTTCTCGGGGATTTTTCTTTGTATATGCACCAATTACAGTCATGAGTCTTCCAATGGAGACTCTTTTTTTATTAAAATCCGCTGAGGCTGAATATTAGTCGCACCAATAAACTTGGTGCATAAAATTATAAACTGGTGCATTTGAGAGGAATAAGCATAAGCTAGTTCACCAATTAGTTCAAAACATTCTGAAAGACTAACAGGATGGCATTCCGCAACAAGGCACTTATGAAACTCGATAATATCAGCCGGCGCTATTCCGTGCTCTGATTCATATTTACAGATTGCGTCAGGGATAATCCTATCACTGATATAATCAGGAATACCGCTTGAATGATGCAGCAGATGGCGGATTGTAATATTCTTCCCTTGGGGATATTGGGGGAAGTATGGTTCGATTGTATCATCCAAAGAAAGATTCCCCTGTTCTATCTGAAGGAAAATGGCTGCTGCGATAAATTGCTTAGACAGAGAAGCTAATGTAATTGTAGTGTGTGATGTGAAGGGTGTGTTTGTGCCGTAATCAGCATTACCTTGGCAATATTCAAAAACAACCTGACCGTTTTTAAGGACAAGCACTCCACCTTGAAAATTCTTCTGGTTAATGTTTTCAAATGACTTCATAAAGATTTTTTAATCAGATTCAAATTTTCGCTCTGCTCAAGCATTATAGCACTTTTTTCATCCATCTGGAATATCATCTCCTTTCAATACCTCGTTGATATGCTGATTATGGCACATGAGGGTTATATTTCCTATTCTCTCTTCTCGATTTCTGCGAAATAGTGAAAGCTGCTGTCTATCAAACTCTTTTGTGTTACTTTACCGCACATGAGCGTTAGGGGACGGCCTGTAATGGTTTTATACCCGGGCAAACGAAAGGTGAAAACAGAGAGCTTCTTTATATGTTTGTACGGAGGCAGCCCCAAAAGGGGAGTTCACGTTTGTTTCACAATGTACACTTTGCCGTCCCTTGACTTTATGGGGGGATAGTGGTACATTTTGAATCAGTGATTAGCACTCCTGCAAAATGAGTGCTAAAACATAAAACGAGCGGAAAGGAGGCTTGGATATGGACTTAAATCCCAGAAAACTGCGGATACTAAAAACGATCATCGACGAGTATATCCTCTCCGCCGCTCCGGTCGGAAGCAAATTCATTGCAGAGAATGTTTCTTTCCGGGTCTCCCCGGCCACCATCCGCAACGAAATGGCAGATCTGGAGGAGCTTGGATATCTGGAGCAGCCTCACACCTCGGCGGGGCGGATCCCTTCGGATAAAGCGTACCGGCTGTATGTAGACAACATGATGCAGCGGGCACAGCTTTCGCCTCAGGAGCTCAGCCAGATGAAGAACTTTGCCCAGGGGCGCATCAAGGGGATGGACGCCATCATGCGGGAAACGGCCAGCGTGCTGAGCCATATTACCCATTATACATCCCTGGTGCTCATGCCGGAGAGCAGCACTAATCGGTTAAGGCATTTGCAGCTGGTGCCCCTTTCAGAAGGATATGCGCTGGTAGTGGTGGTTACCGATGCCGGTGTGGCGCGGGACAGCGTTATCCGCATCCCAACGGATATGGGCAGCGAGGAACTGGACATGATTTCCAGAATGATCTCACAGAGCTTTTACAACTGCCCTATGTCGCTCATTGCCGGGAAGCTGGAAAAGGAACTGGGAGACAGCCTCCGGGATCGCAGTGCTTTTATAGAGGAGTTGCTGCATACCATGGAGGGGAGTCTTAACACCAATGCCCATCGGCTGGCTCTTTCCGGAGCTACGAGAATGCTGGAATACCCGGAGTACAACGATTTCAAACGAGCCAGAGACCTTATGACGGCGGTGGAAAAGAAAGATGAACTCTACCGCATGGTAAAGAACGCAGGCGTCATGGAGGTGTCCGTCCGCATCGGCAGCGAGCTGGGAGAGGACATCTTTAAGGATTGCAGCCTGGTCACAGCTACCTACTCCATCGGGGAGGAACCCGTAGGGGTTATGGGGATCATCGGTCCCACCCGGATGCAGTACGGTAAGGTGGTATCCGTGCTGGAACACATGCGCATGAGCCTGGGCGCCATATTGACCAATCTTTTAGAGGAGGAGTGATGCTCCATGAGCGAAGAAAAGAAGAACGTTCCCGAACAGGAAACCGAAAAGGAACCTGAAGTGCAGGAGACCCCCCAGGAAGAAACCCGGCAGGATAAGAAAAAGCTTTCCGAGCGTAAGCTCCGGGCCGAGCTGGACAAGGCCGAAAAGCGCGCCGCCGAAGCGGAAAACAAACTCAAGCACAAGCAGCAGGAGTTGGATGATACCATCCGGCTTCTCCAGAGGAATCAGGCCGATTTTGATAACTTCCGCCGGAGGAACAATTCTGTCCGGGCAGAAAGTTACGAAGCCGGCAAGCGGGATGCCATTGTGGAACTGCTCCCGGCTCTGGATGATTTTGAACGGATCATGGCTGCCGTGCAGGAGCCGGACGCTTCCTTTGTAGAAGGGATGCAGCTGGTATACAAAAAGTTTTCCGCCGCTCTCGGGAAACTGGGGCTCACGCCTTTGGAAGAGGAAGGGAAGTTTGATCCAAACCTGCATAACGCCATCATGAGTGAAGTGAAGGAAGGCGTGGAAAGCGGCACCATCCTGGATGTATTCCAGAAGGGCTACAAGGTGGGGGACAAGATCGTCCGCCACAGCATGGTGAAGGTTTCCGAATAAAAACCTTCCCAAAAAAGTTTGAAAACGCCTGCGGGCGGTTCCAATAAAACAAGAAATAATAAAGCAAAACAACGAAAGTTCAAATAGGAGGAAACATTTATGGGTAAAATCATCGGTATTGACTTGGGTACTACGAATTCCTGCGTGGCGGTTTTGGAAGGCGGCGAGCCTGTTGTAATCCCTAACAGCGAAGGTGCACGCACCACCCCCTCCGTGGTGGCATTTAAAGACGGTGAGCGTATGGTGGGTACTATTGCAAAGCGGCAGGCCATCACCAATCCCACCCGGACCATCTCCTCCATCAAGCGTGAGATGGGTACCAATCATAAAGTAAGCATCGACGGCAAGGAGTATACGCCGCAGGAGATCAGCGCCATGATCCTGCAGAAGCTCAAGGCCGACGCCGAAAGCTATCTGGGAGAGAAGATCACCCAGGCTGTTATCACCGTGCCCGCCTACTTTACCGACGCACAGCGGCAGGCTACCAAGGACGCCGGCCGGATCGCCGGATTGGATGTGCTGCGTATCATCAACGAGCCTACGGCGGCTTCTCTTGCCTATGGCCTGGATAAAGAGAATAACCAGAAGATCCTGGTGTACGACCTGGGCGGCGGCACCTTTGATGTAAGCATTCTGGAGATCGGCGACGGCGTATTCGAAGTGCTGGCTACGGCGGGCAACAACCGTCTGGGCGGCGATGACTTTGACCAGAGGATCATGGAATATGTGGCTTCTGACTTCAAGCGCAACACCGGCATTGATCTGCTCAAAGACAAGACGGCTGCCCAGCGTCTGAAGGAAGCTGCCGAAAAGGCCAAGATCGAGCTTTCCGGCGTAACCACCACCAATATCAACCTGCCCTATATCGCTATGGATGCTTCCGGGGCCAAGAACATTGATATGACTCTGACCCGGGCCAAGTTCAATGAACTCATCAGCGATCTGGTGGATCAGACCAAGGTGTGTGTGCAGAAGGCCATGCAGGATGCAGGACTGACCAATGCACAGATCGACAAGGTCATTCTGGTAGGCGGCTCCAGCCGTATTCCCTGCGTACAGGATATGGTTCGCACCATTACCGGCAAAGAGCCCTTTAAGGGCATCAACCCCGATGAATGTGTAGCCATCGGCGCAGCCATTCAGGGCGGCGTGCTGGGCGGCGAAGTCAAAGACGTGCTGCTGCTGGATGTTACGCCTCTGTCTTTGGGTATTGAGACTGTGGGCGGTGTGTTTACCCGCCTGATCGATCGTAACACCACCATTCCCACCAAGAAGAGCCAGATCTTCTCTACCGCTGCAGATGGCCAGACTTCCGTGGAGGTGCATGTGCTTCAGGGCGAACGGGAAATGGCACAGTACAATAAGACGCTGGGCCGCTTCCAGCTGACGGGCATTGCCCCCGCTCCCCGTGGGGTGCCTCAGATCGAGGTCACCTTTGATATCGACGCCAACGGTATCGTCCATGTATCTGCCAAGGATCTGGGCACCGGCAATCAGCAGCAGGTGACCATCACCGCTTCCACCAACCTCAATGAGGATGAGATCAAGAAGGCGGTAGAGGATGCTGAGCGTTACGCCAGCGAGGATAAGAAGCGTAAGGAAGAGGTAGACACCCGCAACCACGCCGACCAGCTGGTATATACCACCGAAAAGACCCTGAAGGAGCTGGGTGATAAGCTCAGCACCGATGATAAATCCCGCATTGAAGGACTGGTAGCGGATCTGCGCAAGGCGCTGGAGGGCACCGATACTGCCGCCATCAAGGCAGCAACCGATAAGCTCACCGAGACCAGCTACGAAGTCTTTGGCAAGATCTATCAGCAGCAGCAGGCGCAGGGCGGCCAGGCAGGCCCCGATATGGGCGGCAACGGCGGCAGCAACGGTAACAACGGCCAGAACGGCGGCGACGATGTGGTGGATGCAGACTACGAGGTAGTCAAGTAACTAACTCTCCCCTTCATGAGAGCATATGGAAAGGGAGCTGTCCGGGTGCACCGGGCAGCTTCCTCCGTGCAAAAGCAGAGGTGACAGATCATGGCAGAAAAAAGGGACTATTACGATGTGTTAGGCGTCAGCAAGGATGCGACGGATGCACAGATCAAGAGCGCATTCCGCAAGGCGGCTAAGACGTGTCATCCTGATCTGCACCCGGATGATAAAGCGGCTGAGGCAAAATTCAAGGAGCTCAACGAGGCTTACGAAGTTCTTTCCGACCCGGAAAAGCGCAGCAAATATGATCAGTTCGGCTTTGCGGCCTTTGACCCCACCATGGGCGGCGGCGCTTATCAGGGCGGCGCAGGGGCCGGATTCGGCGGCTTTGATGATATTATCAATAGCTTCTTCGGCGGCGGTTTTTCCGGCGGCTTCGGCGGAGGCGGTTCCGCACGCAGGGATGCACCCATGGCAGGTGACGATTTAAGATACAACCTGAGCATCAGCTTTGAAGAAGCGGCCTTCGGGGTGACCAAGGAGTTCACCATTCCCCGGGAGGAGGAGTGCGATGCCTGCCGCGGCACCGGAGCCAAAGCGGGCACCAGCCCGGTGCGCTGTCCCACCTGCAATGGTACGGGTCAGGTGCGCACCCAGCAGAACACTCCTTTTGGAGCCTTTACCACCTCCCGCCCCTGCTCCGCCTGCGGCGGTACGGGGAAATACATCAAAGAGCCCTGCCCGGAATGCCGGGGCAAGGGGCGGGTACGCAAAAATACCCGTATCTCTTTGAAAGTACCGGCGGGCATAGACGATGGGCAGATCATCAACATGCGTGGCCAGGGGGAGGCGGGCTTCAAAGGCGGTCCCAGAGGCAACCTGTATGTGACCGTTACCGTCAAGCCCCATAAGCAGTTCACCCGTAACGGAAGCAATCTGCTGATCGATATGCAGGTGCCCTTTACCACCATGGCCATGGGCGGGGAGATTGTAGTGCCCACCCTGAAGGATCCGGTGCGGTATACCATTCCCGCCGGGACCCAGAACGGTACCACTTTCCGGCTGCGGGAGCAGGGTATCCCCGTGCTTAATTCCAAGAGCCGGGGGGATTTGCTGGTCACTGTAGAAACCATGGTGCCAAAGCGCCTGACAGAGCAGCAGAAAGATATCCTTCGGCAGTTTGCCGTGGCCAGCGGAGATGAACCCGCACCCAAGCCGGGCCGTTCCATCCGGGACATTTTCAGAAACAAATAGAAAAGCAGTAAAAAGAAAGAAGCTCCTCCGTATGCAACCCTGTATATGGAGGAGCTTTTTGTGTGCGTCTGCTTCTATTTTGATGGGTCAGCCCAGCTCTTTGCCGCGGGTCACGGCGGCGTCCAAGGCTTCCATAACGGCGGAGCGGAAACCGTGAGCCTCCAGCGTCCGGACGCCGGCTATGGTGCTGCCTCCGGGACTGCATACATCATCCTTCAGGGCTTCCGGATGCTTGCCGCTTTCCAGTACCATTCGAGCGCTGCCCAGAAGCATTTGCGCCGCATACTGGCGGGCTTTCTGACGGGGAACACCCCGCAGCACGGCTCCGTCACAAAGAGCGTTCAGGAACATATAGGCATAAGCCGGGCCGCAGCCGGACAGGGTTCCGGCCGCATCCATCAGATCTTCGGGGATCTCATCCACAAGGCCGCTGGGATCCATAAGCACCCGGAAAGCTTTTACGTCCTCGGGGGATACGCTGCCATTGGCGCAGAACAGCGTCAGCCCTGCTCCCAGGGAACAGGGCGTGTTGGGCAGAATACGTAAGATCTTCTTTTCCGCCCCCAGCAGTTGTGCCAGCCGGGAAAGAGAAATACCTGCCAGCATGGATACAAATATCCCCTGGCTGGCGGCAATGGATTCCCTGTATTCTGCGGTAATGTGCACAAGATCCTGAGGCTTGCAGCCCAGAAACACAAATCTGCTCTGTGTAAAAACGGTTTTCGGTTCTGCCCAGGAACAGCCGATCCTTTGGGCAGTTTCCCGGCTGTTTTCCGGCGTACGGCGGCACAGAACCACTTTTTCTTCCGTAACAGCCTTGACGGCGGCCAGAGCCAGGGCACTGCCCATTTGCCCGGCGCCGAAAAAACCAGCTTCAAATCGCATAAGTAACTCCTTTTGGGTTCAGCGGATCTGTCCGCTGCCCTGAATGATATATTTGTAAGTGGTAAGTTCCTCCAGACCCATGGGCCCCCGGGCGTGAAGCTTTTGGGTGGAAATACCCATTTCGCAGCCCAGACCAAATTCTCCCCCGTCGGTAAAGCGGGTGGAGGCGTTGACGTATACGGCAGCACTGTCCACTTCCCCAAGAAATCGGTCTGCGGCATTTTTATCTGCGGTAACGATGGCCTCACTGTGGTGAGTGGAATGGGCAGCAATGTGGGTCAGGGCCTCGTCCATATCATTCACGATCTTTACAGCCAGAATATAGTCCAGAAATTCCGTGTCAAAATCCGTTGGTCCTGCGGGGGTGCCGGGGATGTATCGGACGGATGTTTCGTCCAGCCGCAGCTCTACCGGGGGCAGGCCCTGCTGCTGCCGGGCTGTGACGAGGGTCTTCCGGAGGAGAGGCAGGAAGACGGGGGCAATGTCCCGATGCACCAGACAGACTTCCTCCGCATTGCACACACTGGGACGGCTTGCCTTGGCATTTTCAATGATTCGGGCAGCCATAACAGGGTCGGCAGCCTTGTCCACATAGATATGGCAAATGCCCGTGCCGGTTTCGATGCAGGGTACCCGGGCATTGTCTACACAGGCACGGATAAGTCCTGCTCCGCCCCGGGGGATGAGCAGATCCACCAGCCCCCGGGCTTCCATAATATCCCGGGCGCTTTGCCGGCTGGGATCCTCTGCCATGTGCAGCATATCAGGATCTGCACCGGCTTTTTCCATGCCGGCTTTCATGGCTCGAACAATGGCCTGAGCACTTTGGAATGCTTCCTTTCCGGGGCGCAGGAAACAAACGTTGCCGCTTTTGAGCGCCAGAGCGGCAGCATCCGACGTTACATTGGGGCGGCTTTCATAAATAATAGCTACCAGTCCCAAAGGCACCCGCACCTTGCGGATGCACAGGCCGTTGGGACGGATGTTTTCGCTGAGGATCTTTCCAACCGGATCAGGCAGTGCGGCCACTGCCCGAATGCCTTGGGCCATGGCGGCGATGCGGTCTTCCCGGAGCAGGAGCCTGTCCAGCATTACGGGCGGGAGGGCATCTTTTGCCAGTTCCATATCCCGGGCATTGGCGGCGAGGATATCCGCCTGATTTTCCAGCAGGCTATCTGCCATAAGGAGGAGCATTTGGTTTTTCTGCGCCTCCGGCATGGCGGCCAATGTATTTTTACAGGCGTTGGTTTTCTTTAACAGCTCTATGGTAGTCATACACAGGTCTCCTTTTCGGCCAGAAACCGGGTGCCAACGGCTTTTCCCGCGGCGATATCATAGAGTATATCGGGATTGCTTCCGTTGGCAATGACCATGGGGCAGCCTGCCGCCGTTGCGATCTGGGCGGCTTTGAGCTTGGTGGCCATACCGCCGCTGCCAAGGCTGGAGCCGGGGACGCCTCCCAAAGCCAGGATGGTTTCGTCCAGACGCGCTACCAGAGGAATGGGCCGGGCATCGGGGAAACGGTGGGGATCCCGGTCAAACAATCCGTCGATGTCAGAAAGCAGCACCAGCAGATTTCCGTGGATCACCGCAGCTACTCGGGCAGAAAGCGTGTCGTTATCTCCGATAACGATCTCTTCCGTAGAAACGGTATCGTTTTCGTTGATAATGGGCAGGGCGCCAGGTCCAGCAGTCTTGACAGTGTGTTGGAAAAATGAGTCAGCCGGCTTTCGCACAGCAGATCCGGCGCCGTAATGAGAAGCTGAGCCACGATATGATTGTATTCCCGAAAAAACTTATCATAAATATACATGAGCTCGCATTGGCCCACCGCAGCGGCGGCCTGTTTTCCCGGCATATCCGATGGACGCTGGGACAGATTCAGTTTGCCTACTCCCATGGCAATGGCCCCGGAGCGGAGGATACCAGAACCACCTGATGCCCGGCGTTTTCAAGTCGCTCAATACCTTACACAGCTGTTCCATCCGTTGGATGTGTAGCCGTCCTGTGGGATGGGCCAGTGTGGAGCTGCCGACCTTTACAATGATGCGCATGATGCATTGCCTCCTTTACAGGCGGATAAGCAAGCGGAATATGCTTCCTTATTCGCAAAAACGGTTATTATTATACACATTCTGCACCAAAAGAAAAGATAAAAATAAAAAAGCCCTCTTTCGAGGGCCAGGAGGAAAGGAGAAAATCAGCTGTTGACGGTAAGGTGCGCCTTTTCCAGCGCCATGACCAGCAGGGGAATAAGCAGCAGCTGTAAAAGGATCCCCGGCAGAGCAGAAGCAAAGGCCCCTGCCCAGAAGGCAGCCAAACCGAACTTGCTTATATCCAGCCCAACACATACCAGCCGGGCAAGCCCCCAGACCAATCGACCTGCGATCATGGCCATGATCAGGCTGGTGTAGATATGGATCTTCTTTTTGGGTAGCAGCGTATACATCAGCCCGGCTACGGCGCCGTAAGCGGCCATTTCAAAGGCCATGCACAAAGCTGTGGGGAACAGGGGAGGCATACCAAGCGTCAGGGAACGCAGCAGGGGAGCTGTAAAGCCCACCAGCAAGCCCCATGGCCAGCCGCACAGAAAGCCGCACAGCAGTACGGGCAGGTGCATAGGCAGCAGCATGGAGCCGATTTGAGGGATCTGTCCTGTAAGCATGGGCAGTACCATACAAAGGGCCAGCATCAGGGCACAGAGCACCAGATTTTTAACGGGAGAGTTGCGCTTCATAAAAAAACGGGGTTCCTTTCTGAAAATAAAATACGCCGCTTTCCCTGCTGGGAAAACGACGTCTTCGTGACATCCATAAGAATGGGAACGGATTATCCATACAATACCGCTCTTCTGAACGATCCGGCGCTCTTGTGAACACCTGAAGTCAGTATAGCAAAGCTTTAAAACTTCGTCAAGCTTTCTGTGCAGTGCCGCAGCTGTGAAATGATATTGCCCGGGACGGATTTTCAAAAGCCTCTGTATTACCTGCGGGCGGGCTGTTCTTTATACTTCAGATCGGGGCCGGTGCACTTTTATGAGTGCATAAGGGCGGCAAGCTTTTCCACGGCGTCTTCCAGCAGGGCGGTCAGGGAAGGCGTACCCACTCCGGCCACCAGATTGTCACAGCGGTTCACGGGAATAAGGATGCGCACTCCGGGCGCCTGACCGATGGCTGCAGCCATGGCGGGGGTGATTTCTCCCAGCAGAGAGTCGGCGATCACCATGCCGATGGGCCCAAGGATCACGTCTGCCTGGCGGCAGGCCACCAGCACGGGGTTCTCTCCGGTAGCCGCTTTTTTTGCGCCGGCCTTGACCATGGCGCTGGTGGCGGCGGCGTTGGTGCCAACGGCGGTCAGATCCGCCTGAGGAAATCTGGCCAGAATGGTTTTGACCAGCTGGCTGCCCAGCTTGCCTCCCTGGCCGTCCAGAATCAGTATTTTCATAGGATGTCTCCTTGCAGTGTATGTGTTTGCTGCCATAAAGCCCGGGATACCACCCGGTAAGCAGGCGCATAGGCCTGCCGGTATGTATGGCTGTGGGATACCATGGGGCAGCCTTCCTGCCGGTATCGGAGCAGATAATTTTCCAGCGCGGCAAGGGAAAAGGGAAGCAGCTTTGCCTCTGCCATAGCCTCCAGCAAGGCAAGGTATTGCAGAAACAGGGGTAGTTCTCCCTGAAATTCCTGAGCCGTGCGGATAAAGGCATCCAGAAGCAAATCCAGATCTTCCGGTAAAAGCGCTCCTAAATACACCCGCCCCAGACCATTGCCTATGGGTTCCCAGGCGACAGGGGGCCCCGAAGGCGTGAACATATATTCTTCCAACAGGCGTGTACGAGCCTGCTCTTTATGTGCGATCAGGTGTCCGGGGCCAAATGTGCTTTGATACAGGAGCTTTACTGCATCCTGGGGCATCATCAGCGGATAACGGCGCCCATGGAGCAGCAGAATATCCCGAAGGGAAGCTTCCTCCACTGCCTCAGCCCTCCACGGTTACAAAAGCCTGACTGCCATACAGATTGGCAACCTGGAGCACCGGTGTTCCGGTGGGGGGCAAGGGCATACGCAGGGGCAGCTTGGGCTGCAGGGCTCCGTGGAACACGCGAAAGACTCCGTCTTCCACAACACCGGTGGCGGCATAGGACAGGCTGTTTTTCTGGCGGTTTAAAGAAACCTCCTGAAGAGTCACGAAGCTTTTGCCGCTTTTATGCTCCGTTGTGCAGCGGAGCACACATTTGCATCGATCGGCCGGGTAGCACAGGGTCAGCGGGGCAGAAGCGGCTGCATCCTCCAGCAGAGACAGGCTGCCGCCCTGCTTTACCAGGCGCTTGCGGACAGTCAGCAGAGAAACAGGGGAGGCGTCTACTGTAACAAACTGCCGCTTCAGGCGGGCGGCTACGGCGGCGGTGGTGCCGCTACCGGCAAAAAGATCGCAGACCAGATCTCCCTCTCTGGAAGAGGCGGAAATGATCCTTTCCAACAGGGCTTCCGGTTTTTGGGTGGCATAGCCCAGACGCTCTTTATCCTTCTGCTGTAAATGCTCTATATCCGTCCATACATCTGTGGGATAAACGGGATCGTCTTCGTAATAGGTATACAGCTTTCCGCGGGTGCGGATGGAAAAGCCCACCCGTCCGTTTTCGTCCACAAACTGTTTCATGTGGTTCCGCTTTTCCGGGCCGCGGGGTTTCCCTACGGCTTCAATGGAAAAAAAGACCTTGCGGCTCTTACGGTAAAACAGGATATTGTCGTGCTTGCGGGGATAAAAGCGGGTGGCCCGACCCCCAGTCCTGTAGCTCCAGATGATCTCGTTCATGAAATTGCTTTCGCCAAAGAGTTCATCCAGCAGCAGGCGAAGTTTGGCGCTCATGCGGTAATCGATATGCAGATACAGGCTCCCGGCGGGACAAAGCAGTTCCCGGCAGCCCGTAAGGATGGTGCGCATCCATTTTAGATATGCATCTTCCTTCAGATCATCGGCAAACAGAGGGATCTTTTTTCCGCCGTCGGCTCCCTTCATGGAAAAGGTATCTCCCGTACCAAAAGGAGGATCCAGATAGATCAGCTGCACCTTGCCCCGGTATTCCTCCAGCAGGCGGGCAAGCTGTTCTTCGGCCCGGCCCAGCAAAAACAGACCGGGGCCACCCAGTTCATGAACCTCTTTGGTAACATACAGCCGCATCCCCCAAACCCCCTTGCCATTGCTTTCTTTCAGTTTACAGGAAGGAATCCGGCGGCGCAAGGGTTCCGGAAGAAAAATATAACGGCAAAAAGTTCACAGGAGCGATCCTTTTTTTTGTTGCCGTAAAGTCGCTGGGATGCTATTATAGCATTGGTAAAAAGCTAATAAAATGTAAAAAAGAAAGTGTTTTCTTCATAAAGGAGGGCATTATGGGCAAATATTTTGGTACGGACGGATTCCGGGGCGAAGCCAACAAGGATCTGACCGTGGAACACGCATTCAAGATCGGCCGGTTTCTCGGCTGGTATTACGGAAAGGAACATCCGGCACGGGTCATTATCGGCAAGGATACCCGCCGTTCCAGCTACATGTTTGAACAGGCACTGGTGGCCGGGCTCACCGCTTCCGGAGCGGATGCCTATATGCTGCATGTGACCACTACGCCCAGTGTATCCTATATCACCCGCATTGACGGCTTTGACTGCGGCATCATGATCTCCGCCAGCCACAACCCCTACTACGACAACGGCATCAAGCTCATCAACGGCAGAGGGGAAAAGATGGAGGATGAAGTGTTGGATGAAGCGGAAAAATTTCTGGATGGGGAGCCTGTACAGCTGCCTTATGCCTGCCGGGAAAAAATCGGTCGGGCGGTAGATTACGCTTCCGGGCGGAACCGGTATATCGGGTATCTGATCAGCCTGGCCACTCACTCTTATAAAAACGTGAAGGTGGGATTGGACTGTGCCAATGGTTCCACTTGGCAGATCGCCAAAGCGGTTTTCGATGCGCTGGGCGCAGATACCTTCGTGGTAGGCAACCAGCCTGACGGCCTGAATATCAACCGGGACTGCGGCTCCACCCACATTGAGAATCTTCAGAAGCTGGTAAAGGAAAAACATCTGGATGTGGGCTTTGCCTTTGATGGGGATGCAGACCGCTGCCTGGCTGTGGATGAAAAGGGCAATGTGGTCAATGGGGATCATATTCTCTATATCTACGCCAGCTACATGCAGGAACGGGGCAAGCTGGGGGACAGCAAAGTGGTCACTACCATCATGAGTAATTTCGGCCTGTATAAAGCCCTGGATGCCCGGGGCATCGGGTATGAAAAGACCAAGGTGGGGGATAAGTACGTATATGAGAATATGCGCCAGAATGGTCATCGCATCGGCGGGGAACAGTCCGGACACATTATTTTCAGCAAGTATGCCACCACCGGCGACGGCATGCTTACGGCGATCAAGCTCATGCAGGCCATGCTGGATCAGAAAACTACCCTTTCGGCACTGGCAGAGCCTTGCAGAATGTATCCGCAGGTGCTCAAAAATGTAGTGGTGGACGATAAATCTGCCACCATGGAGGATCCGATAGTGCAGGAAGCCTATGCGCAGACAGGGCTCCATTTGGGGCAAAGCGGTCGGACGTTGCTGCGGCCCAGCGGTACGGAGCCGGTGCTGCGGGTCATGGCCGAAGCCATGACGCTGGAGGATTGCGAAAAAGAAGTGGACTATATCATTGAGGCCATGAAGATTTCCGGCCATCTTGTCCGGGTCAAGTAAGGAGATATTTATGTATACCATCGCAGACCTGCTGGATCTTTCCCATACCCTGGCAGCGCCCCTGTTCGCCGGGAAAACGTACCCCTACGAGGTGCTGGACGGAATCAAAGACTTTATTCTGGAGTTGGGCAAAAGCCTGCCGGCAGAGGAGTATGATACTCCTTCCGAGGGGGTCTATATTGCCAAAGACGCCGTGATCTATCCCAATAACTATATTGCCGGCCCCTGCATTATCGGCCACTGGACGGAGGTTCGGCCCGGTGCTTTCATCCGGGGAAGCGCACTTGTGGGGAACGACTGCGTGGTGGGCAACTCTACGGAGCTTAAAAATGTTATTCTGTTTGATAATGTGCAGGTGCCTCATTACAATTATGTGGGCGATTCCATCCTGGGCTACAAGTCTCACATGGGGGCAGGCTCCATCACCAGTAACGTAAAGTCCGATAAGACCCTGGTGGTGCTCAAGAATGGGGAAGAATGTATCCCTACCGGCCGCAAGAAGGTGGGGGCCGTGCTGGGGGATCATGTGGAAGTAGGCTGCAACAGCGTGCTGAATCCCGGCACGGTGCTGGGCCGCCGAAGCAGTGTGTATCCTACCAGCTGTGTCCGGGGGCAGGTGCCGGCAGACAGTATCTATAAAAACAGGGAATGTATCGTTCCTCGGGAACAGGTATAAAAAAGATATAAAAAAGCAGGAAATACCGAAAAATCTATTGACAAAGTGCGGTATCCCTGCTATCCTATACAAGGTTCTGAAAAACGTCGCCGAAGACAGCCGGTATCCTACGGGAGTAAATCCTGCCGAGGTGGTGGATATAAGCATTGCCTTATGATCCTCCTGTCTGTAGCGACGGGAGGATTTTTTACATAAGGAGGTGAAAACATGGCAAACGCACAGATCATCGAGCAAAAAGCTGCTCGGGTCAAGGAAGTGCAGGAGAAGATCGAAAAGGCTAAGTCCGTTGTATTCTTCGACTACCGGGGCCTGACCGTAGCGGAAGTGACCGAGCTGCGTGCTGCAATGCGGAAGGAGAACGTGGAGTACGTTGTTATCAAGAACAACGTGGCTGCCCGTGCTGCCGAGGCCGCAAAGGTCGACAAGGCCGTTGAGGAGATGCTCAAAGGTACCGTCGCTTATGCTTTCGGGTATGAGGACGAGGTAGCCCCCGCCCGTATTCTCAAGAGCTTCATCAAGAAGTTCAAGAAGTGCGAGTTCAAAGGCGCTATCGTGGAAGGCAAACTCACCAGCGTACAGGAAATCGATGCTATCGCAGATCTGCCCTCTCGTGAGGTGCTTATCGGCCGTATGCTGGGCAGCATGAAGGCGCCCATTTCCCAGCTGGTCATCGTACTGGATCAGATCGCCAAGGCTCAGGGCGGCGAAGAAGCAGCCCCCGCCGAAGCATAACCCACAGCCGAAAGGCTAAGACCTAAAAATCAAATTATTAAGGAGAATCACAATGGATAGAGAGCAACTGATTGCTGATATCAAGGCAATGTCCGTGTTGGAACTGTGCGAGCTGGTTAAGGCTCTGGAAGAAGAGTTTGGCGTATCCGCCGCTGCCGGTGTAGCCGTGGCCGCTGGCCCCGCCGCCGCCGCTGAGGCCGTGGAAGAGAAGACCGAGTTCGACGTCATCCTCAAAGAGGTTGGCCCCGAGAAGATCAAGGTCATCAAGGTTGTCCGTGAGCAGACCGGTCTGGGCCTCAAGGAAGCCAAGGCTGTGGTCGATGGCGCTCCCGCCAAGGTCAAGGAAGGCGTTTCCAAGGAAGACGCCGAGAAGCTCGTTGCCGCTTTCAAGGAAGTTGGCGCTGTTTGCGAGATCAAGTAACTTTCGTTACATCCAAACGCCCCTTCGGTTTATGCCGAAGGGGCGTTTTTACATACATGCGGCAGTAACTCGGGCGAAAACAGAGAAGGCCTCTTCCTATTACGGAAGAGGCAGTATTCCCCGGATGGCCAGAGCCGTTTCTATGGAGTTTTCCAGCATGTGCAGTACATCAGGTCCCATGGTCTGCATATGCGCCGGAGTCATCAGATTTCTGTAGAAAGAGCTTGATGGGCAAAAATTCGTATCCAGACATACGATCTTTTTCGCTTGCATCTCAAATTCACCGGTCAGCTGCAAAGCCATCAATCCGCCTAAACTGTGTCCAATAATGGCATCCCATAGGTATTGACCGTATTGGGAGAAAATCCATTTGGACGGATCAAGGGGCGACCGGGCATGCATGGCTATTGTATGGTATCCTTGGGGAGCAGCTGGGGATAAGGCGTCACCGGGGGCTGCTGAGGCAAATGAGGCGCAATGGATTTCACCATGCAGCTCAGTGCATACCATCGGCCAAACTTATAGGCGCAGTTGCGGAACAGGCCTTCCTGAGCAAAGCCCATGTGTTCGTGAAAATGAAGACTGTCTTCTGACAGATAGGGATCCTGCCCCTGAGGACAGGCGATGCGGGCATACAGGTTGACTATGCCCATGTCCCGGAGGATGGTTTCCAGGGATTCATACAGCTTTTTGCCCGCGCCGTTTTGACGGGCATCCGGGGCAAGATAGATGCTCAGCTCGCTGGACCAGTCGTAGGCGGTTCTTTCGGAAAAGGGGCCGGCATAGGCATATCCTATGATGCGGCCGTTTTGCAGAGCGACCAGATACGGATAATGCTCCAACGTATGCCGTATCCGCTCCCGGAATTCTTCTACCGAGGGGATGGTGTATTCAAAAGTCACAGCGGTATTGCGTATGTAGTATGCATATATTTCCAGCAGCCGGGGAGCGTCTTTTGGTACGGCTTGACGTATGGTGAGCATACAGGTTCTCCTTATCCGTTAAAAGATATTTTTCAGTATGGTTCCGTCCAGATCGGGAATGGGACAGTTGGTCATTGTACTGCGCTTGTAGGCGAGCTCAAAAGAAATTCGTATTTCATGGGAGAGGGGATCAAAGTGCAGGAACAGCAGGGGAGATACGCCTGCCATCTCCTGATAGTCCAGCATGACGGCAGTAACCGGCCGTTCGGCAGTCCCGTCCCCGTCGTCATCAAAATAATCGGTGACGATGCCGCAGGCACGGTTGTGTCCGCAAAGCACCAGCCGGATATTGGGATATATGGATACCAGGTGCACCCGGTTATAATGGTTGGCGGGAACGGTCAGCTGCCGGCTGATATAGGCGTGGAGCAGCAGAATACAGGGCAGATCCTTATATGCGTCCATGACAGTGTCCAGCCATTGCTCCGCTCCGGGCAGCCGGTTGGCCATCCAGCCCATGCCCAACAGGAGGAAGCGGCAGCCGCCGGCTTCCAGTATGTCGTAAAACAGCTTTCCGCCTTCAAAAAGCTGCTCTTCCGGTAAAAAATCATAAAGTCCCTGATCCAGAAAGGCCGTAAAACTTTGTGCTGAGGTGCCCAGATCGTGGTTCCCCGCCACGGAATAAAAAGGCACTTTGCCTTCAAACTGATTCAGCGCCAGATAAAAATTATCCTATTGCCAGTCTTTGAAGCCGTTATCTACCAGATCTCCTGCGTGCAGCACGGCAGCAATGGACTCGGATTCGATCCTTTGGGCAATATATGCGCCGGTAGCCTCCAGTGCTTCCGGATAGGAATAGGAAAGTCCCTGAGTATCTCCCATCAGCACCAGGGAAAAGGGAGTGGGTGCCGGGGTGGCGGTAGGCGCGGGGGAAGGAGAATCCGTGGGTGCCGGAGAGGGCGTGTCTGTGGGTGCAGGCAAAGAGGAAGTTCGCCAGCAGGTTCAGCGCTTCAATGGCACATTCTGGGCGTGTCTGTGGGTGCAGGCAAAGAGGAAGGGTGTGAGGTTATGGAAGACACCGTAACAGCAGCTTCCTGGACAGGAGCAGGCGTAAAGGAAGGGGCGGTCGCCTGCGGAGAAATCCGGGTGCATGCAAACAGCCCCGCCAGCAATGACAGAGACAGAAAAAATATTTTTTTTCGCGTAAGAAAACCGTAATTCATATTCCCCAGTATACGGCAGAAAGTGAGGGAATGTAACAAAGAACGGGGAAAAGGGGGGAGGCCCTGAAGAAGGAGGCCTCCCCGGAGAGGATGCATGGGCCTTCAGCCGGCAAGAACCGTGCCGTCGGCCAGGGTGATGGTAAATCCGTTGAAGTGGATAGTGCCGTAATTGATCAGCGTGCTAAGGGTGCAGTCCCCCGTCAACGTCCAGGTGCTGCCCTCTTCGATGGTAAGAGTAATGTTGCCGGAAACAGGCGTGCCGCCCTGGGCGTTTTCATAGATGTTCAGGGTGCCGGTAAAGTCGCTGTTCTCCGTAAGATCCAGAGTCAGGGAAGAGATGGTATCCACCAGAATGTTTCCAGAAAGAGTCTGTCCGCGAAGGGTACATTCTACCTGTGCCCCGTTGCTGCCGGCGGTACCCCAGCCACGGCTGGCGGAGTTGCCGCAGATGCGCATAAGTGCGCCTGAAGCATCTTCCTGAATAAGCGTTACGCCGCTGAGCTCCAGCAGGCAATGGGTGTTGGTGATGTAGAAAAGATCCCCTACCTTGCCGGTAAGGCTGCCGCCGGTCATGGAGAAGCTGGAGGTGCCTATTTCCGCATCTCCGGACATGGATTGATAGATCATAACGGCGTGCACATTTTCACTGCCGCTGGCGCTGGTCTGTGCGCCCATGGAACCGGAAACGGTGCAGTTCGTAAGGGCAATGGAATTTTTGCCTTCGATAACCAAAGCTTCGGAATTATGGGCTGTCAGAAGGGCGTTTTCCACAGAGATGGCGGCAGTGGAATAAACGGCAGGAGAATTATAGCCGCTGCTTTCATAACTGCCGCCGGAGACCTGTACGGTACCGCCGCCCCGGTCGGAGCGAATGGCGGCAGAAGAATTCCCTGCTGTAGAGACGGTAAGGTTTTCAGCATAAGTGGCTCCACCGCCGGTGGTCTGGATACCACCGGAATTATCTGCCGTGGTGGTGATAGAGGTATCCTTCACGGTAACGGAGGTGCCGCTGCCATAGCTGAAAATACCGTTTCCGTTTTGGGCCGAGGAGGTGACAATTGCATTCTCAATAGTCACCTGGGCTCCATCGGTAGCCAACAGGGCGGTGTTCATGCCGTAAAAGTCTCCCTGCTCGGCATTGGAGGAAGCCCCTGCACTTTTGTCCACGGTGATATTCGACAGGGAGACGATGGCGCCATGGATACGCAGGACGTTTTCGTCGTCTCCGACGGAGGTATAGGTTTCTCCAGAAACGGAGGTATCCTCAGAAAGCGTATTGGCGCTGGTGCCCTGATTCACCTGGTTACCGCCGCCGGGCACCTGCCCGTTGTCGCCGGGGCCGCCCTGCCCCATAGGCTGCGGATCGCCGGGTATCTCCGTGCGCTCTGCAAAGAGCAGCTGATCGCCGCTCATGGTCAGCAAAAGAATATCTCCTTCCGCAAGCTCATCGGCAGAATGCTGGACTTCGCCTTCATAAATAGCCGTTTCCTGCAAATTCAATACCATGGTTTCACCCGTATCGGTCATAGCGCCGGGCATTTTGGGTGGTTCATTGCCCTTTTGTCCTTCGCCGGGTATCTGTCCGTCGGGCATTTGAGGCGGTTCGCTGCCGCTCTGCCCTTCACCGGGCATCTGTCCATCAGGCATTTGGGGAGGTTCCATGTCATTCTGTCCCTCGCCGGACGCCTGACCATCAGGTTTTGCCGGGGGTTTACCATTTTCCTGTTCCTGAGAAGATTCCAGCAGCGCCAGAGTCACACTGGTGCCGTTCAGAGAGGACACCCGGCCATATATACGTTCTGCATTTGCTTCTTCCGGAGTGGCGGTGGGTTCGCTTGCCGCTGATGCGCCGGCAGCATCGGCCCCGGAGGAGGTATTCTGGCTGGAGTTGCTGCAGCCCAGAAGGCTTATCCCCAATAAAAGTGCAAGTATAAGAGAAAGCGTCTTTTTCATTATCGGGTACTTCCTTTCGTTTGATTTGATGAGGAAAGTATACCGCCCATTGTTTAAAATAAGCTTGAAGAATGAATAAAAAACTTTTCCCCTGTCTCCCCGGTTCTGTATCCTTGACAGCAGGGCGGGTTTTTCATATAATGCAAAGGAGAAAAGCTTTGATTGGGAAAGAGTAAGGGAAGTGCCTTTGCAAAGAGAGGACGGGCAGGTGAGAGCCGTCTGAAGGGAGCTGCCCCCAAGTGCCTCCCATAGCTGTCCGGCAGAAAGGGTCATCCCTGTGTATGCCGGGTCGGTTGGCTTCGTTATGGGCCGTAAGAGGGAAGGGGCACCGTATCCTTCCAAAGTAAAGTGGAACCGCGAAGCAGCCTTCGTCTTTATGCAGGGCTGCTGTTTTTTATAAGCCGTATCAGTCAGAAAGGATGTGCTGTCAGGAATGTATCTGTACAACAGTTTATCTTTGAAAAAAGAAGAATTCGTGCCCAATGAACCCGGAAAGGTGAAGATGTACACCTGCGGGCCCACGGTCTACCATTTTGCCCACATTGGGAATCTGCGTACCTACATTATGGAAGATGTGCTGGAAAAATACCTGCGCTATGCGGGGTATGATGTGCTGCGGGTCATGAATATCACCGATGTGGGGCATCTTTCCTCCGATGCGGATACAGGAGAGGATAAGATGCTCAAGGGCGCCCGCCGGGAGCACAAGAGCGTTATGGAGATCGCGCAGTTTTATACCGATGCCTTTTTTGCAGACTGCGAAAAGCTTCATATTAAACGGCCGGATGTGATCCAGCCTGCAACGGGATGTATCCCGGAGTTTATCACCATGATACAGGGACTGCTGGAGAAAGGCTATGCCTATGAGGCCGGCGGCAACGTATACTTTGATACCTCCAAACTCAACGAGTACTATGTGTTCAATAAGCACGAGGAAGAGGACCTTATGGAAGGGGTCCGGGAGGGCGTGGAAAAGGACGAAAACAAACGCAACAAGAATGACTTTGTGCTTTGGTTCACCAAGTCCAAGTTTGAAGATCAGGCCCTGAAGTGGGATTCTCCCTGGGGAGTGGGGTATCCCGGCTGGCATATAGAGTGTTCCTGCATTGCAGAAAAATACTGCGGGGAGTATCTGGATATTCATTGCGGAGGCATTGACAACGCCTTCCCTCACCATACCAATGAGATCGCCCAGAGCGAGGCATATCTGGGGCATAAGTGGTGTAATTACTGGTTCCACGTCCGGCATCTGAACGATGCCACGGGGAAAATGTCCAAATCCAAGGGAGAGTTTTTGACCCTTTCGCTGCTTATGAATAAGGGATATGACCCCATGGTGTATCGGCTGTTCTGCCTGCAGAGCCACTACCGGCGGAATCTGGTGTTCTCTTATGAGGGGATGGACAATGCCGCCGCTGCCTATCAGAAATTGGTGGGGCGTATTGCCGCCCTGAAGCCCGGGGACGGAGCCTTTGACCAGACGGCGGCCCAGGTGCTGGAGGCAAAATTTGCCGCCGCCATGGATAATGATTTGAATACATCTCTGGCGGTGACCAGCCTGTATGATGTGCTCAAATACAAGACCAGTGACGAAACAAAGCTCCGCCTGTTGGAGAAGTTCGATACGGTGCTGGATCTGGATCTGCTGGCGGCGGCAGACAAAAAGCGGCAGGAGATGCAGAAACAGGCGGCAGCAGCCCCGCAGGCGGGTGGATTGGCGTTGATCCCGGAGGAAACGGAGCGGGATGAATCCGTAGAGCAGAAGATTCTGGAGCGGGCTCAGGCCAAGAAACAAAAGGATTTTACCCGGGCAGATGCCATTCGGGCGGAACTGAAGGCTCATGGGATTGAACTTACGGATATCCCCGGAGGCGTAAAGTATAAAAGAGTGTAATTTTAGGGACTAAGCCCAATAAAATAAACAAGGAGATTCTTTATGGGAAACACGATGCTGATTCTGATCATGGTCTTTGTGGCTGTGTACCTGGCCAAGGCGGTTTTTACCGGCAAAGGCAAGCTGCTGGAGGCGGAAAACATCAAAAAGGGTAAAGAGCAGGAGTATAAAAAGTACCTGCGGCTGCTGTATACGGGTATGTTCGTTATGACCATTCTGATCGCGCTGGTAAATGCAGCCGGTACCTATGGGTACACCGTGGAATATGAGTACACCTTTACGCAGGATTATACCGATGCCGATGGCATCGTTCATCCTGCAGGGGTGCCCCATACGCTGGAGGAGATGCAGCAGATCAACTATGTGCAGAGCGAATCCACCGGTTCTTTGTGTGCAGTCGGCAGCCAGGAGACCATTCCTTATGAAGCCAAGCAGCTGCCGCCTCAGCTGAACTGGCCCTGGATGCACTTTTTGCCTTATCAGGCGCTGGTAGTACTCAATTATGTGTGCATGGGCATTTCCGTGCTGCTGGTCATTGGGATATTTGTATTCATTAACCGGTATACCGATAAGGAAGCCAAGGCCAAGGCACAGGCGGCCGCTGCCGGGCAGAGACCTTCCATGCCCAAGGGGGCCTTTGACTTTGAAGATGCGGGAGAGACCTTCCCCGTAAACGAGAAAGACGATCCCGACGCAGGAGAAAAGAAATAAAACTGTTCAAATGCACGCATGCGCCCGGTATTTGCCGGGCGCATTTTTTGCGGAACGAAGGTATCCGGGATCCTGTCGGGTATTTGGATTCACGGAAAAAGGCTCCCATATGGGAGCCTTTTGTCTTGTGAACAGGCAGGACAGTTATACCCGGACATCGTTTGCCCAGCGGCGCAAAGCGGCTACCGTATCTTCCAGATGCATGCCTCGGGAGGCTTTGACCAGCGCCGTGTCTCCTTCCCGTACCAGCTTCGGCAGGGCGCAAATCAGTGCCTCCTGGGTGTTAAAGGCGAATTTCCCCGCTTCTCTGGCGGCAGCGGCCATATCCGGACCTACCCCGGCTATGGATTCTATGCCCAGGGTCTCGGCCAGAGCTATGATCCGCCGGTGACTTTCGGCGGAAGCGTCTCCCAGTTCACGCATATCTCCCAGAATGCATACCCGTCGGCCGTCAGCCTGGGCCAGTACCTGCAAAGCCGCTGCCATGGAGACGGGGTTGGCATTGTATACGTCATTGATCAGGGTGCATTTGGGCAGCGTTTCCAGGGACTGGCGATTGCCGGCAGGCACAAAGGCAGCCAGTGCAGAGAGAATATCCTCTGGCGGCACCTGCAGTACATATCCGGCGGCGGCGGCGGCCAGGGCATTGTATACGGCGTGAATCCCGGCCATGGGGATATAAGCTTCATAGGCGTCCTTGCCTAAATGAAGGGTAAAGGCCGTGCCGAAAAGTCCCTGGGGACGGATATGGGAAGCGCGGATGGTGCAGTTTTCTCCCGTACCGAAGAAAAGGGCGCCGGAAAGAGTGCGCAGATAGTCGTCATCCCCATTGGCCAGAATCGTTCCGCCGGGGCGCATATGCCGCAGCATTTCGGTTTTTCCCCGGAAGATCCCTTCCCGGGAACCGAAAAACTCCATATGCGCTTCCCCTATGTTGGTGAACAGGCAGATGGTGGGCTGCACCATGGCGCTCAGGGCGTCGATCTCCCCGAAGTGATTGGTACCCATTTCAATAACGGCGCATTCCGTCTCCGGACGGAGCCCGAAAAGCACCTGCGGCACGCCCGTCTGATTGTTGAGATTCCCGGCTGTGGCGTGGACCCGGTATGCTTTGGCCAATACATCCCGCACCATAGCTTTGGTGGTGGTCTTTCCGGCGCTGCCGGTGATGCCGATAACGGGAATATCAAAGCGTTCCCGGTAACGGGCAGCCAACTGCTGAAACGCTTTTACACAATTTTCCACCCGAATGGAGGGGTATGGAGTATCCGTTTCGGAGAGCGTGCATACGGCGCCCTTTTCCATGGCCTGCGGGATGAACCGGTGACCGTCGAATACTTCACCCCGCACGGGGACATACAGAGCCCCCGGAGTCAGGGTGCGCGTATCGATGGAAAGATTGTTTATAATGCTTTCCGGATCGGCATTGACCAGCCTGCCGCCGATTATGGCTGCAGCTTCGGAAAGAGTAAACAGGCTCATTGATATTTCTCCAGCGACAGGGAAATGACCTTTTCGCAAAGGGTCAGATAGTCCATGCCTGCGGCGGCTGCCTCCTGGGGCAGCAGGGAAGTGGGGGTCATACCAGGCAGGGTGTTGGCCTCCAGGCAGTAGGGGCGGCCATCCTCTGTGAGCAGAAAATCAATGCGGCCATAAACCTGCAGCTTCAGCAGCCGAAAGACCTTCTCTGCTGCCTGCTGCACCGCCAGGGTATCTCTGGGGCTGATGGGGGCAGGGGTGATCTCTGTGGTAGCGCCGGGCTGGTATTTGTTTTTATAGTCGTAAAAGCCTTCTTTGGGAATGATCTCGATCACGGGAAGGGCTTTGCCATCCAATACCCCGCAGGAGAGCTCTCGGCCCTGAATATATTCTTCTATGAGGATGCAGTCCTCCTGGGCAAAAGCCAGGTCGATAGCCTGCTGCAGCTCCTGCCGGGTGTGGGCAATGGAGATGCCGATGGAGGAACCGCCGCTATTGGGCTTTGCTACGGCAGGCAGAGGCAGATCTTCCAGCGAGCAGCGCTCCCCCTTGCGCAGCAGCTTCCAGCCGGGGGAAAGGACGCTTGCCTCGTCAAACAGGGCTTTGGAAAGATTCTTTTCCATAGCCAGGCGGCAGCCCTCCGGGCCGCTGCCCGTATAACGGATGCCTTCCTTATCAAAAACAGCCTGAATGGAGCCGTTTTCTCCGTCGGCTCCATGAAGGGCCATGTATACGATATCCGCCTCCCGGCAGATCTCCAGCACATTCAGGCCTATGCGGTCGGTATAACCGGCCTTCCGGCTGGCTGCTATGGCGGCAAGATCCGGCTCCTTTTCCCCAATAGTGGGGGCGGGCAGCACATGCGCCCGGGTGTAAAGCTCTTCTACGGAGCCGGGGAGTTCCGGCATACCAAAGAAAAGATCCAGCAGAATGGCCTGATGCCCTGCCTGCACAAAGGTGTTGCAGGCCAGAGTGCCGCTGGAAAGGGAAACGGTCCGCTCGGGGGAAAGCCCGCCGGCCAGAACGGCAATTTTCATAGGTGCAAATTCCTTTCCCTAAATAGGCTTTGTAGTCTTTTATGGTATATCATATTTTCCGTGGCTTCACAAGAGCACTTTTTCTTCCGGGGGGATTTTCTGACGGCTTCGGGCGTATAGTTACCCATGAGAAAAAAGATCGTTTGCCGGAGCCTGTGTCTGCTGTTGTGCCTGCTGCTGTGCGCCTGCAGTGGAGCGGAAAGTGCTTCCGCTCATGGCCGTACACCATTTACGCAGATGACGCTTTCAGGCGTGGGGCAGGAAGGGATACCGCGGCAGCTGGAGGCGCTGGAAGCCTATATCTCTTCCGGCGGAGAAAAAGAACTGGCCTTTCAACGATACGAAGCCCTGCTGAAAGCATATGAGACCCTGAAGGGGGAAGAGACGCTCCTGTATATTCGCCGGTGCCGGAATATGGAGGATGCCGCGGCCGCCGTAGCCTATGGAGCCATGGCGGATGATTCCTCCCGGGCAGGCGCACTGCTTACGGAGCTGGAGCAGCAGCTTATGGAACGCTGGCCGGAGGCCTTTGACCCGGCCTATATACAAAAAGTGCAGAGCACGGATCGACTGTGGAGCCGAAAGACTCAGTTCCTTCTGGAAAAGGAGCATCGTCTCTGCGAGGCCTACGAGAAACTGCGTACAGAGCTTACCGTAGAGTATCAGGGCAGAAGTTGGAGTTACCGGCAGCTGCGGGAGGCAGAGAATATTACTTTCCGAGAGTTTTTTGCCGTTTTGGAACTGTATGAATCCGCTTTTTACAGCCGGGCAGGAGAGATATACCTGCAGCTTCTGGCTCTTCGGAAGGAACAGGCGAAACTGCTGGGGTTCCCTTCCTATGCGCATTGGGCCTATGCCCGGTATAAGCGGGAATACAGTCCGGAACAGGCGCTGGAACTGAATCAGGCCGTAAAGGAATGCTTTGGCCCCCTGTATAAGACATACCGACGGCAGCTGGATGAGGAAATGGAGCATCTGGGCAGCGGCGTTTTTGACCGGGATACAGCCTTAAAAGAGATCAGACAGGCGCTGGATAAAACCGGCGTTTCCCAGGCCGGAGAAGCCTGGGACTATATGCTGACCTATGAACTGCTGGACGATGCTCCTTCACCTCATAAGCTGCAGGGAAGCTTTACCGCCTATCTGCAGGGGTATGAGTGCCCCTATCTGTTTACCCAATGGGAAAGCAGGGCAGCTTCCATATCCACGCTGCTTCATGAATTCGGTCATTTTCTGGCCTATTATGTCAACCCACAGGCTACTTATTATGAAGGCGGAGGACTGGATCTGGCAGAAGTGGATTCACAGGGCATGGAACTGCTGCTCTTTGACCAGTATGAGGCGCTTTTCGGCTCCTATGCAGAACCTGCCCGAAGCCGGGCGCTGCTGGATGGGCTGTACGCCGTGCTGGCAGGGTTCATGGAGGATGAATTTCAGCAGCGGGCACTGGAAATGGAAGTACCGACGGTGGAAAAGCTCAACAACCTGTACTTGAAACTGGCGGGGGAATACGGCCTGATCGAAGTGTTCCGCTACAGCGGCCGGGAATGGATGGATGTGAGCCATACCTTCAGCTTCCCATTTTACTATGTCAGCTATGGAGTCAGCATGCTGGGAGCCCTGTCCCTGTGGCAGAAAGAGCAGCGCCGTCCGGGCAGCGGCTGGCGGGCTTACGGAAAGCTTCTGCACCGCCGGGGAACATGGGATTTTTCCTACGTAATGGGGCGCTGCGGGACAGGAGATATTCTATCCCCCAAGGGCATAGAAACAGTGGCGGCGGGGGTGGAAGCATATTTGAAAGCTTGTGTTTTCAGGCAGGCGGCCTGAAACTGCCGGAGAAAACATAACAAAGAAAAGCAAAGGAGAAAGTCCATGGAAACTGTACGATATGGGGAACAGGGATATAAAGTGCTTTTGATGCAGCTGGGGTTGAAGCGAGCGGGACAGGATCTGGCACTGGACGGTATTTTTGGACGGGGGACGGCCCGGGCTTTGACTTCTTTTCAGCGGGAACAGGGGCTCTCTGCCGATGGTATTGCCGGGAAGCTCACCTGGACGGCTTTGTATCCTTATCTGGCGGGGTATGTGTTCTATCAGGTGCGCCGGGGAGACAGCTTCTACTCTGTTGCCCAACGATACGGCACTACGGCGGCGGCGTTGGCGGTAGCCAATCCTCAGGCGGATCCTATGGATCTGCGGCCGGGCGCCATGCTTACGGTACCGTTGGGCTTTTCTCTGGTGACGGAGGAGATCCCCTACAGCCATATTCTTTGCGGCCTTATTCTCAAGGGACTGGAGAAACGCTATCCTTTCATCACTCTTACCACTATTGGCAGCAGCGTTATGGGGCGGCCGCTTTTGTGCGCCCGTATGGGCCGCGGGCGCCGGCAGGTGTTTTGCAACGCGGCTCATCATGCCAACGAATGGATCACCACCCCGGTGCTGCTGAAGTTTTTGGAGGAGTATGCGTTCGCTTATGCGTTTGCCGCCGAAGGCACCGGAGAGGAAGCGGAAGCAAAAGATATGTATGCAAAAGCCACGGCATGGTTGGTGCCAATGGTAAATCCGGACGGAGTGGATCTGGTCACGGGGGCTTTGCCGGAGGAAGACAGTTACTATAAGCAGGCGGAAGGCCTTGCTTCCTATTATCCGGGAATCCCATTTCCTTCCGGATGGAAAGCCAATATCAGCGGTACGGATCTCAATCTGCAATACCCGGCGGGCTGGGAAGAAGCCCAAAGGATCAAGTATGCCCAGGGCTTTGTGCGCCCCGGCCCCAGAGACTATGTGGGGCCATCTCCGCTGTCTGCACCGGAGAGCCGGGCCGTAGCGGATTTTACCCGAAAGAATGTTTTTGACAGAACCCTGTCTTATCATACCCAGGGCCAGGTGTTGTATTGGCAGTATAAAGATATTTATGTTTCCGGAGCGGAGGCGCTGACCGAACGGTATGCGGAAGTATCCGGCTATACCATGGAACAGGTGCCGGAGGAAAGCTCCAATGCCGGCTATAAGGACTGGTTTATAGATACCTATCGGAAGCCCGGCTGCACCGTGGAAGCGGGAAAGGGAATGAACCCGCTGCCGCTTTCGCAATTTCCGGAAATATACAGGGCTAACCGACGCATTCTGGTGGAAGCCATGCTGTATGAGCCGTGAAAAAAGATAAAAAATCCCCGTTGGAGGGGACATCCTCCGTTGCCAGAGGTACGGCGGGGTGATATACTACATAAATATGAGCAAAAACGAAAAGTCTTCTTTTGTCCTGGGTGCGGCCATTCTGGGGGCGGCGGGGATCCTGTGTAAGGTCATCGGCGTATTGATCCGCATCTGGGCCTATAACATCCTGCATGTGGAGGGCATGGTCTATTATGAGGCCGTGTTCCCCTTTTATTCCTGGCTGCTGATCGTTTCCTCCTCCGGGGTGCCCACGGCCATCTCCCGGATGGTCTCCGAGCGCACTGCCCGGGGGGATTGGGCAGGGGCCCGGCTGGTGCTGCACCGGTCTTTGGCGCTGCTGAGCGCCATCGGCCTTGTTACCACCGCCGTGCTTTTCTTTGGAGCGGAGTGGTTCTCCGTACATTTTATCGGCAAGGATGCCACCTATGTGCTGCCCTTCCGGGCACTGGCGCCGGCGCTGTTCTTCGTTTCAGTTATGTGCGCTTACCGGGGGTATCTGCAGGGAATGCAGCATATGACCGGTACAGGACTTTCACAGATTGCCGAGCAGGTGGTCAAATGCGCCGTAGGGCTGGTGCTTGCCCGGCTTTGGATCCCCAAAGGGCCTCAATATGGGGCGGCGGGGCTGCTGCTGGGTGTTACGGTTTCCGAAGCCATGGCACTGGGGGTAGTCATGGCATTCCGCTTTAAAAATCGGAAGCTGTACATGCCCCGGGGAGCCAGAAAAAAGCCGAAAAGATCCAGGCACATTCTTTCCACCCTTATGCGCATTGCCATCCCCATTACGCTGGGGGCTTCCATTATTCCCCTGACGGGCATTCTGGATGTGAAAATGATTTTCTCCCTTATGGGAAAGTATATGGACGAAGCCGCCGTGAACCAGGCTTATGTGGCTTTGAGCAGCAATGTGCGTTCCCTTATCAATCTGCCGGCTTCTTTGACCACTGCGCTTGCCATGTCTCTGGTACCGGCCATTTCTGCGGCCCGGTCTTCTCATGACGAAGCGGGGGTCCGCCGGGCTGCCGGGCTGGGACTGAAGTTATCCATGGTTATCGGGCTTCCCTGTGCTGCCGGACTGTTTGTATTGGGCGGGCCGGTGATCCGGATGCTCTTCCGTTCCATTACCAGCGAATCTCTGGCCATTGCTGCCAGGATCATGCGGGTAGCGTCCCTGACGGTGGTATTTATCTCTCTGGTGCAGACGGTCACAGGGGCTCTGCAGGGTATTGGCCGGCATCGTGTTCCTGTGTATACCCTGCTGCTGGGGGGCGTGGCCAAGGTGGTTTCCAATTACTTTCTGCTTTCGATCCCTTCTTTGAACATATTGGGTGCTTCTATTTCCAATGTGATCTGCTATGCCGTAGCGGGCATACTGGATACTGTAGTGCTGCTGCGGCGCACGGGCATGAAACCGGAGCCGGTGAATACCTTCTTCAAGCCCTTGTATGCATCCGCTCTGATGGGAGCCAGCGTGTATTTACTGTACAATCTGTTCAGCTATATTCATCCGGGCTCCATAGCCACCCTGCTGGCGGTGCTGCTGGGCATGCTTCTGTACGGAGCGCTGGTATTGATCCTCAGGATGTTTACAGCGGAGGAACTGACCTATATCCCCGGTGGACGCAGGCTTCTGGCCAGCGCCCGAATGAGAAAACTTGTGAGGTGATTCCATGTCAAAACTGATCATTGCGCCGCTTTCCACGCCCCAAACCATGACCAGGGCCGCCTGGCAGGCGATCCAGGGGGCGGACAGGCTTTTTTTGCAAACGACCCGGCATCCCAGCGCCGCACCTGTGCTGGAAGCAGGGCTGACGTTTATATCTATGGACGATCTGTATGAACAGGCGGAGGATTTTGATGTACTCAATCTTTCCATTGCCCAAAGGCTTACGGAGGGGGCGGGCGGTGTCTATGCCGTCATGGGCGGCGGCTGCGGTGCGCAGCTGCCTGCCATAGAAAAAGCCTGCCGGGAAAAAGGGATGGAACTGAAGCTGCTGGGGGGCGTGAGCTTTATACAGGCGGCCTTCCCGGAAGCACAGGAAGGCGTGTTCGTTCATGCCAACGGTTTGCAGGAAAGACCTGATACGGATCTGCCCTTGTTTATAGATGAACTGGACAGTTTGCTGCTGGCAGGGGAAGTAAAGAACCGGCTGCAGGAGTTTTACCCGGATGAATGGCCAGTGACGCTGGCGGTTCAGTCTCACGATGGGGCATATGAACACATGCAGATTCCGCTGTATGCGCTGGACAGGCAGAAAGGATACTTTTCTTCCACGGTGGTTATGCTTCCGCCGCTGCCCTTTGAAAAGAAAAACCGGTATGGATATATGGACGCCCTTCGGGTGCTCCGGCGGCTGCGGGCTCCCGGCGGATGTCCCTGGGACAGGGAACAGACCCACGAAAGCCTGCGTCTGGCCCTGCGGGAGGAATGTTATGAGCTTATGGATGCCATCCGGGAAGCGGACGACGTCCATGTGGTAGAAGAACTGGGAGATGTGCTCATGCTGGTGCTGTTCCACAGCCTGCTGGGAGAGGAGACTGGGGACTATACGGATCTGGATGTGACTACCGGACTGGTGCAGAAGCTCATTTACCGGCATCCTCATGTGTTTGCAGGAGGGACCGCAAAAGTTTCTCAGGAGGTGCTTGCCAACTGGGATGTATTAAAGCGGGCGGAAAAGGGACAGACTACTTATACAGACACCCTCAAAAGCGTGCCAAGAAGCTTTCCGGCTCTGCTGCGGGGCCAGAAGATCCAGGCAAAGGCCAGAAAGGCCGGGTTTGACTATGCGGATGCCCGGGAAGCTTTTTTCAAGATCCCGGAGGAAACGGCAGAACTCAAGGAGGCCATGGAAAAGGGAGAACAGGTGCAGAAGGAGATGGGCGATCTGTTCTTTGCCTGTATCAACGTATGCCGTCTGCTGGGGATGGACTGCGAGGAGACGGCTCAGCTGGCCGGGGACAAGTTCATCCGCCGGTTTGAAAAGATGGAGCAGCTGGCCCGGCAATCCGGCCGGGAGCTGGAAACCCTCTCGCTGCCGGAACAGGATGCCCTGTGGGAAAATGCAAAGGCTTTGGAGAAAATCTGAAAAATAACCGAAAAGTACTTGATTTTGAAGGCACGGACTGCTACAATAAATCCCGTTCGCAAAATTTGCAAAAAATATCTGATCTGGAGGAAACTCATGAATAAAGCAGAATTGATCGCCGCCGTCGCAGAAAAGACCAACCTCTCCCGCAAGGATGTGGACAATGTCGTCAACACCATGCTGGACACCATCATGGATACCCTTCGCAGCGGTGATAAAGTATCTCTGGTTGGCTTTGGCTCCTTCGAAGCCAAAGAGCGTCCCGCTCGCAAGGGCCACAATCCCATGACCGGCGAAGTCATCGACATCAAGGCTTCCAAGGCTCCCTCTTTCAAGCCCGGCAAGTCCCTGAAGGAGACCCTGAACTAAGGCAGCCGCTTTATTCGGTTTCATAAAACACAGTTTATAAAAAAGAGACGGTACTCCGTCTCTTTTTTATGCGATGGCGGCAGTGGAGGCTATCCTTCCGGTGCCATGGAAAAGGTCAGGGTGCGGATATATCCCTTATCTGTGGAAGCAAAGGAAAATGCCCATCCTCCGCCGGTATAAGCGGCAGTGCGTTCCTTCTCCAGACAGGAAAGGAGCTTTTTTTCGCTGGTGCTTTTTTGCGTGGAGCGCATGGAAACGGAAGCTTCCAGCGCACTGAACAACGCTCGGTAGACGCCTTTGACAATGGTCTTATCCTGCTCGGCGGCGGTCAGATACCGTTGGTAGTTGGGCGTGTTCTCCAAACCGGCCAGATCCCCCACACATTCCATTTCATAAGAAAGGGAGCGCAGAATGCCTCCTTCCCCTTCTTCCAAACGCAGTGTTCCGGCAGGAATGGTCGCTGCATACAGCAGGGTGCCGTCGGTTTTCAAGGCAAAGCCGCTGAGCGCAAGATAATTTTCTGCCGCCTGTCTGGTAAAAGGGACGGCCGGAGGCGGTGCATTCTCTCTGCCGGAGGCGGCGGCCTGTTCTTCACGGGGAGAAAGAAAGCTGAGCAGCAAAAACAGCAGGCATAACAAAAGAGGAATCAGGTATCTCAGCCCCCGCTGGAGCATTTTCCTGCTTCCTCTATCCATGGGATCAGTCTATATCCGGGACGATGCTTTCTACAGGCTCGTCCAGAATGTAAGGGTTCTTAAAGTAGCTCCGCATGAGTTTGAAGGCGGAGGCATAATAAAACCCGTCACAGATGCGTTCGTCTGTGACTACGGTGTAGTCCACATACTTGCGTTCGGCTACGGAACCGTCCTTGCGCAGTTCATATTGCTTGCGCTTTGCTCCAAAGGCCACAAAGATGGGGATGTTGCCGAAGTTGTACAGGTGGTGGTAAATGGGAGGGATCCCCAGCGAACCCATGGAGGTAATAAAGAACGAAGCGTGGAAGGGGCTCAGCTTGGTCAACTTTCGGGGCAGCAGGCCAAAATAGTCCAGAAGATTGAGCAGCCATACCACAAACTTCAGAAAAACACCGGGGATGGAGCTGATAAACTTGGCCAGATCATCAAAACCACTGTCCAGATCCTGCGCACCCTTGTTGGCCGAAACCAATGCGTTCATCTTTTCGTATACCTCGTTGGCGGTATCCCGGGCGGAAAGAAAAGCCTTGACGCAGGTATCCGGCGCTTCGTTGGTCATCTCCTTTTTTACGACCAGAGAAACTTCTATATGCTCGTCCCGGGCATATACATGCTGCCCGGAAAGAAAACGGTTAATGGCAGGCCGCTGGGATACGGCCCGAACGTAGGCGGCAATGATCACATGCATGATCCCGAAGCCGGTAAGCCCCTCTTTTCGCTTTTTGCGGATGTATTTCTCTATTTCGGTGATTTCGATGGCGTCTTTGAAATAGTTGCTGGCTGCAGCCCGGGTGGGCATGATATATGGGGAAACCTGAGCCATAGGGGGCAGGGTGCGCACCAGGCGGCCGTCGCTGCGATCCCCCAGACGGCGCTTTCGTTTTGCTTGTTCTTTTTGTTCCATATCTGTCCTCAATTCAAACTTATGCATTCAGTATACCAGAAAACCGGGATATTGCAATGAAAATTGCGGCAGAATGTGGTATACTGTCTTATAATATCCTTAAATGTGCTTTTCAGAGAGGTTATCCATGATGCAGATCCTGGCTCCGGCGGGCAACGCCGATTCCCTGGAAGCCGCTGTGCGCAGCGGCGCCGATGCCGTTTATCTGGGGGCGGGGGCTTTCAATGCCCGCCGCAATGCCGAGAACTTTGGCCCCGGAGGGCTTAAAGCGGCGATAGAATATTGCCACGGCCGGGGAGTGGAGGTTCATGTGACTTTGAATACCCTTATTCGGGATGAGGAACGGGAAGCCTTTTTGCAAACGGCCCGGGAGGTCATAGAGGCCGGGGCTGATGCCGTTATCGTTCAGGATATGGGGGCCGCCGCCTATTTGAGACGGCTGTGCCCGGAACTGCCCCTGTCCGCTTCCACTCAGATGGCCATACACAATGCCGCCGGGGCAAAGAAAATGGAGGAAATGGGGTTCTTCCAGGCGGTGCTGGCCCGGGAACTTTCGTTGAAAGAGATAAAGTATATCCATGACAATACGAATATCCGTCTGGAAACTTTCGTGCACGGGGCTCACTGCATGAGCGTTTCCGGCATGTGCTATATGAGCGCCGCCCTGGGAGAACGGAGCGGCAATCGTGGCCTGTGCGCCCAACCCTGCCGGCTGAACTTTGTGTGCCGGGGACGGGAGTATGCCCTGTCTTTGAAGGACCTGTCCTTTGTGGCGCACATAAAAGAACTGGAGCAGGCAGGGGTCACCACCCTGAAGATAGAGGGACGCATGAAGCGGCCGGAGTATGTAGCCGCCGCTGTTACGGCTGTCCGGCAGGCCCGGGCTGGGGAACAGCCGGATATGGAGGGCCTGAAAAAAATATTTTCCCGCAGCGGTTTTACGGACGGATACCTGATGGGCCGACGGAATTTGAGCATGTTCGGCGTGCGTACCGAAGCGGATGCCCGGGAGAGCCGGGATGTACTGGGGCAGATGGCGGGATTGTACCGCAGGGAGTTCCCCGGCGTGGGTGTGGATATGACCCTGAAAACCCATGGAGAAGCAGTGACGCTGACCGTGGGGGACGGAGAAAACATCGTTACGCTGGAAAAGCGGCCGGAACAGACGATCCGAAGTCCCCTGATAAAAGAGACGGCCCGGCGAAATCTGAGTAAGACGGGAGGGACGCCCTTTTATCTGCGGGAAGCGCAGATCGACTTACCGGAAGGGGCGTTGCTGGCCGGGAGCCAGATCAGCGATATGCGCCGGGAGGCGCTGGAACAGCTTTTGACCCTGCGAAGCCGGGGACGGGCGTATACCCTGCAAGACTGTGAGGTTACGGCGGTATCTCCCTGTCTGCCCGGAAAGAGGGAGCTGCGGCTGCGGTTTGAGCAGGAGGAACAGGCATTTTTCCCGGAAGGGGTTCGGGTGCAGTTGCCTGTGGAGGTGCTGGAAAAGTGTCCGGAACTGCTGGAAAAGGATGTGATCGGGGAACTGCCTGCATTGGTGTGGCCTTTGGAAGAGGAGCGGCTGAAAAACCGGCTGCTGGTCTTGAAGGAACAGGGGCTGAAAGCGGTTGCCGCAGGGAATGTGGGTACGGCGGCTCTGGCACTTGCTCTGGGGTTGGAGGTACATGGAGATGCCCCCCTGAACATAACCAACACCGATTCTCTTCTGTTTTATGAAGGGATGGGGCTGAAAAGCCTGACGCTGTCCATGGAACTGCCGCTGCAGCATGGGGCAAAACTGGGGGGGAGCATAAAGCGGGGGATTCTGGCGTACGGGCATCTGCCGCTGATGTACTTCCGCTGCTGTCCGGCGCAGGGGCCCGGTGGCTGCGGGGGCTGCCAGGGGCGCCTGGTGATCACGGACAGGCTACGCAAAAGCTTTCCCCTTGTTTGCCATGGCCGCCGGTATACCACCCTGCATAATGGCGTGCCCCTGTATTTGGGAGACAGGGAACGGCCTGCCTTTGACTTTGAGACTCTGTACTTTACGACAGAAACTCCGGAACAGTGCCGGCAGATCTATGCGCTGTACAGGCAGGGGAAACCCTTTGACGGGGAGCGTACTACAGGGTTGGCTTTCCGTTTGCTTAAATAAAAAGATGAAGAGAATATCCTTCCCCAATGGTGCGGGGAGGGATATTTTTGTATAAAAGCAAAATGGAAAATGGATCTGGCTGCGGAAGCACGCACCAGCAGTATCAGGGATCGTCGCAGTTCCCTTGTATGTTTGGGATGTTTATAATGCTTTGGAGTGACCGCGCTTCCTTCGTGACGGCGAGCAAAAAATGGGCCGAACAATCTTATGAACTGCAGATAGAGGGCAGCACATCGTTTGAAAGATCTCTTCTTTATTTTTCACATAATGCCAAGCTGGTCGGGAGCACATGCAGTCTCAGGCGTTTTCAAGGTATTCATATGCTACCATGCCGATGCAGTTAAGACGCTTTTGGAAATTCGGCTGTGGAAATATGCTTCATCTACAAAGAAGTTTTTTCTGCTGTCATGGAAAAGAGACTCCATACATACAGTAAAGCAAAGCCGATACAGATGGGGAAGGGAGGGCGCCGGATGCAAACGGGATGGAAAAATATCCTGCTGCCCCTGCTTCCGGAGGAGCCAGCCCGAATCCTGCGGGCCTTGCCGGAGGGACAGGTTCGGGAGGTGCGGCTGCGGCTGCATCAGCCTATGGAGGTGGTGCTTACGGGTGAAAGCCGTCTTTTTTACGGACCTAACGGCCGGGGAATGCTGCTGCCGGAAGAGACGGAGCCCCTTTTGAGCGCTTTTTGCGGCCGGGCGGTATATGCCTGGGAAAAGGAACTGGGAGCCGGGTTTGTGACACTGCCCGCCGGGTGCAGGGTAGGGATCACCGGAAGGGTCAGCGGTCGGGAGGGGATGGTGCGGCCCGTAACGGGCTTCTGTATCCGCATGGGCCGGGAAGTGAAGGGGTGTGCATGCTCTCTGCTGCCGAAGCTTCTGGAGAGAGGAAGACTGCTTTCCACTTTGCTGTTTTCCGTGCCGGGAGGCGGGAAGACTACCTTGCTGCGGGATATCATCCGCCTTGTTTCCCAAGGAGAGGCCGGGGCACGGGGGCAGCGTGTATGCCTGAACGACGAACGCTTTGAGGTAAGCGGCAGTCCCATGGGGGAAAGAGGATTTGACCTGGGTCCCCGGACGGATGTGCTCGGCGGTATGGAAAAGGAAGGGGGGCTTTTGCGGCTGCTGGCCACCATGAGCCCGGAGATCCTGGCGGCGGACGAGCTGAACCTGTTTGCAGACGCCCGGGGAATACTGGAAGCCCGGCGGCGGGGGGTAACGGTGCTGTGTACCGCCCATGGAGACAGGCTGGAGACCCTTTGCAGGCGGCGGGGACTGCAGGAGCTGTGGGCGGCAGGGGCTTTTGAACGGTATGTGCGGCTGGAGGCTCCCGGGCAGATGCCAAGGGTCTATGACGGGACGGGAAAGGAGCTGAAGGAATGAAAGGTCTGCTGCTGGGCGGTATCTTTGCTTTGCCTCTGCTGCTGGGGCTGCGGATGCGGGGCTTTTTGCAGGACAGAGCCCGGCATCTGGAAACGCTGGAACAGGCAGCGGCCGCTTTGGAACCGGAACTGCGGGCCGGGCGGCTGCCTCCGCAGGAAGCTTTGCACACGCTGGAGACCGGGGCGTCGGATCCGCTGCTTACCGGAGAGGAACGGGAAGCGGTAAGCGCCTTCATGAGCCTGTGCCGCCGGGCTGGCCGGGGAGTGCTATTGGCGGAACTGGGGCTATTGCGCCGGAAACTGGAGCAGAGCCGGGAACAGGCCCGGCAGGAGGCAGTGCAAAAAGGAAAATTGTATGGGGCCCTGGGGCTGGTATGCGGGTGCGGCGCCGTACTGCTGCTGATCTGAAGAATGCAGATAGAAATGCTTTTTAAAATGGCCGGGCTGGGGATTCTGGTAGCGGTGGTGGTGGGTGTGCTCAAACAGTGCGGCCGGGAGGATCTGGGTACGTTGGCGGCGGTGGTGGGGCTGGTATTGGGGATGCTGCTGGCTCTTTCCATGCTCACGGATCTTATGCGGCAGGTGCAGCAGGTGTTTTCCCTGTATTGAGGAGGTACGGCGTGAAGATCATACCTTATGTACTGACGGCGGTGCTGGGAGCGCTGGCCGCAGGCGCCCTTGGACAGTTGAAGGAAGAGTATGGCCTGCTGGCAGGTTTGGTAACGGGCTGCCTGCTGCTGGGAGCCCTGCTGGAGCCTGCCGGAGCCCTGCATGCGGGGCTGGCAGAAATTTTCGGCCGCTGGGGGATCCCATGGGAATACGGCAAAACACTGCTGCGCATGGCGGGTATTTCACTGGCGGCAGACTTTGGGGTCCAGACCTGCCGGGATGCGGGCAGCGGGGGACTGGCCATGAAGCTGGAGCTTTGCGGCAGGGTGCTGCTGTGCGCCGAAGGGCTGCCTCTGGCCATGACGCTTCTATCTGCGGGCACATCCCTGCTGGAGGAAGCGTTATGAAGGCGGTCTGGCTTTTGCAGGAGGGAGAGGATATCCGGTCCTTCTGGGAGCTGCTGGATCTTTCCGGTTGGGATGAGTTTTTCCGTACCCATTCCGCTTTACTGCCCCCCGGAGCCATGACTCCTTCACAATTTGCACTGGCAGTGGCAGAAGGAGACGGTTCCGGCTGGGATCTGGGGGCGCAGGCCTTGAATGCTCTGCGGGCGGGGGTCAAAGGGAGTTTGCAGCTGTTTACGGTGCTGCTGCTGGGGGGCTGTCTGCTGGGGCTTCTTTCTCCGGGAGAGAGAGGCGGGGTCAGCCGCACGGGGGCGGCGTGCATGCGGCTGGGGCTTTGCGCCCTGGTTATGCTGCTGCTGCTGGGCAGTGTTACTGCTGCCCGGCAGGCGCTGAGGGATATCACCACGCTGTATAAGATCACTCTGACACTGTCTTTATCGGCCCTGACTCTGCTGGGAAGCCCCGGTACGGCGGCGGCTTTGGGGGCCGCGGGAGAGGTGCTGCTGGGCACCATTTTGGGAGCCATGGAAAAGGGAATGGTACCCCTGATCGCGGCAGGCGGGGTTCTGGGCACGGCAGATGCCGGGGAGAAGGGAGTTTTTTACGGCCTTTCTCAACTTACGGAGGGCGTATGCAGGGGCGGTATCCGGCTGGTGAGTCTGCTGTATATGGCCGTCAGCGGGCTTTTGAATACGGGGGCGGCTACGGCGGATGCGCTGCTGCTGAAAACCGGGCGGGCGGCGGCGGGTGCGCTCCCTGCCCTGGGCGGACTGGTATCCGATTCCATGGAGGCTGTGGCGGGGTGTCTGGGGGCACTAAAAAGCGGTTTGGGCACCACGGCGGTGCTGCTGCTGGTACTGGTGATTCTTTCTCCTGCTCTGTCGCTGCTGCTGCAGGCTTTGGCGGTGAAGGCGGCTTCGCTGTTTGCCTCCTCTTTGGGCGCCGGGGCCATGGTGCCTGTATGCCAGAGCCTGCACAGGATGCTTACACTGCTGGCAAGTTTGCTGATCGCAGCGGCGGCTATGGGAGCGGTATGCATCCGTTCGGCTATGAGCATGGGAGGATGGTGATGACGCATTGCGCGGACTGTTGGCCTGGGGGGTATTCTGCCTGCTGGTGGGAATGCTTCTGGGGGAGGGGACCGCTGCCCGGCGGGCCAAAACAATGATGGCACTGCTGAGCCTGAGCTTGGGAATAGGGCTGCTCCTGCGTATGGGAACGGGATGAAAGGAGGCATATGGAAAAAAAGCGGCTGCAAATTCTGCGGGAAAGGCTGGAAAAAATATTTCCCGGAGGAAAAGCAGGAACATTGCTGGTATACGGCGGACTTTTTGTCCTGCTGCTGGGGCTGTATGCATGGCAGGCTTGGGGAAAGGATCCGGCAAAGACGCAAACCAAAGTTGCAGAAACTTCCGGTCAGGGAATGACAGCCCCAGCACTGGAAGCACGGCTGGAACAGACCTTAAGCCGCATTCGGGGTGCCGGGCAGGTACGGGTGCTCATCACCTACGAGACCGGCGGAGAGAAAGTTACGGCTACGGTCAGCACCACGGATGAAAGCCTGACTCAGACCCAGAGCGGAGAGGCGCCCCTGTCCAGGCAGCTGCGGGAAACGGTGCAGCCTGCCACCGTAACGGGAGAGGAGGGGCAGGAGGCTATCGTCCTGTATGAGAAGGAGCCGCAGGTTCGAGGAGTGCTGGTGGTGGCGGAGGGGGCGGGGGATCCGTCTGTGCGGCTGGATCTGCAGCGGGCAGTGCAGGCGGTCACCGGCGCACCTTTAAAGGCTATAGAAGTGTTTGAAATGGGATACGGCTCATAAACTATAGAGAAGTCCCGCAAAAGGCAATAAAGGAGGATGCATATGAAACGGATTTCGTTGGAAAAATGGAAGCGGCTGCTGAGTCGACGGGCTCTTACCCTTACGGCGGTAGGGGTGCTGCTGCTGGGCGCAGTGGTGGTCAATGTGGTTATGAACAGGCAGCCCAAACAGGCGGCTGCCGCCGGAGAGGATAAGGTGACCAGCGTTTCTTCTCTGGGGACGGGAACCAGCTTTTTTGAAGCATACCGGGAGGAACGGGACAGCGTGCGCACGGAGGAACTGGCTTATCTGGATGCCATTGTGGCCCAGGGGGCGGATGAAGCCACTCTTTCCGATGCTCAGAAGCAGAAGCTGGATCTGATCACCTGCATGGAAGCGGAGCTCAACTCCGAAAATCTCATTCGGGCCAAGGGGTTTGAAAATGTGATCGTATCCATGCATAAGGGATCCGTCAACGTAATTGTGGACGGCCAGACCCTTACCGATGAACAGGTGGCCCAGATACTGGACATCGTGCTGCGGGAGACCGGGGAATCCGCTCAGAACATAAAGGTGTCCACTGCACAGTAACCCCCGGCAGCCCCCGCCAAAAGGAATAAAAATGTGAAACCCGCAGGGGGCGGGCGCAAAGGGTTGCCTTTTTCTGCGAGTGCTGATATACTACGGTATATGATGCGCAAAATATCAAGAAGGAGGCTATAAAATGGACGAGAAAGAGATCAATGTGGAAAGCACCCAGGGCGGCAAAGTAGTCTTTGCAGAGGATGTGGTGGCCACTATCGCTTCTCTGGCGGCCGGCGATGTGGAGGGCGTGCATGCTATGAGCGGCACGGCCATGGAGGGCCTCACGGAGAAATTTGGTAAGAAGAGCTATACCAAGGGCATCCGGGTGGAAGTAGGTACCGAGGAGTGCGCTGTGGATCTGAGCCTGATCATCAAGTATGGCTACCGGATCCAGGAAGTGGCCAAGAAGGTCCAGCAGGAAGTCAAGAATGCCATTGAGACCATGACCGGTCTGCGGGTAGTGGAAGTAAACGTGTTTGTAAACGCCATCTTCTTTGAACCCGAAAAGAAGGCGGAAGCGCCTGCTCCCGCTCCTGCTCCCGAAGCCCCCGCACCCCGGGTAAAGTAACAGGCGGAAGAGGCCCCGCTGCCGTTGCGGCGGGGTCTCCCTTGCCAAAAGGGGTAAGAACGGCGAAAGCAGGAAAATGCATTTGGAAAGGAGTGCAGATACAGGGCCAAAGGGGAACGGTGGCGAGAACAAGCAACCGCCATTGCCGGAAGCAGGTCTGCGGATGTGCTTTTGTCTGGAATGCTGTTTGAGGGAAAAGATAGAAAGTCGGCAGCAGCTGCCGGCAATAGCGAAAGGAGAAGGGACAGAATGGGAGGTATCGGAGCTATCCAACCATGGGACGGCTGTGCGGCAGCCCTGAAAACGGGCAAGGTGCAAACTGCGATGCATGGATATCCCCGGACGATACATATGTTCTTATCGGAATAGGAGAAGAAAATGAAGCTCTTTGATAAAATACTGCTGGGGCTGCTGAGCATTGCCGCCGTTCTGGCAGGGATCATACTGGCGCTGATTGCTTTGGGTTGGGGGATCCATACGGATCTCGGCTCTTCGGCGGCGCTGTTTTTCGGCATCCTGGCTTTGGTTCTTGTGGGTATTTCCGTCAGGATGTTTTTTGTTGTGTTTCATAAGGACAAGCCCGATGCCGGCGTGCTGGTGCAGAACACCGAGATGGGCGGTTCCTATATGACTTATGCAGCGCTGGAAGGGGTCGTGCGGGCTTTTGTGGCGCAGCGGCCGGAGGTGCAGGGCTGCCGCATCCGGGTGAGCAGCGCTCCGGAAGATAAGATCGATATCGGTTTGAAACTTTCCGTAGCAGCCGGTACTCCCGTAGCACCGTTGACCGCTTCCTTGCAGGGAGCCCTTAAGGCCCATGTGGAGGCTTTGTGCGGGGTTCAGGTGCATCAGATAGCCGTATTGGTAGAAAATGCTGCCGGAGAGGCCGGAGAGCAGAAGGCTCTCAATGCCCCCAGAGTGAAGTAACCCGGATAAGAACGAAGGAGCAACATATACGATGAAAGACTGGATTGTGAAGATGTTTCAGGAGCATCGCTGGGCCTGCTTGTGCGTGCTGGGCGCCTTGATTGTGGGGATCATGATACTGGCCCTGGGCTTCTGGCAGACGGTGCTGCTGCTGGTGCTGGTAGGCGCGGCGGGAGGCATTGGCTACCTGCTGGATAAGGGCGGCTGGCCGGAGGTCTCCCGGTTCTTCTCCCAACTGTTCGGTAAGAAGGAGTAAGCATGAATCGTACTTTAGCACGGGAAGTAGCCATGAAAATACTCTTCGCACGGTCTTTGGGGGGCGAAGACACCTGGGAAGAGGTGCTGGAACAGTCTCAGGCCAGGGACGAGCTTTCCGATGAGGACAAGACCTTCCTGGAAAACGAAGTGTTCGGCGTGGAGCGTCACCGGGAGGAACTGGATGGGCTCATCGACGGATATGCCAAGGGCTGGAACCTGAACCGGCTGGCCAAGGTGGATCTGACACTCTTACGCATGGGGCTGTTTGAACTGCTGTATCTGCCGGAAGTGCCCGTAGGCGCCGCCATCAACGAAGCCGTGGAGTTGAGTAAGCGATATGGCGAGGATAAATCTTACAGCTTTATCAACGGTATATTGGGCACCGCTGCCAGGGAGCTGCGTAAGTAATGCGCACCGCCGTAGGCATCGATACCAGCTGCTATACCACCTCCGCCGCCTGCTTTGGAGGAGGAGAGCCTCTCTTTGATGGCCGCCGACTGCTCCCGGTGGAGCAGGGCTGCCGGGGACTGAGACAGTCCGAGGGGCTCTTTTTGCATGTCCGTCAGCTGCCGCCTGTTCTGGAAGAAATGTTTGCCGCCGTGCCCGGAAGCCGGGTAGAGGCTGTGGGAGTGAGTATGTCCCCCGTACAGGGAGAGGATTCTTACATGCCTGTCTTTCTGGCGGGAGCGGGGCAGGCTCGCACTCTGGCAGCGGCGCTGGGAGTGCCGTTGATCCCACTGGATCACCAGAGCGGGCATATCCGGGCGGCGTTGATCGGTAATGAGGAACTGTTTGCGGCAGAAAGCTTCTATGCCCTGCATATTTCCGGCGGCACTTCGGATCTGTTGCTGGTAAAGCCTCATAAAGAGCGGAATTATGAGATCACCCTGCTGGGAAGATCGGAAGATCTTCACGCCGGGCAAATGGTGGATCGGGTAGGGGTAGCCTTGGGCTGCGGCTTTCCCAGCGGGCCTCATCTGGAGGCTATGGCCCGGCAGGCAGTGAAAAAAGATATTCGCATTCCTTCTTCCGTCAGGGGGATCCACTGCTCTTTTTCCGGTGGAGAGAGCGCGGCTCAGCGGCTGCTGGCCGGAGGGGCGGAAAAGAACGAGATAGCCTATGGCGTATATGATCTGCTGGCCAGAACCCTGGGAAAGCTTTTTGCCAACGCATATCAAAGTCATGGGCAGCGGCCTGTTCTTTTGTGCGGAGGAGTGGCTTCCAGCCTGTTGCTGCGGGAGCTGTTGGCACAAAGGTGCTCCATGCCTCTGCACTTTGGCCAGAGCCGGTATTCGTCCGATAACGCTGTGGGTATTGCCGCCCTGGCCTGGGAGAGAAGGGAGGCCCTGGGGTGGAGCTGAAACCCGTATTTTCCGTTTGGGAACTGAATACTTATGTATCCCTGATGCTTTCGGGAGATGAAAACATGCAGGATGTAACGGTGAACGGAGAGATCAGTGGCTTTAAGCGCCATATCTCCGGCCATCTGTATTTTACACTGAAGGACGACAGAGCCGCCGTCCGCTGTGTTATGTTCAAACCCAATGCCCTGCGGCTGACCTTTTTCCCAAAAGACGGGATGCAAGTGCAGCTTCACGGAAGCGCAGGGCTGTATGAGCGGGATGGCAGCTTTCAGCTTAATGTCCGTTCCATGGAAAAGACCGGGGACGGGCAGCTTTTTGCCAGGTTTATGGCCTATAAACAGGAATTGGAGGCTTTGGGATGGCTGGATCCGTCAATTAAAAAGCCCATTCCGAAGCTGCCCCGGTGTATAGGGGTAGTGACCAGTAAGACCGGCGCCGCCATAGAAGATATTCGAAACGTTACCGCCCGGCGGTTTCCTTCCATGCCGCTTATCTTATACCCTGCTTCCGTACAGGGAGAGCGGGCGGCCAAAGAGATTGCTGCCGCTATACGAAAAGCCGATGCGGAACACAGATGCGATGTGCTCATAGTGGGGAGGGGAGGAGGCTCCATGGAGGATCTGTGGTGCTTCAATGAACCGGAGGTGGCGCAGGCCATTCACGAATGTTCTCTGCCGGTGATCTCGGCAGTGGGACATGAAATAGATTTTTCCATTGCGGATTTTGTGGCGGATCTGCGGGCGCCTACACCTTCTGCCGCTGCAGAACTGGCGGTACCGGAGCAGCGGGAGATGCAGGCTCGGTTGGAAGAAGCTCTGGGGCGGCTTAGACGGGCTTTGGAAGCCGGCTGTGACCGAAAGCGCCATAGGCTGGAAGGACTGAAGGGACGGCCGGGGATGCTCCGTCTGCCCATGCTCCTGGAGCAGCGGCGGCAGGAGCTGGATATGGATCGGGAAGCGCTGCTGCGGGAGCAGCAGCAGGCGGCCCTTATAAAAAGACATGGCCTGGAAGCCATGAAACTCCGTCTGGAAGGGGCGGCGCCCCAGCGGATACTGGAGCGGGGGTATGCCTGTGTGCTGGACGATAAAGGGAAGCTTGTATCCTCTGCCAAGCAGGTGCAGCCGGGACAGAACGTAAGCATTGACTGGGCGGACGGAAGAGCTTCCGCCTGCATTACCGGAAAGGAGAATACCCATGGCGGCCAAAAGCTTTGAAGATAAAATGAAGGAACTGGAAGGGCTCATCGAAAAACTGGAAAGCGGCGCTGTACCTCTTAAGGAGATGGTGAGCCTGTATGACAAGGGCATGAACCTGTATGCGCAATGCGACAGGGAGCTTAAAGACTTTGAGGAGCGGCTGAAGAAGCTGGAGCAGGAAGCATGATGAATCGGTATCTGGAATCCATCGAAACCGCCTTGCGTCAGTATGTGCAGCAGCAGCCCCTGGCGCCGCTGCTGCGGGAAAGCATGGCATACAGCCTTCTTTCCGGGGGGAAGCGGGTGCGGCCCTGCCTGTGTCTGGCGGTATGCGAGACTCTGGGCGGAAGCGTGCAGGAGGCTTTGTCTCTGGCCTGCGCATTGGAGATGGTGCATACCTATTCTCTAATACATGATGACCTTCCTGCCATGGATAACGACACCATGCGCCGGGGGAAGCCTGCCAATCATATCCGTTTTGGTGAGGGCAACGGCATTTTGGCTGGGGATGGTCTTCTGACCCTGGCCGGCTGTCTGCTGCTGGAATATGAAGGGGATAAGCGGGCTGCCCGGGAGATATTCCGAGGAGCCATGGATATGGCCAGCGGCCAGAGTCTGGATCTGAATGTGACGGCAGAGGATCTGCCTGCACTGCACCGTCTCCACGAATATAAAACGGGAGCGTTGTTCCGCGCCGCCGTGCTGTCAGGGGCTCGCTGCGCCGGGGAAAAAGAAGAAGAGCTGCCCCGCTGGGAAAGCTTTGCCCGAAATGTGGGGCTGCTGTTTCAGATCACGGACGATCTGCTGGATGAAGAAAAGGATATCCGGGATCATAAACTCACCTATGTGACTCTGCTGGGCCGAAGAAAGGCAGAGGAAGAGGCTTTTGCCTATGCCCGGGAAGCCCTTGCCTGTCTGGAGGGATATGACAACCCGGGTGCAGACTATTTGCGGGAATTGACCTGCGCCATGGTGAACAGAGAGAAATGATCTATCGTATCCTGCCGCATATCCAATCCATAGAAGACCTGTGGGCCCTGCCGGAAAAAGAACTGGACCGGCTTTGTTTTGAACTGCGGGAGTTCATGGTGGAGACCGTTTCCAAAACCGGCGGGCATCTGGCCTCCAGCCTGGGTGCCGTGGAGCTCATCGTAGCCATGCACAGGGTCTATCGGAGCCCCCGGGATAAGCTGGTCTTTGACGTGGGGCATCAGGCCTATGCCCATAAGATTCTTACAGGCCGCAGGGAGGCTTTTGGTACATCCCTGCGTCAGGCTGGAGGGATCTCCGGCTTCCCCAAGCGGGAGGAAAGTATTCACGACAGCTTCAATACCGGTCATGCCAGTACCTCCGTTTCCGCCGCCCTGGGAATGCTCCGGGGCATGGCTCTTAACGGAGAAACGGGCTGTGCCGCCGCTCTCATTGGGGATGGGGCGCTTACAGGGGGGCTGGCCTATGAAGCGCTGGACGATGCCGGAGACAGCAAACTGCCGCTGGTAGTGATTCTGAATGATAATGAAATGTCCATTGCTCCCAATGTGGGAGCAATGAGCCGGAACCTGAGCATGCTTCGCTCCAGCCGGGGCTATAACCGGGTAAAGCGTTTTGTGGTAAAGGCGCTGGACACGGGCCCGCTGGGCAGATTTTTTTCCAGGCGGCTGGAAAGCTTTAAAAACCGCATCAAGCGGTTTGTCCTGACCAACACATTTTTTGAAGAGATGGGATTTACCTATCTGGGGCCTATTGACGGACATAATGTGCATGCCCTTATTCGCCTGCTGGATGAAGCAAAAGCGCTGAAAAAGCCTGTGTTGGTTCATGCCATTACGCAGAAAGGGCGGGGATACGCCTTTTCTGAAGAGGATCCGGAAAAGTTCCATGGTATTTCTCCCTTTCAGGTCAGCACCGGTGAGGTACCTGCCGCCCGAAAGCTCAGCTGTTCGGGGGTCTTTGGGCAGGCCATGCTGGAGCTGGGCGGACAGGATCCGAAGATAGTTGCCGTTACGGCCGCCATGCCGGCGGGAACGGGACTCAAGCCCTTTGCCAAAGCGTACCCGCAGCGGTTCTTTGATGTGGGCATTGCCGAAGAACATGCGGTGACCATGGCGGCAGGCATGGCCTGCCAGGGCATGAAGCCTGTGGTGGCTTTGTATTCCTCCTTTCTGCAAAGGAGCGTAGACACCATCCTTCACGATGTATGCCTGCAGAAGCTCCCGGTAGTGCTGGCTGTAGACCGGGCGGGGCTGGTAGGAGAGGACGGAGAGACGCATCAGGGTCTTTTTGACCCGGCTTTCCTATGCCCCATGCCCCATATGAGCGTGTATGCACCGGCTACTCTCAGCGAAATTCCTGCCATGCTGAAAATGGCTTTGCAGCGGGGAGAACCGGCAGCCCTACGCTATAACCGGGGCACGCTGCCCCAGGGGGATCCGGTCAGCGACCTGGAGTACGGAAAGTGGAAGATACTCAGGGCGCCTGCGGCAGTTACCGCGATCGCCGCCGGGGTCATGGTGCCTTTGTGCCGCAGAGCGCTGGAAGGGTTGGGATGCGGGCTGGTTCAGGCTCGGTTCTATAAGCCGCTGGACGAAGAAATGCTTCGCCTGCTGGATACACCCGGGCGGCAATTACTGGTGGTGGAAGAGAATGCCCCGGCATTGGGACCGGCTGTGGCCGCTTTTTGCAGGGAGGCCCAGGTGACCCTGCTCAACACGGGGGATGCCGCCGTGCCCCAGGGCACTGTGGAAGAACAGCGCCGCTGGTGCGGACTGGATAAAGATGCTGTCCGCACGGTTGCGGAGGCTTTAAGCCGGAAAGGATAAACCAATGGAAAAGATCCGTCTGGATATGCGTATGGTGGAGCTGGGTCTGGCCCCCTCCCGGGAAAAGGCGCGGGCCATGATACTGGCCGGGGAGGTACGTGTAAACGGGGTGCCTGCCCGGAAGGCAGGAGAGGAGATCCGCCCGGAGGCGGCGGTAGAAGTGCTTTCGGATCCAGTACCCTTTGTGAGCCGGGGCGGATTGAAGCTTCAGAAGGCGGTGCAGGTCTTTTCCATCGATCTGAAGGATAAGGACTGCCTGGATGTGGGTGCTTCCACCGGAGGCTTTACGGATTGCATGCTCCAACAGGGCGCCCGCCATGTGTGGGCCATGGATGTGGGCTACGGCCAGCTGGACTGGAAGCTCCGGCAGGATCCGCGGGTGACGGTCATGGAGCGCACCAATGCCCGGTATATGGAACCGGGGTGGTTCCCGGGGTTGTTTGACTTTGCTTCCATTGATGTTTCCTTTATTTCCCTGAAACTGATCCTTCCGGCTCTGAAAGCCTGCCTGAAGGAAGGCGGGCAGGTGGCGGCTCTTATCAAACCTCAGTTTGAAGCGGGCAAAGGAGAGGTAGGCAAGAACGGTGTGGTCAGGGAGGCGGCCCTGCATACTCAGATTTGTGCCATGATTATGCAATTCGCACAAGATATTGGGTTTTGGGTGCGTGATCTTTCCTTTTCACCCATTACGGGACCAAAGGGAAATATAGAATTCCTTTTGTATCTGGAAAATTCCGGGAATGAAAGCCTCACTACACTGGAAAGCTTTTCTCTTCTGGCGGCGCAGATCGTGGCACAGGCCCATGAATCCTGCATAAAAAGTTGAAAATATATTTATAAATGCCTTGCGCTTTTCATCGGGCGCATGTATAATAACAACGGTATATTCATTCGGGTGCATTGAGTGTGGAGTTATTTTTTACAGCGAACCCCCAGCGGGCGGAATCTGGCCGGGCATGCCTGCGGCTAATGGACATGGCGCAGAGCATGGGCTTTTCCGTGCATCCGCTGAAGGAAGAAACGCTTTTGACAGCTGCAGAAGCGCCGGAAGGGATGCTTGTGGTGGTGGGGGGCGACGGTTCCCTGCTGCGGCAGGTTCCGGCGGCTCTGCGTACGGGGATGCCTCTGTGGGGCGTACACGGCGGCACGGTGGGTTTTTTAACGGAAAGCACCGAGGAGACTTTTGCAAAAGATCTGCAAAGCGTACAGACGGGAGCCTATACGCTGGAAGCCCGGCAGCTGCTCATGTGCCGCTTTCCTTCGGAAACGGGGGAACCGCCCATGTATTGTCTGAACGATGCGCTGCTCTATAAACGCACTCTTTCCGGGGTAGCCCGCATCCATATTCGTCTGGACGGAGAGGAAGCAGGGGTGGTTTCCGGGGATGGAGTCATCGTGTCCAGTCCTACGGGCAGTACGGCGTATTCCCTCTCCTGCGGCGGCCCGGTGCTCACCCGGAATACGGAAGCGCTGGTAGTCACGCCTGTGTGCCCTCACAATCTGCATATGCGGCCGGTAGTGGCTCCTTTCCGGAGCCATGTGGAGCTGTACAGCGATGATCCCTGTGTGGCTGTGGCTGATGGCAGCCGTTTGGCCCCCATGGATCCGGGCAGCGTGCTGGAGATATCCGGATCGGAACGATCCATATCCTTTATCCGCTTTGGACGCAGCAACCTGTTCAGCCGTATTCACGAGCGGCTGACTTAACCAAATAAAGAGAGTATGAGGCTTTATCTATGAAAACAAAACGACACGCAATGATCATCAAAATCATTACCTCCCGGGACGTGGAAACACAGGAGGAACTGGCGCGCCTGCTGGGGGAGCAGGGCTTTCAGGTAACGCAGGCTACGGTATCCAGGGATATCAAGGAACTGCGGCTGATCAAGGTGCTCACCCCCGAGGGCAATTATAAGTACGCTACCGTGGAGAAGGCTGAAAGCGATCTGCAGGAGCGCTTTATCCGTCTGTTTTCCAACTGCGTGGTATCCATCACCAATGCCGGGAACCTGATCGTTATCAAGACCATTGCGGGGAGCGCTTCCGTTGCGGGAGAGGCCATTGATTCGCTGAAGTGGCCGGAGATCGCCGGGTCTATCGCCGGAGACAACACCATTTTTGTGGCTGTCAGAGAAGGCAAAAATATCACCGAGATCATCAAACGGTTCCAGAAGATGATGAAGTAAAGAGGCATTTATCGCTATGCTGCAAAAGCTGGTAGTCACCAATATCGCCCTCATGGATGCTTTGACCATAAACTTCCATGAGGGTTTTTCTGCGCTTACAGGAGAGACGGGGGCGGGCAAATCCATCCTCATTGAGGCCGTAGGCTTTGTGCTGGGGGAACGAGCCAGCCGGGAAAGCATCCGCACCGGAGAGCAGAAAGCCTCTGCCGAAGGCTGGTTCCGGATAAAGGAGGGCAGCCCCGCCGCCGCATTCCTTAAGGAACGGGAACTGTATGAGGGAGAGGAGACCGTTCTCTACCGGGAGCTGAACCAGTCCGGACGGAACGTGTGTCGAATCAATGGTACCCTTGTTACAGCCGGGGAAATGAAAAAGCTGGGAGAGCTGCTGGTAGATATGCACGGCCAGCATGCACACCAGTCTTTGCTGGATGCGGATACGCATCTGGGGCTGTTGGATGCTTTTGCCGGGGATGCGGAGCAGCTGCAAAGCATGCGCAGCCAGCGGGAGACCGCTCTTGCCGCCCGTGAAAAACGGCAGAAGATTCAACGCGCCATGGGAGAACGGGCCCGGCGGCTGGGAGTCATTGACTATGAGCTTAAAGAGATCAACGGAGCAGCCCTGACGGACGGGGAGGAGGAAGCACTCTTTCAGCAGCGCAGGAAATTGCAGAATTTTGCTCAGGTGCAGGAGAATCTGCAGGGGGCCTATGACGCTCTGTACGGCGAGAGCGGCGCTCTGGGCAGTGTCAGCGAAGCCAGCCGGTGTCTGAACGCACTGAAGGAATACGGGGCGGAATATGAAGCCTCTGCCCAGCAGACGGAAGGCGCTTATTATGCCTTGGAAGATGTATCCTATACCCTTCGGGATGCCTTGCGGGAGTTGGCTTATGATCCCGGTGCATTGGAAGAGATAGAAGGGCGCCTGTTCCTGATAGAAGAACTCAAGCGTAAATATGGCGTTTCCATTGCGGAGATCCTTCGCTACAGGGACGGCCTGGAAAAAGAAAAACAGGCGCTGCTGGGGGGCGAAGAGACTCTTGCTGAACTGGAAAAGCAGGAGAAAGAGGCTGTGGATGCCTTCCGAAGGGAAGCATTGGCTCTGTCTGCCTTCCGAAGGGAAGCGGCGCAGCGGCTGAAAACCGTTATTGAGAAAAACCTGCAGGATATGGGCATGGCGCATGCCTCCTTCACGGCAGGGTTTACTGCCGTGCCCTGTGAAGAACTGGGAGAGAACGGCGTGGACGCCATGGAATTTCTTTTCTCTGCCAACCGGGGAGAGGGAGAGAAGCCTTTGGTGAAGGTGGCTTCCGGCGGCGAGATATCCCGGATCATGCTGGCCTTTAAGGCGGCACTGCTGGAAGCGGATGCCATAGATACTCTGATCTTCGATGAGATCGATACGGGAATATCCGGTCTCATTGCGCACACCGTAGCCAAGAAGATGCGGCAGCTCAGCCGCAGCCATCAGGTGTTGTGTGTGACACATCTGGCTCAGATCGCCGCTTATGCCGACAGACAGTACTTCATCCATAAGGAAACTCTGGGGGACAAGACCGTGTCCCGGGCCAGAGAACTGACAGAGGAGGAGCGTCCAGCAGAACTGGCCCGGATCATGGGCAGCGTTCATGACGAGGCGGCACTGGAGCACGCCCGGGGCCTGCTGAAAACCGCCCGGGAAGAAGAATAAGACAACAAATAATAAAAGGGCCCGAAGGCCCTTTTTTAGCGGCAAATATCAGTCCAGGGATGTGACCATATCCAGAAGGCTGTCGGAAAGATTTTCTCCGACGGTGGCCATGGAGATGGACAGCAGATAATCGGTTCCGGGTACCATAACAATAGTCTCAAAGAGGCTGCTGCCGTTGGCGGAGGCGGAAAGATGGATACAGGGAACGGTTTTCCCCATAAGCTGGGCGGTCTCCACCTGTACGCTGTCTACCGTGTAGCCCATGCTTACAAAGGACTGGCGTAAAGGTTCCACTGCATTTTCCATGGAAAGCTTCAGGAGCGCCGGTGTCATCAGAGCCCCTACGCCTGCGGACGGAGTCAAAGACAGGGTGCAGCTGTTTCCTGTGGTCAGATCGGATCCGCTGGCAATGATCAGGCTGCCGGCCTTTTCCAGAAATGCATCCAGATCGGCTTTTTCCAGTATGGCCTGCGTGGAACCGTTAAGGGCATTCAGCTGTTCCTGGTTATAAAAGATCCAGCTTGTGCTGGGCAGCGTAAGTTTCAGTCCAAAGTATTCGTTTGTATATTCCGTTCCGCTGACGGCGCCCAGGGGCATGGTCTCTTCCGGAATGGGTTCTGCTGTAGGTTCAGCAGTCGGTTCGGCGGTAGGCTCGGCGGTGGGTTCCGCCGTAGGGGCAGCGGAAGGTTCCGAGGTATCCACCGGGGCAGGATCCTTGGCGGGGAGCGTTTGGGCGCAGGCAGTGCTCAGGCACAGCAGCAGAGCCAGCAGTATGAGGGATAACTTTTTCATAATCGGGAACTCCTTGTTTTTTATCAGGATACCATGAAGGCGGCTTTTTGTCCAGCAGACGGAATTTCTTGCTTTTTTGCAGGGAAATGGCTATACTGTATCCGTTGAATTTTGCACTATACCAAAATCGGCCGCCGGGTATGGCGGCGAAGGGATGTAACAATTTGAAAACCAGCGATTTTTATTATGAATTGCCCAAGGAACTTATTGCCCAGACTCCGGCGGCGGTGCGCAGTGCTTCCCGTTTGCTGCTTTATGACCGGCTTACCGGAGGGATCCGAGATGGTGTCTTTACGGATATTCTCCGCTGCCTCAGGCCGGAGGATGTTCTGGTACGCAACACCACCCGGGTCATTCCCGCCCGGCTTATGGGACTGCGGGAGGAGACCGGGGGCAAGATGGAAATACTGCTTCTGCGCCGGGTGGAGGGCGATACCTGGGAATGCCTGTGCCGGCCGGCCAAGCGGGCCAAGGCGGGGCACGTATATGTGATCAGTCCTCGTCTTTCCGCCGAGATACTGGGGGATGCTCCCATGGAAGGGGGCAAAATGGTCCGGCTTTTGTATGAAGGCATCTTTGAGGAGATATTGGATCAGGCCGGGGAAATGCCTCTGCCCCCTTACATTACGGAACGCTCCGCAGATTCTGAACGGTATCAGACGGTATATGCCCGTCAGCGGGGGAGTGCGGCGGCGCCTACGGCGGGGCTTCATTTTACTCCGGAACTTCTGGATGCCATCCGTGCCAAGGGAACAGCGGTGGCCGATGTGCTGCTGCACGTGGGCTTGGGCACCTTCCGGCCGGTAGGGGAAGAAAATATAGAAGATCACAAAATGCACGCGGAGTTTTATCAGGTAACGCCTGAAACGGCGGCGCTTATCAATGAACGGCGGAAGCATGGCGGCCGCATTGTGTGCGTGGGTACCACCAGCGTGCGCACGCTGGAAAGCGTGGCGACGGAGGACGGGCGCGTCCTGCCCGGATCCGGTTTTACCAGCATTTATATTACGCCGGGTTATCGATTCAAGGCGGTGGACGCCCTGATCACCAACTTCCACCTCCCTGAGAGCACTTTGCTGATGCTGGTCAGCGCCCTGAGTTCCCGGGAGGAAATGCTCCGGGTCTACCATCATGCCGTGGAGGAAGGGTATCGTTTCTTTTCCTTCGGAGACGCCATGTTCATCGGAGATATGCGTCCGGAGGAACTGGCTGGAGAATAAGCCCGCCGGAATTTCTGAAAGAAAACGTTTTTGCAGCGGATACGAGGGGATATACAGATGAAAACAAAATATTTTTCCTTTGAAGTAGAGCATGTAGACAAACAGACCGGCGCCCGGCTGGGCCTGCTCCACACGCCCCACGGGGATATTCAAACCCCCGTATATATGCCGGTGGGTACGCAGGCCACCGTTAAGGCCATGACGCCTCGGGATGTGGAAGAGACGGGTGCCTCCATTATCCTTTCCAACACCTACCATTTATATCTGCGGCCCGGCCACACACTGGTGCAGGAGGCAGGGGGGCTTCATAGCTTCATGCATTGGAACAAGCCCATTCTTACGGACAGCGGCGGCTTTCAGGTCTTTTCATTGGCCCGTAAGGGGGACATCAAGGAGGACGGTGTTCTTTTCCGCTCTCATATAGACGGCAGCAAGCACTTTTTCACACCGGAAAGTGTCATGGAAGTGGAGCAGGCGCTGGGGGCGGATATCGCCATGTGCTTTGACGAGTGTGCACCGGGCACGGCGGATTACCGCTATGCCGTAGGAGCCATGAACCGTACACACCGTTGGGCAGAGCGCTGCCGGGAAGCACATACCAAGGAGGATCAGGCCCTGTTTGGCATCGTGCAGGGGTGTGTGTACGGAGATCTGCGCATACAGAGCGCCAAGACTCTGGCCTCCATGGACTTCCCCGGCTACGGTATAGGGGGATTGTCCGTAGGAGAACCTAAGGATGTTATGTACAGGATGCTGGAGGAGATCCGGCCTTATATGCCGGAGGACAAGCCGCGGTATCTCATGGGTGTGGGCAGTCCCGATTGCCTGCTGGAGGGCATAAAGCGGGGTGTGGATATGTTTGACTGCGTGCTGCAGACCCGGGCGGCCCGGAACGGCCTGGCTTTGACCCGGCAGGGACGGGTGCAGCTGCGCAACAACAACTATGCCCATGACTTCGGCCCCATTGAAGAAGGGTGCGATTGCTATGCCTGCAGAAACTTCTCCCGGGCCTATATCCGCCATCTGATCAAGGCTGAGGAGATCCTGGCCGGCACGCTGATCACCATGCATAATATTCGTTTCTCCATTCGGCTGATGGAAGAAGCCCGCCGGGCCATCCGGGAGGATCGCTACGGAGATTTTGCCAACGAACTGCTGGAGGTCAAGCTGTTCTGATGGATGCAAAGATAAAGGATTTCCTTCTGCAGACGGAAGCGGATTGCCAAGCCTTGGGGGAAAAACTGGTGAAAGCCTTGCCGCAGGGAGCGTTTGTGGCTCTGTATGGAGATCTGGGAGCGGGCAAAACGGTTTTTGCACGGGGCGTAGGAAAGGCTTTGGGACTGGAAAACCTGCAAAGTCCCACTTTTACCATTTTGCAGGCTTACGATACCCAGCCGCCTTTGTATCATTTTGATGCCTACCGGCTTTCCGGTGCGGAGGAGCTGTATGCCATCGGCTTTGAGGACTACCTGCGGGAAAATGCCTTTGTGCTGGTGGAATGGGCCAATCTAGTGGAGGAAGCCCTGCCCTGCCGGCGGATGGAACTGCATTTTCAGGGAAGCGGCAGTGAGCCGAGAAAGCTGCGCGCCGTTGCCCGGGGAGAAAAATATGAGGAGGCTTTGGGGCAGTTATGATCCTGCTTGCATTGGAAACTACAGATATCCGGGCTTCCGTAGCTTTGTATCGGAACGGAGCGGTAAAAGAAAAATGCATTGAAAGCCCCCTGCGCCATGAGGAAACGGTCATGCCTGCCGTGGCAGCATTGTTGGAAGAGGAAGGGATTGCTCCAGGAGAGCTGACGGCTCTAGCGGTGGATGTGGGCCCCGGTTCCTTCACGGGAGTGCGCATCGGGGTGTGTCACGGCAACGCCATGGGGTATGCACTGGGAATACCTGTGGCTGGCATAAATGCGCTGGAAGCGCTGGCTTACCCGCATCTGCACAAAAAAAGGCCGGTGTGCGCCCATATAGATGCCAGAAACGGAAACGGCTACGGGGCTCTTTATGGAGCGGAAGGGGAGACATTGCTCCCGCCCTGCGCCTGTGTGACGGAGGAGTTCCTTGCCCGGGTACCGGAGGATGCTTTGCTTGTAGGGACCGGGTTCCCGGAGGGATGTTTCCATATACAGGCTTTGCCCCGGGCTCTGGCTGTGGCTTTGCTGGGAGCGGAGCGGATAGCTCGTACTCCTCTGGGGGAGGAAGTACGGCCCCTGTATCTGCGGCCTTCTCAGGCGGAGCGGAACAAAAAGCAGGCATAGCGGAGGTGAAACGATGGCATTGCACATCCGGCCCATGGAAAAAAGGGATATAGAGCGGGTCTATGAAATAGAGGTACAAAGTTTCCGCACTCCCTGGTCCAAGGCATCTTTGATGGGAGAACTGAAGAACCGGGTAGCCCGGTATCTGCTGCTGGAAGAGGATGGGATCGTGGCGGCTTACGGGGGTATGTGGGTGCTGTATGAGGAGAGTCATATGACCAACATCGCCGTAGCGCCGGAATATCGGGGGCGGGGATACGGACGTATCCTGTTTTTTGCCATGATGGCGGAGGCTCAAAAGCGGGGGGCTTCCCAGATGACGCTGGAGGTGCGGGAAACCAATACCGTAGCTCAGAATCTGTACTATTCCCTGGACTTTGAAAAACAGGGATACCGCAAACGGTACTATGAAGACACGGGGGAAGGGGCCTATCTGCTCTGGAACCGGGATATTGCAGCCACCGTGGCAAAAAATGCTTGCATTCAAGAGAAATATGCCTTAAAATAGCCTGCGGTGCCCGGAGACGGATCCGTGGCGGAAAAGAATGATTTGGGCCGGGAGCCCGGAAAACAGAAGGAGAATACCATGAGTTTGTACGCCGATTGGAGAGCGCTGTGCGAGCGCAAGCAGTCCGAGCCCGATTTTCAGCAGTTCTGGCAGGGATATTTTGAACAGGAAAAAGAAGTGTACCGCAAGGTGCTGGAGGATCATGATCTGCCTTACACCGGTACCGTAGCTGCGTTGGCCGAGGGCTTCGGAATGGATCCCGTGACCTTTGCAGGCTATCTGGATGGGGCAAATACCAGTTTCGCCAGCGGAGAGAAGGATCTGGAAGCGCTTACCGAAGACAGCGAAGTCACGCTGGATTTTGATTTTGAGAAGCTGTATTACAATATGCATGAAGCCAAAGCCGATTGGCTGTTCAATCTGCCTGAATGGAATGAGGTTCTTTCCGAAGAAAAACGCCACGAGATCACCAAGGCATACCGGGCCAGCAAGGTCTTTGTGAATCAGAATAAAGTGGGCCGAAACGATCCCTGCCCCTGCGGCAGCGGCAAAAAGTATAAGAACTGCTGCGGAAAGAACGCTTGAAAAAAGCGTTTTACGGCGCTCCGCAATTTTTCCGAAAGAAATTTTAATAAAACGGTTGACATTACAGCCGTTAGTTGCTAAAATTTATTTCTGGAACTCCTGATGCGCCTGTAGCTCAGCAGGATAGAGCAACGGCCTTCTAAGCCGTAGGTCCCGGGTTCGAATCCCTGCAGGCGCGCCACAAGCGCGGCCCGCCGGGAGAAGATCCTGGCGGGCGGCAGTTGCTCTCGTCAGGGGAGAAAAGCGTCCGTGAAAAACATGGTGGATATAGTTCAGCCCGGTTAGAATGCCAGATTGTGGCTCTGGAGGTCGTGGGTTCAAATCCCACTATCCACCCCATTTTGACGGACGCGTTTTCTATAGTGGGGTGTAGCCAAGCGGTTAAGGCACGAGACTTTGACTCTCGCACGCGCAGGTTCAAATCCCGCCACCCCAGCCATGTGACCCGTTAGCTCAGTCGGTAGAGCACTTGACTTTTAATCAAGGTGTCCGGGGTTCGAATCCCCGACGGGTCACCATTCTGCCCTATAAGGCAGCAAGCGGGCGTGGCGGAATTGGCAGACGCGCTGGATTTAGGTTCCAGTGCCCACGGCGTATGAGTTCAAATCTCTTCGCCCGCACCAGGCAGGTATAGTGTAGCGGAAACACATTAGCCTTCCAAGCTGAGATCACGGGTTCGAGTCCCGTTACCTGCTCCAAACTAATAAAAACGCCCATTCGGGCGTTTTTTCTTGCTTTTTTATCGGTATTTCGTTAGTTTTTAACCCCTTTTTGACGGTTTTTGCCATTTTCGTCCTGGGCAGGACATAGTTGGCGTGATTTTTTCCACGTTTTTCCCACGAAATTCCCATAAAAAAGGCCCGTCTACAGGGGAATTTGAAAAATCTTTTTCCACGCCGTTGTACAAGCCTTCAAAAAAGTTATTGCCAGGACTGTGTGCTTTTTCGGTATTCCCACAAATGATCGGCGCTATGGGTGCGTATTTTCAAGCGGATCGCAGGCAATTATTTTGCGGTGTATTTTGGAACGGCAGGGGAGAGCGTTGCTATCTTTATTTGCACAGGTTTGCGGCGGATGAAGCAGGTGACGGAATCAAAGCCGTGCGCCAGGAGCAGGGCATATGCTTCCTGCAGCCCCTGTCCGGCCTGCAGCGTGTTATGGGCATCGGTGCCAACGGTGACCAGCGATCCGCCCAACTTTTTGTACCGATCCAGAAGCCAGCCGTATTCCGGCATGATCCGGGTGGTTTTGTTGGTATTTACTTCCAGGGCTTGTCCCCGGCGGATCAGGGCGCTCAAGAGCCCATCGATACACCCGGCGTACCGTTCCAAGGATACGGGCTGGCCATCCCGCTCCTGCATATAGCGGAGAGGATAGGGGATATGCGCCAGCGAATCAAAATTTCCCCAGGCAGTCAGGGCTTCCAGCTGGGTAAAATATTCATCCAGATAGGTATAGCACTGCTCCGGACTGGTAAAGCACTCAAAATAGTAATCCTGCCGGTGAAAGGCGGGGCCTGCGTTATGAATGGAGCCCAGCACAAAATCCAGTCCGGGTTCCTGCAGGGCTTTGTCTCCGGCAGCAAAATCGGCAGTGACATTTCCAAGCTCCAGACCATACAGGAGCATGAAGTCTCCGGGAAGCGCTTCCAGGGTCTCCCGGTGGGCCTGACGGGCCGGATACCAGTCGTATGCGGGCACCAGAGCACCGGAACCGTCTACCACATCATAATGGTCCGTAAAGCACAGGCCAGAAACCCCTTTTTTCAGGGAAGCCAGAGCCATTTCCCGGCGGGTGCATATGCCGTCAAAGGAAACGTTGGAATGAATATGGGTATCCAGCATGAGTGGGGTCCTTTCCGTAAATGTGCATACTATCAGTATTGTACGGCGAAAATCGCTTTCCTGCAAGGCAGCTTCCGGCCGACTTGCAGAAAATAGGGAAGTCCAATGAAAAAAGTTGAAGAAAACCCATTGACAAAAGGCGGTTCCCTGCGTATAATAAAATTCGTTCCGCGGGAATAGCTCATTTGGTAGAGCGCGGCCTTGCCAAGGCCGAGGTGGCGGGTTCGAGCCCCGTTTCCCGCTCCATTTGCTGGCACCATGGCCAAGCGGTAAGGCACGGGTCTGCAAAACCCTTATCCCCGGTTCGATTCCGGGTGGTGCCTCCATAAAAAAGAGCATTGCAAAAGCAGTGCTCTTTTTTTAGAAAAACAAGTTCATTTTGGCGGTAGACAGGTAGTTCGCACTTTGCATGGCAAGGATCAAATAATATACGTATCACGAAAGGCGGAGGTTTTATGACTACAAGACAAATGGATCTGTTTATTCGGCATTGTGATAAATACTTTGGGCAAAAAAACGAACAAGTGATACATCCGACCGCCATGAATGAATTCCATATAGACATTCTTCTTTATGGTCCGAACGATAAATTTCCGTATTGGAAAATGGTCACCATGGGAGCAAGCGACTATAAAATGCCATCGGCAAAAGGCGCAATAGCCAGACAAAACGAGTATATTATGCTCATCGATAAAGATGCGGATATGAATGATAAAGATACCGCTCTCTGGTACTGTCAGAAGCTTTGGATGATTTCCCGCTATTCCTTTGCCAATAAAATCAGTATTACTTACGGGCATAGCATTGAATGGAAAAACGAGGATGAAGCCGACGAAATGGTTGCTGCTTTTATTGAATTTCCTCAAATGTTTGATTACGGTATATTGCATTACAAATCAGGGCTGTTTACAGATATCGCTTGCCTTTTGGTTGTGCTCTTGAACAAAGATGATTTTGATCGGTTGGTGAAAATCGGTCCGCAGCAATTCAGTGAATACCTGTTTCCGGAAGATGGAAATGCGCATAAGCATTTTCTGTCTGAAAGAAATCGAAGCAAGAAATTCTGAATATCTTTTAAGGGGTTTATACTCAGAAGGAAATTCTTTGGATGTCCCAGCAAAAGCTCAGAGTAAATCTGGGCTTTTGTTTGTCTTTGTTCTGCCGTGCGTTTTGACGTTGCGGTCAACGGCATCCACGGGATAATGCAATGCATATTTTCACGGCTTTGCTGTTTACAACGAAATGGTTCCATGGCATACTGAAAATGTTCCGGGCATATCAGGAAGCAGCAGGAGGAGAAACATGAAGGTTGCTTTGGCAGGAAGCCGGTTTGTAAACGGTGACATGGCATTTAATCTGACACAGATAGAACATTGGGCGCGGGAGGCCCGGCGCCGCGGGGCAGAACTGATCTGCTTTGGAGAGGCCTTTCTGCAAGGCTTTGATGCCTTAAGCTGGTCTTATGAGACAGACACAAACATAGCTGTCAGGACGGATTCTTCCGTCTTTACCCGGCTGAAAGCACTTTCCGCCGGACTTGGCATCGACCTGCTTTTGGGTTATATAGAAAAGGAAGGGGAGAGCCTGTATTCCTCCTGCGCTCTTATTGAAGGCGGAAGGCTGACACAGAATTATCGCCGGATTTCCTGGGGGTGGAAGGAATATACACGAACGGATGCCCACTATCGTGAGGGAGTAGAACCGATCGTGTTCTCCTACCGGAACAAGAAGTGCCTGATAGGCTTATGCGGAGATCTTTGGGACTTTCCGGAACGGTTTGCTCTGGGAGAGGACTTGCTTTTCTGGCCGGTATACATTGATTATACGCCGGAGGAATGGGAGGGCAACGCAAAAGACGAGTATGCCCTTCAGGCGAAGAAATGCTGTTCTCAGGTTCTGTTGATAAATTCTCTTTGCCGGGAGGCCGGGGCCTCTGGCGGCGCCTGTTTGTTTGAGAACGGCAAGGTCCTCCGGGAACTGCCCATGAGACGGGAAGAATTGCTGCTGGTGGAACTCGACTGAAATGCTGCGGGAGGTTTTATGTCTGAATACATAATGGATCTGAGAAAACTGTTGGGCAATCGCCCATTGATGCAGGCTGGAGCCAGCGTCATGGTGGTAGACAGTCAGGATCGGGTGCTGCTGGAAAAACGCCGGGATAACGGCCTTTGGGCGTATGCCGGAGGTGCCGTGGAGTTGTATGAATCCGTGGAAGACGCCGCTCGCCGGGAATTGTTGGAGGAAACCGGACTTATAGCTGAAAAAATGACTTTGTTCGGCCTGTTTTCCGGACCGGAGATGGCCTATACATATCCTAACGGGGACAGAGTTTCCAACCTGGATGCGGTGTATTTGTGCCGGGAGTATCACGGGGAGCTTCGTCCTCAGCCGGACGAGGTCACAGAGCTTCGCTTTTTTGCCCGGGAGGAACTTCCCAATGAGGAGGAGCTGATGCCCCCTAATCGTCCTGCACTTAAAAAGTGGCGGCAGGACGGGTTTGATTACAAAGCGTATTGGCGGGCTGTCCTTGCCCAGGATGCCTCCGCCATGGAGCCCTTTTTCTGGCCGGAGGCACTGATAGACTGGCCTAATACCAATGAACGGTTCACCTGGCGGGCATTTATCCGGGCTAATTGTGAGTATCCCGGCCGATGGGAAGGAGAGATTCTCCGGGCAGAATTCCTGAAAGATCGGCTGGTCACTGTGGTGGCTGTCCGGGGTAGGGAAGGGGGACCCGCCCTGCATGCGGTATCCTTTTTTACACTTCGGCAGGGACGTATCCTGCATTTAGAAGAATACTGGGGAGATGACGGCCCGGCGCCTCGCTGGCGGCAGGTCATGGCCATCGGTCAACCCCTGCATCCGGAAAAATAATACTTTGCGCGGCGGCTCCTTATGAGCCGCTTTTTTCCACCGGGGTATCCCCCGTGCAGTTTGCCGAAGCGGAAAGGAGCAACTTCAAATCCCGTACCACCATCCAGTCTGACGGGGTGGAGCTCCAACTCTCCCTCATGGATATGGACGGACGCTTTACCAACGAGCAGAAGCTGGAACGCGCCCGTAAGGCCATGACCGCCCAGGCGCAAAGAAAGCTGGACATGATCGGTAAGATATCCAAAGCACTGGGTATGGACGTGGTGGTCCATGACTATATGCGGGGATCCAACGGCTACTTCGGAGAGGACGGGAAGATCCACTTCGTGCTCTCCGGCCATATGTCCGTGGCCAGAGTCGCCGCCCATGAGCTGACCCACCAGATGCAGTCCGTAGCCTCCGAGAAGTATACCGTGGTCCGTGACCAGCTGATCGAGGACGTAGGCCAGGACCGCTTTGACCGGTTGCTCAAACGCAAAGCAGCCCAGTACGGGTACAACATGGAATCCGAGCAGGGACGGCTTGCCTGTGATGAGGAAGTCATAGCCGAATTGTGCGAGGGCATGCTGTCTGACAAGGACAGACTGGAACGCTTTGCCGAGCGTCACACCGACACCGCCCTTACCTTAAAGGAACGATAGACTATGTGATCCCGTATCACGCCAGCGGCATGAACAAGAACATGCGTAAGTATCTGGATATCAGGTCCTGGACGGAATACACCAGCACCCAGAACGAGCGCGGGAACAACAGGGGCAAGAAGGGAGACGCGCCTGCCCTGGCGGAATGGTTTAACGAAGCGGAAGCCGTAAAGGCCAAGGACGGCAACGCCTACATGAGGGAGGCAAGCGAGAAGTACCTCCAGCTTTGCTATGAGCGTAACCTGATCCCCAAGTTCTCCCAGTACCTGGTGAAAGGGGAAGACGGCCGCTACAGCCTGAGCCCCGAATATGAAAACTACTGGAAGATGCTGGTGGACCGGAAGATGGTAAACCAGAAGACCGGGAAAGTGATCCAGCAGAAGCCTGTGCTCCCCGTGTTTGACGATGCCACAATCATGAAAATCCTGGATGACCGCCTGGCGGATCCGGCAGTGCAGGACGCCGAGAAAGCGGCTGACATCGTAACGAGCCGGTTTGCCGACTGGACAAAGGGACGCAACAACGCCTCTGCGGAAGCCATAGAGGAGGCCAAGCGGATCCGTGACCGGTCCGCTGCTCTGACGGTGCAGAAGACCGTGGGAAGCAATGGTACCAGTTATTCTCTGAACACTTCTGTGAGCGAAGAATATAAGGATGCTGATTTTGCAAAGAACGGTACCATATATACCTATGATTTTCTTGTCAAGCAGAAACCTATACAGATAGTCACCGTGGCAGACACAGCGCAGACACAGGGTGAAAATAACCATGTGGACGTAAAGGCCGTTGTGGAAACGGGAATGGAAAACGCACTGGAAAACGGACGTAAATACAAAGACGTATGCTTGGTGAGAAACAATTATACAGGAAGAGAAATAAGCGTAAGCGCAAATACCCTGCGCCATGGTTTGGGAGGTAATCGAAACAGGGTTATTACGAATGCAAAGGCTACAGAAAAAATAGGGGAGATTCTGAAAAATTCTATTCCTGTAAACGGACTTAAAAATAAAGCGGATGTAGATTCCACCTATGCTATGGCCGGAATCTTGATGGACACGAAAGGAAATCAATTTATAGCAATATCCACGATTGAACAGAAAAGCGATAAAGTGAGTGATATTGCAGTGTATGATATAGCTCATGCGATGAATGCGCGCATGAAAAAAGGAAGCACCGCTGGCATGTTTCATCCACAGGGTGTTACCCCCTCGACTGCTTCCTACGCCTATAAAATACAGGACTTTTTGCGCATTGTCAATAGCACGCATAAAAGTATTTTGTCGGAAAGTGTTCTTGCTGCTTTGGGAGAAACAAGACCAGAGAATGGAACGTATAGCGACCAGGTCCTTTACTCCCTGGATACGGAGCAGCTGGAAAAGACCGTCCGTGCCATTGACACAAAGGCGCTGGAAGAAGGCCTGCAGAGCATGACCCTGACCAGCAATGTCAACAGCTTCACAATGAAGGATCCTTCCCGGTTTTTTGACGCCATCTCAAAGAATAATACGGATCTTCGGGATGAGCTGCATGACATCTTTGAGAAGCCACATTCCGAAGCCACCGGCCTGTATGCCCGTAACCTTGAAAAGATGCAGGAGCGTGTAAAGAACATCGCCAAGGAAGCGGGGGTCATCTCCCAGGATGGGAAGAAGTTCGACAAAGCGGCCAGTGCGGCGGTGCAGAACATAGGCGAAGGGATCGCCCCCATTGCATGCAGCGTAGAGGCAAAAGTAGTGGGAGCAGACACCATATCTCTGAAGGCCACCCGGAAAGACTCCGAGATCCTGTCCGGAAACTGCACATTGGAAGCATAGTTCTTTGGAATATGGAAGAGGTTGGTAGAACGTCAATCAAACATAAAGCCGCTCACACGGGAGCGGCTTTTACCGGAATACCGGCGTATCTTATAATTCCGGCAGGAAGCGATGTACCAGAGTCGGGATCTCTCCGCTGCGCATAAGGGCGTTCATAGCGGTTATATCCACCCGAAGCTCATGATCCTCTGCCATAAAGGGGACGTCCCGGCGCACCAGTTGGAATAATGCCTCATGGACGGGGGAAAGGGCTTCCTGCTCGCCACGCAACTCAATACCCTGCACGGCAGCCATAAGCTCAAAAGACAGGACGGAATACAGATTCCCCACAATGACCTTCAGCTTTCGGGCGGCGGTGGTGCCCATGCTTACATGATCCTCCTGATTAGCGGAGCTGGGGATGGAATCCACGCTGGCGGGATGGGCATGCACCTTATTTTCCGATACGATGGAGGCGGCGGAATACTGGCAGATCATGTATCCGGAATTCAGCCCGCCGTGAGGGGTCAAAAAGGCAGGCAGCCCATTGGAAAGAGCCGGGTTCACCAGTCGTTCCAGACGCCGTTCGCTGATGCTGCAAAGCTCGCTGGCCGCGATGCCCAGATAGTCAAAAAGCAGTGCCATGGGCTCGCCGTGAAAATTTCCGCCGGAAATGACGCTTTCATCCTCCGTATACAGGATAGGATTGTCCGTAACGGAGTTGATCTCTATTTCCAGCTTATCCTTGGCATAGTCTATGGCATCCCGGACGGCACCGTGCACCTGAGGCACGCAGCGCAGGGCATAAGCATCCTGTACCCGCAGATCCCGGCTGGCTTCCATGGTAGGACTGCCGGCAAGGAGCCTGAGCAGGTTGGCCGCCGTGCGCATCTGCCCCTGATGGGGGCGAACGGTATGAAGACGGGGTTCAAAAGCATTGGTCAGGCCGTGAAGCGCTTCCATGGTCATGGAAGCAGTGACGTCCGCCAGTAAAGCACCTTCATTCAGATCATGCCAGGCCAAAGCCCCGATAGCCGTCATGCACTGAGTGCCGTTGATGAGAGCCAGACCTTCTTTGGCCAGCAGGTGATAGGTGGGCAGGCCTGCCTGCTCCATAGCCTGGGCCCCGGGCATCCGCTTTCCTTTATAAAAAGCTTCTCCGCGGCCCAGCAGCACCAGAGCCATATGTGCCAGAGGGGCAAGGTCGCCGCTGGCACCCAGGGAACCCTGCTGGGGGATCACCGGGTGTACTCCTGCGTTGAGCATATCGATCAGGCACTGGATCAGTTCCCGGCGAATACCGGAAAAGCCTTTTGAAAGGGCATTGGCACGCAGAAGCATCATGGCTCGCACCACATCCTCGCTAAGCGGGTCTCCTACGGCTACGCAGTGGCTGAGGATCAGGTTTTCCTGCAGCTGACCGCTCTGTTCCCGTCCGATGGAGATCTTGGAAAATTCCCCGAATCCGGTGGAAATGCCGTAGACACGGCGCCCCTCCGCCAGAATTTTTTCTACCAGCGCACGGGAGCGGTCTATCTGCTCAAAACAATCCGGGGAAAGGCGTACTTTGGCGCCCTGCCGTGCCACCGCATATACGTCCTCCAAAGTCAGATGCTCGCCGTCAATAACAATTTCTGCTGTGCCATGAAATGCTTCCAATACCGTGCCTCCCGTATAAGTTTTGTTCGTTTATAGAGTATCATTTCCGGTGGGGCAAGTCAAATAATATATTTTGCAGGCAGCGTTCGGGGCTGGCAGTGCTTTGCAATGTCCACTTGAAAGTTTTGTTTTGTCTGTGATCTCGCCGGTGCAAGCTCGGTCATCATTAATCTCTTATCTCTGTAAAATAAAAGGACGAGCCGCCAAAAGACCCGTCCTTTGTTTTTCTTGGAAGGAATATAAGTAAAACAGAAGTTCCCTTGCCGGCCCGTAAGCTTTACAGCGCCAGTTTCATGTCCCCCTCTTTGATCAAGCCCAGTTCCCGCATGGGAAGGGCAATGGCCCAGCTGAGCAGGGCGGGAAGTACAAAGCTGATCAGCAACAGCCCGATCCAGTCCATGGGGGTGATAGCGGTCTTGATCCCAGCTGCAATATCGTTGACCCAGCCGGTATATACACCTATTTGTCCCACCAGGCCGCAGGTGCCCATACCGGAGGATACCGCGGCTCCGTTCATCTCCAACTTGAACAGGCAGGTGGCCATGGGGCCCGTAATGGCAGAGGCCAGGGTGGGCGGGAGCCAGATCAAAGGATTACGGAGTATGTTGCCCATTTGCAGCATACTGGTGCCGATGCCTTGAGCCACCAGACCACCCCAGCGGTTTTCCTTGAAACTTATGACGGCAAAGCCGATCATCTGCGCGCAGCATCCGGCAACGGCAGCGCCTCCAGCCAATCCTTGCAAAGACAGAGCGGCGCATATGGCAGCAGAACTGATGGGCAGAGTCAATGCAATGCCTATGAGCACAGATACAACGATCCCCATGAGGAAGGGCTGCTGTTCTGTGGCCCACATGATGGCCTTGCCTACGGCACTGGCGGCAGTACCGATGGGTGCTGCTACCAGGGAAGCCAGCCCCACTCCCACAAGAATGGTAACGATGGGGGTCACTAACAAGTCGATTTTGGTTTCCTTGGAAACCAGCTTGCCACATTCACTGGCCACGATGGCTACCACATATACGGCTAAAGGGCCTCCAGCGCCTCCCAGCAGATTGGTGGCATATCCTACAGGGATCAGGGAGAAAAGCACCAGCAGGGGACTGTGAAGAGCCCACCCAATGGCTACGGCCATGCCCGGTCCCACCATGGCGGAAGCAAACTTGCCGATGGTATAGCCGGTTTCTCCCAGAGTAAAAAGAACTTGGGTAAGGAAGCCTATGTGAAGCTGGGTCCCCAGCGTATCCAGGATCGTTCCTACCAAAAGTGTGCAGAAAAGCCCCTGAGCCATGGCGCCCATGGCGTCTATGCCGTAGCGTTTGCCGGAAAAAATAATGTCCTTCCGCTGCAGGAAGGCTTTGAACTTGTTCATGACGGAATGGATCCCCTTTCATGTATACACGATAATACGATCTATACATTCAGTATAGCATGTCTCTTTGCGGGGCGCAAGCTGAAAAGGTTTTTGCAATGCTCACTGCAGTGAGGTATATAAAAAAGCATCCCGAAGGATGCTTTTGCTTTCTTACAGAACTCATAGGACTCAGCGAAATTAATACTTGCGCTTACGGGCTGCTTCGGCCTTCTTCTTACGCTTTACGCTGGGCTTCTCATAGTGCTCACGGCGGCGAACCTCAGCCAAGACGCCGCTCCTGGCGCACTTGCGCTTCCATCTTTTCAGAGCGCTTTCCAGGGATTCGTTTTCTCCGACTCGAATTTCCATCTTTTTCCCCCCCCTCTTGAGCCAACATCATGCGATGGGGGTTGAGATTCCCATACGCACCTTGCCCATTATACCCGAGACGATTCCTTTCGTCAATGACTTTCTTGAAGAAAACTTTCAAGTTCTTTTGGCCTCTGCGTAAACTCCATCTTTGCGGCGGCTTTGACAGACGGTGGAAACTCCGTTATACTATTGCCAAATGGAGAAAGGATACTCCCTGAAATGGCAAAGCTGTATTTTCGCTACGGGGCCATGGGCTCCAGCAAGACCGCCAATGCGCTGATGGTGCGCTATAACTATGAGGAGCGGGGGAAGAATGCCCTCATGCTCAAACCTTCTACGGATACCCGGGACGGAGTGCGGACCATTCGTTCCCGCTGCGGCCTGGAAGCCCCCTGTGAGCTGATAGAAGAGCTGGATATAGAAAAGGTAAAGGCTCATGTCTATGATTGCCTGATTGTAGATGAAGCACAGTTTCTCACCAGGGAACAGGTGGAGCAGCTGGCCTATATCTGTGATGAATATAACGTGCCCGTAATTTGCTACGGATTGAAAACGGATTTTCAGGGCAACTTTTTTGAGGGGAGCCATTGGCTGCTGGCTCGGGCAGATGCCATCGAAGAGGTCAAGACAATCTGCTGGTGCGGTCGAAAGGCTACCCAGAATGCCCGGCTGGATGGTTATGGCCATGTGACCAAGGTGGGAGAGCAGGTAGTGCTGGGAGCCAATGATACCTATATCGGCCTGTGCCGCCGTCACTGGCGGCAGGGGGACCCGGGGCCGGGTTTGCGGGCGCCGGAGCAGGAGCATAAGGGTGAGTAAAGGCGCAGGTTACCGGGTATATCTGACGGTAGTGTTTTGCATCATCGGGGTTTGTTTGCAGATCCTGTACCTGTGGATCTACCCCACGGGGGATACCAGCCGGCATTTGCAATATGCCCTGATACTCCTGTGCCTGTATTATGTCATGCGCACGCATGGAACCGGCCCGGATGGATTGCTGAGCCTGTGGGCTATTGCATGCACGGCGGGCGCGGATTTTTTTCTGGTTGCACTGCGGCAAGAACAGCGGCTCCCAGGTATGGCGGTGTTTGTACTGGCGCAGGCTCTGTGGGCCATACGGCTCCTGCGAATGGAAAGCGGTCGGAGAGCGCTGCTGCACGGGATCAGCTGGTTACTGATGGCGGGAGCTTTGGCCGTGGTTTCGGTGATAATAGCCCGGGGCGTAGATGCAGTACTGCTGCTGACAGCGGTATATGGAGCCTTTTTACTGACCACGACAGTCTTTGCCTGGGTCGGTCGGGAAAACTTGCTCTTCACTTTGGGGATGAGCCTGTTTGTGTGCTGCGACATGTTTGTGGCCGCCAACTGTGCCGGGAGTTATATGGATACAGGCGCATTGCCTCTGGTGGAACAGATGAACGGTATACCTTTTAATATGATGTGGGCTTTTTACGGCCCCAGCCAGATGCTTCTGGCTCTCAGTGCCCGGGATGGCGGGGAGAGAAAAATATAAAAAAGGGTTCCGAAAGACAGACTTCGGAACCTCTTTTATTTGTGAAAATGCAGAAATCAAGGATGGATGGCCGTATTCGCTTTATGCGGCGTCAGCGGGTGTAAGTTTCTTCCAGATGATGCAGAAATTTCTCTTCTTCCTGAATACGATGAGATACATATGCCTTGGAGACCGGTTCCTGCCTAAGCTCATTTTCCTGCTGTTCCTGAAGAAGAGAGCAGCGACGGGCCTGCAGAACCTGTGCGGCGGCTTTTTTATCCATAAGGGGGAAATGCTCTACACGGAAAAGAAATTCTTCGGATTCCAAAAATTCTTCCGGCTCTACCTGCCCCAGTAAGGTGAGAAAATAGGCTCGTCCGGCGTTGGTCAGAGAGTACACCTTTCTGCGGGGGCGGCGGCTGACGGACTGTTCTTCCATGCTTACCAATCCCTGCTCCTGAAGCTTCCAGAGCAGCGGATAAACCCGGTTATGATTGGGCTTGTAGCGCTTCAGGCGCTCCATCAGCTGATACCCGTATTGCGGCCCCTGATTCAAGTAGGCCAGGATCATCAGCTCCAGCATAGGCATCCTCTCCTTTATATGTAAAATGCATTTCATGACACTTTTAATATGTTTTCCTAATTATAGAACATTTTTCCCGGTTAGACAAATAGGTTATTTATAATTAACATGAAAATGCATATTTCGCACAATTTAATGGCCTGTCGTTTGAACATAAATAAAGGCTTGCATATTTTTTCTGTTTGAAGTAGACTGTAAACAGAAAAATGGAAGGCATCAAATATGGTAGAGGTTGTGGCAGCTCTTATCTGGCGGGGCGACAGATTCATGATCTGTCAGCGGCCGGCTTACAAAGCCCGGGGACTTTTATGGGAATTTGTGGGCGGTAAAGTGGAGCCCGGCGAGACCCGTCCGCAAGCTCTTGCACGGGAGTGCATGGAGGAGCTGGGTGTGCAGATAGAGGTGGGGGATCTGTTTATGGATCTTACTCATGTGTATCCGGATATTACGGTGCATTTGAACCTGTATACCTGCACGCTGCCGTATGGACAGGAACCCAAAAAGTTGGAACATGCAGACATACGTTTCATCCCCATTTCGGAAGCGGGAGGATACTCTTTCTGTCCGGCAGATGCGCCCATTCTGGAGCGTATCAGGGAGCTGTACGGAGAAAAACAGGCATAAGCATACAAAAAAAGAGCCTTGACAGGCCCTCATTTAAGAAGTAGGGGTGGAACTCAGACTTTTTTGGACCAATCCCGCATGACCAGAAACTTGTTTAGCGGGAACTGTACTAAAAAAGAAGCAAACTGGCACAGAAGCTTCACCGCTACCGCTCCGAGCGTTTGCCCCAGAACACTGCATACCGGCTCACTGATAATCGTGGGGAGCCACAATACCAGTACATAAGTGCCCAGCACCACGGCTGCATACAGAATGCCGCTGAGCAGCACGTTGCCGGAGGCAGAAAAAGTGGTTTTGCGCTGAACGAAGAAGTTTACTGTCTGACTCACGGCAAAGCTGATTCCAAAGGAAAGCAGCGCGCACAGTCCGCCTTTGGAGACGGAATAGTCCAGAAGCCACCAGTGAACGGGAATATTCTTTAATCCGGTAAAGAGCACGTAATTGCCCAGGGAAAAGACGGCCAGATCCACTACAGTGGCCACAGAGCCCATGAGCCAGAAAAGGAGCATCTGCCCCCAGGCGCCGGTTTTTGCTTTGAAGCGCTCCAGAAAATTTTGTGTACCCATGAGAAAGAGTATAGCAGAACCGATGACTGCGGGCAAGGCCGGTATGGGAATGATTCAGAACGTATTCAGAAGAAAAAGGAGATGAAAGCATGAAAAAAGGAGAAGGCGCCTGCCTGGTGTGCGGAAAGCCCCTGATATATTTTCAATCGCCGCAGAAGCTGGCATGCATTCGCTGCGGAAATACTTTCAAGGCCCGGTGCAGCTGTGAAGACGGACATTATATTTGCGATAAATGCCATTTGGAGCAAGGAGTGGACCGATGTCTGGACTTTTGCCTGAGCTGTGAGTCAAAAAATCCTATAGAGATATTGGAAGCCATGATGGCTGATCCCTATGTGCATATGCACGGGCCGGAACATCATGTGCTGGTGGGTATGGCGCTGCTGACTGCCGTGCATAATGCCGGGGCAGATACGGATTTGAAGAGCACTTTGCTGCAGATGCGTGCCCGCGGGCGGGAGTATCCCGGTGGTTCCTGCGGATTCTGGGGTTGTTGCGGGGCGGCTGTCAGCGCAGGTATGTACATGAGCATACTCACTCAGGCTACGCCTCTGTCTAAAGAATCCTGGGGGTGGAGCAATGCTGTCACCGCCCGGTGCCTGGAGCAGATAGCAGCTTTGGGCGGCCCACGGTGCTGCAAGCGCAACAGCTATACGGCCATCCTGGCGGCAACCCAATATACCCGGGAGGTTCTTGGGATAGAACTGCCTCTGCCGGATAAGGCGCGGTGCAGTTATTTTCCGGAGAACAGGGAGTGCAAGGGGATGTCCTGCCCCTATTTCCCGGGAAAGCGGAACTGAATTTAGAGTAATCGCAAAGTAAGAGAGATTCTTTGCGCTGGGAGTTTCGTCATTCTCATATGAATGAGAGCGGCAGCCAGAGAAGTAAGTGTTTATGCAAACCCTGCACAGATGGGGTAAACGATGGACAGATAGGAACGAAAATACAAATTGCCGGCCATCGTCAATGGAGTTATGCCAATCTTAAATCTGCACCCTGCCGGTACAGAGGGTCGACCTATTTGGATACTCTGATTCTCTGTGGCCATAACTACAGATCCCATTTTGGAAAGCTGAAAAAGCTGCGGGAGGGAGATGAGGTTTCCTTTACGGATATGGATGGCAACGTGTTCCTATATGAAGTTGCTCTAGTAGAGACCTTGATGCCTACCGCTATAGAAGAGATGGAAAGCGGCGGTTGGGCATTGACCATGTTCAACTGCTTTGATTAAGTAGAAAGAGAAAAGCTCCCCTCGAGGAGCTTTTTTGATGCAAGAGGCCACGGGGCTAATCCGGATATTCCACAGAAAATCCGCTTCCCACGGGCACATACCCGGCAAGCTGGCTTAAAACTGCCAGACCGGTTTCTCCGGTGCAGTGACAGACACCGCAGCAGCCTACATGCCTGGATAGATACTCCGCCGTAGCTCGGATACGTTCTTCTTCCGGGGGCACCAGATGCGTACCGCCGTATACACTCAGCAAAGGCTTTCCAGGAAAGCGTAAGCTCATCGTATCCAGGATGTTCATGATGCCGTTGTGGGCGCAGCCCGTCAATACAATCAGGCCGGCGGAGGTATCGATCACACAGACCTGCTCCTCCCTGAAATCATCCAGTGTCAATTCTCCCAAAGAAGTTTCCCGGCAGGAGGAAGGATGCACGGTTTCCACGCCTGTGGGAATGGGAAAGTTCCCAAGCAGATAGATCCCATCCCCCAGATAAAAGGTATCCTGGGGCAGCATCCGGAAACGGGGCAGGCCCATGCGAAAAGGATACTCCGGGGAGAAGGGAGGCCCCACATGCTCTACGGCATCTTCATAAGTGGATTGCTCCGGAGGATCCATCCGGTGATCCCACCATTTATTTACAAAGAATCCCTGATGCACATATACCGGGCACTGGGGGTGAAACCTTTCGCAGTAAGGTAAAAATCCACCGCAGTGATCCCGATGATTGTGAGAAAAGGCTACCGCCGTAACGCCGTTTAGATCTATTCCCATCGTTACGGCATTTTTCAGAGCGGCGCCCCGTTCTCCCAGATCAAAAAGCAGACGCGTGTTTCCTTTTTCCACATACATGGAAAGTCCAAACTCTGCTTCCAACTCTGGGCGCAAAGAGGCATTTTCACTGAGAACAGTTAGCTTCATAGCACGTTTCTTTCTGCACAAGAAGGGGCCCCGGCATGGAGTCCGGGGCCTCAAAGAGGGGGGATGGGGATTATTGCACGGTAACGGTCCGCTGGAACACATCGATCCACTCAGCCTTGGCATTGGTGATATAAGCATCGTCAAATTCCTTCAATGCCGCCATAGAGGCTTCTCCGAAGGCCAGATGGCTCTTGAGCGCATCGGGCATGGAGGCGTTTTTATTGACAGGTGCCTCATTCAAAACTTCCGCTACCTTGTCCTGGGTATCCTTGCAGATGAGATACTCTACAAACAGTTGGGCCAGCTCCGGATTCTTGCAGCCCTTGACCACATTCACCGTAGCGGGAGCGGCAAAAGAACCTTCCTGTGCGTCTACCCATACCATATCCAGACCACTGTCGATCAGGCCGGGCATATTGATATCCATAAATACGGTGATGTTGGCTTCACCGGTGGTGAAAGCGTTGACTACATCGGAGGAAGTGCTGTACCAGATGTGGATATTGTCCTTTTTCTGCTGCATGAGCTCCATGGCAGGAGAAACATCTTCCTGGCTGCCGCCCATGGCTTCGGCCATGGCTACCAGCATGTAGGGGCCGGCGGTGGAAGTCATGTCGGGCAGGGCTACCATGCCGGCATACTTGTCGTCAAACAGATCCTGATAGGAAGTGGGAGCGGGGAGCTCCAGATCGCTGAGAGCCTTGGCATTGTACATGATGCCGTAGCGGCACAGGGAATAGCAGGGGCCGTAACCATCCTGATTCGCAGCAAAAGCATACAGATCGCTCAGACTTGTGACAATGGAGGGATCCAGCTTTTCAAACAGATCCTTCTGGTTGCCGGTTTCGGCAAAGCTCTTGGTCAACAGAGCCACATCGGCGGTGGGGTCTTCCTTTTCGGCCATAAGTTTATTGAGTCGATCCCCGTTGCCGCTGGTGGGATCCACCACGATGGTGCAGTTGTACTTGCTTTCAAAGTCTGCAGCCAGCTTTTTCAGACCGGCCTCGGCCCAGCCCCAGGTAGCTACTACCAGTTCTGCGCCGCCAAAGTCTTTGCCCTGTTCGCTCTCAGGCTGCTGGGCATCCTGGCTGTTCTCCTGGGGAGCGGCAGATGCATCCTGCTTGGGGGCGTTGGGCTTTTCTTCTGCGAGCTTGCTGTCCTGAGCGCAGGCGGCCATGGAAAGAAGCATGACCAGTGCCAGCAGCATGGCGAGCATTTTCTTCATCATTGTTCATTTTCCTCCTGATTTGTTTTATATACACAGATCCCTTGGGATGGTATATGCACATATACGTTCTGTCCCACACTTTGGGGGATATAGCCGTGAACAGCAGGGTAAAGCGTTTCTGCAAAAGCACCGCTGAGCTCCAGTCGGGTGGCGGTGCCTTTATAGGTCAGGGCATCAATGCGGCCAAGATACGTGTTTTCGCCCGGCTGCTGCACCAGGTGCAGGTTTTCTGAGCGGATGCCCAGCAGCACCGATGCACCATCTTCTATGGAGCGGGCAATGCCGGAGGATACCAGTACTTGCCGGCCGGAGCAAAGCACAGGGCGCAGCTCTCCCTGACTTCTAGGCCCCATAATCCCGTGAATAAAGGTGGAAAAACCCATGAAATCCGCTACGAACGGACTGTTGGGCCGATCAAAAACTTCTTCAGGAGCGCCGATCTGCAGGATGCGTCCTTCATGCATGACAATGACCCTGTCCGCCAAAGAAACGGCTTCTTCGTGGTCGTGGGTAACAATAATGGTAGTGATGCCCAGCTCCTTCTGAATACGTTTGATCTCAACCTGCATTTCCGTGCGCAGCTTGGCATCCAGATTGGAAAGAGGCTCATCCAGCAGCAGTATGGAAGGCCTGGTCACCAGAGCTCGGGCCAGAGCGACCCGCTGCTGCTGGCCGCCGGAAAGCTCCCGGGGATAGCGCCTGTCAAAGCCCACCAGCTTAACCAACTCCAGAATATCCTTTACTCTTTTTTCGATTTCAGGCTTTTTCAGCTTTTGCAGTTTGAGTCCAAAGGCGACGTTTTCAAAAACAGTCATATGGGGAAACAAAGCATAGTTTTGAAAGAAAATGCCTATGTTTCGCTTATAGGGAGGGATTTTGCTTACATCCCGGCCGTTGACCAGGATAGTGCCTGCATCCGGATCCAGAAAACCGGCGATCATTCGCAAGGTGGTGGTCTTGCCGCAGCCGCTGCCCCCCAGCAGGGCAATCATCTCTCCGTCAGCAGCCTGCAGTTCCAGTCCGTTGACGGCGGTAAATGCGCCGAAGCGCTTGGTAAGATGGTTTAGTTCCAGTGTTGCCATGGGTGATTCTCCTTATTTTACAAACATGTCCAGGCCTACAAACTTCTCCATGAGAACGATCAGTCCCAGGGAACCCAATATCAAAAAGGTGGATACCGCTGCCAGCGTGGGGTCGAAAGTCAGTTCCATATAGTTCATGATCCGTATGGGCAGGGTAATGAATTTGGGAGTAGACAGCAGGCTGCTGAGGGCAACCTCGTCAAAACTGTATAAAAAGGCCAGCAGGCCTCCGGCCAGTATGCCGGGTTTAGCCAACGGAATGGTGATTTTAAAGAATACCTGCATGGGGTTGGCCCCAAGAGAAGTAGCCGCATCCTCCAGTGTCCAGTTGAATACATGCAGCACCGAAACCGTGTTGCGCACGATGTAAGGCAATATGATGACAAAATGCCCGATAAAGATCCGCAACGCCCCGGGAATGCCTCCTATCTGGCTGTATACCTGCAAAAGTACAAAAGCATAGGCTACAGAGGGTACATACATGGGGGAAGTAAAGTAGTTGAGCAGCAGATTTTTCCCCTTGAAGTCATAACGGCAGATGCTCAGCGACGCCGTGACCCCCAGCAGTATATCCAGAGCCGTAGCCAGCAGACCGATCTTAAGGCTGTTGACCAGGCCGCTCATGAACTGGGTAGAGGAAGAGAAAATATTCTTATACCACTTCAGGGAAAAGCCCTTTGGCGGGAAGGTCACTACCGCCGTGGGGGTAAAGGAAGCGATGATGATGATCACCAGCGGTGCCAGCAAAAAGCACATCACCAGTACCGCAATCAGCCTGCATAGGAAGTTTGCCTTCTTTTCACGCATTTTTACCGCCCCCCAATCGTTTCATATATCCGGAGGTGATCAGTACCACCAGTACCTGCACCAGCAGAATGACGCCCAGCAGGATATAACTGATGGCCGAAGCTGCCTGCCAGTCAAAGTTCACGTTGATCTCCTGTACCACCATGGTGGCCATCATGCGGAATTTGGAGCCGCCCAGCAGCTTAGGGGTCACATAAGAAGTCATGCTCATGGTGAACACCAGCACGCAGCCGGAAATGATTCCCGGCAGACTCAAAGGGAATATGACCTTGCGGAACACCGTAAGGGGCGCAGCCCCCAGACTGTAGGCGGCATATTCCACATTGGGGTCGATACTTTGCAGCACGCCTACCAGAGAAAGCACCATATATGGGATCAGCAGGTGGATCATACCAATGATCACGGCTGCTTCCGTATGCAGGATGGACAGCGGCTTTTGTATAAGCCCAAGGGCCAGCAGCAACTGGTTGAACAAGCCGTTTTTGCCCAAGATCACCATCCAGCCGTAAGAGCGTACAACGGCGCTGACCAGAAAAGGGAAAAGGATGATGATCATCATTACCGTTTTCATCTTCGAACGGGTCCGGGCCATGTAATAGGCTGTGGGATATCCCAGCAACAGAGATACGACGGTAGACAGCAGGGAGACCCGCAAGGTCGTCCACAGGATCTTCAGGTAGAATTCATCCGTAAAGAATTTCAAAAAGGCACCGCTGCCTCCCTGTGCAAGCGTGCGAATAAGGATATAGACCATGGGGCCTATGAAAAACAGCAGCAATGCCAGCACCGTGGGCAAAGCCAAAAGCAGGGAACGGGTCTTTTTCTTCATGCAGTCACCTCACAGAAAGGCTTTGATCAGGGGAAGAAGTTTCTTTTGGGCAGTATCCGCCAGCCCCATATCCGTGCACTTGACTTCAGGGGAAACGGCCAGTGCCATCATGGTGAAAAATACAAGGGGAGACTGGTGCACAAACCCCATATCCCGGCAGCAGTCGAGAAAAGCGCTCATGTCCTCTTGCAGTTCAGGGGCATCTTTTAAGCTCATAAGTCCTGCAAGAGGCAAAGGTATGCAACAGAGCAGCTGCCCAAAATGGACAGCTGCCAGCCCGCCGCCGGACTCTATAACGGCATTGGCACAGAGGGCCATATCCGCATCGTTGGATCCGAATACGGAAAGATTATGGGCGTCATGCCCATAGGTCAGGGCCACCGCACCGGAAAAACTTTCCAGCATATCCACAAAGGCAGTGCCATGACGAGGGATGCCGTAGCGGTTGAATACGCACATCTTTACAAAACCGTCATTGCCCAGAAAGCAGCCGTCCTCCTGACGGATCAGAGGGAGCTGTGCCTCGCGCAGGGTAGTGCGCATATGCACGCCGTCCTGGTGGATGGTGTTTACCAGCGCAAACCGGGTATCATCGGGGGCATTTGCACGGCAGGCAAAGTCTTCGTTCTTCAGGGGCGGCAGATGCATGGAATGGGCGGTCAGCTCCGTTAAATTCGGAGCAGGAAGGGAGACTTGTAAAGCACCTTCCTTCACGAGACACTGCCCATTTATCCAGACCTGCTCCGGTTCGGGGGCAGATATATCCCGAATCAGCTGAATATCCGCCCGCATGCCCGGTCCCAGAGCGCCCAACTCATATTGACGCAGGCAACAGGACGGATTCAGGGTGGCAAAGCGAATGGCCTTCATGGGGGAAAGCCCCAATTCTATGGCCCGGCGTACCACATAGTTCAGGTGTCCCTTTTCCATAAGCCGGTCCAGCGGCACATCGTCGGTGACCAGGCAAATTCGGCTGTCCAAAGAAATTTCTTCCATGACCCGGCACAAAGCGGGAGTGAGCATACTCAATTGTATCTGAGCGTAAAAACCCAGTGCCAGAACTTCCCGGAGTTTTTCGGCAGAATCTATCGTATGATCCGTGTGGATCCCTGCTGCCCGGAAGGCCTGAAGCCGCCGCCCGGTCAGCAGGGAGGCATGTCCATCGATGAGAACACCCCGGCGGGCGCCTTCTTCTATAACAGAGAGAATATCCGGCTCAGCGTCGGCTACACCGTTAAAATGCATGACTTCCCCTACGCCAAAGATATCGGGGTTTTCCAGCAGAGAGGCCATTTCCTCAGGGCCGATCTCGGCTCCGGAGCCTTCTAATCCGGGGGCCGAAGGCACTGTGGAAGGAGCCATCAGCAGCACACGCAGGGGCAGGTCTTTTGTCAGTTCCCGCATGGTCAGCACGCCTTTTGCCCCAAGAACGTTGCATATCTCATGGGGATCGGCACACACCGTGGTGGTACCCCGCTGAAGAACTTCTGCGGCAAAAGCGGAAGGAGAGAGCATGCTGCTTTCCAGGTGCATATGTGCATCCACAAAACCCGGCAGTGCATACAGCCCATGACCGTCTGTTTCCGAAAGACCTGAAAGCCCGGGAAGTTCCGGCCCGGCATAGGCGATGAACCCATTCATAAGGCCAAGGCAGCCCGGTGCAATGGATCCGTCAAAGACGTTTACCAGCTTTAGATGACGGATCAGCACGTCAAATGGCCGCTTGCCTGCCGCAGCCTGTACACGTTCCCGGATCATGCATACTCCTTTCCGCGTATCCGTATTTTACGGACAAGTATTTTTGGAATGGGGACAGTATAGATGCTGTCGCTTCCATTGTCAAGAGAAAAAGGAAAAGAAAAACACAAGTTGCATTTCGTTTTCCGTGGGAGAACAGGGTACAGAAAATGTATAAATATTTACGAAAAGATGCGCAGAAAGGGCTTGCAGGATGCACTTTCCTTATATAGAATACTAGACATATATTGACAAATCAAGAAAAAGGATTTTTTTTATGAATAAAGAAAATTTGAAGAAATTATGCCTGCAGTCCATCGATGCCCACAAAGAAGATATCATCGCTTTGGGAGAGGATATCTTTCGCCATCCGGAACTGGGCTTCAAGGAGCGGCGGACCTCTCAAATTTTTTCTGATACGCTGGAAGAGTTAGGCATCCCCTGCCGTAAGGGGATTGCCCGAACGGGAGTCAAGGGACGGCTTGCGGGTGTCGTGCCCGGTCCAAATGTTATGCTCATGGGAGAACTGGATGCTGTGGTCAGTCCCCTGCATCCCTGTGCCGATCCCGAGACCGGAGCCGCCCATGCCTGCGGACACAACAGTCAGATCGCAGCGGTGCTGGGTGCCGCCATGGGGTTGGCGCCTTTGAAGGGGCTGTTGGGTGGAGACGTGACCTTTGCGGCAGTACCTGCGGAAGAGTATGTGGAACTGGAGTTTCGCCAAAGCCTGCAGGAAAAGGGCGAAATAGAGTTTATGGGGGGCAAGCAGGAGTTTGTCCGTCTGGGCGTGTTGGAAGATGTGGATATGGGGCTGATGATCCACTCCCATGCCGGAGTCACAGAACGGCGTTTTCTGCTGGATTGCTTCAGTTCCGGCTTTATAGGAAAGGTCATCCGTTTTACGGGAAAAGAAGCCCATGCCGGCAGCCGCCCGTTTGATGGGATCAACGCACTGAATGCCGCCGCCCTTTCTTTGCTGGCTATAGGGACCCAGAGGGAAACCTTCCGGGAGGCGGACAGGATTCGTATACATCCCATTATCACCAAAGGCGGGGATCTGGTAAATATTGTACCGGCGGATGTGCGCATGGAGACTTATGTTCGGGGTATGTCCATGGAGGCTATCCTCAGCGCTTCAGAAAAGGTAAACCGCTGCTTAAAGGGCAGCGCCTACAGCATCGGCGCCGGAGTGGAGATTGATGAATTACCGGGATATATGCCCCTGCATCAGGATAAGACGCTTTCCCGGCTTTTTGCTGAAAACGGAGAGCGGCTACTGGGGCCGGATACGGGCATATGGGGAGAGGAACTGCTGGGCTCCACCGACGCCGGGGATCTGAGCGCTCTGATGCCCTTTATCCATGTATCTACCGGAGGATATGCCGGGGACGCCCATGCCAAAAACTTTACCATCTGTGATAAGGAAATGGCCTATGTCATGCCGGCCAAAGCCATGGCACTGACGGTTATTGATCTGCTTTATGATAAAGGAGAGACGGCCAGAAGCATTCGGAAAAACTTTGTTCCCCGGTTTACCCGGGAAAGTTACTTGGCATTCTGGGATAAATTTCGCCGGGGAGAAACCTGCGGCGATGGATTTTAAGAGGGAAAGGGAGGCGGAAGGATATGAACCTGAGCCCGAAAGTACAGAATATATTGCCTCAGTGTATCGCCTGGCGGAGGCATCTCCATATGCATCCGGAGCTTTCCTTTGAGGAAGTAGAGACCACGGCCTTTCTGCTGGAGGAACTGGGGAAGATCCCTGGACTGGAACTGCATACCCCCACCCGGACAGGGGTGGTTGCGGTACTCAAAGGGGCTTATCCCGGCCGTACCATTGCCATAAGGGGAGATATAGATGCTCTGCCCATTCAGGAGGAGACGGAACTGCCTTTTGCTTCCCGGGTGCCGGGAGTCATGCATGCCTGCGGCCATGATGGCCATACGTCCATGCTTCTTTGCGCAGCCAGACTTCTGGCGGCGCAGCGGGAAGAGCTTCACGGCGAAGTACGCTTTTTCTTCCAACACGCCGAGGAACTGCCTCCGGGCGGTGCCATAGAGATGGCCCGGGCCGGGGTTATGGAGAGGGTGGAGGAACTGTATGGCCTGCACTTGAGCTCCAATTTTCCCACAGGGACCTTCGGTGTCCGGCCAGGGCCCCTGACCAGCGCTACGGATCGCTTCGATATCACTATACGGGGCAAAGGCGGGCATTCTGCCTTTCCGGAAACCTGCGTGGATCCGGTAGTCATCGCTGCTCAGGTGATACTGGCTTTGCAAACGGTGGTGGCCCGGCGTATCCGGGCGGTAGAGCCGGCGGTGGTTTCCGTATGCATGGTAGAAGGGGGGAGCGCCTATAACATTATTCCCGGTGAGGTAAAACTTACAGGCTCTACCCGCACTTTTGAAAAAAGCACCCGGGACGCTTTGCCGGGAATGTTGGAAGGAATCGTACAGGGCATATGTGCTTCTGCCGGAGCGTCATATGATTTTGCTTTTTCCCGAGGCTATGCATCCGTGGTTAATGATAAGGCTCTTACCGAACAGGCCAGCAGACTGATTGAAAATGTTTTTGGCAGGGAAGCGGTGCTGGATATAGATCCCCTCATGCCCGGAGAAGACTATTCCGCCTTTTTGGACTATGCGCCCGGATTCTTTGTGGAACTGGGGGCACGAAATGAAGCTAAGGGCTGCGATATGCCTCATCATAACAGTCGGTACCTTATGGATGAGGATGCTCTTGGATACGGAGTGGAATACCTGTATCGATTGGGATTGAACCGTTTAGGGGCAGAGCAGGCATGACGTGACGCAGCCTCTGCTTGTGAACGTGACTTTTTATTTGTTTCGGGGGCTGGAAGGCTCCCTTTTTCCTTTTTGGAGGATAGACTTGAAAGAGGGTGAAAGCTGTCAGGAAACGTTGGAAAAGAGTTCTGTCTGCATACAAAAGCGCAGCATTTGTCCGTCCGGCATTTCAAACTCCTCATTTTCAGAATGTAAACCGGTATGTCTGCGGAGGCAGACCTTTTCTGCACGCTCCCACCTGCCTTTGCATAGGATGGGGTATATTTGCCAGGGAGGAGAGGAAGTCATGCAAACAAACTATCAATCCGGGGACGCCTGCTGCTTTACCGGCAGGGAACCGGGGCTGGATCCCACCCAGGAAAGCAATGTGGTGCTGGCCGGAGAGGTCTGCACCAGTGAAAGATGCGGCGAGGAAGCCGTCAGTTCCGGGGGCGGCTGTCGTCTGGCACAGACCTATTTCCCGGATCAAAGCTATCGGGCGGGCTTTTGCCCCCGGGAAGCCATGGAGAAGGGAACGCTGTTCCCGGAACTGGTTTCCGCTTACAGTCCCACAAACTGTGGGCAGGAGAGCTGATAAGAGAGGTGCTGCCATGAATACGGATATGCAAGCTTTGAAAGAGGCCATCGGTCAGGCACGGTTTGCCTGCGTAGAACTGGGCCTGTATCTGGATACTCATCCGGAGGATGAGGACGCTCGCCGGGATTATAACTGCTACGGGGAAAGGCTCTGTTCTTTGCTGGCAGCCTATACCCAGGCAGAAAACAATCTGCTGAACTTTGGTCAGTGCCCCATGGAGAATTCCGGGTATATCCTTCAGCCCTGGCCCTGGAACGTTGGATAAGGAGGACGGTCTATGTGGATCTATGAAAAAAGGCTGGAGCATCCGGTACATATCACACGGGCAGACCTGAAAATGGCTAAACTGCTCATGGCTCAGTACGGCGGGCCGGACAGCGAGCTGGGAGCGGGCCTTCGATACCTGACCCAGCGGTATTCCATGACGGATCAGCGGGTCATCGCCACTTTGACGGATATCGGCACGGAAGAAATGGCGCATTGGGAAATGATCGCCGCTATGATCCATCAGTGTATGCAGGGGGCCACCTGTGCCGAACTGGATGCAGCCGGATTGGGCGGATACTATGTGATCCATGATCATGGGGTGTTCCCGGTGGATCCAAACGGCGTGCCCTTTACCGCTTCTTATATCGCCTGCACCGGGGATCCCATTGCGGACCTGACAGAGGATATGGCGGCGGAGCAGAAGGCGCGGGTGACATATGAGCACCTGATGAACATGACTGATAATCCCCAAATACTGGAGCCTCTGTATTTTCTCCGGGAGAGGGAAGTGGTGCATTTCCAGCGTTTCGGTGAGTGTTTGGAAATCGTGCAGGGGCGTCAGAACGGCTGTGCCTGCCGCAGGAACCGCAGCTGCCGGTAAAGCAAAAACGGTCAGATGGAAAAATTAGTAAGGCACCCGGCTTGCCGGGTGCTTTTTTGTATTTGGGCGCCTGTGACCGGCACGTTTTATCCTACGGATAATTGTAATGTGATCTACCGAAGCTCCTGACTGTATGCGCGTAAAATGCAAATAAATGGCATGAAGAAGCAGTATCAGAAAAAACGATAAATAATCATGATTATAAATTAAATCTATTGACATTTGGGAAACCTGTAGACTACAATGAAACTCGAAGAACATAACATTATATAATGACTTATAGAGAGGACGCCAAAGCTATGGAACAGATCCTGAAAACATCTCCGTTGATTCTGGCAGTTCGGGAAGCGGAAGTGCCCGAACCTTTTACCGGCAAAGTGCGGCTGTATTCTATCCGCTATCGTTCCGATGCGTGCGAGGTGGAGGGCTATGCGGCTTTTCCTCTGGAGGGAGATGGCCCCTGGCCGGGATTGATCTTCAATCGCGGAGGCAACCGGGAGTTCGGCACTCTGCGCACAGTGGTTCTTTGCCGCTATGCCTCCAAAGGCTTTGCGGTATTTGGCAGCCAGTATCGGGGCAACTGCGGCGGTACCGGACGGGAAGAATTTGGCGGCCGTGATGTATATGACGTGCTGCATCTGATGGATCTGGCCTTGGGTCTTCCCTGTGTAAAAAAGCCCCAAATGTATATGCTGGGCCATTCCAGAGGCGGTATGATGACATACCGGGCCTGCGCTTTGGACAAGCGTATTCGGGCGGCGGCTATTGGTGCAGGTCTGGCAGATGCCTTTATCATGTATGACCGGTTCCATGACGGGGAATATGATATGCATCAGGACTGTGTAGAGCTGATCGGCGGCACTCCCGAAGAACTGCCGGAGGAATACAAAAAGCGTTCCGCCGTATACTGGGCCGATAAGATCCTGCCTCCCGTACTCATTTGTCAGGGGACGGCCGACTGGCGGGTGGTGCCGGAGCAGGCATACAAAATGGATCGGGCCCTGACCGCTGCCGGAAAAGAACATAAGCTCATCGTGTATGAGGGGGCAGATCATTCCCTTCAGGGCACCAGTTATGTAAAGGATGTGCTGGACTGGTTTGCTGCCCATCCCCTGCTGGAAGAATAAAGTATCTCTGCCTTAATGGGCATTATAGAACAAATAAAAAGCAGAAAGGAAACAAGTAATGAAAAAGATCCAAAAGTACCTCTCTTTGCTGCTGATGGTGTTGCTGGTGGCTGCCGCTTTTGCCGGCTGCACAAAGAACCAGCCCCAGGCCGGGGGGGACGAGCCCTCTGCCGATGAAACCAAGGCGCCCGAAGCCACCGCCACTGAGGAGCCCAAGCCTCAGGAGACGAACATTCAGGATGCCGATGCAGACAGTTACCTGAATGTGCTGCTCAAGAGCGAGCCCTCTTCCCTGGATGTGGCCAAGTTTCTGGATACCTACAGCCGCAGCGTCATGTACAACATTCTGGAGCCTCTGACTCGGGTGCAGAATGGTGTGGTCACCGGTGCAGGTGCCGAAAGCTGGGAGATCTCTGAAGACGGTCTTACCTATACTTTCCATCTCAGAGACAATCGTTGGAGTGATGGGCAGGCCGTAGTAGCAGGGGATTATCTGTATGCGCTCCAGCGTCAGGCAGACCCCACTAACGCATGGCCTCTGGCTTCCGATATGTACAGCATTGCCGGGTTTGAAGATGTATTCAGCGGTGCTGCCGCAGCCGACGCTTTGGGCGTGACTGCTCCCGATGATAAGACTCTGGTCATCACCCTGGGCAATGCGGATGCCGGCTTTTTGACCAACACCGATATCTTTCCCTGCCGCCAGGATTATGCGGAAAAGTATGGCGATCAGTACGGTGCCGATGCGGATAAGATCATCGGCTGCGGTCCCTTCGTGCTCAAGGAGTGGAATCACAGCAGCTCCCTGGTCTTTGAAAAGAACGACCAATATTGGGAAGCCGATGCGGTAAAGCTCACCAAGTACACCTCCCATATTATGGAGGATGTGAACGCCATGATGTCTTCCTTTGAGAATGGTTCCCTGGATTACGTCAGCGTCTCCAATATCGACTATATCCACAAGTTCTCTGCCGACAGCAACCTCACCAGCAAGAAGATGAGTGCTGCCCGTACCTTCATGATCGTGTTCAACTGTGAAGATCCCGTGTTCTCTAATCAGAAGATCCGTCTGGCGTTCTCTCTGGCGCTTGACAGAGAAACCATGGCTGAGATCATCACCGGCGGCACCGGCACTGTGGCAACAGGCTTGATCCCCAATGAATGCAATGTAGGTTCTCTGAACTTCAGAGAAGCTGCCGGAGACGTCATCGGCAAGCTTCAGAACGAGAATCCCGATCCTAAAGCCCTGCTTATCGCCGGTATGGAAGAAGCCGGGTTGGGCAGCGATCCTTCTGCCCTCACCGTAAAGTTTGCCTGGGGCGCCACCACTGCCGATGCCAGAACCTATTCCGAGCTGATCCAGCAGATGTGGCAGGAGACTTTGGGCGTAAAGGTCGAGCTTGAGTTCAACGACAGCTCTACCCATATGTCCAACGTAAACACCGGTAACTACCAGATGGCCTCCACCTCCTGGGGCGCCAATCCCGAGCCCTGGTTCCAGCTGAGCCGTTGGGCCAACAAGAAGGGCGGCCAGTCCCGCTGGGCCAACAGTGAGTATATGCAGTTGGTCAAGCAGGGCGTGTCCACGCAGGACGAAGCCCAACGTCTGGAGCTCTACCGTCAGGCCGAAGAAATGCTGCTCAGCGAAGCTGCCATTGCTCCCTGCTACTGGACCGGCAGCATCCGCTTCTCCTATGGCTATGTAAAGAATTTCAGCGATAACGTATTTGACACCACCGGCATGAAGTACCTGTACACGCAGGGCCGGTAAAACTGGATAAACAAGCGTCGTATAGGCGGCTCTTACATGGGCCGCCTATATCCGCAGAAAACCAACCAAGGAGAGGTCTCTATGTGGAAATATATCCTCAAGCGTCTGGGCTATATGCTGCTGACGCTCCTGGCCGTGGTTTCCATCACCTTTTTGCTGGTGCACTCCATTCCCGGGGATCCCTTTACCTCCATGGTAGAGGATCTTCCTGAGGAGACCCGCCAGCTGTACATGGAAAAATACGGCTTTGACCAGCCCCTTATTGTGCAGTATGTCCGCTATATAAAGCAGCTGCTTACCGGGGATCTGGGCGCTTCGCTGCGCTATCCCGGCCGCAAGGTAGGGGAGATCGTATCTCAATATGCCCCTGTTTCTGCCAGCATCGGCGGCCTTGCTCTGGGCTTTGGCATAGTGCTGGGGCTGACCTTGGGCATCGTGGCGGCACTGAAGCAGAACCGCTGGCCTGACAGACTGGTCATGGTGCTGGCTCTTATGGGTACGGCTATTCCAACTTTTGTGATCGCGGCAGTGCTGCAGTATGCCCTGACGGTGACCTGGCCTGTTTTTCCAACTACTGGCTATGGTACATGGAAGCATCTGGTCCTACCGGTAACATGCATGTGTGTTTCACCTCTTGCCTCTTATGCCCGGTATATGCGCTCCAGCGTGCTGGATACCGCCGGACAGGACTATATTCTCACTGCCGAGGCAAAAGGCGTCAGCCGCTTCCACATCGTTACCCGGCATATTTTGCGCAATGCTATTCTTCCCTGCATTACTATGATCTGTGTCAGCGTGGGCGGGATCTTCAGCGGTTCCTTTATCATTGAAAAGATTTTTGCCATTCCCGGGTTGGGAAAATATTTTATCAGCGCCATTAACGACCGGGACTATTCCGTGGTTCTGGGGTTGAACGTGATCTTTACGGGGATCTATGTAATGGCCATGCTGCTTTCAGACATTCTGCTCATGCTCTGCGACCCACGTCTGCGGCTGAGTAATGAGAAATAGGAGGCGTTTATGGAAAATCTGCCTTTGAATAAGCAGGATTTCATTCCCCTGGGGGCACCTGCCGGGGACGGCGAGATCCTGGCCGGAAAGCCCATGACCTACTGGCAGGATGCCTGGCGACGTTTCTGCAAAAATAAAGTTGCCTTGTGTGCGGCGGCCTTGTTGCTGCTTATCGTTTTGTTCACATTGCTTGGGCCGGTGCTTTGCCCTTATGATTTTTCCGCCCAAAATGTGAAGATCCGCAACCAGCGCCCCAGCGCAGCCCACTGGTTCGGTACGGATTCGTTGGGAAGGGATCTGTTTGCCCGGGTGGCCGTAGGCGGCCGGGTATCCATTGTCATCGGTATCTGCGGCGCCTTGATTGTAGGGGTCATCGGCTGCCTTTATGGCGGTCTGGCTGCTTATTTCGGGGGCCGCGTGGATATGATCATGATGCGTATCGTGGATATCCTCAGCAGCGTACCCAACCTGCTGCTGGTGATTCTGCTTTCCGTAGTGCTGGAAAGCAGCAGCATTCCCACACTGCTTTTTGCCATGACGGTGACCAGCTGGTGCGGAGTGGCCCGGATCGTACGGGCTCAGATGCTTCAGATCAACCGTTCAGAGTTTGTTATGGCGGCCAGGATCATGGGCGTTTCTCCACTGAAGATCGTGCTGACGCATTTTATTCCCAATACCATCAGCGTCATCATTGTCAACCTGACCTTTAGAATACCGGGGTTTATTTTCAGCGAAGCGTTTTTAAGCTATGTGGGGCTTGGCGTGGCGGCGCCGGATACCAGCTGGGGCGCACTTGCTTCTGCAGCCCAGAGCACGCTGCTCTTTTATCCCTATCAGATGCTTTTTCCCTCGCTGCTTATTGCCCTGACTACCCTGTCCTTTACCCTGATGGGGGATGGCCTTCGGGATGCTCTTGACCCCAGAATGCGGAGGTAAAAGAATGAATCCGTTGCTGAAAGTTGAAAATCTGCATGTACACTTTGATTCCTATGCAGGGGCGGTTCATGCCGTTCGGGGCGTCAGCTTCACTGTGGAAAAGGGAGAAGTGCTGGCCATCGTTGGGGAATCCGGCTGCGGCAAGACAGTTACGGCCAAGGCTGCCATGCGGTTGCTGGATAGGACCAACGGACGGGTGGATCCCGCCTCAAGGATCGAACTGGAAGGGCAGGATATGCTTCATATGCCCAGGCGCAAGCTCAATACCCTGCGGGGCAAAGATATTTCCATGATTTTTCAGGATTCCATGACTTCTTTGAATCCTACCATGACCGTGGGCAAACAGATCATGGAAAACCTGCTCACCCACACATCCATGACCAAAGGAGAAGCCAGGAAACGGGCCAAAGAGCTGCTGGAACTGGTAGAGATCCCCGATCCCGAAGAGCGTCTGGATTGTTATCCGCATCAGCTGTCCGGCGGTATGCGCCAGCGGGTAATGATCGCCATTGCACTGGCCTGCGGGCCCAAGCTGCTCATTGCCGATGAGCCTACCACTGCGCTGGATGTGACTATACAGGCACAGCTGCTGGATCTGTTGGGCCGTATCCGGGAACAGAGCGGCATGTCCGTTATCCTGGTGACTCATGATCTGGGCGTAGTGGCCAGTTTTGCTCAAAGGGTGCAGGTTATGTACGCCGGGCAGATCGTGGAACGGGGCACTGTGGAAGATATCTTTAAACGGCCCCGGCATCCCTATACCTGGGCACTGCTTTCTTCTATTCCGGGCCGGGCTCTTTCCAGTAAGAGCGAGTTGTATGCCCTTCGGGGCACGCCGCCGGATCTCAGGCTGCCGCTGAACGGCTGTCCCTTTGCAGACCGGTGTGAATACTGCATGGGTATCTGTAAAAAACAGTGTCCGCAGGAAACACAGCTGGAGGAGGGGCATTCTGCCGTCTGCTGGCTCTGTCATCCGCTGGCTCCCAAAGTACAGCCCCCCGAGGGCATCGGAGGTAAGGAAGAATGAACGATACCGAGATCCTGTATGAGGTGCAGGGCCTGAGCCGGTACTTCCCCAGCAAACGGGGAGTGGTAAAGGCTGTAGACGATGTCAGTTTTCAGATCCGTAAGGGAGAGACCTTTTCTCTGGTGGGGGAATCCGGCTGCGGCAAAACCACCTGCGGCCGCACCCTGCTGGGCGTATACAAGAAGACCGCCGGAAAAGTGCTTTATCACGGGCAGGACAAGGATACCATGACCAAGGCGCAGCAGCGGGACTACCTGAAAATGAACCAGATGATCTTTCAGGATCCTTATGCCTGTCTGGATCCCCGCATGTCCATTTCTTCTATCATAGAGGAGGGCATGAAGGTGCATTTTTCCTATTCCGCCCAGGAGCGTACGGCTATCTGCGCCGAACTTCTGCATAAAGTGGGTCTTCCGGCGGAGTTTCTGAGCCGGTTCCCTCATGAACTTTCAGGAGGACAGCGACAGCGTATCGGCATTGCCCGGGCTCTGGCTCTGGAACCGGAGTTCATTGTATGCGATGAACCTATTGCCGCTTTGGATGTTTCCATTCAGGCACAGGTAGTAAATCTGCTTATCCGTCTGCAGCGGGAGATGGGGCTGACCTATCTGTTTATTTCTCACGATCTGTCCATGGTCAAACACATTTCCGATCACATTGCCGTCATGTATTTGGGCAGTATCATGGAGCTTGGCACACCGGACGCCTTGTATGGCCGGCCTTTGCACCCTTACTCCAAGGCATTGCTTTCGGCTATTCCCGTGGCAGATCCGGATGGCGGGTGGGCAAGCAGGCGCATCCCTCTGAAAGGGGAGGTGCCCAGCCCCGTGGATGCGCCAACGGGATGTAAATTCTGGAAGCGTTGCCCTTATGCCAGGGAATGCTGCAAGGAACAGCGTCCGCAGCTCAGGGAACTGGAGCCGGGCCATTTCACAGCCTGCCATTTCGCAGAAGAATTGTAAGAAAGGAATATAATCCATGGGATATCATATCAGCCAACTGACATATGAACAGCTGGGCCCTCTTCTTAATGAGGACAGCGTAGTGGTACTGCCTATCGGCGGCGGTTCCAAGGAGCACGGGAATCATCTGCCCATGGGCACGGATTACTATGTAACGGATTATGTGGCAAACGAAGTCACAAAGCGCTGCAATGTGCTGACATTACCTACGTTGCCCTATGCCTATTTTCCTGCCTTTGTGGAGTGGAAGGGTTCTGTCAGCGTGGAACACGCTCATTTTACCGCATATGTGCAGGATATTCTTTTAAGCTTTGTGCGCTTTGGAGTACGAAAGTTTCTCATCATTGATGGCGGCGTATCTACTCATCTGCCTCTTTGCCTGCTGGCCCGGGATATGGATAACCACTATGGCGCAAAGATCGCGGTAACGGATATAAAGTATCTGGCTAAGGAGACAGAAGATGCTTTGTGTATCCAGAAGCGTGGCGGCCATGGGGACGAAAGCGAAACTTCAACCATGCTGCATATCCACCCGGAGCTGGTGCATATGGACCGGGCGGTGGAAGAGTATTGCGACATATTCCCCGGTGCCGTGGTCAATGGCCTGCCCAAGGTGACATTTGCATCCCGCATGGAAACGCCTCATGGTATTAACGGTAACAGTACACTGGCGACTGCCGAAAAGGGAGAGAAGATACTGGAAGCCATGGTGGAGAGCATTTGCAATTTCCTGGAGCATTTTATCCCCTGGACACCGGAAAAATAAGGAAAAAGAAGGATGGGTTTGCATACAATGCAGGAAAATATAGAAGCCTTTGATCTTCTGTCTCCCCTTTCCATGGGGCATGGACACCATGCCGTAAGCGGCAGCGGTGCACTGCTGACCATGGAGAACGGGGAGACAATGGTGGATCTTAACGAAATGCGGGTGGTGCTGGGGCAGCAAAATACCGCCTTTATTCAGGCTATGGAACAGGCTGTGACGGGCTTTACCGCCCCCAAAGATGGACGCTCCGGCTCCAAAAAAAGACTGCTGCAGTATCTTTATGATACCACAGGGGGGAGTTTTCAAGGTGCTTTCTTTACTTCGTCCGGTTCCGAGGCTGCGGAATGGGCAGTGCGCCTGGCTCGAAAAATGACAGGAAAAGAGGAGATTTTTTCCTTTTTCAACAGCATCCATGGACGAACATACCTGAGTGCATCCATGTCCGGCCTGCCCAAAAGAAAGGCAGGCTGCGGGGCTCTGGCTCCCGGAGTGGTGCTGCTGCCCTATCCCTGCTGTGCCCGGCGGCCCCAGGGAGTGAGTCGGGAAGAATGGGGAGACAGGTGCCTTGAGCAGGCTGATGACATTTACCGTTTCGGCTCGGCTCAATCCGGTGCAGCACTGATCGTGGAGCTGTGTCAGGGAGCCGGGGTGGCAAAACCGCCAAAGGGATACCTGAAAAAACTGCAGCAGTGGACCAAAGCACGGGGAATGCTCTTTATTGTGGATGAAATCCAGAGCGGCATGGGCCGTACAGGAACCATGTATCTGTATGAACAGGAAGGGCTTGACCCGGACATGCTCCTGCTGGGCAAGGCCTTGGGCAACGGAATGCATATCGCAGCGCTGTTGGTAAAGAATCTTCCCTCGAAAGAGGATCTGCCGGCTCTTTCCGGTGGCTCAGGAGATGATCCGCTGGCCTGCGCGGCGGCTTGCGAGGTGTTTCGTCAGCTGGAAGAGGGATTGCTCACTCATGTAAAGAGGGTAGGAGATGTTCTCTGCAGGGGACTGGAATCTATTTCCGGCAGCAGATGTGTTCTGGAATGCCGGGGCGCAGGCTTGATGGCCGCAGTAGAATTCATATCTGCGGAAGTTTGCCACCGGGTAGCTACCCGGGTGGAGAAAGCGGGGTATCTGCCCGGCTGCGCGGGAAGCGTTCTTTTCTGTAAACCGCCTTATGTGATCACAGAGGAGCAGGTGAGAGGATTTCTTACATCTCTTAAAGAGGCCGTATCCATGGAGGATACGCTGTGAAGAGCCGGGCCCTGCGGGATATGACTCAAGGCAGTGTTCCACGGCACATGCTGGCCTTTGCCCTTCCGCTGCTGGCAGGGAACTTCCTGCAGCAGTTTTACAACATGGTAGACAGCTGGGCTGTAGGCAATTTTGTAGGGGACGGAGCTTTGGCCGCCGTGGGGGCGGGGGCTTCGGTCATGTATTTGTTTGTATCCCTGTTTTCTGGTGTGGGCGTGGGGGCAACGGTGTGCATCGCCCAGGCTTTCGGCGCAGGCCGGCGGGAGCAGGTAAGCACCGTGGTGGATACGGTATACCGGGCCATCCTCATATCCGCCTTGCCGGTAATGCTCCTGGCCTTTCTGGGGGCGGAAAAGCTGGTAGAATGGATGCAGGTGGAGATGGAGATCGCTCCCGGGGCCTGCACCTATATCCGCATCCTGGGTTTGGGGCTGGTGGCTACCGTAGGGTATAACATTAATGACGGTATCCTTCGGGGGTTGGGTAACAGCCGGGCCTCGCTGCTGTGTCTGGCGGTGGCTACGGTCGTGAACGTGGCTTTGGATCTGCTGCTGGTAACGCTTATTCCCCTTGGCGTTGCGGGAGTAGCCATAGCCACGGTCATAGCGCAGCTGGTTTCCTGGATCTGCGGCGTGATATATATACGGCGTACCTATCCCTTTTTATCCATACGCCCTTTCAAAGGAGAATTTGATAGGACGCTGCTCAAGAAAGTACTGGGTATCGGTCTGCCGGCAGGCTTGCAGATGGCTACTGTTTCCTTGGGCGGAATGGCGGTCATGCGCAAGGTGAATACCTTCGGCCGCAGTTATGCAGCCGGGTATACCGTGGGATTAAAGATCGATAATCTGGTTTTTCTGCCTATACAGGCCTTATCCAGCGCTGCTACGGCTTTGGTAGGGCAGAACGTAGGTGCAGGAAACTGGGAACGTGTCAGATCCGCTGCCCGCTGGGTAGTAGGCTGCTGCCTGGGTTGGTGTGCATTGGGCATCTTGTGTATCTATCCTTTCAGGGCTGAACTGGTGGGGGTGTTCACTCCCAGTATGGCTACCATAGAATGCGGCGCCCTGTTTGTGGGTTGGGTATTGCCGGCTTACAGCCTGCTTTCGGTTATATTCTCGCTGAACAGTGTGATACGGGGAGCAGGGCAGAGCCTGGTGCCCATGCTGGTGGCCGTTATCGGGCAGATTTTCGTCCGGGTGCCGGTGGTGTACCTGTTGGCAGACAAGTTTGGGCCCCGGTATATGTACGGGGGATTTGCCATAGGCTGGGCAGTAGGAGCTACGCTGGCCGTTTGCTATTATGCTTCCGGACATTGGAAGAAAAAGGCGCTTGCACAGGCAAAGAACGATCCTGCTGTTTGACATTTTTTCCGGTTTTTGCTATCTTTACCATATGAAAAGCCGCTTATCCCGGCGAATACTGCTGCCCCGGAGGCAAGGGAGAACCAAGCATGGTAGACAAAAACGTGATAACCCCATTGTATGCGCAGATTGCCAACGAACTGCGTAAGGAGATACTCTCCGGCAAGTATGGCTTACATGGATGTATTGGCACCCATAGCCAGCTGGGCGAACGCTTCGGCGTCAGCCTGATCACCGTGCGCAAAGCGGTACAGGTACTGGAAAAAGATGGCATAGTAGAGATCTTGCAGGGAAAGGGCACTTTTGTTCGCCAGACGGCATTGGTAGACCCGCTGCGGGATCTGACAGGGATCAGCAACATGATGTCCTCCATGCAAATGGAAAAGCAGGTGAGCGTCCCGGTGTTCGAATTGCGGCCCGCTCCGGAGACGCTGGATCGGGATACGGCCGGCGCTTTGGGGGATATGCCCCTGTTTATCCGGCGGGTGGTCAGCGTGGGAGGAGTGCCCATGGCCAATGCGGATATGTATCTGCCTGGTCGGTTCGCTTCGGCTTTCACCAGAGAAGAGGCAGAAAAACGCACTATCTACCAGATCTATCAGGATAAGCTGGGGATGAATCTGGGCTTGGGCAGGCAGATCATCCGGGCGGCAGGCGCTTCTGCAGAGGTCGCTCACAGCCTGGGCATTGCGCCGGGCAGCCCGGTATTGCAGATAGAGCGCAGGGCCTACGACGATAGGGAAACCCTGATAGAGTACATGATCCTGACCTATGAAGCCAGTAAATACTGTTTTGAAGTGGAACTGGCGTTGAACAAAGAATAAAGAAATGGAATAGGGGAGGTCATACTTTTCTCCATACAGCCCAACGATCTGCGATCGTTTCGGGTCTGTGTAATTGGGAAAGATGCGCCTCCCTCCTGTGTATGAAAGGAGATATTATGGAAAAGGACAGCCATGCGGAAGTATTCAGCAGGGGCTATAAGACATTTTTGAATGCATGCAAAACCGAACGGGAAACGGCATCCAGAGCGGTGGAAATGGCTAGAGAAGCAGGCTTTCAGCCTTTGAGAGAGAAGCAGGCATTACACCCGGGGGACAAGGTTTTTACCCTGTATAAGAATAAAGCAGCCGCACTGTTCGTGATTGGTCAGAAGAGTCTGAAAACGGGAATGCGTCTGCTTTGCGCTCATACGGATGCCCCCAGACTGGACCTGCGCCCCTGTCCGCTGTATGAAAAAGAAGGACTGGGAATGCTTCGCACCCATTATTACGGCGGTATAAAAAAGTATCAGTGGGCGGCTTTGCCTTTGGCCCTGCATGGTGTCATTATAAAGAAGGGAGGAGAGAGGATCACCGTTTCTCTGGGCGAGAAAGAAGAAGAACCTGTGCTGTACATAAGTGATCTTCCCAAGCATCTTTCTGCAAAACAGGCCAAAGAGCCCATGGGGGAGGGCATCGACGGAGAGAATCTGAACCCTGTTGCGGCTTCATTGACCGCGGAAGAGAAACAGGCCGGTCTGGCACTGCAAAAAAAGATCCTGTCTGTTCTGAAAGAAAAATATGATGTTGAGGAGGAGGATTTGCTCAGCGCAGAGTTGGAGATCGTCCCCGCCGGAAAGGCCCGGGATGCCGGGCTGGACGGCAGCCTTATCGCCGCTTACGGGCATGATGACCGCAGCTGCGTATATGCCGGATTGCAGGCAATTCTGCAGTTGAGTACACCGGCCCATACTGCGGGACTGCTTTTGCTGGATAAGGAAGAGGTGGGCAACCAGGGGGCCACGGGCATGCAGTCCCGTTTTCTGGAAAACCTGACGGCCCGTCTGCTGCATCTTTCCGGCGAAGAAGGACCGCTTGCACGGGAGGAAACTCTGGAACATTCCCAAATGCTTTCTGCGGATGTGGTGTTGGCTATGGATCCCAACTATCCGCAGTGCTTTGCCCCCGGCAACACCGCTCATCTGGGACGTGGGCCTGCTTTGGTCAAATATGCAGGGCATTTTGGCAAGAAGGATGCCAATGATGCCAATGCAGAGTTTCTGGCGCTGCTGCGGGATGTGTTTGATGCTGCGGGGGTGTGTTGGCAGACGGGAGAATACGGCATTACGGATCTGGGCGGCGGCGGCACGATGGCGCCTCTTCCGGCTGCCTATGGCATGGAAACGGCGGATTGCGGGATCCCTCTGCTGAGTATGCATGCTCCCTATGAATTGGCCAGCAAAACGGATGTATACGAGGCCAGCCGGGCATATGGGGCTTTCCTTGCTTCGGACAGAGCTATTGAGCAATATCAGTAACACATAAAAGCGGAAGGCTTGCGCCTTCCGCTTTTATATGTAGATCAGTTGGTTTTCTTTTTGGGCCGCTGCGGGCGTTTGATCTTTCCGTTGGCGACTTTGCCTCCGGCAAAAGCTACCGCCAGAAAGGCCATCAGAGCACCCGGCAACAGGTAACTCATAAGGCCGGGCGTGTCGCCGGTATCTTCCTGGTTTTTCTGCTCGGAAGGAGAGGGCACGGTGGAAGGAATCTCTGTGTCGGCGGGAGAGTAAGTCGGCGAAGGCGTAGGGGCAGCTGTAGGAAATGGAGTAGGAGTGGCATAGGTCAAAAAGTCTGCTGTATCCATTCCATCCAGCAGGCTGCCTTCTCCAATCAAAGGGGTAAGCGCCGCTTCAACGGCTGGCTGCTGTTTATACAACTGCTGGGAACGCTGAAGCGTCCAGACTTCTTTCAATACAGTCACAGCGGTTTCTTCCATGGCGCATAAAACACTTCCATAGTCATCCAGGGCATACACCTTTTCGGGTGTCGATCCCTGTTTTTGCATCAGCTCCCAGATATAGGCGCACATACCACCCTTGCCGAGTACCAGCAGCCGGGGTGCACACGACAGTATGACATTCAGCTGCATATTTGCCCACTTGTTTTGGGCGGCATCCCGGGTATCGGCTTGGGGCTGCTTTAAGGACAGGAACACAGGCTCACGGAAGATCCCCAGGGCAGACAGGTATTCCATAACTTCCCCCATGCGATCCCTGTCAGAGGAAAGCAGATAGACCAGCTGTATGGTCAGTCCCTTTTGCCGGAGTTCCTCCAGCATAGGGGAGGCCAAAGAATATTCTTCTCCCAGTTCCCTCAGAAGTATCAGTGCATCACAGGGAGTTGCAGGAGAAGCAAATATCGTTTCCCCTGTCTGCAAGGTACGCAATTCTGCAATTTTCAGGTCATTGCTTCCGGAAAGCCGCAATTCAGCGGCATTCTCCGTATGCAGGTATTCATGAAAAGTACTGCCGCTGCGTTCCTGACGGGAGAGTATTTCCCCCTTTTTGTCAAGCAGCTCCAGCGTATAGCTTTGAGGCAGTTCACGCCATTCCAACAGCATAGGTTCCCCCGGAGCATCTATCCGGCAGGTCAGATTATTTCCCCTGTGAATGGTCACATAAGTTCGGTAATCTCTATCACACAGTAATATTTCCCGTTCGGTCTTGTCCTCCGGGAGAGTATAGGGGCTGCTTTCTTCACCCATGGTTAAAAGAGGAAAAAGCAGACAGATGCCCATTAGCAGGCATAGAATTCTGTTTCTTTTATGGATGTGCATATGATCTCCTTTTCAGTCAGCGTTCCTGGTTTCCATTATGAAGAAGCGGGTCTTCTACTCCGGGGACCAGAGAGGAGTAGCCCCACAGCAGGGCATCGGGCCATCGGCGCTGATAATCGGCACTGCCGGCGCTGCCATCATGACGGTTGAGGTGTTCACCCATAAAGAGCATGCCTGTGGAACACCCTCCATCCATATTGTAAGCCTGCACACAGCCTGCCTCCAAAAACAGATCCCTGAATTGCTCCAGAGTTAGTCCATAGCTGTAGTTGCTCTGGCGACCATCACAGACAATGGCAAGAAAGTGTCCGGGAGCAATCATGCCAAGGCCTACACGGGGGTTCACCCGGTTTACGGGGGAAAGCTGTACCTGATCGTTGCCTTTTCCATCCCGAACCAGCCATGGACCGAAGCTTACCGTTTCCCGAATGCCCTCCTCCAGTAATTCTTCCGCATTGCGCTCGCCACCGTTAAAAATCTCCATGGTCAAATCGTCCTTCAAGGCACAGAAGGAAGCCGCTTTTCCATCCAGATATACACGACCCTGCCGAAGAATAACGCCTTTGCGTTCCTTGTCCTGCTGGGTTATATTGTCACCGGTGATGGCCAGTACGGCTTTGTTCTTCCGAGCAATTTGCCAGGCGGGAGCCAGAGAGATGCCATCTTTTGCTTCCGTGGCAAAACCGGAGTGGTAGCTGTTGAACTGACGCATATAGATATGTGCGAACAGGCTTACCTGGGGGTAAGGACGTCCGTTTTCGGAAAGCACCGTTGTCTTGTGTCGGCGTATAAACACAGCCAGTTCCGGGCTTCTATAACTCCATAGACCGATTTCTTCCTGCTGAAATACAACTTCCTCTTCATAAAAGAAGCGATCCTCCGGTTCTATGGCCGTTTCCGGGTTGAATGAAAGTCCCGTTTCTTCCCAAAGGGCTGCAGCAGTCACTTTCGGGGTAGGAGAGGGAAGAAGTGCGTCCTTTCCGTTGAATCCAATGGGCAGCAAGAGCAGTGCACTGCATATAAGTCCTGCCAACTGTCTATGTAACATGTGCGGGGGATTCTCCTTTACTGAATAGAGAATTTGGAGCAAGAGTAAGATAGAATATACACTCCATACAAAGATTCTATCGCAATGAAACCATACCGTCAAGGTATTATGGCGACGGCTGGGGAATAAGGTAAAAGGAGGAAGAAAAAGGAGGACATGGTCATGCATAAGGACGGGGAGAAAATCGGTAATGTCATAGGCAATCGAACAACATTTTCAGAACTTCGCTGCCGGGAGGTCATCAATATTCAGGACGGGGCCAGGTTAGGGCAGGTCAGTGATCTGGAGATAGATCTCTGCACAGGGACGGTGATGGGACTCATGGTACCGGGAGAACGCAGGGGATTGGGACTGCTGCGAAACAGGGAAGGACTGTGCATCCCGTTTGCCCGGATAAAAAAATTTGGCGAGGATGTTATTTTGGTGGAGCTTTGTCCCTGAGTATGCTATACTAATCTAATTAGAAATTGCGTTCAGGGGGAATAAACATATATGAAGTGCCGCTATTGCGGGAATACAGACAGTAAGGTCATCGACAGCCGTCCCAGCGAGGATGGAACAAGCATCCGCCGCCGGAGGGAATGCACCAAATGCGGTAAACGGTTCACAACCTTTGAACGTATTGAAGAAAATCCCATGATGGTGGTCAAGCGGGATGGACGGAGAGAGCCCATGGAACGGGAAAAGATTGCCGCCGTGATCCGAAAGGCCTGCGGCAAGCGTCCCATTTCTGCCGATGTGCAGAACCGCATGGTAGATGATATCGTCCGGGAGGCCAGCAATACCCTGGCTTCTGAAATTCCGTCTTCGCAGGTGGGCGAACTGGTGATGAAGTACCTTCGGCAGGTGGATGAGGTAGCTTATGTGCGCTTTGCCTCTGTTTACCGGGAATTTAAGGATACGCATACCTTTATGGAGGAATTGCAGAAGCTTCTGAACGAAAACGAGAAAGGACGGGGCGCATGAAACGGATCACTGCCCAGTGGCAGTTCAAAGAGCTTTATGAAGCTATCCCAAGGGGCTATGTGTTTGAAGAGAAGGATGGGATAGGGCTATATCGACTGCCAGCTCTGCAGCAGGAAAGAGGAGTGGAGCACGGTTTTACGGCGCGTACCGGCGGCGTGAGCAAGGAACCCTATGCATCGCTGAATTTGAGTTTTACCAACGACAACCGTTCCGATGTACTTGAAAATTATCGGCGCTTTGCCCGGGCGGCAGGATTTCCGGCCGATTCCATGGTCATGGATACATACGAGCATGGTGTCAAGGTGTTCATTGTGGATCAGGAGGACCGGGGAAAAGGGTATACCCTGCCGTCGCTTCCTTCCTGTGACGGGCTGGTGACTAAAGAAAAGGGACTGACCCTGATCACCGGGCACGCCGATTGCATGGCTTTTTATTTTTATGACAGGTCAAAAGGGATTGTGGGCTTATGCCACGCAGGCTGGCGGGGTGCCCTGAACCGCATTGGTTTGGAGGTGCTTTCCCATATGCATGCACTGGGCAGTGACTCACGAGATATTCTGGCAGGGGTCGGTCCTTCTATCTGTCCGTCCTGCTTTGAGGTGGGGGCTGATGTGGCCAAGCTGTTTGCGGATTCCTTCCCCGTGTGTCCCCTTATTGGCCGAAATGAAAAGGGGAACCCTACGGTGGATCTGTGGCAAACGGCGCTGTGCCAGTTTATGGAGGGGGGCGTGCTGCCGGAGCACATCTCTTTTATGGGCGTGTGTACCAAAGAAACGGACAACCTTTATTCCTATCGGCGGGAGGGACGCACCGGGGGCATGGCTGCCTATATTCGGCTGGTTTGAAAAAAGTAGAATCGAAACATAATTGTGTCATTCATTGACAATGCTTTGATTCCATATTATAATTTATAAGAATGTGCCATGGCAGAAGTGGTGTACTTTCAGCGTAAGGGAGAAGAAAATGAAAAACAAAAAAAGAACGATCCGTATCCTTGTCATCGCCCTGGTTGCGGTGATTGTCGTTGCGGCGGCAGTGGTGCTGCTAAAAAAGGACAAGGCTGGCTACAATTACTTTGAGCGCCGGCAGCAGATCGCTTCGGTGGGCAGTGAAACCATTACCAAGGGCGAATATTCTACTGCTTTCAATGAGTATTACAGCAATATCAGCACTTATAACCTGTATGCTCTGTATTATGGCTACGGCAAATACTATGATGTGAGCACCGAAGCCGGTGTGCAGGAACTCAAGACCGATATGCTGGACAGCCTTATCCAGCAGAAAGCCTATCGTCAGATCGCCAAAGAACTGGGCATTACCCTGACGGATGAGGAATTGGATGAGTGCAGGAAAACCGGCCAGGAAGCTTATCAGCAGATGTATGAAAGCTGCGTAGAGAGTGCCAAGAATGCCGGTTCCACTACGCCGGAAACGTATGCCGATACCCTGATCGCTACCTATTTCAGCAACATGGGTTTGACCAAGAGCGGCTTTATTGCCTATAAGACCGAAGCGGCTCAGGCTTCCAAGCTGGCGGATAAAGTGGATCAGCATTATAAAGATGAAAAAAACATTACCGAAGAAGAACTGCCCGCTCTGTATGAGCAGTATGTGCAGGACAACTATGTAAAGGCCTATGCCGATGGTGCTTATGCGAATTATGAGCGCTACCGCAAGCAGGGTTCCGTTACCCTTCCGTATCTGTATATTCCTGAAGGCTTTGTATTCATTCGGGATATTGAGATCGAAGATGAAGCGGTAGCAAAGGAGACCATGACCAAAATCGAAGAAGGCGGTGTAGCCGCTTTCGAAGAGGCTCTCAAGGATGAGAACGTCAATCAGGATACTTTCCTGTCTACGTTGGGCGAAGATGAAGGCTACGGCATCGGCGATAAGGACAGCCTGTTCAGCTCCGAGATCTACGATGCCGCCAAAGATATGGCTGTAGATGAGATCAAGCTGGTAGAGGTAAAGGTTACCACAGAAAACGACGGAAAAGAGGAGGAAAAAACCACCTGGTATATCATCCGCCGTATTGAAGGTATTGCGCCTGGTGTTCTGCCCTATGAGAAGGTTGCAGAGGAGATCAAGGATGATTTGGAAAGCTCCGTTAAGAGCCAGTATGCTCAGGAGCAGATACAGGCCTGGATTGACAGCCACAACGTGACCAAAGATGAAGAGGCTGTCAAGGCCCTCAATCCCGTTGCATAAGTTATGAAGCGGGGAAGATTTACCAGAATTGTTTGCCTGTTTATGGCGCTGCTGATGGTGTTGGGGTTGATCGTAACCCTGGTATGGAGTATTGCAGTTGCTTGACAGGTAAAAGAAGAAATGTACACATGGCGCCCGGGGAAAGCATGTTACCGGGCGCTTTTTGTGTGGGTTTGTGTTGCGGTATTGAAGTAGGCCGCAGACGCAGGAAAGAGAGAGCAGCTGCGGGTCGAAACAGAAGAAACGAACCTGCTTTCTTTATGTTGTATCTTTCATCTGTCGAAGGAAAATGCAGAATTGGTTTCATAGTGACTTTTATAGAATTTTTTCCAACACTTGCGTCTGTTCGTTCGTTTTATAAATGAAAAGCAAAACAGACCAAGGAGGAAATGAGACATGCTAAGAGGAACAGCCTTTGTGAGAGCCGGAGCATTGCTGGATGCCTGCGTCAGAGAGGCGCGCAGTTTCCGGAATGCCCGACACTTTCGGGGAGAGCGGCGGCAGGAAGAAATTCTTTGGGCCCTTAACGAAATTTACGCCAATACGCTGCCTGGATTTGAAGTGCTGTAATAGAATATTTTCCAAAAAGGAAAAGGAGGAGAGCTTCATGGTAGAAGCACTGTATCGGCTTCACAGGCAAGCCCTGTACGGCTACTGCCTATCCATGACGGAGAGCGGGGCTTGGGCTGAGGATCTTTGCCAGGAGGTTTTTGTGCGGGCCATGGAGCATTACGAGGAATTGGCAGAGCTGCAGGAGAAGCAACGGCGCGCCTGGTTGTATAAAACCGCACGGAATCTGTTTATCGATCAGGTACGGAGGCAAACAAGGGAGCAAAACAAAGCGCCTGTGCTTTTGGAACCGGAGGAATATGAAGAACAGGGATTTTCCAATACGGAAGTATGGGAATTGTTGGGAGCTTTACCACCACTGCATCGGGAACTGTGCCTGAAACGGTATGTGCAGGGCTACAATGCACGGGAACTTGGAGAGATGTATGGAGAGCCGCCTTCCACCATACGCAGCAAATTAAAAGAAGCAAGAAATATATTAAAACAACAGTTAAAGGAGAAAAAGTAATGAAGGATCTTGTTATCAATACCGCATTTTGTGACATGCGCAGCACCAGGGAAGAGACTCTGAAAAAGTATGCCTCTGTTACCGTCAATGCCGCTGAAGTACTGGTGACGCCCAGTGTACAAACCATGCTGGCGGATCATAATGTGCGTCTCAATGCGGCCTATGTGATCAGCGTGCCGGACGGAGTCAAGGTGCAGGTAGAAAATTACAGCGGTACTCACAGCATCAGCGGGGAAGCATTTCCAGAGGATGGAACACTCCATGTTCTCTTTATCAGCGGACTGCTGACCGTGGAACCTTCCGGTATAGAAAAGGCAAAAAGCTACTATGCCATTGTGGTCAGCGGGATGGTGGAATTGCCCAGAAGCTTAATCGGAAGTCTGACCAATCTGCAGGTGAGCGGCTCCGTAGAAGCTTATCCTGATGGAGCGCTTCGGCTGAAGAATACGGCTCAGATTGACAGGCTCTTTGCACTCCGTGTCAAGGAAGAGCTATATTTTGCCGGAAAACGCCTTGTATTCCTGGATGATAAGCTGGATGCGGCGGCTTTGCAGGCAAAGGGGGCTCGGTTTGAAAGCCCCAAGGCACTGGTAGCGGAAAGTCTGACGGAAAGCGTCCTGCCTTTGCTGGATGAGCAATGTGATGTGGAGATCCTGCCGGACGGTACCCGGTTTATCAAAGACGATGCCGTATTGGACGGCCTGTTCCTGCGGCGCAACGGTAAAAAGGCTTATGTGCTGGGAGATGTATCTGTGGAAGATAAGGAAAGTCTGGAAGCGATGGAGTATCTTCATGTACATGGAGAACTGGAACTGCCGGAAAAGTGGGCAGATATTCTGGCAGATAAGCCGGAGATCACCTATGATTCCCTGCGGCTGCAAAAAGAACGAAGCGGAAAAATGCTGCGGGTGGAAGATAAGCTCAAAGCAATGCTCACCCGGCAGATGTTGGAAGAGTATCCCGGCGGTGTGATTCTGGAGGACTGTGCCAAAATAGAGGTAGCAGAGGATGTTCCTGCAGAGTGGATCACTGTGGAGCGGGTCGTCATTCGGGATTGCGCCAAAGTGTGTGGTTCGGCTGAACAGTTGCCCAATCTGTATCTGGTGTGCGAGGATGTAGCCAAGATCACTGACGGGCAGGCGGATCAGGAGGATGAAGACGGAAAAGATGTTTCCGTCATAAACGCCGCCAGCTATGCGCTGTAAATCGGGGATCCAGCCAGATGGGGGAGGACATATTCTTCCGATCAACTGGTTTTCAAAAGGCATGCAGATCGCATTAAAGATTTCCCCATAGAAAAAGGAACCCCGCCGGCATTGCTGAGACAAACCGGATAAAGGGTTCCTTTTTTGTGATAAGTTTATGTATCATTGGCTTCTTGTAAAGCCAGTGCCATTCGATACATTTCTTTTTTTGAAAAACCGGTCTGATGGGCCGCCTCAGCGGCTGCATCCTTTATGGACATGGTTTCCAACAGTTGCTTTAAAAGGACTTTCGGATCCGGTGCTTTCGGGTGGGAAAGGGCCTCGGGCACCAGTACACAGAGCACACACTCTCCACGCGGCTCCTCTTCCATTTCGGCCAGTAAGGAGGTCAGTGTTCCTCTCCGAATCTCCTCGTGGAGCTTGGTCAGTTCCCGGCATAAAGCTGCCGGGCAATCTCCAAGTAAGGCTAACAGTTCCTGCAGCGTATTCTGCACCCGGTGAGGACTTTCATACAGGATAGCTACGTGTCCACAGTGGGCGATTTGCGCGAGCATCTGCTTGCGGGGCTTACTGTCCCGCGGGAGAAACCCAAAAAACGTAAATGGCTGTATGGGCAGCCCGGAGAGCACCGCTGCCGTCAGTACTGCAGAGGCACCGGGAAGCACCGTTACGGGCAAATTTTCTTTTTGACAAGCAGAGAGAAGCAAGGCGCCTGGATCGGAGATACCGGGCATCCCTGCATCAGAAACATATACAATGTTCATGCCGCTCCGCAACTTCTCTGTCAGCAGGGGGCAGCGGCTTTTTTCTGTATGCTCATGGCAGCTGATCAGCGGCTTTTTCAGGCCCAGATACTGCAAAAGCTGTCCAGTTCGCCGGGTATCCTCACACCAGACTTCATCGCAGGTTTTCAGCGTTTCCACAGTGCGGTAAGTAATATCTCCCAGATTGCCGATAGGAGTTGCGGCCAGATACAGCATCAGTATTTCCTTTCCCGCAGGCTGTCACCCGTAAAGAGAATTGCTTTAGTCACAGAAGAGTCCGCAATGCGGGAAGAGACCCGTTCCCCGTACCGGTTTCGGAGTTCTTCCAGCGAAAGGTTGGTAATATACACCGTAGCCCGTCCGGCACTGCGCCGTTCATCGCACAGGGCAAAGATAGATTCCACCGTTATATTGGGTATCATAGGCTCGCTGCCCAGATCGTCCAGAACCAGAAAAGGTACATTCATATAGATGTTCAGGGAGCTGGTGCGCTCTTTCAGGCCATTCATAATATCCTGAATAAAGAAATACGCAGTGATCCGCAAGCTTTCTACGCCCTGTTCCAAGGCCTGATACGCTATGGCGTTGCCGAAAAAGCTTTTACCAAGTCCCGGCAGCCCGGCCAGTATCAACTGGGGATAGGAAGGGTGAGGCAGGGCTTCAGCATACTGCCGGCAAAGCGTACAGATCTTTTCTCCGCGGACTTTCTGATGGGCATCGGAATAAAAATCGGCGGAGAAATTGGCAAAAATCTCCCGATCGTTGATGCGGCCGCTTTCCATACGCTTCTGCTGTTCCAAATTCAATCGGCAGGTGCATTTTTTCTGTACGGGGCTGCCAACATAGCCTGTATCCCGGCAAAGGGGGCAGTCGTAGATCGGATCCAGATAGGTATCCGGCAAGTCCATAGCTTTCAATAGAGATTTCTGCTGCTGCTTCAGCTTAGCTAAGGCAGTCAAGGCTTCTCCTGCAGGCAAAAGAAAGGCTTTGGCTTTCTGCTCCATAACCATTGCCAGTTCCGGACATTTTTGCAGGCATTCTTCCCGCCGTTTTTGAGTCAGACGGCGGTTTTTCTCCCGCAGGGCGGCATAATGCTGATTCAGATCCATCCTGCTTCCTCCTTACAGATCGCTGTCCAGATCCAAGGAAATATCGTCTACGCTGAAATTACTACTCGCATGTTGAGCATATCCGGCGGCATAAGCATTTTTTGTGTTTCGATAAGAACGGGCAGGAGTGGCGGGGGAAGAAAGTGCTTTTTGTGCATCTTCTTTGGTGCGTATCCCTCGATTCATCCAGTCGGAAAGAATGGTTTTCAGCTTGCCAAAGGGGCGGTCGGCTCCCTGACAATCCTCCGCTGCCAACAGAATCACCTCTCGAGGCAAGCCATTGCTGCCGCAATAGGCGGCCAACTGAGCAATTGCGGTTTTTGTGGGCGGTTCAACTTTGCCCATGGTGGCAAACACCTGCCGGGCAAATTCTCTTTCACCGCTTTGATACCCCTGCTGTTTTTCTATATCTGTTTTGGTGATCAGGTTCTTATCCCGCAATTCTTCCAGCCGTTCCCCCAATATTTCAAATGTGGGTGTAGAAACACCGGTAAGCTGCGGACAAACAGCTAAAATCGCTTCCTGATCAAAACCCCAGTCTTTCACCCATTTTTCATAAAGGTCCATTTCATCCTGAGTGGGGGAGCGTCTTTTGTTCCAACGGCGGAGGATCTCGCCTGCACCGTGCTTTTTAGCTGCGGCATCATGTATATATTCCTGTGCTTTCTGAGGGGTGGTAATACCCCTTTCTGCCCAGCTTTTACCTACGGTAAGGATATACTGGATACTTACATTGCGGCCCTTGTTTTCCATGCACCAGGCCACCAGCTCCAGAACCGTGCTTTCCTCCAAATGGAAGGTTTCGATGATATCGTAGATATGCTTCATCTCCCGGAGCGTAAACGTTCTGGGGGCGATCAGGCTGTTGAGGGATCGGACAAAAGCAGCGTATTTCATAGGGGCAGCTGTGGTAGCGGCCGGTTGTTCCACGGTAAGATACTCTACTTCAAGCGGTGCATCCGAAAGAATGCGCACCAATCCACGGCTCTGCCAGTAAACAAAAGCCGTAAGCACCTGACAATCGGTCATGAACAGGGATGCAGCCAGATCGGCCTCAGCCATGGAGGGAAAATGACATTGCATAAGGCCATATAGATATACCTTCAGGGCGTCTTCCGGGCAATCAGGCATATATTCAGCAATGAACAGGTTATCCAGCGGCGTCTGTTCCCGTTTGGCCGCTTCAGGTGAAAAGTGTATATTCATAACAAAAGTATAGCATGACCCGACTGGAGATTCAAGGCTTGTATTCGGTAAAAACGGGAAAGGCCATTCCTTCATTGGGAACAGAAACCAAGCACAGGACACAGAGGCGAAAGGATCATGATATGGGGATGAGACGCAGCTGCTAAACTTTACGCAGGGATAAAACAAAAGGGAAAACAGATATAAAAACGGCCTGTGCAAGGTGCACAGGCCGTGGATTGCAATACGTGGGCTTTTTATTTTTTGCTTAACTTCCGCTGGAAGAGCTTCACTAATTCTACCAGAGGAATAATGGAAGCCGCCAATCCCATAGCTACGGTATATTCACTCAAAGAGATGGAAGTAAAGCCGAAAGCTTCCACCAGAAAGGGGACATAAATCACCGCCGTGGTCAGCAGCAGTGCGCCCAAAGCGCCCAGCCAGAGCCAGGGATTCTGTTTTTTCAATGAGAAGATGCTGCCTCGCTGAGAACGCATATTGAAGGAATGGAAGATCTCGGCCATGGACATGGTCAAAAACGCCATGGAGACGCCGTCTGGGCTGTTGGTGATAGTCCATTCTCCAAACTCCATATAATGGCCAATAAAGAACGCAGCCAACGTTAGCAGAGAGACAAGTATGCCCTGATACGCTACATCCACCCCTACGCCACCGGAGAAGATGCCGTCCCGGGAATCACGGGGCAGACGGCGCATGGAATCCGGTTCCCCCGGTTCCATACCCAAAGCCAGAGCAGGGAGGCTGTCTGTGATCAGATTGATCCACAAAATGTGCACCGGCTCCAGAATCGTAAAGCCGAGCAGGGTCGCAGTGAAGATGGACACCACCTCACTTAGATTGGAAGAAAGCAGAAACTGAATGGCTTTGCGGATGTTGGCGTAAATTTTACGCCCTTCCTCTACGGCAGAAACAATGGTAGCAAAGTTATCGTCCGCGAGGATCATATCCGCCACATTTTTGGTCACATCCGTACCGGTAATGCCCATACCAATGCCGATATCAGCCGCTTTGATGCTGGGGGCATCGTTAACACCGTCTCCGGTCATGGCGGTGATCTTTCCACGCCGCTTCCAAGCTTCCACAATGCGGACTTTGTGCTCCGGCTGTACCCGGGCATACACACTGTAACGCTCGATCGCTCTGTCCAGTTCCTCATCAGACATGTCATTGAGCGCCTGCCCCATAATGGCCTGAGAGGGATCGCTAATGAGACCAAGTTCTCTGGCAATGGCTACGGCTGTATCGATATGATCGCCGGTAATCATGATCGCCCGGATACCGGCCTGCCGGCATTCTTCCACGGCAGCCTTTACTTCCGGACGTACCGGGTCAATCATACCCGTGAGCCCTACAAAGGTCAGATCCTGCTCCAGTGCGGCATCGGAGGTATCCGCAGGCAGGGCAGCATATTCCCTGCAGGCGCAGGCCAATACCCGCAGCGCCTTATCCGCCATGGACTTGTTTTGGGTCATGATGCGTTGACGGTCTCCATTCGTCATGGGACGGATCCCCTGCTCCGTAAGCACACGGGTGCAGTGAGCCAGCACTTCATCAGGGGCACCTTTGGTAAATTGCATTACGCCCTGCGTGCAGGTATGCAGGGTAGACATCATTTTCCGCATGGAATCAAAAGGAGCCTCCGCCACGCGAGGAAAGTCTGCTTTGAGCGTATCTTTGGGGAACCCCTCTCCTGCGGCAAAGTTTACGAGGGCACATTCCGTAGGCTCGCCCTCTGCCTGGCCGGAAGCATTCAGCTCCGCATCGGAACAAAGAGCCATGCCTCGGGCCAGCAGGGCTTTGTCCGCTCCCCAGGCTTCTACTACAGTCATTTTGTTCTGAGTCAGTGTACCGGTCTTATCAGAGCAGATGACCTGAGCACAGCCCAAAGTTTCAACGGCGGTAAGGCGGCGAATGACGGCATTGCGTTTGGCCATGGAGGTAACGCCGATAGACAGCACAATGGTCACTACAGCGGGCAATCCCTCGGGAATAGCGGCTACTGCTAAAGCAATGGCTGCAATAAAGGTGTTCAAAGCCGTTTTGCCAAGGATACTCCAGGAGAAGGGTTCCCCGGAAAGCAGCATGGCCTCCACTACGCCTACCAGAAATACTATGGCACAGATGCCCAGCACCAGCTTCGTCAACAGATGAGAAAGCTCTGCCATTTTCTTTTGCAGGGGTGTTTCTTCGGCCTTGGCCTGATTCAAAGCATCGGCGATCTTGCCCATTTCCGTATCCATACCCGTAGCAGTGACTACCGCCCGGCCTCGACCGTAGACCACTGTGGAGCCTGAATACAGCATATTGGTGCGGTCTCCCAGCGGTACATCGCTGCCCTGGCCGCAGCGGAGAGTATCCACCAGTTTGTTGACTGGTACGCTCTCCCCGGTAAGTGCGGATTCTTCCGCTTTAAGGGAGTGACCTTCCAGAATACGGCAATCTGCAGGTACAGCATCGCCGGCTTCCAGCACGACCACGTCTCCGATTACCAGATCCTCACTTTTCAGGAGTATCTGACGGCCGTCCCGCAGAACTTTAGAGGTGGCAGCCGTCATTTCCTTCAGGGCATCCATGGCAGATTCCGCTTTGCCTTCCTGTACAAGGCTGAGCACCGTGTTAAGCAGGACTACCGAGAGAATGACGATCACATCTGCAAATTCCCGGAAAGAAGGCTGACCGCCGGATTCAATAACCGTGACGATCGCCTGGATAGCGGCGGCGCCCAGAAGCATGAGGATCATGGGATCCATCAGGGAGGAGAAGAACTTCTTTACAAGACTGTCCCGCTTGGCTTCCTGAAGCTTGTTTTTGCCGTTCCGGGTCAAACGTTCTTCGGCTTCGGCGGTGGTGAGTCCTTGGGCACTGGAGTGCAGATCATTGAGTACCTGCTCGCTGGTTTCAAGATAGAATTTCATACCGATTTCCTTCATAAGTGATTTACTTACTATACGGGATTTTCCAAACGGATGCAACCTTCCGTTTTTATCGGTTTTTACACGCTGGAAACGACTATATATGCATAAAGTAATAATACGATTTGCATAAATGACGGAAAACTGCATAAAGCATGGGACAATATGGGATTTTTGCCCCACAAATGGGAAAATATGAAAAGTAGAAAAACAGAAACAATTTTTTGCGGGAAAATGGGTGCTTTTTCCCGTGTAAGCAGGGAGGTGAGCGAAAAGTCAATTCTTTTTAGAAACATATCTCAGAAAAGCAATTTAAATTGTTATAAATCGAAATGCCGAAGACAACCGGACGGCAGAAGCGGCAGCGCCGAGTGTCCGTGAGAGTCAAATGATGTCAAAAAGGCACCCGGCATAACCAGGCGCCTTAAATTGTTACTCTCTGGCAATATCCTCAAACTTGGTGAACTGCCCCAACCAGGCCAGTTCCACAGTGCCGGTGGGGCCGTGGCGATGCTTGGCAATGATCACCTGGGAGGTATTATCCAGTGTTTCATCATAGACCTGAGGACGGTAGAGAAGCAATACCATATCAGCATCCTGTTCGATGGATCCGCTTTCACGCAGGTCGGCAATGATGGGCTTATGATCTGTACGCTGTTCCGGGCCTCGGTTCAACTGCGACAGCAGCAGAATGGGCACATCCAGCTCTCTGGCCAAAAGCTTCATGGCACGGGTCATGTCCGCTACTTCCTGCTGGCGGTTGTCACTCTTGCGGGCAGAAGAGCCCGTCCCGGACATGAGCTGCATATAATCGATAATGATCATATCCAGTCCGGATTGTGCTTTCAGCCGTCTGCATTTGGAGCGGATGGAAGCTACGGTAGCCCCGCCGGAATCATCGATATACAGCTTACCGGCCTGAAGCTTATCCGTAACGGAAAGAATGGCTTCCATCTCTTCATCAGAGAGAGTACCTTCTTTAATCTTCTGGGATTCCACTCGGGCTTCCGTACAGAGCATACGCATGACCAATTGCTCTTTGCTCATTTCCAGACTGAAATATACCACACTTCGTCCACCGTGGACGGCGGCATATTGGCCGATATTCATGGCAAAGGAGCTTTTGCCCATGGCCGGTCGGGCAGCAATAATGATCAGATCGGATTTTTGCAGACCATTGGTCACCCGATCCAGCTCCCGGAAACCTGTGGGCACTCCGGTAATCTGGCCGTGACGAGCCAGCAGATCTCCAATCTGTGCAATGGCGTCAGGGACGATTTGGCTCAGGGGCGCCAGAGAATCCTCCACCTTGCGCATGGAAATATCATAGATCCGTTTTTCTGCCTGGTTGAGAGAATCTTCTATATCCTTCCCTTCGTCCATACCGTCGTGGATCATCTCATTGCCTGCCCGGATAAGGCTTCGCTGCACACTGCGCTCTTCTACAATGCGGGCATAATACCCCACATTGGCAGCAGAGGGCACAAACTCCATGAGTTCCGTCAGGTATACGGCTCCGCCCACGGCTTCCAGCTGCCCATGACGCTGAAGGTCGTCCATAAGGGTTACAGCGTCTACTGCATCGCCTGCAAGGCGTACCCGCGCCATGCTTTCAAAGATACGCTGGTGGGCGCCGCTGTAAAAATCTTCGGCCCGCAGCTGTTCCAACATCTGTTCCAGGGCATTGCTCTCCAGGAGCATGGAGCCCAATACCGAGCGTTCGGCATCCAGACTGTTGGGTTGAATAAGGTTCTGTTTCTCTTCCATGTGCTGTCCTTCCCAGGAGGAGGGGGCTTATGCTTCTTTGACCATTACCTTCAAATTGGCCTTGACGTCTTCAAAGAGGGAAATTCTGGCTACATATTCACCGGTAGAGCGGATCTGATCCATAGCAATCTTTTTCTTGTCGATCTCCATACCGTGCTGCTCCTTCAGAGCGGCGGCTACTTCCTTACCGGTAACGGAACCAAACATTTTTCCGTTTTCACCCATCTTTACGGGGATGGTCACGGTAAGTTTTTCGATAGCTTTGGCATCCTCCCGGGCCTTATTGCCGGCGGTAAAGCGGCGGTGCTGGGCGGCGCTTTTTTGAATGTTCATAGCGTTGAGTGCCGCTTTATCTGCCGGGGAAGCCAGCTTTCGGGGCAGCAGAAAGTTTCTGGCATAGCCATCGGATACGTTGACGATTTCCCCCTTTTTTCCTGTTCCCTTTACATCTTGTTCCAATACTACCTGCATGTTAGGTACCTCCTTATGCTGTGAATATAAAATGTGTTTTTCAGGATAGCTTCTCTTCGTTGTCTCTGTGAAGCTGCTCGGTAATGCTTTCACGAAGCTTTTCAACCGCTTCTTCCATGGAAACCCCGGTGAGCTGGGCGCCCGCCATGGTCAGGTGGCCGCCGCCTCCCAACCGTTCCAGTATCAGCTGTACGTTGATACCGCCCAGACTTCTGCCGGAAATACTGATCTCTTCATCTCCCCGGCCCAGAACAAAGGACGCTTTAACCCCTCGGATGGTCAGCAGTTCATCCGCTGCCTGCGCGGCGGTAAGCTTATTAAAGGAGCCATCCTCCGGGCAGCAGGAGACGGCTATACCGTTCTCATCAATATTGGCATGTTCCACCACCTTACTGACAGCTACAAAGCGGTCAAAATCATTCTGAAAGATGGAACTTACGGCGGAAAGATCCGCTCCATTGCGCCGCAGGAAGCCCGCAGCCTCAAAGGTACGGCTGCCTACGTTAAAGGCAAACTGCTTGGTATCCAGACTGATGCCTGCCAGCAGGGTACTGCACACAAAAGCGTTGGGCCGCACACCCTCTGCAAAATACTGTAACACCTCCGTGACCATTTCACAAGTAGAGGAGGAGCGGCTCTCCAGGTAGTGGAGAGTAGGGTTTTCAATATAGTCGGCACTGCGTCGATGGTGGTCAATGAGAACCAGATGCTCAGCCAGATGGAGCAGATCCGGAGCTTCCACCGTGCTGGGGCGTTGGGTATCTACCACCACCAGAACGGAGTTGTCACGGAACAGATCCTTAGCCTGTTGGCGGGTAAGGATGAGTTTGTTATACAGTCCCGTGCGGCGCATTTCATTCAGATATTCCTCAATAGAAGGATTCCCTTCTTCCAGCACGATAAAAGCGCGGGAACCTGTATGCTCAGCACAGGTAGCCACACCCAAAGCAGCTCCCAGGCAATCCATATCCGGATTGCGGTGTCCCATGATGAACACATCCCCGTTGTTTTCAAAAAGCTGCCGCAGAGCTTTAGCAAACAAGCGCATTTTGACTCTGGACTGCCGAGCATCCTGCTGCTTTCGGCCGCCATAAAAGCGGTAATCGGCACCGTCCCGAACTACAGCCTGGTCGCCGCCCCGGCCCAAAGCCAACTCCATGGCCAACCGGGCGCTTTCTTCGCTTTGCGCCACTCGCTGAGCCATGCCCACGGCAATAGAAAGGGAAACGGTGGAACCGGTACCCGTTTCAATGCGGCGAGCCTGCTCGATAAGCCGGAACCCATCGCTTTCCAGCTTTTTAAGCGCCTGCGCTTCCAGAAAACATAGAAAGCGCCCGTTTTCGTACCGGCAATAGACACCCCCGGCGTTGCGGATAGTATCGGAGATAAGCCGTTCCACCTCGGCCAGTACAGCCGTACCGTGGAACTGACGGTCCCCGGCCATGTCTTCATAATTGTCTACATATACCAGCATCACGCAGGGAAGCTGCTCAGTATACAGCCGCTGGTAGTGGGCGGCTTCCGTTCTGTCCAGCCAGAATTGCAGCAGCAGTCTGCGCCGGGCATGGGGGCGATTCACCGCCATGGTCATGACCTGATAGCTGCTTCCCTGCCACACGATCTGCTGTACAGCAGGTTGAGCGGGATTGAAAGCAGGCAAAGCTTCTTTAAGCGTATCGGAGGGGTACAGATGGGCCATGGCTTCGTTTCGCCAGACAATGCGGCCGCTCATATCACTGAGCAGCAGGGGGATGGCAATATGGCTGATAAGCTGGGCGGCGGCAGTGCCGTTATCGGCAAAGACCTGATCCATCAGCTTCTGCTGCTTGTGGGCCACGCCGCTGAGCAGCAGAAGGAGTCCACCCATAAGCACCAGAGAGATGCCCAGTGCAATGCAGCCCAGGATTCGGTCATGATACAAAGCCGCACCGGAGGCAAGCAACAGCACAATACCGGTAAACAGCAGGGCAGAACGGTAATTCTTCACGGCTTCTCCTTTCGTATGCGGCCAGGACCGAAGGATGAGAACATTCCCAGCAGAAAGAGCACAAAGCCCCCCAGCACCAACAGGGCCGCTGTCAGCAAAATGGTGATCCGGCGGGCAGATTTCGGGCCCCGCCTGAGCAGGAAAATACGATAGATAAACTGCGCTCCCAAAAGCATCATGGGCAGCATCAGCATTTCATATAAAAGGTTGGTGGCGGCAGAAAAGGAGGTAATGCCAGCATATTCCAACAGCAGCAATACAAGCACCGCGGAGAAGAGCACTGGTCCATACAGCCGCGGCAGGCTCCAGTTACCAAAGGGAGCCATGGGGCAAAGGGGCATATCTTTATGCCTACGGTTCATGTGATGAAGAAAACGCACATTCACTAGGGCATAAAGAGCACCCAGTGAATACAGGAAAGACAGAAAGATATCCGGCAGCATTTTCTGCGCCAGTTCCACATTTTCCTTAAGGGCAGCATTCTCTGCAAATGGAGCAGAGATCTGGGCAAAATAGCTGTTTATTTCGGCATACGCGTCTCCGTACCGTTGAAGAGAAGGGACGCAGAATACAAGAAACAGGCCGAATGTCAGTACCACGGAAAGATACAGTACAGAGCGGGTGTTGCCCATGGACTGCCGCTGGAGCACATACAGCAAAATCCCCGCCGGGGCGATAAAACCCAGATTCAGCAGGGAGGGAAGTGCACCGTTTCCTGTAATCAGACCGAACACATAGGTCCATACTGTCAGCAGCAGCAGGGTCACAAATCCCTGGCGGCTCTTAAAGGCGGCTGCTGCCCATAAAGCAGGCACGCTGAGCATAGTCAGGGCAAAAAAAGGATAGTAATAGGAGAGGGCAGCTCCTACTCCGCTCAGTATGACGAGAAACAGACTGCCGGATTTTTTTTGAGAATTATTACAAACTTCCATGCTATTATTCTACCGCCTTTTGGAACCGGAAGCAACAGAAATTTGATACCGGGTGCCGTAGACGTGAAACAATGTTGCTATGCTTTGCAATGCACATGCCCTTTTTGGTACAGGGTATTCCGGCCATGGACATATAGAAAGATCTGGAGTATACTGTTTCATACGTCAAGCAAGGTGGAAGAAAGTATGGGATCCAAAGTATATTATACGGATATGCGGGCCAGACCCGGCAGGAGTCTGCTGGATAAACTACGCTCCCTTATGAAAGCAGCGGGGATGGAAGAGATAGACTTTCAGGATAAATTTGTGGCCATCAAGCTTCATTTTGGGGAGCCGGGGAATCTTTCCTTTTTGCGGCCGAATTTTGCACGGGCAGTGGCCGACGAGGTAAAACGGCTGGGAGGAAAGCCGTTTTTAACGGACTGCAACACACTGTATGTGGGCCGGCGTAAAAATGCATTGGAACATATGGAAACAGCAGCAGAGAACGGCTTTAACCTGTATACCTGCGGCTGCCCGGTGATCATTGCAGACGGACTCAAAGGCACGGATGAGGCGGTGGTGCCTCTTACAGGGACAGACTATGTGAAAAACGCCCGCATCGGACGAGCCGTTATGGATGCGGACATTGTTATCTCTCTGAACCATTTTAAGGGACATGAAGCTACGGGCTTTGGTGGAGCGGTAAAGAATCTGGGCATGGGCTGCGGTTCCCGGGCAGGAAAGATGGAGCAGCATTGCGACGGCAAGCCGGTGGTAGATCCGGAGCTTTGCCGCAGTTGTCATACCTGCGCACGCTGGTGTGCCCAAAATGCCATTTCCTTCGAGACAGGAAAAGCCCACATTGATACTGACAAGTGCGTAGGATGCGGCCGCTGCATGGGCGAGTGTGCTTTTGATGCTATTCATAACCCCAACTGGTCCGGCAACACGCTGCTTTGCAGGCGTATGGCTGAGTATGCCTTGGCGGTAGTACAGGGCAGAACCTGTTTTCATATCAGCATAGCCGCTCAGATCTCTCCAAACTGTGATTGCCACGGGGAAAATGACCTGCCGATTATTCCCGATGTAGGTATGTTTGCCAGCTTTGATCCGGTGGCTCTGGATACAGCCTGTGCAGATATGTGCAATCGTATGCCGCCCATTCCCGGCAGTCAGCTTTCTCAACGGCTGGAGGAAAAGGAACATCATTTCTGCCACGATCATTTTGATGATTCCGGGGAAGGCACCCATTGGAGGGATACCATGGAGCACGGGGCAAAGATAGGTCTTGGATCCATGGAATATGAGCTTATACAGATTCATTGAATCAGGAGAGGAATTTGGTTAAATGAAAAAACGTATTGTTGCTTTGCTGCTGGCTCTGTTTTTTGCCTTGGGACTGGCGGCAGGATGCACAAGTGAGGAGGCCCGGCAGGCACTGGAACTGGCACAAAGCCTGGAGGAAGCCCTGCAGGAGCAGAGTGGACCGGTTACGCAGGCGGAAGCACAGCCTGCTTCACTTCAGAATGAACCGGGGAAAGCGGAGAAACCGGTTGATACGGAAGCCCCTGTACAGTATGGAGAGAGTTACGATACTAAAGAAGAGGTAGCTCTGTACCTGCATCTGTATGGCGAACTTCCGCCAAACTATATGACCAAAAAGGAAGCTCAGGAACTGGGCTGGGAGGGTGGAAGTCTGGAAAGGTTTGCACCGGGGAAGTGCATCGGCGGCAGCACTTTTGGTAATTATGAGGGGCGATTGCCCAAAGAGAACGGACGCACCTATAAGGAATGTGATATTGGAACTCTGGGAAAGAGCAGCCGGGGAGCCAAGCGTATTGTGTATTCAAACGATGGGTTGATCTATTATACAGACGATCATTACGAGACCTTTACGTTGCTATACGGGGAGGAATAAGTCTATGCTGTTGCTGATAGATCCAAACGCTTTTGTAAACAGCAGGGAGGCGTGTCGATACTTAGGGCAGGAACTTGGGTTTCCCGCTTATTATGGGGAGAATCTGGACGCCCTGTATGATTGCCTGACGGAGCTGCAGAACCCGGTAACACTGTTGCTGCCTCCTCATGCGGCCACGGAGACAGCGGAGAGGCTGGAGGCGGTATTGCATGATGCCGCCGAAGCCAACCCCCGGTTGACCATCCTTGCCTATTAAATGGAGAAAGCGGCCTGCCGCATGGTATCTGGTCAATGGACTGACCCTGAGCAGAGGGATACTGGGATTGATTTTGATGCTCCTGCATCCAGGTACTATTCCTTTCAATGTCGTTTATGTGTTGGCGGGAGTTACGGATATGCTGGATGGTTCCTTGGCTCGAAGATCAGGCGCCGCTACAGAGCCCGGAGCCAGACTGGACAGTTTGTGCGACATGATATTTCTGCTTTGCGCCGGTGGAAAGTTGCTGCCGCTCTTTTCCATGACGATGGGATTATGGGCGGTAACCGGGGTGACTGCCCTTTGGCAGGTGGGGAACTTAGTCTATGCTAAACGTCAATTGGGACAAGCAAAAAGCCTGCATACGACTTTGAACAGATTGACAGGGCTGCTGCTGTTTATGCTTCCACTGATTTGGGTGTATGGCTGCTTTGAACCGGCCGCTGGGGTTGCAGCCGGCCTGGCTTTACTCTCAGCCGGTGAGGAAAGCCTGCAATTGAAGAAAATCGCCCATAGTAAGGCTTGAAAGCTGATCCGGAGATGTTTGTCTCCGGATTTTTGTTTATACTTATTGGAAAAGTATAATTCGAACTGGAGTGTTTAGGGTTTGCTCTAAGATGGTGCAGCAAAGCAGTGAAACTGGTCTGTCAGAGCAGGGACGTACAGTATTTTCGCTGGAACTGTTAGGCGACTGATGTATGGATCAACTTATCTGCCAAATGAAAGACCGTTGGCGCATACCAACGGCCTTTTTCCACATATGAGATTTGCGGCTCCTTATGCTTCCAGAAGCTTTTCCAGAGAGGCGATCTTCACGCACAGGCAGAATACAGAGATAGCCTGCTCCAACTCTTCCAGCGGCGGCAGAGACGGAGCGATACGGATGTGATTGTCATGGGGATCCTGGCCATAGGGGAAAGCGGCGCCTGCGCTGGTCATGACCACACCGGCCTCTTTCATCAGGTTGAAAATACGTTTGGCAGTGCCGTCCATGCCGTAAAAGCTGACGAAATACCCGCCCTTGGGTTCCGTCCAGCGGCAGATCTCCAGAGGACCAACTTCCCGGCGAAGCGTCTCCACGACCAGCCGGAACTTGGGCCCCAAAATGGCCGCATGCTTTTTCATAAGTTCCAGAGTATGGGCTTTGTTTTGGAGATACCGGGCATGACGCAGTTGATTGACCTTATTGTAGCTGATGATCTCCGCACCCAGCAGGTTTTTAAGGTAAGTCATGTTGGCTACGCTGCACACCATACAGCTGACGCCGGAACCGGGGAAGGTGATCTTGCTGGTGGAAGCAAACTCGAAGAAACGATCCTCGCTGCCGGCTTCCCGGGCAATATCCAGAATATTGGGGAAGGGTACATATTCGCCTTCAAATTCATGGACACAGTAGGCGTTATCCCACATGACCACAAAATCAGGGGCGGCGGGCTGCATCTTTACCAGGCGATCGATCACTTTTTGAGAGTAGATGATCCCGTCCGGGTTGGAGTATTTGGGCACGCACCACATACCCTTTACCGTGGGATCAGCAATGGCTTTTTCTACAGCATCCATGTCCGGGCCTTCTTCCGTCATGGGAATATACTCCATGGCGATGCCCAGGCTTTCACAGACCTTGAAATGCCGGTCATAGCCGGGAGCGGGGCAGAGGAACCTGACCTGATCCTCCTTGGCCCAGGCACGGGGAGAATGAAGCAGACCATTGATGCAGGCCTTGCTCAGCAGATCATACATCAGCTGCAGGGAAGCGCATCCGCCGTCAAAAACGTTTTCTTCTTTGACACCCAGCACATCGGCAAAATAGGCCCGGCAGGCGTGGGTGCCCATAAGTTCACCGTAATTGCGCACATCCAGCTTTCCATCCATGCAGTCTTCAGCCGTATTGAGAACGGTGAGAATATCGCTGACCATGTCCAGCTGCGCTTTGCTGGGCTTTCCGCGGGACATATCCAGCTTAAGGCCCATGGCCTTGACTTTTTCATACTCTTCCTTCAGCTGGGCAAGAAGGGTACTCTGTTCGCTTCTTTCCATCTGGGCGTAGGGTTTCATAAGAAGATCCTTTCTTTTATTCGCCAGTAGCGACATTTTATTCAAGGGTGGTGCCGGCGGTACCATTCAAGGCTTCCACGGCTTTTTCCAAAGAGGTAATGATGCATTTACGACCGGGTTTGCTTTCGGCAAACTTAACGGCTGCTTCCATTTTAGGCAGCATAGAGCCGGGAGCAAAGTGCCCCTGTGCCATGTATTCCCTGGCCTGAGCAGGGGAGAGGCGGCTGAGCAGCTGCTGATCTGGCTTGTTGAAATTTATGGCTACCTGCTCCACCGCGGTGAGAATCACCAGTGCATCCGCGTCCAGATCCTCTGCCAGCCGTTCGCTGGCCAGATCCTTATCGATGACGGCGGCTGTACCGGTCAGTTCTCCTTTTTCATTTTCGGTAACGGGGATACCGCCGCCTCCAACGGTGACCACAATAAAGCCTGCTTGCTGCAATGCCTTAACGGCATCCAGCTCCACAATGCGCACGGGCATAGGGGAGGCCACTACCCGCCGCCAGCCACGGCCGGCGTCTTCTTTCATCACATAATTCTTTTCTGCGGAAAGTTTTTCAGCTTCTGCTTCCGTATAGAAAGGCCCGATAGGTTTGCTGGGATTTTTGAACTTGGGGTCGTTCTGATCCACCACCACCTGGGTGACCAGCGTGACTGCTTCTTTTTGAATGCCGCGCTCCCGCAGAACCTTGCTCAGCCCCTGCTGGATATGATAACCGATGTAGCCCTGGCTCATGGCGCCGCATACATCAAAGGGCAGAGAAGGGGTCACAGCGGCAGCGGCTTCGTTCTGAAGCACGATGCGCCCAACCTGAGGGCCGTTGCCGTGGGCAATAACTACCTGATAGCCCGCTGCAATAATATCGGCAATGTAGACGGAGGTCTTTTCGACTACTTTGAGCTGTTCTTCAGCGGTAGCGGGACGGCCTGCTTCCTGCAGGGCGTTGCCGCCCAGAGCGATGACGATCTTTTTCATAGATCCAACCTTTCTGCTGCATGAAATATGCAAGATTTCCTTCATAGTATAGCCCTGCCCCATGGATAATGTCAATTGCTGTAAGCAGAAAAAACATATATTTGCCAAAGAGCGGCGGAAAGTGTTCTATAGTTACGAAGCATGGTGCAGTTTCGCTTTATATGCGTGTGAGGGATATTTCGAAGAAGCAATTTGGGACTTATCTTTGACCTACTCTTTTTGCTTATCAGGGCTTTTACTTCGGATACATGTGAATAAAATACGCCCGGTACAGAATCGGAAGAGATCACCGAACTGGACCGGAAGCAGTTTGTGTTTTCAGATTACTGTTTTCTGTTCAATCCAATCTATCAAAGGGGTTACACCGTTGATAGCACAGCCGGAGCATTTCACCGGTTCTATTCCGAGATGGGCAGTGTCAGCACCGGCGGCACGTCTGCCGGGGCATCGGCTGCGTCAGAGGTGGAGCAGGTTACGCTGTCCTCAGAAATCGTTACATACAATTTTTCTTGTTTCACATCGTAAAGGAACGTGCCTTCTCCCAGCAGCGTATCGTCAGCGTCATGCGCGCTGACGGTAAAGAGGACAGAACTGTTTTCTTCTTTGGAAAGCTGTGCAATGTCATTCCCTGTGAAGATCCATTTCCCGGCTCTCAACAATGAGCCGTCTGCGTTTTGACATACTTTTGTAAAGCTGCCACCGTGCAGGGCGATAGAGCTGGCATCACCGCGTTCCAATTTGATATACACGCCGAATCCATTGAGTTCGGCGGTCGCATCCGCCACTGAGGGGAGGCTGTCCGAGGCAGCGTCGGTTTCCACCGTCCAGATGGTCCTTTCCGACAGTTCTGTTTTGAGGACGACTTCACAAATTTCATTCTTTGTGGGGATGGAAACCTCAAAATCGCCGGTTTCAAAGAAGCCGAAAACTGCGCTGAAGTTAAAGCCCACATAGAGTGTCCCTTCCTGTTCTTCGGCGTAGTATCCGCAGAAGCCTTCCGGAAACGAGCCGGGATAGAATCCCTTGATCCTTACGGCGGTTTCAATGACTTCCACGGATTCAACGCCTGCGTCCTCACAGGCGCGGAAGCCCAGCAGCTTCCAACCATAGCGGCCCGCCGCAAAGATGGCGATCAACAATACTGCCACAGTCAACAGGATCATAATTGTTTTTTTGTAGTTTTTCATAGTTTCTCCTATAAGTTCACTGCCCGGAAAAAGACTGCTGATAGGCAGGCAGTACCCGTTTCCAGAACACCAGCCCGTTTCCAAGGAGCAGCACACCAAAAAGGCACCTTGCCGCCCACTCCGGGCAAAGAAGGGCAATTCCGTTCATATCCCCGCCGCCGAAAAAGCCGCACAGGACGCTCAGGTACAGCGGATCGAGCAGCAGAAAGACAATCGTTATGTAGTAAAGCATTGCACGAAGCAGCTTACTCTGAGCGCGGCAGATGTTCTTTGCAAGTGCTGCCAGCAGGTACCCAATGCAGAAAGTCGCCAGCGCACCCACAAGGCAGAAGATTCCAAGCTGCGTGTCTGTCATGCAGTCGGCGCAGACATCGATCTGAACGCCAAGCCCCATGAAGTTGATTTGCTTAAATACGCCGGTGAGCAGGGCATACAGCAGATGTGCGCCCTCGTGAACGAGGTAGTAGGCGGCGAGTGCAGCCAGAATCCCGATGTATTGTCGTGTTCGTTTTGACATGATCTGTCCTCCTGAAAAGACCTTTATTTTCTGCCCAAATACCGGAACACATGGCGGCAATACTCCTGATACGGCGCACCGAAGGCGTTCACAAGGTATCGTTCCTCCTGCAATATCTGCAAGTGGAGCATGACAATGGCAAATACGGAAAAGCCGAGCGTCAGCAGGTTTCCGTACAGCAGCAGGACACCGACATACATGAGGTCAAAGCCGAGAAACGCCGGGTTGCGGCTGAAACGGTAAATGCCGGACGTAACCAGCTTCGTTTCATCCTTGTCGGGAATACCCGCCCGCCAGCTATCCTTCATGCACAAAACAGACAGCAGGAAGATGATGTCACCCAGCATCCCGACACAGAAGCCGGTGAACCGTGCGCCCGCAGGAAGATGGCTCCAGCCGAAAGCGATGGAGAGAAGTTGTGCAATGGGTGCACTCAGCGTCGCAATGCTCATCAGCACTTCGACCGTGTGAATGGATTTTTCCTTTCTGCGCCCGATCTGCCGGGTCTGGATACCACGCTGCTTTTGCGCCAGTATTTTGATAAAATAAATGCCGTAGAACACTGCCAGTACAAGCAGCGCCAGCAAAGCATGCAGAACACGGTTTTCTAAAGGGAAATTCATACTATATTCGTCCTTTCCGGTGCCTGCGCCGTCCAATACTGGATGCCCCAATGTTCCAAGTCCCATTGCTCCATGTAGGCATTGCACTCATAGTCGATGTAGTAAAGCGTTCCACCACACGGGACAAAGTTGGCGGGATAGTAGTCGATGTTCAGCCCAGCCGGGTACAGAAGGCCGCACATGGTCTGCACCTGTTTGAGCCAGTCGGGTTCCATCCGTCCCTCTTTGAGAAGCTCCGCCACCGTCTGCCCGACGATGTACTCCTTCAAAATGTGCTCCTGCAGGGTATCCACCGCCAAGAGCCGAGGCATGGAGATACCGAGCTTGCGCAGCGTTTCATAGTCGTGCAGCTAAGCTTGCAGCTTGTCACCGAAGGCGTAGTATTCACAAGGCTCATGGTGGATCTGCTTCAGGACATATTGTGCCGTTCCATCTGTCACCAGATAGGAGTAGCCGCCTTTTCCTTTCCCAAGGAGCTTGATCACGGTATATTCGGCGTCGTTTATCGTCAATGTGCCACACATCGTTCTGTTCACATCTCTTTTCGTTGGCCTATACAGTATGTTTCTGCTGGCGTTATACAAGTGTAACGGCTCAGATGTGGCTTCTTCTTTTCAATAAATACCTGTGGCTGCACAAGCAGAAAATCAAATCCCATCATTCTTCCGCCAGATCGACAATCAACTTGGCGTCGCTGACCGCCAATGCAAGCTGAAGCTTGTTTTCCAGCCCGGTTTTTTGCAGCATGTTTGCCACATGGAATTTGACCGTCGACATCTCGCAGCCCATCTCCGCCGCGATGCGCGTGTAAGACAAGCCCCGCATCA
>ERZ827168.67-NODE-67-length-165158-cov-23.169137_pt1 | contig 165158 bp, 149 predicted proteins | sample MGYA00519868_ERZ827168 | MGnify/ENA primary metagenome ERZ827168 (study PRJEB31778, sample SAMEA3449271) | human gut metagenome | biome: human gut; feature: human-associated habitat; material: faeces | place: United Kingdom | collected 2010/2012 ... | reverse complement strand
ATATCGCCTACGCCGGTAAAATCTCCCCGGGAGCCGGAGAGCATATAGTCCGGCACATTCTCGCAGCCATGCCGCATGATTTTTTCCACTGTCACCATAAAGGCATAGTCGATGGAAACGTCCCGTTCATTGAGCGCCTGCATCCGCGCCTTTTCCGCATCGTTCCACGGCACTTCACCGGGGGATACAACGACGATGTGTCTCGGCTGCGGCAGCGGCTCGGGCTGCGCGTTGTTGTGCGCCGCGATCCCCAAAGCCAGCGCACCGCCGGAGGAAAAGCCGCAGGTACTGACATTTCCGCCGCCGTACAGTGTAATCATTTTTCGATAACATTCGTACACCATCGCGTATGTTTCAGTAATGCAGTGTTCCATGCAGAGCGGGTAAAACGGAAACCACACATCACAGCCGGTCTCGCGGCAGAGCTTGCGCATCACAGGCAGGTCGCCCTTATCGGGGCCGATCACCATGCCGCCGCCAAAGAAATAGAGAATCGCGCGCTCGGACGGCTTCGGATGCTCTCGCACGATCAGGCAGGGAAAGCCGTTTACCGCGATCGTTTCATAATATGCCTTGCGGTCGGTGGGCGTAAAAACGCCACGATGCCGGTTCTGCTTTTCAATTTCCTTTCGCAGTGCATCCTCCGGCAAGGCGAACGCCTTTTTCGCGCCGGAGAGCTTGTATACGCTGCGTAAGATAGATGCAAAGATACTCATGATTTAGCCCCCTCATTTCCACGCCGTAATGCAGAGCCAGCTTTTCTTTTTGTGTATCTGCACATCGTGAAAGCCCGCCTGCTCCAGATACGTCTTCAGCTCGGCGTCCTTGTAGATGGTCATGCCGCCGATGATCTCCGTCCACTTCTTGTCCTTGTCCGTATCGCCGTTGCTTTCGTTGCAGATGAGAAATGTCCCGCCGGGCTTCAGCACCCGGTAAACCTCCCGGAAGCACTGCGGCAGATCGGGCCAGAAATAGACGGTTTCAAAGGCCGTTACCGCATCGAACCAGTCGCCTGCAAAGATCATATCCGCCACGCTGCCTTGCAGAACGGTGCAGCGGCCCTCCGCTATGGCGGCCTCGTTGACCTTTTTGGATTTCTCCACGCTGACGGGCGAATAGTCGATGCCCTTGACGATACCCTGCGGGCATTTTTTCAGCAGCCGTCGGATATTTGCCCCGCCGCCGCAGCCGCAGTCAAGCACCTTATCGTCCGGAGCAAGCTCCAGAAAGTGAAGCCCCCACCATGCCACAGGACTGTGACCCAGGTTCATCATGACCACCATGAGCTTTCCGCCAAAGCCCACAGGCTTGCGGGTATTCTCAAAAAAGGACATTGTAAAGCCTCCTTACGTTTTCTAATGGTGAGCCAGCCGGAGCGATTCCTCGCGGCGCTCGGATCATCCGGCGCCGATTCCGTTTCATTCCTCCGGCTTCAGGAATTTTTCCGCATAGTGATCGAACAGCTCCGGGTGCACCAAGACCAACTCTGCGTGGGCCATTTTGGGAATTCCGTGGACCCGGATCTGCGGAAAATAATGCTTCATAAACCGAATATTGTACCTACGGTCTTTCTTTTCATCGCAGCCGTACCAATAGGTGATTTTTGTGCCGCATTCGGCAGGCACTTTCGGCAGAGCGTAATTGTTGGCAGACCAGAATATGTTCCGGATCGTCCGGTTCGAGAAGGTTTTGAGGTACCGCTCCATCGCATTATACTCTTTCCTGCTGTCATGCCCCGGCGGAGTAAACCGTTCCGGCGGAAATGCCGCTTCCAGCACCTCACGGTTGCTTGCCGCCGTTCTGAAGGACAACACATCCCGCACCAGCAGCAGCTTTCGCACCAGAAACGGCAGGCGATAGGGAGTCATACCGCCGTCAATGATTGCCCGGCCAACGGAAATTTCCCCCAAGGCCAGCAAACGGGTCAGACACGCACCGCCCAGAGAGCAGCCGTAGGCAGCATCCAAATGGGAAATGCCGTGGATATTCAGATATTGGGTCACCTCGTCCACAGTCTGCTCCACGGAAGTAAAGTCTCCCGGATATTCCGGCTGGTGACCGTCGAACACCACCTGAAAAATATGCCACCTTTGGGACAGGATCGCAATGGTGTCCGCAAATGCCCATACGGGCTCTGCCGTGCAGGGAAAAAACAGCAGCGTTTCTCTATGCTCCCGTCCGCACTCCAAAATTTGCACCGTTTACTCCTCCTTCTTCACATATTCCGCATATGACCCGGCATTCCGATCCCGGAGGCCCTTGCGTCTTTGCATCGCTGTCATCCTTTTTCGCGGTTAGTTTGGTCTAACCATCACTTGTGAGTTCACGCGGTTAGAGATGCTTAACCGTCATACCTTGAAAAAGCCGCAGTTCTGCGGCCTTTCGGCTTATTCAAATAGCTCCCTGCAAGCGCCGTACACCAGTGCTTCCAGCACCTGCGGATACAACTCCCCAATCTGCTCCTTATGGGAAACTGTGAGGATCAGTCCCCGCACCGTCGCGGCAGCCAAAGAAGCGCCGCGCCTTGGCATCAAATCATATTTTTCCAAGAGCTGACGAATATGCGTTTCGTCATCGTGGTAATGTTCCTTTTTGACGCCCTCCGGCAATCTCTGTAAAAGCAACTTGGCGTCATGTTCAATGAAAACCATGTCGCCGGTATCGGACAGCCTCCGGCAGACGGCCAGAACCGCCTCTGCCGCGCGCTCCGATGTTGGCAGGCCGCCATTTCTGTGCAACGCCTGGTCAGCCACCCCGTAAAGCTCGGAGTGGATACTTTCCAGAACCGCGAAGAAGGCCATCTCCTTGGATTCGTAGAATTTATAAAACGAGCCTTTTGCGATACCGACAGCCTTTGTCAGTTGATCCACTGAGGTTTTCTTCATCCCCAGTGTGACGGCGCAGCGTCTTGTTTCCTTCAGCAGCGCCTTGTGAAGTTGTTCTGTTTCATAGTCGGTAAAAGCCAAGCTCGTTCACCATCCAAATGACCGTTTCGGTTCTTCTGGTCATTTTATATCATGACTCTTTCTGTTTTGCAAGGGGTGTAGAGAAAAACATACGCATTTTAACAAAAAATTATTTTCCCTTAACACATTATTTCATGAAGGCGCTCCTCTTCTTTTGGCAAAAAACTGCACCCCCTTAAAATCAAAAATGCCCCCCCTCCAAACCGTAATTGCCCCCCTTAACGGGTTTCTATCAAAATTAGAGTCATTTGCCATGAGTCCACCGTAATTCTGAAGGAATTACGGTGGACTTTTTATACCCGAATATGATAAAAATGAATTGCAGACCGGCGAATCTCTGCGGGCACGGCAAAGGAGTTCCTGCACGAAAAGAGGAAAATGCCGTGAAAATCGGATCCGCTTCCTCTTATGCGCTAATAGAAAACGGTGATATAGCCTTCTGTGAAGGTGCCTTCGATGATTTCGCCAAAGATGGTTATGTCAGCAAGTGGCTCAAAAGGCTAAAGGAATTGGATGAGGAGGCCGCTATGGGAATGTCGTTTGCAACACTGAGTCTGTACGGTGCGGAGCGCTCCGCTCTCGAAGCGGCGCTTGCGCCGGGCGATCTGCTCCGCGACCGGAATCTGCCGTGGCTGACCCTTGTACCGGCGCAGGAAGAAGAGGGCGATTTCCCGCTGCGGCTGGAAAAGGCCGCCCGCCGTCTGACGAAGGGCTCCGACGCGGTTGCACTGCTCTTTTTTTATTACGACGATGACGCTTTTGTCTGCCGACTGTATCGAAACGGTCGGCGGGCCGCCTCCTGTCACAGCGACGAATCCTGGGCAAAGCTGGGAAAACAGCTCGACGAGCTGTTCGGCGACACATCCGCCTCCAAAGCGTTCCGCTATGCTTCGCGCTGCAGCTCTCTGGAAGAGAAGCTCGCGCTGCTGGAGGAGACCGTCGGCGCGGCACTGTACGATGTGCCGGAAGAGGACGCGCCGCGCGTCGTTCCGCGCTGCGATGCCACGCTGCGCGCGGTAAAGGCGCGGGAGTCGATGCTGCGGAAGCGGCCCAAGCAGTTCGTTCTCACGGAGCTCGCGGAAGAAAGCTGGCCGGAGGAAATGAAGATCATGCAGACAGTCTTCCGGCTGCTGCGGCCGCAATGGAGGCACTGTGAGCTCAGCACGCTGCTGTATCACCCCGACCCGCGGCCATACATGATGCCGGGCGACACGGGGCTCTTTGCCTACCCCTATATAGATTTTAAGCCGCCCTATAACGTAGATCAGTCATGCGAGCCGTTTCCGGAATTTCTTTTTTTGTACAACGCAGAAACCGGAGCGCAGCAGACACTGGGGCCGTTTGCCAATCATGTCCGGCGCATTATCCGGCGAACAAAAAGCGGCGATCCCGTAATGCTTTCCGACGGTCTGCCGAAAGTGTATCGGGTGAGAAGCCGTGAGCTTGGGCTTCCCGTTCTGCCCGCAGTCACTTGTTTGGGGGAAGACGGCACGGTGCGGTGGAGCTTCAGCACGGAGGTCAGTATCGGTTCCTTTCATGCCGCCCCTGACGGGGTCATCACGCTTTTCGGAAGGGCCGCCAACGACAGCGCGGCGATAATACAGATCGACGGCGAGACCGGAGAGCTGCTTCGCACAAGGCATTTTCCTCCCGAGGAGGGTATGCGCGAAATGATCTATGCCGAGCCCATCGGCGCTCTGGTCTGCCGCAGCGACGCCTCCGGAGAGCTTGTCGTTCTGGACGAAGCGCTCGAAGAAGTGCGGCGCATGCCGGACAGCGGCTTTTCCTGTGTTTCCGAATTTCACGGGAATTGCCTTTGGGATTTCTACTATAGTCCCTCGTCGATACGTTTTCTCGATCTTTCCAACGGTTCCGTGCACAGCACGCCGCTGGAGATACCGGATTTTCCGACCAACGTTCTGCCGGACGGGCGCATACTCGGCGTGAACGGAAAGCAGGATCGGCTCACCGTGTTCGACCAAAACGGCACCATGGTCTCCCGCTGCTCCGTTCCCGGAAGGCTCTGCTTTTCTTTCATCTCCGGCGGAGAGGTCTTTCTGGCGGAAATGCGCGGGCTGGATAAATACGGATGGCTCTGCGACGAGCTGTTCGACGAGGCCTCGGCTCATGTGTGGCGGCTTGACCCCGCGCCGAAAAAATAAACATATTCCCCGCGCACGTCGGGCGAACCGCCGTACGCGGGGATAAACCGTTTTCGGGCATTGCTTGACAGTCTGCCGGTCGGCAAGTATACTCCGGGGCGATTTTTTTATGCAAGGACGGACGGAAATGAAAAAGAAATCCGTTCTCTTTTGTCTGCTGGCAGTGCTCACCGCCGGGCTTTCCGTATTCCTCCTTGTGCGCGGCAACCGGGGCTCCGGCGCCTTTCGCGGCTCGTTCGTGAAGAATTCCGATTCCTATTTGCTAAATGCGGAGCGCATGACCGCCACAGACACCCATACACTTGCGCTGCAAAAGGGTGATGTGCTGCAGATCCATTTTGCCGTGGAAAAAGGCTCTCTCAAGCTGACGATCACCGCGCCGGACGGCACGGAGCTGTACGCAGGCAACGGCACGGAGGCGGAAGATTTCACGGTGAACATCCCGGCGGACGGCGTCTACATCATCTTTGTCGATGGCCGGCAGGCAGCGGGAACGCTGCATATCCAGAGAACTGCCGAGTAAATCTTTTCAGCCGAGCTCTGTTATGGTAATCGCGCTTCCATGACGGCGAAAGACTGTTTTTCGCGGAAAAACGTATTTGCAAACGGCGGGTCGTGCTTTATAATGGCAGACGGAAAGTGAGGTCATCTCCATGCTGCTCGGTTCTCTTGTCAATGGCGCCGCCATTCTCGCCGGTTCTGCCGTAGGACTGTTTCTCCGCTTTATTCTCCGCCGTTCCTCCCGCCGAAACGAGAGCGAAAACGGGATCGGAGATCGTTTGCAGAAGATCGTCATGCAGGGGCTCGCGCTGTGCACAATGTATATCGGCATCAGCGGCTCGCTCAAGGGGCAGAATACGCTCCTTGCGATCCTATCGCTCGTGATCGGCGCCGTGATCGGAGAAATTCTCGATCTGGACGGGGCAATGAATCGCGCCGGGAACTGGGTGCAGAAAAAAGTGACGCACCCCGGCGAGGAGGGCGCAGCCTCGACCGTGGCAGAGGGTTTCGTTACCGCATCGCTTCTCTTCGGCGTCGGCGCGATGTCGATCGTCGGCTCGCTCAACAGCGGGCTGCTGGGCGACCACACCATGCTCTTTGCCAAATCGCTTCTCGACGGCGTTTCCTCCGTTGTATTCAGCGTGTCCTTCGGCATCGGCGTGCCTCTCTCGGCTATTGCCGTGTTTGTGTATGAGGCACTCATCACACTCGCTGCCAGCGTCCTCGCTCCCCTGCTCAGCGACGCCGTGATCGCCGAAATGACCTGCGTCGGCTCACTGATGATCATCGGTCTCGCGCTCAACATGCTGGGGCTTACGAAGATCAAGGTAACGAACTTCATCCCCGCCGTTTTTCTTCCGATCCTGCTTTGCCGGTTTATGTGACGGACGCTCTTGTATAAACTTTGAACCCGGCCCCCTCGTCAGAGGGGGCTTTTTTATACAATGGAAACCCCGCCCCGATGTGCATCGGGGCGGGGCGTTGGTTTTATTCCATGGTGAACGGGATATCAAGCGTTTCGCATATGTGCCGGACGGCGTCCTTTTTCCGCACGTCGGGGATCACCACCCGCAGCTCCGGTATCTGCCCGCGCAGTTCCCGCAGCAGATACTTGGCGAGACCAAGCCTTTGGAACTGAGGCAGAATGCACACGTTTTCGACGACGTCGTCCCGCACCGCAGCAAAGCCGCAGAGCTTTCCGAACCGCACTGTATAGATTTCGGCCCCGCTGTTCAGCGTTTTCCGGATACGCGCCTGTATTTCGGCTTCCGCTTTTTCACGCAGGTCATGATATTTGCTCATGGAAAAACGAGGGTCAAAGCCGCTGAACCGTTCGGCTTTGGTTGCAATAAGGGACAGCATTTCCTTCCCCGGGTCTTCCTTCCGGACTTCCCGTTTTCTTCCCATATGGGACAGAAGTTCTGCGTCAGGATTTGAATAATCATCGCTTGGCGCCAGGGAAATATCTGCGCAGGGAGGATACCTGTAGTTCTCGCGAACAAAATACTCCGGCGGTTCTCCATGTCCGATGATCTGCGCCTTTCGTTTTCGGAAAAAGGTCATTCTGCTTTCCGAAAGGAAAAGGGATGTAATGCAGATGTCTTTACTGACGTAACTCGTGATCATCTTTGCCGGACGAAGCGACGCAGTATCGATGCCGGAGGGAAAAGTATCGTACACATCGTCAAACAGCCGAAACAGCGCGTCCCTCTCCACGAATTCGGGGACCAATTCGCTCAACCGTTTGGTCCCTGTACAAACCTTTTGCATAATGATGTATTTTCCGTCCAAACGGTGAAACTCCTCATCCGTCATATCCGAGTAATGGCCTGCGATCCAGCTAAACGGTTTGTCCTTTGTCATCAGCCGGACAGCAATATAGTCTCCGTCTGTAAAAAGCTCTTCCGATTTGGGAATTTTCAGCCGGATCGGCTTTCGCTCCGGCAGCGGGGACAGGAGCTGCGCGCGGAGCTTTTCCAGCGCCTTCCGCCGTTTGGCGAGCACGCTTTTGCCGCCCTCCTCCCACGCTTCCAGCCCGAAGCCGGAATCGATCATGGAAACAGCGGCGGTTTTGACCGCCACGGTGAGTATTCCCTTTTTCCACATGAAGTCCGCCAGCGAATAGATATAATTGCACCACTCTATCGTGTCGGACTCATCGCCGACGGAAGTACGCACATACTCGTCGAGCCGGCGGACAGCCTCCTCGGGGTCGTACCGGTAAAAGGCGCATTGGTACTCGAATTTCAGGTCCTCCGCCGTGTCGTTTCCCCAGACGCCTGCGCTCCAGGAACCCATGCGTTCACTCCCCTTTCAGCGTGATCCAGTAACGCTCCAGATTTTCATTCTCGTTCGGCTCGTGCTCGGTGCTCTCGTATACGCCGCCCGCGTGCAGGATCGTCCGGCGGCTCGCCTCGTTTGTATCGAGGCAGGTGATGAGCACTTTTCGGAGTCCCATCGAGCGGCAGTAATCCAGCCCCTGCGCGAGCATCCACGAGGCATAGCCGCGCCGCCGCTCGTCCGGGCGCACCGAATAGCCGATGTGCCCGCCGTAGTGCAGGAGAAAGTCGTTGAGCGCGAGACGCACCTGCAGCATGCCGACGATGCGCCCGTCGCTCACGCGCTCGCAGACGAACTGCGTGCTCTGCACCTTCCCCTCCGGGACGGTGGCGGGGTCGGCGTACTGCGCGTTGATGGCCAGCCATTCCATCGGATCGGGCGTACGGCGCATGGGGCCGGTGCCGTCCATGGAGCTTCCGGCGTCGAGAAACGCCTGCCGGTAGGAAATATATTCCGCGGCATCCTCCGCCGTCGGGAGACGGAATTTCAGCTTTTCGTTCATAGCTCTTCCCTCTTTTCCTCTTTTGCAAATATCGTCCGCGCGGCGAACGCCTTTACCAACGCTTCGTACCGCGGCATGTCCACAAGGCAGCTCAGCCCATGGCCCGCGCCGGGAAACGTGTGAAATTCGATCTTCTCCGGATTTGCCGCGGCGATGGCGCGGGACATATCGCACGGCACGAACCGGTCGTCCTCGCCGTGAATGAGCAGGATCGGCACCCTTGCGCTCTTCACAGCGGAGAGCGCGTCCGCCTGTGCGAGATCGGCATGGCCGAAGAGCTTCGCGCTCAGGCGCACGAAGGGATACAGCAGTTCCATGGGAACGACCGAATCGCGCCCGACGGAGCAGATGATATCCTTCGCGCTCGTATACGGGCAGTCGGCGATCACACCGCGGACGTTTTCCGGCAGGCCGAGCGCCGACGCCATGAGCACCGTCGCCGCGCCCATGGAAATGCCGCCGAGCAAAATGGGGATACCGCCGAACCGTTCGGCTGCCCAGCGCGTCCAGAGAAGGACATCATATTTCTCCATCGCGCCGAAGGTGATCGTGTGCCCGGCGCTGCCGCACTGTCCGCGTTCTTCAATGAGCAGCAGCGCGCAGCCCATAGAGCGGTAGATCTCCGCCCCGACGCTGAAATCGCGCGAGGGCGTGCCGCGGTAGCCGTGGCAGGCGATCACGAGCGGCGCGCCCGGCTTTGCCGGATAATACCGCCCCGTGAGCCGCAGCCCGTCGGCCGAGGTGATGTACACGCGCTCGCACGGCAGCGCGTTGAGCGCGTCGATGGCGCGGGATATCTCTTCCCGGTGGACCTGCATCTGTGGGTTCGTCGATATGTGATGGTCGTCGTTCTGCGCGCCGCGGGGCGAATAAAATACATAGCGGTACAGCCCATACAATCCGCCGAGCGCGGCAAGCGCCGAAGCGGACGCGGCGCAGAGCGCCTTTTTCCGTTGGATCACAATCAGCCCTTCTTTCCTGCGCATTATACCACAAATCGTCCGCAGTACAATTAACATTTTCGCCCGCGCTGTTATTGACGTCTTCGCGTTATTGCGTTATAATTGTTGCACAATATTCGTTGCGTAACAATTATAACGCAAAGAAAGAATGACCGACCATGCCGCCGAAAGCCAAATTTACCCGTCAGGAGATCATCGACGCCGCCGTGGATATTGCCCGCCGCGCTCCGCTCGAAGCCGTTACCGCGCAGGAGCTTGCGAGCGTTCTCGGCACCTCCACGCGCCCGGTGTTCACCTATTTCCGCACGCTGGAGGAAGTCCGCGCCGCCGTAGTGGAGGAAGCCGGGAAAATCTACGGACGATACGTGGAGCGCGGCCTTTCGATGAACCCGCCGTTCAAGGGCTACGGCATGGAGACCATCCGCTTTGCGCGCGAGGAGCCGAACCTCTTCCGGCTGCTCTTTCTGCGCCGGAGAGACACCGCCGAGTTTCCGCCGACGGAAAACCACAGCGCCGATATCCGCCGCGCCATCCGGGAGACCTTCTCGCTCACCGACGCGCAGGCCGACGAGCTGCATCGGCATCTCTGGATCTATGTTCACGGGCTCTGTACGCTGATCGTCACAGGCGTGAACGACATACCGGACACGGAGGCGGCCCGTCTGCTCGGCGAGGTGTGCCGGGCGCTGCTCATTGCGCAGCGCGTGCCGCGCGACGCACGGACCGCCATCGTTCCGTGCAAGAAGGTTGACATCGGGGCGCTCGGCGAGTATATCGCCGAGCCGGATAAGAAATAAAAAGAAACGAGAACAGGAGAACTGTCATGCTGAAAATCGAACACCTTACCAAGGCCTTCGGCGATAAGCTCGCCGTGGACGATCTTTCTCTGCACATCGCCCCGGGCGAAATTTATGGTTTCATCGGTCACAACGGCGCGGGCAAAACCACGACGCTGCGCTCCGTTGCGGGCATCCAACAGTTCGACAAGGGTGAAATTTTCATTGCCGGACATTCCGTGCGCACCGAGCCGCTCGAGTGTAAGCGCGCTCTCGCCTATATCCCCGACAATCCCGATCTTTACGACTTTATGAGCGGCATCAAGTATCTCAATTTCATCGCCGACATTTTCGGCGTGGGCGCGGACGAGCGCGCCGAGCGCATCCGCCGCCGGGCCGCGGAGTTTGCGCTGACGGACGATCTGGCGCAGCCCATCGCCGCCTATTCCCACGGCATGAAGCAGAAGCTTGCGATCATCTCCGCATGGCTGCACGAGCCGAAGCTCATTCTCATGGACGAACCGTTCGTCGGTCTTGACCCGAAGGCCGCGCACATTCTCAAGGGCATGATGCGCGAGCACTGCGACGCAGGCGGCGCGATCTTCTTCTCCACGCATGTGCTCGAAGTTGCGGAAAAGCTCTGCGACAAGGTCGCCATCATCCGCCGCGGCAAGCTCGTCCGCTCCGGTACGATGGATGAGGTGCGCGGCGACGACTCGCTCGAAGAGGTGTTCCTTGAGCTGGAGGAAGACGCGAAATGACAAAAATTCTCCTCCGCAAGCAGCTCGCCGAGATCTTCCGCACGTATTTGTACGATGCGAAGAAGAACAAGGCGCGCTCCAAAGGCACGGTCATCGCCTACTTTGTCCTGTTCGCGCTCCTCATGGTCGGGCTGCTCGGCGGCATGTTCACCTTTTTGGCATTCACGCTGCGCAGCACGATCGTGAGCGGCTACGGATGGTTTTACTATCTCATCTTCGCGCTCGCGGCCGTATGCATCGGCGCGTTCGGCAGCGTGTTCAACACGTTCTCCGGACTGTATCTGAGCCGCGATAACGATCTTCTGCTCTCCATGCCCATCCCGGTGCATTCGATCATGGCGTCCCGACTGCTCACCGTGTTTCTCATGGGGCTTATGTATTCCGGCGTCGTCTCGATCCCGGCGGCGATCGTATATCTCGCTACGGCGGGATTCTCGGTAAACGGTTTTCTCGGCGCGGTGCTGTTTGTGGCTCTCATTGCCGTATTCGTGCTCGTGCTCTCGTGTCTGCTCGGCTACGGCGTGGCCCGTCTCTCGCTCAAGCTCAAAAACAAGAGCTTTATGACGGTCATTTTCGCGCTGTTCTTCATTGCGATCTACTATTTTGCCTACTTCAAGGCGGGCAGCTTTATCGGCGAGATCGTGGCGAATATAGCGCTCTACGGCGAGGATCTGCACGCCGCAGCGCCTTTCGTTTTCGGCATTGGCCGGGCGTTTGAGGGCGATCTTTCCTCCCTCCTTCTCGTAACGCTCGCCGTATCCGCGCTCTTTGCGCTCACATGGTACATCCTCTCGCGCAGCTTTCTCAAGATCGCCACCGCGACCGGCAAGACCGACCGGAAGGTCTACCGCGAGACGCGCGCGAAGAGAAAGAGCGCCTTTTCCGCCATGCTCGGAAAAGAGTTCGGCCGCTTCACCGGCAGCGCGAATTATATGCTGAACTGCGGCCTGGGTACGCTTCTGCTGCCCATCTCGGGCGTTTTGCTGCTTCTTCGCGGCGGCGTTATCGCCGGAACGCTCGAGAGCGTGTTCGAAACGGACGGCGCCATGCCGGTGCTGCTCACGGCGGCGGTGTGTCTTGTCTGCTCGATGAACGATATGGCCGTGCCAAGCGTGTCGCTCGAAGGCAAGACGCTCTGGATCTCCCGGTCGCTGCCCGTCGACGCATGGACGGCGCTGCGCGCCAAATGCGGCGTACAGCTTCTCCTCACCGCGCCGGGCGCGGTCTTTGCCGCCGTATGCTCGGCGATCGCTCTTCGCGCCGGGTTTGCCACCGGACTTCTCATGGCGCTCTGCTGCGCGGCGTTCGTGTTTTTCTCGACGTATTTCGCGCTGTACATCGGTCTGCACAACGTGAATCTTGTCTGGACGAATGAGATCAACGTCATCAAGCAGGGTTCACAGATCATCCTTGCCCTGCTCGCCGGGTGGGCCGCGCCGGTGATCCTTGTCTTGCCGTATATGCTCGTGCTGCGCGGCAAAATTTCCGGCGAGGCATATATTGCACTGCTCACGCTTGTGCTCGTGCTCGCTGCGGCGTTTTTCCGCCGCTGGCTGCGCACAAAGGGCGCGGAGCGGTTTGAAAATCTCTGATACACAGACATACGAAACGCCCGCCGGACCATGCATTGGCATGGTCGGCGGGCTTTTTCGCAAAATATTTACAGCTTTACCGGGCAGCGGTAGCGCGGCTTGCCAAGGCTCTTTTTGCCGTATTCGATCGCCTCGGCCGGGCAGCGGGTAATGCATGCCATGCAGTGCGTGCAGTTATCCTCCCAAACCGGATGGCCGTCGTGCAGCGTGATGGCGCATGTCGGGCAGAGTTTCGCGCACAGGCCGCAGCCGGTGCATTTTTCATTCACGGTGAACTGCTTGGCGTGGACGAGGAGCGGATAGAACGCTTTGTTCACGACGCCGCTTTTGAGCTTGTCGGCAGCGCTCACCTTCGGCTGCGGGAACGGCTTTCTCTCGCGGATGAGCTCCGCCAGCCGGTCAAGCACGGGATCCGCCGCGGCAACGATCCCGCGCGCTTTGGCCTCGTCCGGCACGTCAAACATCACAATATAGTTTTCCGGCATGATGACACGGGCGCAGCCGCGGAACGTGAGATACTTCTCCGCGCAGAGTTCGGCGGCGTATTTTCCCGCTTCGCCGATCTCTCCGCCGCAGGTCATAACAAAATAGATCTCCTTGCTGCCGCGGAGCAGCGTGCGACGCAGATGGTCGCGCACGATGTGCGGCAGCTGCCAGGCATATGTCGGCGTGCAGACGATCCACGGCGTTTCGGATTCGAGCGGCGACGTATCGTTGTGCCGGATGCGCTCCATGAGCGGCATTGTCTTCTCGCCGAGCGCGGCGGCGAGCTTCTTTGCGGCGTATTCGCTGTTTCCCGTACCGGTAAAATAAAGGATCATGGCGTTACTCCCCTTTCTCCGGCGAAGGCCGGAGGAATATTAAATACAGTATATCATGCGATTTCCCGCGCGGCAAGGTCATTCCGAAAGATCGATTCCCGCAGCCGGAAGATCGATCCCCGCGGCCTTCGCCGCGAGCGTATAGAGCACCGGCTCAAACCGCACGCCGTACCAGTGCTCCGGCTCGGTGCGCCGGATGCACGCGAGGACGAACTCCGCCGCGGCCTCCGCCGCCGGGAACGGTTCATACCCGCGGCACAAAAGCCCCGTGAACGCCGAGGCGAAGAGATCGCCCGTGCCGTGGCAAGTCCGCGCAAGGCGCGCGTGGCGGTAGTAACCGCGAAACCCCTTCCCGCTCACTGCGACGCCGGTCGTCTCCGGCTCGTAGCTCACGCCGGTGAGCACGACCGTGCCGACGCCCTTTTCATGCAGCGCGGCGGTGAGCTCTTCAATATACGCCTCGTCATATTCTTTGCGGTACTCCATGCCGGTGAGCAGCGCCGCCTCCGTGATATTCGGAAGAAGGATGTCCGCTGAGAACGCCAGCGTCTTCATTTTCTCCACGAACGCGGCATCAAACCCCGCATAGAGCTTCCCGTTATCGGCCATGGCGGGATCAACGATGCGCGCGCCGCCCGGCACGAGCAGCGTGTCCATGATGTGCCGGACATGGGTGATCTGCTCGCCGCTGCCGAGATAGCCGGTGTACACCGCGTCGAAGCGGAACCCCTCTTTCTGCCAATGCTGCGCAATGGCGGGCATATCCGCCGTCAGGTCGCGGAACGTATAGCCCGCGAAGCCTCCGCCGGTGTGCGTGGAGAGCACTGCCGAGGGCAGCACCGCCGCTTCCACGCCGCACGCCGACAAAACCGGCAGCGCCACCGTGAGAGAGCACTGGCCCACACAGGAGATGTCCTGCACCGTTAAGACCCGTTTGTTCATACCGTTTCCTTTCGTTTTTTGAAAAGCCAAAAGGCTCCCCGCATAGGCGGGGAGCTTTGGCTATGCGATTTTTTTACTTTGCCACGGGGACGGCGCCGGCCTGACGGATGAGGTCGTTCGCCGCGGTGCCGGTGGCGTAATCAAAGAACGCCTGTGCCGCCGGGGAGAGCGTCTCGCCCTCGCGGGTCACCAGAACGAAGGGACGCTGCACGGCGTAAGTGCCGTCCAGAACGGTCTCCTCGGAGCAGTCAACGCCGTTCACCTTCAGCGCCTTGATGCCGTCCTGTCCTTCGACCGCGGAGAGAGAGGCATAGCCGATGGCGTTGGGGTTCGCCGCCACAGCGGAGATCACAGCGCCGGTGGAGGTCAGCTCCTGCGCGAGGACGCACGCCTCGCTCGTGCCGGTGACGGACTCAAAGCCGTCGCGCGTGCCGCTGCCGGACTCACGGCCGACGCAGGAGATCGCAAGGTCTTCGCCGCCGAGCTCGTTCCAGTTCTTGATCTCGCCCTTGAAGATGGCGGCGATCTGTTCAATGGTCAGATCGTCCACAGGGCAGTCCTTGTTGACGATGATCGCGATGCCGTCGAGCGCGACAACCGTGCCGGTGAGACCGGTCTCGCTCGTCTTGAGCGCGCGGGAGGCAAGGCCGATATCGCAGCTGCCGGTGCGGGCAGACTCAATGCCCGTGCCGGAGCCGGTGGGGTCATAGGTAACGCTGACGCCGGGGTTGTCGTTCATAAACTGCTCGGCGAGGATGTTGACGACCTTCTCCATGGAGGTGGAGCCGTTCGTGGAAACGCTGCCGGAAAGAGCAGCGGGCGCTTCGGAAGCGGGAGCCTCGGTCGCCGGAGCGTCCGCAGCGGGGGCGTCCGTAGCAGGGGCGGCGGTGGGATCGGCAGCCGGGGCAGCAGCGCCGCAGCCCGCGAGCAGCGCGAGCGTCAGTACAGCGGCCATAGCCAGCGTGAAAATTTTCTTTGCTTTCATAATAGATTCTCCTTTTTTCAAATCATTAACCCTTCGGTACGACGTAAGCATACCGCCGCACGGTAAAATCCGTTACCGCAGTTTCGTAAAATGATTGTAAAAAGGAGAACGCGCTTCAAGAGCGGTTTCAGCAAAGAGACTGTCGTCTTTTGCTGGCAGCAGTCTCTTTTATTTAAGTGTTCTTGCAGCTGCGGATGTGGAGATAGACGGTATTCTTGCTGATGCCCAGCGCCTCGGCACATTCTACAACGCTGTTTTTCAGTTTGAAAAACCCTTTGCTGTAGAGCCGCGCGATGATCTCCTTGTTCTTGTCGTGCACGGCGATATCGGCGTCTGCCATTACGACGCGCTTTGTCTCCGCAATCGTATCGCCGACGAGCTGTGACGGGCTGTCGGCAAAGTTCTCTTCCCGGCCAACGCTTGCGCCATCATCCGTCTTCATCAACGTGTTTATAACGGAGGCAAGCGGCGTATTCAGATAAAAGTTGATGCACAGCAGCCCGACGATCTTCGCGTTCTCGCTGCGGATGGCGATCGTCGTGGAATGCATGGGCTCGCCCTTTTTGTTTTTTGAATAATAGGCGATATAGTCTTTGCCGTTGTTGTGGCGGATATCCTCCAGCATATGCAGCGCAAGATCGGTGATCGGCGCGCCTTCCTTGCGGCCGGTATAGTAGCCGTTGATGATCTTGATAACGGAATTATCGTAGTTTTCCAGACTGTGCAAAACGATCTCGTACCCGTCCCCCAGATAGTTGGCAAGGCCCTCGCACAGCGTCTTATAAGATTCCAGCACCATGCGGTCCATACGCGTGAAGGACATGGTTTTTTTACTGTTTTTCTGTTCCATAGTCACACCAGATTCCCTATTTTATACACAACTTATTATTTTAATTCATGCCCCGCGCCGCGTCAATATCGATAGTCAACAATATCGTCAATGAAAAATTGTTCACTCGTCCGAAAGCGCGTTGAATGAACGTTTTTATATTGACTAAACATTTTTAACGCGCTTATAATGGCATCGTAAGCACGGCAGTTCCGCTGCCAATTTCCGAAAACATTATTCTTAAGGAGGAATGTTGTCATGAAAGTAATTTCCACCGAAACCGCCCCCGCCGCGATCGGCCCGTATTCTCAGGCGATCGTCACGAACGGCCTTGTATTTGCCTCCGGCCAGATCCCCGTCGATCCCGCAACCGGCGCTCCTGCCGGTGACACCATCGACACTCAGGCCGAGCAGAGCTGCAAGAACGTTGCCGCCATTCTCGCCGCTGCCGGAAGCGACATGACCAAAGTCGTCAAGACCACCTGCTTCCTCGCGGATATGGCTGATTTTGCCAAGTTCAACGAGATCTATGCCAAGTACTTTGTCAGCTGCCCGGCCCGCTCCTGCGTTGCCGCCAAGGCGCTGCCGAAGGGTGTTCTCTGCGAAATCGAAGCCATCGCGGAGCTCTGATTTAATTTCATTAATAAAGAGGTAAAACGAATGAAAGGCTTTACGAACGAAAACATCAAATTCGATGTTCTCCGCCAGCGTGCATACAACATGCGTTGGGCTGAGCAGGATGCGGATGTCATCCCTCTCACTGCTGCTGACCATGACTTTCCCTGCGCGCCCGAGGTCGTTCAGGCGCTTCAGGACTATATTAAAGAAGGTTACTTCACCTACACCCCGCACCGCGGCTTTCCGAGCTTTAAGAAGGCCATCGCCAAGGCCATGAAGGAGCGCAAGAACGAAGATGTCAACCCCGACTTTGTTCTCCCGATCGACAGCGCCGCCCGCGGCATGAAAGTCATCGCCGACGCGGTCCTTCAGCCGGGCGACGAAGTTATCGTGTTTGACCCTGTGGACTTCCTCTTCCGCACGAGCATGGAGTCCGCCGGTGCAAAGGTCATCCTCTTCCCGACGAACCTGCAGAGCGACTGCGTGAGTCTTGAAGGTCTTGAGGATTATATCACGCCGAAGACGAAAATGCTCGGCTTCTGCAACCCCCACAATCCGATGGGCATGCTCTATAAGAAGGAAGATCTCGACTATCTGCTGCGTCTCTCTGAGAAGTACGGCTTTTACATCATGAACGATGAGATCTGGTCCGACATGATCTACCCCGAGTGCGAGTTCACCAGCCTTCTCCACTTTGGTGCCGAGCGCAACGCGCGCACGCTGACGGTTTACGGCTTCTCCAAGACATTCGGTCTCGCAGGACTGCGCATCGGCTGTGTGTACACGATGAACCAGGAGATGTACGACCGCGTTGTCAAGGCCTCTCTGGTCGACACGACGATCGGCGGCATCGACGCGCTCTCTCAGATCGCCGGTGAGGCTGCGCTGAAGTACGGCTTCCCGCGTGTTGATGCGTTCCGCGCACAGATTGCCGAGAACCGGGATTATGCTCTCGCGCGCATCGAAAAGATGCCCGGCATCAAGTGCCACAAGCCGCAGGCAACGTTCGTGCTCTTCCCCGACATCACCGGCACCGGCTGGGATCCTGTTGATCTGATCGACGTGCTCAAAGAAAAGTACCGTGTGGCGCTTGTCCCCGGCGGCGCGCGCTTCTTCGGCCCCGGCTCCGAGGGCCACATCCGCATCTGCCTTTCGACAAGCCGCGAAGTTCTGGAAGAGGGTCTCAACCGTCTGGAAGCCTGTCTGAACGATATTGCCTCCGGTAAGCTGAACCCCCAGAAATGAGCAAACCGGCCAAAGCCCTTTATACGAAAGATTTTCTGCTGGCAACCATCGCGTCCGTATTTGTCGGCGGCTACTCGATCCTTCTTCTGACGCTGACGCTGATGTACGGAAACGACGCCGGATTCACCGCCGCCGCAGCCGGGCTCCTTTCGTCCGTGTTTGCGTTTGCCTCGCTCGGCATGCGGCCTTTTTCCGGACTTCTCTGTGACCGGTTCCCGAAAAAACGGCTGCTGATACTTTCGGCCGTCGGCTATACCGTTCTGCCGCTTCTGTTCCTCGCGGAGCTGCCCTACGGTGTACTGCTCGGCGCGCGCATCGCGCAAGGCTTCTGCATGGGTATCGCTTCGACCGCCGTTGCCGCGATCGCCACCTCCTTCATCCCGAAGTCCCACTTTACAGAGGGCGTGAGCATTTTTGGCGTCGGCATGTCCGCCTGCTCGGCGGTCGCGCCCGGCATCGGGCTCTGGATTCTCGCGCATTTCGGCTACACGGGCGTGTTTCTCTACAGCTCTTTCACGGGACTTTTGATCATCGCTCTCGTGCTGCCGATCCGCTGCCGCGAAACCATAGAAAAGCCGCAGAGCAAGGCCTGTCTCGGTGAGCTGCTGCGCGGTCTCTATGAACCGACGGCGCTTTACAGCGCGGCGTGCACGCTCTTTCTGGCTGTGATGCAGATCACCGTGATGCAGTTTCTGAGCTACTATACCGCGTCGCGCGGCGTGAATGGGACCTACGCGTTCTACACGCTCTCCGCCGTGGCGGTCGTAACGGTCCGGCTCACCATTGGGCGCATCAGCGGCGCAAAGGCCGACCGGGTGATCCTGCTCACCGGCACGCTGATCCTTGCAGCCGCGTACGGCGGATTGCGCCTCCTGTTTCCCACGGCGCTCTCGCTCGGCATTCTGTCCGTTCTGTACGGCTGCGGCCACAGCATGAGCGGCATTGTGCTCAATTCCATGGCACTGTCCGAAGCCCCGCCGGAGCGCATGGGCGCGGCAAACGCCACCTATCTCGCCGCCAGCGATCTCGGCTACGCGGTCGGGCCGCTGCTCTGGAATTCGTACTGTGCGCGATACGGTTACTCGCAGATCTATCTTCTCGCATTCATTGGCGTTTTGGTTCTGTTTCTGATTCTTCTGTTTGCCCGAAAAACACCAAAAAAGAGAGTGAAGGAGTAAATAGCATGGCCAAAGTAATTATCGCGATCCTTTACATCGCAGCGATCCTTGTTATCGGTTTCCTCGCGGGACGCAATGTAAAAACGGCGGATGAATTTGCCGTTGCCAACCGCAATATCCCCTACTGGACAAACGTATTCTCCATGTCCTCGGCATGGATCGGTGCCGGCTCAACGCTCGGCTGCGCCAGCATGTGCTATGCTTACGGCGTTTCCGGCTTCTATCTGGCCATTGGCGTAAGCATCGGTGCCATTCTCGCGAGTGTTGTTTTCTCCGGAAAGATCCGTGAAGAAAACGTCAGCACGATTCCGGAGCTCGTCCGCAAGCACGTTGGTGCCAAGTGTGCGAATGCGATCGCTCTGCTGAGCATCTTCTCGGTGTTCTCCGTTGTCGCCTCGCAGATCCGTTCTCTCGGCACCATCCTGCAGATGTTCGTCCCCTCCCTCAGCCTGCTCACCGCGATCATCATCATGACCGTCGTCATGCTCATCTACACCGTCGTCGGCGGCATGGTCGCAGCCACGAAGACCGACAAGCTCAACATCGGCCTGATGGTCCTCTCCGTCATGATTATTCTCCCAATCGTCGCTCTGGTAAAGGCTGGCGGTCTCTCCAACATTGTTGAAACTCTCCGCACGAGTGACCCGGCCAAGCTGCAGTTCGGCAAAACGGTCGGCTGGGGTACAATGATCTCCTCCGGCCTGTATTTTGGCACCAGCGGTATGGTCAACAGCGAGAACTTTCTGCGTGTCTGCGGCGCAAAGAACGCCAAGGAAGCGCGCGGCGCTTCTCTCACTGGCACGCTGCTCGTTTATATGCCCTATCTGCTCTTCGCCAGCTTCATTGGTTTCGCCGGTTCCGCTCTGATCGCCAATCTCGGCACCTCCGACTCCATTCTCCCCGCGATGATCAACCAGTACACCGGTACGGTCCTCGGCGCCGTCCTGCTCGCGGCTCTGCTCGCCGCCGTTATGGGTACCGCGGCTTCCGTCACCATTCTCACCTCCGTTATGCTCTCCCGTGACGTTATCGGCCGCATCAAGCCGCTCGACGGCAAGGCCATGCTCACCACCCAGCGTATCTGCATGATCGTTGTCGCTGCGCTCGGCGTCATCGTCGGCTACTTTGGTTCCTCCATCGTGTCCATCATGGAAGATATCGGTGCTCCCTGCGGAGCGGCGCTCGTCCCCATCTTCTGCGGTCTGTTCTTCTGGAAGGAAAAGATGAACGCGAAGGGCACGCTCACGACGATCGTCGTTGCCGTGGTCGCCACGCTGGGCTACTGGCTGCTCGGCTCTCCTCTCGGCATCAGCCACTTCCTGTTCGGTCTGATCTGCTCGACGATTACCATGTTTGTCGCCAACTCCATCTTCTACAAGAAGGGCGAAGACAAAGCGGCCTGAGCACATAATTTGTGAAAGGAGAATACAAATGGGCTTTATCGATTATCTTATCATCGCCGTGGGCTGCGGTATCGGTATTACGGTTTTCTACCACATGATCAAGGAAGGCTTTAAGAACTGAACCCTTGCGTACACACTCTTGTCTGGGCGGTATTACCGCCCAGATTTTTCAAAAAGGAGGAAAACTATGCTGTGCTCTGAGCTTTTTACCGACGATAAAGTCGATCTGAAAGTTCTGAAGGAACGCGCTCTCGGAATGCGCTGGGCCGGTATGCCGGAAGGTACCATCCCCCTGACCTCCGCCGACCCGGACTTCAAGCCCGCTATCGAGATACGCGAGGCTATGACGGACTTCATCAAGGGTGGCTATTTCCCCTACGCCCCCGACGCACTGCCCGGACTGCGCGAAGCGATCTCCTGCAGTCTTAAGACGCGCAAAAACGAGGATGTTCCGCCGGAGTTCATTCAGCCGGTGGACAGTGCCTCAGCCTGCATGCACGCCATCGCACTCTCCGTGCTCAAGCCCGGCGACGAGGTCATCATTTTCGACCCTGTCGATCTGCTGTTCGGCATTTCTGCACGCTACGCCGGAGCCACGGTCGTCTACTACTCCCCGAAGCACGAAAACGGCCACTGGGATTTCAGCGATCTCGAAAGCTATGTCACCGATAAGACGCGCATGATTGGTCTTTGCAACCCGCACAACCCGTTGGGGTTGCTGTATACGGAAGACGAGCTGCGCACGATCGCCACGGTTGCTGCGGAGCACGATCTCTGGATCATGAACGATGAGATCTGGTCTGACATCATTTACTCTGAGCGCCCGTTTGTGAGCATCAACTCGCTTGGGCCGGAGCTGAACAAGAAGACGATCTCCTTCTACGGCTTCTCCAAGGGCTTCGCGCTGCCGGGGCTTCGCGCCGGATATCTTTATACGCTCAACGCCGAAGCGTTTGAAACGGCGATGCACCGCTGCTACGATCTGGCTGCGGGCGTGGACTATCTCACGCAGATCGCCATAAAAACCGCCGTTACCGACTGCTGGTATTGGGTGGACGCTTTCGTGGAGCGGCTGCAAAGCAACCGCGATTATCTCGTTGAGCGCATGAACGCCATGCCGCTTCTGCACGCGCCGAAACCGGAGGCAACTTTTGTCTCCTTCTTCGATGTGCGCAAGACCGGCATGAGCAGTCAGCAATTTGCCGACTACTCCAAGGAGCATTGCAAGGTCGCGCTCGTTCCGGGTACCGTGAAATGGTTCGGCCCCGGCGGTGAAGGCAATGTCCGCCTCTGCTACTCCACGAGCCACGCCATTTTGAAGGAAGCGCTCGACCGTATCGAAGCTGGTATGCAGGAGCTTGCCGGTAAACTCTGATGACTTTTCTTGAAAAACATCGCCGCCTGTTTTGCAGGCGGCGATGTCGCTTTTTCATGTTATACTTTGTCGCGCTCGCGGTCGAGACGGCGGTTGCGGAGCGTCAGGACGAGGTCGGATGCGACCATGAGAATGTCGGCAATGTAGAAAAAAACCACATAGCTTAAATTGCCGAGGATGAATTTCCCGACCAGGCCGCAGAGATACCCCGCGATGATGAGAAGCTCGAACGCAACGCTCTTGCCCTTCGCAGTGCGGGAGCGGAGGGACTTGGCAATATTGAACGGCCATGAGATGCCGAAGCAGACGAGCATGCCCGCTTCCAGAACATGGACGATGTTCATATCACTGGAGCATTTCGACGCCGTGCATCACGAACGCGCCGCCGAGACGCGCCATTTCCTCCGGCGTTTCGCGCATGCCGTTTTCGATCCACACCTTGGCGAGCGTGCACATGCCGGCCACGATGAACGAGGCGCAGTAGTCCAGCTTTTCGGACTCGCTCCCGCCGAAGATGGACAGGAACTCATAAAGGTACTGGTACTTGAGCTTGTTGAATATCTTGTCCTGAAATTCGGAATCTCCGCTGCGGCAGTAAAGCGTGTAGAAAATGTCCGAATATTCGCTCGCGAGCGTGAAGAGATCGGTCAGATACCGGAACGTCTTCCCGTCCGACTGGCGGGCGTTGTGGCGGCTGCCGACATCGTCCAGACGGCGCAGGAGATCGTCCTCAAGCTGATGGAGAAGATCGTACACGTCGCTGTAGTGCGCGTAAAATGTGCCGCGGTTCACGTCCGCGAGATCGGCCACGTCGCGCACCGTGACGCGGCTGATGTCCTTTTCGAGAAGCAGCGACGTAAGCGCGCCGCGAAGCTGTTTTTTTGTTTTCCGTACCCGACGGTCCTCGGTTTCCCGTTCTGCCATTTATCTATTTCCTCCTATGTGTGTTTGTTATTTATCATACACTGGTGATTATAATCCACAAGAGCCGAACATTCAATAGGTAAATGAACAAATTTCGCAAAAAAATCGGAAACAGTGCATCTGTTTCCGATTTTTTTATAATCCGTCACTCTTTTCTCATTTGGCGGTTTCTGCTCTTCTGTACCGCTTTCAGATAGATTTCCGCAGCGCGCATCACAGCCGGAGTAAGCGCTCCGGCGGAGATCTCCACCTGATCGACGCACACCGCGCCGTACTCCCCGCAGGGCTCCACGCGGGTCATGTGGCTCCAGAGCGGAACGCCCTTTGCCTCGCCCTCGATGATCTGCGTCCGATCCTCGTCGGTGCGGCGGAGCGGCTGCATCGTTTGGAGCCATCCGAGCGCCTTTCCCGCCGGGCGGCGGTTGAGCTGCCGCCAGACGCACGAGGCGCTGTGCGGCACGAGCGTGCTCACGCGGACCGTGCCCGCGCTGCCGAAGGCTTTCAAAAGCCGCTTTGTCATAATATCCGGCCGGATGGATGCGACGTCCTGCCCCGCCTTGAGCTTTCGCAGCGTGAGCGAGCGCAGCGCCGGAAACGCCTCGTGCAGCGCCTCCCACGATTTTCCCGCGCTCTTATCCTTGCTGCCTTTCCAGTGGAAGAGCGTACCGGAAAATTCCCGCAGCCCCTGCGCGGGGGCCTCCACCGCGCCTTCCACGACACAGGTGCGCACGCGCACCTTGCCCTCTGCAAGAAGCGAGAGAAGCGCACTTCCTCCGCCGCGCAGCCCGTAAGCGCCCCAGATGCGCCCGTCGTACCCGGCGAGCAGAGCACTCTCCACCGCGGCAACACGCGCATCCGGCGGTTCCTCCGGCGCAAACACGGGAACGAGCACGCGGCAGGATTTTTCCAGCGAGCGGACGACCGAGGCAAATACGGCGGCGTCCAGGCCGTCATCCGGCCAGAGCAGCACGGCTGCCGCGCCCGCTTTTCCGGTTTCTCTCAGTTCCATAGCGTATCCTCCTTACAGAAGCTCCAGAGCATCGACGCGCTGCGGCGTAAATACCGCCGAGCGCGCCGCAGCCGCCGACAGCATATAGTTTCCGTATTCCACGGTGTAAAGTGAGAGTAGCGCGCCCTCGGGCGACGCCGTATCCCCCAGCACGGAGAAGGCATTCATCGGCTGCGAGAGTCCCGCGCCGGTGCATTTGAGCACGGCCTCCTTGCGTGTCCAGAGATAGGCAAACCGCCGTTCCGGATCGGCTTCCATATATTTCCGCTCCTCGATCGTGAGAGCGCGCGCCGCGGCGCGGCGCACGGGCGCGATTTTCTCAATGTCCAGCCCAATCGGAGTGTCGCTCACGGCAAGCGCGGCGAGCGTGCCGCTGTGCGTGAGCGAGAAATGCGGCCCGCCGGGGATATACGGCTTTCCGTGTTCGCCGCAGGCAAACGGCGGTTCGATCCCCGCGGCGCGAAGCAGCAGCGAAGCGCCGATGCTCCGCAAACGTGCTTCCTCTCTCCGGATGCGCAGCGCCTTTTCCCGGCGCTCCTCCGGCAGCAGCGTGAGCGCCTCCCGCTCGCGGCCGCGCAGCGGCGCAATGTCCAGCAAATAAACGTTCATAACGGTTTTATTATACAGGCAAAAGGCCGCTCTTTCAACGGCTTTTTGCCGGTCAGCGCGGAGAAAACGGCGTATATTCCCCGTCTTCGATCACATACCCTCCGCCGTTCGGACTTTGCCACTCGTAGCGGTTTTTTCCCTCAGGGAAAAGGTGCGCCATGATCGCTGCGATCACGCCGCCGTGCGTCACGATCACGGCGTCGCGCCCGGCTTTCTGCACACGCGCGAAGGCGGCAAGAGCGCGCCTTGTCATATGCTCCCCGCTCTCGCCGTTCAGCGGTACGTTCTTCTCGTTATCGCCGGTGAGCCACGCCTGATAAGCGGGATCATCCTTCAGCATTTCGTAGCTCTTCATTTCAAAATCGCCGAAGTCGATCTCGCGGAAGTCCGGCTCGATCTCATAAGGCACGGTGCCGAAGAGCGCTTCCAGCGTTTCATTGCAGCGGCGCATGCCGCTCGTAATGAAGCGCGTGCCCGGCGCGGGCATTTCCTGCCGCCGAAGCGCGGCGCGGCCCGCCGGGGAGAGCGGCAGATCGGTGCTGCCGCAGTAGAGGTGCTTTTCGTTTGCCTCGGTGATGCCGTGGCGCAGCAGAAGGATCCTCATTTCAGCCGCTGCTCCAGACCGCAGAAAATGCGGCTCACACGCTCGGCCTCGCGGCTCAGATATTGCGTAAGCCGTCCGGTATCCTGCCGCCACGCACGCGTTTCCGCGCCCATCGGCACAACGCCGCAGAACATGTCCCGGCAGATAAGGATGTTCTCTTCCCACTCGCCGCGGTGCACGCGGAAATACTCGACCGGATCGATCCCCGCGCGGGTACAGGCAAGCGTGAAGCTTTCGATATTATCCACGCACCGGCGAGAGAAATCGATCTCCGTGCCGGAGCAGGAAAAGATGTCCCCCTCCGCGAGAGAGAAGGCTTCTTTGGCAAAATCGGTCTTGCCCTGATAGGCGCCGCCGAAAATAAAAACCATGGTGTTTCCCCTTTTCTTTCAGATGAGCGCCCATACCGCCGCGCCGCAGAGCTCGGAGAGCGTGAGCGCATAGCCGGAAATGTCGCCGTTCATGCCGTCGAGCGAGCGGAACGCTTTCCGGAGCGCGAGCGCGTATCCGGCAAGACAGCCGCAGAGCGCCGCCCCCGTGCGCCACCCGGCAAGAAAGCCCGCCGCGAGATAAACCGCGAGCTGGGCGCAGAGGACGATGATGTGCGACTTCGGCTTTTTCTGCGCGGCGTACTGGCTCGTGGACATCGGGCGCAGCGCCGTTACGGCGAGCGCCGAACCGCACCGGCTGACCGCCGGAAGAAGCACAAGCGTCCAAAGGCTCGCCGCCGTCTTTGCCGAAGCGAAGAGCGCCGTCTGACACAGCGCGAGCAGCACGACGCCGATGACGGCGAAGCTGCCGACGCGGGAGTCTTTCAAAATTTCGCGCCGCCGCGCAAGATCGCGGCAGGAGCGCACGGCGTCGGTCACGTCCATGAAGCCGTCGAGATGGATGAAGCCCGTCACGACGAAGGGGTATGCGCCGAGTACCGCGCCCTGCACAAGCGCCGGGAGCGCCAGATACCGGCAGAGCCACGCGAGAAGCGCCCAGATCGCGCCGGTCTCCAGCCCGACGACGGGCAGGAACAGAAGCATTTTATCGCGCGCTTTCTCGTCCCACACGCGCCAAAAGCACGGGATCGCGCAGAACATGCTCCGGCACATGGCCAGAGCGTGCAGATACCTTTTCAAAACGGGAGCACCCCCTTATGGACGATGCGCCGCCCGGCGGCAAGCTCCACGACCGTATCGCATTCGCGCGCGAGCATCCGGTCGATCCCGGCGAGCGCGCGGCGGTACTGCTCGGTCATGGGGTCATACTCCCCGGCGTCCGAGAAGATATAGTCGCTCACGAGCACGACGCTTCGCACCGAGCGGACAAATTCCAGCAGCTCCCGCGCGCACCGCTCCGCCGCCGGGAGATCGAGCGCGTAGTTTTTCTCGGGCGGGAAAATTTCGTTTTGCAGCAGCGCCGTAACGCTGTCGAGCAGGAACACGCCGTTTCTGTCGGCGGTATCCAGACACGAGAGGATGCGCCGCGGGCACTCGATCGTTTCAAAGTCCAGCCCCGCGCGGTCGGCGATGTGGCGGCGGATGCGCTCGTCGTCCTCGGCGTCGGCGGAGATCATGGTGGCGACATAGTAATGCTTTTCCCCCGCGGCGAGGTATACCGCGAGATCCTGTCCGAGCGTCGTCTTTCCGTTTTTCGCGCCGCCGGAGATAAATGCTTTCATTGTGCGCCCTCCACGGTGAACTTATCGCCCTCGCGGATCTCGTCGAGATAGCCGTCATCGATGCCGGCCTCGTCAAACGTCGCCATATCGTTGATAATGGCGCAGGCGGCGTCCAGCACCTCGAAGGCGAGCGGGCAGCCGCTGCCCTCACCGAGACGCATGCCGAGCAGCAGCATCGGCTCCAGCCCCATCTCGTCCATGGCGAGCCTGTAGCCGATCTCATAGGAGGCGTGGCTCGGCACAAGATACGCGCGCACGTCCGGGCAGATCCGGCAGGCGCAGAGCGCCGCCACGGCGGAAATGAGCCCGTCGATCACGACCGGGCAGCGCGTCGCCGCCGCGCCGAGAAATGCGCCGCACATGGCGGCGAGATCAAAGCCGCCGACCTTTGCGAGCACGTCGAGAGCGTCGTTTCTGTCCGGCGCATTGATCGCAATGGCTTTTTGAATGACGGCCTTTTTTCTGGTGAACGCTTCATCCGTTACGCCGCCGCCGCGACCCGTCACGGTCTCCACAGGCGCGTCCAGCAGCACCGCGAGCACGGCGGAGGACGTTGTCGTATTGCCGATGCCCATCTCGCCGACGCCGAGCACGTCCGCGTCCGTTTCCGCGGCAAGCTCGATGCCGGTGAGCACCGCGCGCTCGCACTCCTCGCGCGTCATGGCGCTGCCGCGGGCGATATTCTTCGTGCCGTAGGCGATCTTGCGGCATAGCACCGCCTTTTCGCGGATGTTCGCTGCGACACCGACGTCGCAGACGGTGATCGCGCAGCCGAAATGCTTGCAGAGCGTCGCCGCGCCGGTCTTGCCGCGCGTAAGGTTGATCGTCTGCGAGAGTGTTACGGAGCGCGGCGCGCTCGAAACGCCCTCGTCCACAACGCCGTTGTCGGCGGCAAAAACGAGAAGATGCTTTTTTTCGATCTTGTTATGCACGCGCCCGGTGATCCCCGCGAGCTGCACGGAGAGGTCTTCGAGCCGCCCGAGACTGCCGGGGGGCTTGGCAAGCTGCGCCTGACGGCGGCGCGCCTCTTCCATGGCCGCAGCGTCCGGCGGCGTGATCTTTGCTGTCCATTCTCTGAGTGTCATGTGTTTGTCTCCTTGGTGATAAATCCGTTATCTAAAAGCCAGCGCACGCCGCGCGCCGTGTCCTCCTGCAGTTCGAGCGTAAAGGTCGCCGCCGGGCAGAGCGCAAGCGCTCTCTGCAAAAATTCCTTCATTGGTATACTGCCCTCGTCGAGCGGCGCGTGGGCATCGAACGAGCCGTCGTTATTGTGCAGATGAAAATGCCGGAGATACGGCGCGAAGCGCTTCAGCCATTCGATCACCGGAACGGCAGAATAGGCGTTCACGTGGCCGATGTCCAGGCAGAGCCCCAGCCGCGGATGGTCCGCCGAGCGGACAATGTCGAGCAAATACTCGGGCTCTTCCTCGAGCACATTTTCCAGCACGATGTCCACGCCGGGGTCTTCGCGCAGAAAGTCCTTCCAGAAAAGGGCCGACTGCTCCGTATACCAGCAGGGATAGTACATTTGGGGATTATAGCCGCCGTGGATGACGATCTTTTCCGCGCCGTAGACCTTTGCAAGGGCGATCGCCTCGTGGAAACGATCTACGGCGAGCGCTCTCGCGCGCGGGTCGATGGCGCAGGGGAAAAGCTCGTTGAACGGCGCGTGCAGCGTCACGCGCGCGATCCCCGCGAGCTTTTCGCGCACCGCCGCGTCCGTTTCCGGAAAATGCTCGTCCATGTTGCAGGCGGTGCAGTATTCCGCGATCTCCAGCCCGAGGGCGTACTGCCGCGCGGTACCGGCAGCGTCGGCGGCGATTGTCGAAAGATAAAAACGATGGTTTTCCATAAATTGCTCCGGTTTTCTCTTTTCCGCGGGGAATGCTCTTTTTCAGCGGCGCCGCGCGAAGGTTTCGTCATTTTTCTTTATTATAGTCTTTTCCCGGCCCGGATTCAATGTCTTTTACCCATTGCATTGTGAAAGATTTGGTATTATAATGGCAAAAACATTTTCCATAACAAAACCTTTGGGAGGAGACCGCCGTGGCACGCTCTGCCAATCAGAAGCTCAAGCTGCTGCTTCTCCGGCAGTATCTCGAGCGCAATTCCGACGAAGCACACCCTGTCACCACAGCGCAGCTCTTGGAGTATCTCGCCTCGGAGGGCATCAGCGCCGAGCGCAAGAGCATTTACAGCGATCTGGAGGCCCTGCAGTCCTTCGGACTGGATCTGATCCGTGTCCGCGACGGGAACATCACCTGCTGGTACATCGGCGAGCGGGTGTTCCAGCTGCCGGAGCTGCGGCTGCTGGCCGACAGCGTGCAGTCCTCGCGGTTCATTACGCGCAAAAAGTCGCTGGAGCTGATCGCAAAGCTTGAAGGGCTGACCAGCGTGCATCAGGCCAAGGAGCTGCGGCGGCAGGTCGTCGTCAAAAACCGCATCAAGGCGATGAACGAATCCATATATTATCTGGTGGACGAGCTGCACACCGCCATCAACGGCGATAAGCGCATCCGGTTCCACTACACGGGATACGACGGGCACGGCCGGCGCGTTCTGCGCCGCGGCGGCGCGTGGTACGACGTGAGCCCCTATGCCCTGCTCTGGGACGACGAGAACTACTACCTCATCGGCTACGACAGCGCCTTTTCCGAGATCCGCCACTTCCGCGTGGACAAGATCTCCGATCTGTGTACCGCCGGAGACGGGCGCGAAGGGGGCAATGCCTTCGCCGCGCTCGATATGAGCGCGTATACAAGCGCCCATTTCGGCATGTTTTCGGGTACGCCGGAGAACATCCGGCTCGAATGCCGCGATACGCTCGCCGGTGCTGTGATCGACCGGTTCGGCACGGACACCATGCTCATCCCCTCGCGCGAGGGATATTTCACCGTGACCGTGCCGGTGGCGGTGAGCGCGCCGTTTTTCGGCTGGCTGTGCTCGTTCGGCGGGGACATAAAGCTCCTCGCACCGGAGAGCGCCGTGGACGCGCTGCGGGAGCATCTCCGGAAGTTCGCCGAAGCGTATCAGATTTAGTTTTTTTGCCGCACATATCTCATAAAAAATTTCTTACAAGGAGGGGTAAACATGAGCGGCTGCATCATTCCCGAGGGGTACACACCCCGGCTGAACGTCTACGAGACGCAGAGAGCCATCGAATTTATCAAGAGGAGCTTTCAGAAGAATTTGGGCTCGGCGCTGAATCTCAAGCGCGTATCCGCGCCGCTGTTCGTGCGCACCGATACCGGCCTGAACGATGACCTGAACGGCATCGAGCGTCCGGTCTCCTTCGATGTTCCCGCCGTGGACGGTGCGGAGTGCCAGGTCGTGCAGTCTCTGGCAAAGTGGAAACGCTGGGCGCTGCGCGAGTATAACTTCTATGAGGGCAAGGGCCTTTACACCGATATGAACGCCATCCGGCGCGACGAGCCGGTGCTCGACAATATCCACTCGGTCTATGTAGACCAGTGGGACTGGGAAAAGGTCATCCGCGAGGAGGACCGCAATCTCGACTATCTCAAGGACGCCGTGCGGCGCATCGTAACGGCCATCTGCATGACCGGCGACGAGCTGGAATGGGAATTCCCGCAGCTGCGCGCCCATCTGAGCCGCGACGTATCTTTCATCACGAGCCAGGAGCTGGAGGACATGTATCCCGATCTCACGCCCTCCGAGCGCGAGAACGAGTACACCAAAACACACCCGACCTGCTTTATCATGCAGATCGGCAAAACGCTCCGCTCCGGCAAGAAGCACGACGGGCGCGCCCCCGACTACGATGATTGGGATCTGAACGGCGATATCATCTTCCGCAACACCGTGCTCGACCGCGCGTTTGAGGTTTCCTCCATGGGCATCCGCGTCAGCCCCGAGAGCATGGACCGCCAGCTCACGCTCGCCGGGTGCGACGACCGCCGGAAGCTGCCGTTCCACAAGGCGCTGCTCGCGGGCGAAATGCCGTTCACGATGGGCGGCGGCGTCGGCCAGTCGCGGCTCTGCATGCTGCTCATCGGCTGCGCGCACATCGGCGAGGTACAATCCGGAATTTGGGATGAAGAAACGGTGAACCTTTGCAAGGCCCGTGGCGTCCATCTACTGTAAACACGCAAACGAGAGCCTTGCGCTGCATGGCTCTCGTTTGACGGGGATGGCCGCGCGCCGCAGCGCACTCGCTTTGCTCGCACGTTTGCGAGCTGAGAAGCAGTTTTACCAGCGTACACGCCGCCGGCAAAAATGTTTTAAACTTTTTTGCACCTGCAGGCGCAACTTCTGCGAGGCTTTTTTGAGCGGCGCTCCGCGCGCCGCTCATTCTTATCCCTATCCTCTGCACACTTTCTTTTCGGAGGCATCCCATGGCCGAGGTAAACGAAACAAAAAAAACGGTGAAAAATCGGAAAAAGACCGTCTGGCTCATCGTCGCGGGCGCGGTGCTTGCTGTCATGCTGCTCGCGGCGCTCGCGCTCTTCTATCCCGGCGTCAGCCTTCTCCGCACGCCCGCTCCGGCGTCTGTCACGCCGCCGCCCGTACCGGAAGCAACCGCTGAACCGACGCCGGAGGCCACTGCCGCGCCGGTGTATGCCGCGGGGTATATGCGCTGTGAAAACGGCCTTTTCCGTGGCGCGGATACGCTGACCGCCGGAGAGGCCGCGGACGCCGTGCAGCGCGCCGCTGGTATCACGCTCGCCGTGGACGACGCCTCTCTCCCGCTCACGGAAGTATCGCTCGCGGCGCTGCTTGACGGCGCTTTCCCGACCGACGCCATAGAAAACGCCATGACGGCCATTGCGATGCACGGCGGTGAGACCGTTACGCGCGCCGAGGCCGCGGTATTTTTTGACCGGCTCTTCTCTCTGCCCGCCGCCGATACGGAGACGGCGTTTTATCCGGACGTTATCCCCGGCGAATGGGGCAGCGGCGACATTTACACCGCCGCGGACGGCGCGGCCGTATGGGACGGGCCGGAAGGCCGCCCCGCCGAGGGGCCGGTTTTGATCGATTCGCAGCTCTATTATGCCGGGGCGGACGGCTATTTTCTCAAAAACGCCTATTCCGGCTCCCTCTTTTTTGACAGCGCCGGACGCTATACCTCCGGCAACGCCGAGCTTGACGGCTACGTTCTCGCCGCGCTGCGCGATGCGACCGACGATTCCATGACGCGCGACGAGATGCTGCGCGCGATGTATCTTTATGTCCGCGACAGCTTCACCTATCTGCGCCGCCATTACTACAAGACCGGCGACGTCGGCTGGGCAACGCAGGAAGCGCTCACGATGTACTCGACCGACCGCGGCAACTGCTACTGCTACGCCTCGGCGTTCTGGGCTGCGGCGCGCGCGCTCGGCTTTGATGCGAAGATCGTCAGCGGCACCTACGGCGAGGAAGAAGCGCCGCACGGCTGGGTGGAGATATTGCGCGGCGGCGAGCGGTATACCTACGATGTGGAGATCGAAATGGCGGTGCGGCGCGACCGCGGCGCGTCCGATCTCTATGAAATGGACGATTCGGCGCGGCAGCGCCACGGATATCAGGAGTTTTCCGCCACGGACGACATGCTGCCCCGCTCTCTCGCGGGCGAGCTGCTGCCGGGCTGAAAGGAGAGCACATGAAAAAACGTTTTCTTCTCTTTTCGGCGCTGCTCTCGCTTCTCCTGCTCACCGGCTGCACGAAGCAGCTGACGGATAAGCCTCTCACGCTCTCCTTCTCTGAGAAAACCGCAGTATTCACCGGCACGCTTTCCAAGGGCACTTATACCGGCACCGTGCTGGGCGACGGCTGGCGGTTTGAGGGAACGCTCACCGCCGAGTGCCTTCTCACCGGCGAGGGGGAAAATGTTCCCTGCCGCGCCGCGCTCTTTGGGAGCGTGGAGGACGGAACGTACACCGGCCCGCTCGTCTCCGGCATGCCGGACGGCGAGGGCGTATTCACGCTCGCCTCGGGCGCTTCGTTCACCGGCGAATTTTCCGGCGGCACGGCGGTACGCGGCGAGGCAGCCGATCTGCCGTGGACACTGCTGCACGGCGGCAGCCGCTTTTCCGGGACCTACACCGGCCCGCTTGAGAGCGCCGGCCCCGAAGGCGAAGGGCTCTTCGGCGGCGAGAACGCCGCCGGGCAGCAGTTCACCTGGCACGGCGGCTGGAGCGGCGGCGAGACCGCGGGCCCCGGCGTTTTGACGGACGAGCACTGCATCGTCTCCGTCGAAGGCCGCGAAACGGCCGGAAGCTACGCCGGAGACGGCTGCGACGGTCTGCCGGACGGCGAAGGCGTTTTCACCGGCGAGAGTGAGACCGGCGTTCCGTTCACCTATACGGGCGAATGGTCGGCGGGGCTCATGGACGGCAAGGGAACGCTTTCCTACGACGCGGAAAACCTCTACACGCGTACCGGCACGTTCACCGCCGGGCGCTTTACGCCGGACGGGCTTGAGACACTCGTCTCTCTCGGCACCTGCGAGCCGGAATTCACACTCACGGAAAACCAGCTCACCTTCCTTCGCGAGACCGCCGACCTTTGGGAGCGCGCGGACCATCAGGATTTCTTCAACTCCGCTTATGCGGCGCTGCGCGCCAAAAACGTTTCGATCGCGCAGTGTTTTTCGGACGATTCCTTCCGCGAGGAGCCGTACTGGATGGAGATCTACGCCATGCGCATCATCACAGCGCGCACCGGCGCTCTCGTCCCCGGCGGCAAGGAGATGACGTGCATCTTCGCCGTTGAGCGCAATTATCAGTACCCGTGCTTTGTGATCGTCCCCGGCAGCGTTGACCGTCTCTCGCGTTGGAACTCTTTCCACGTTTACGCCGTGCCTATCGCCGTGAGTCCGTATATCAACACGCTTGGCGAAGAGAAGGAATGCCTTGTTCTCCTTGCGGGGGATATATATACCGGAATGTAAAAAAATGACCGCCTCCCCGGTTCGCCTGGGGAGGCGGTTTATCATCCCTCCGTCTCGCCTTCGGCGAGCCGGCTCCCTTTCACAAGGATGCTTTTTTATGCGGAGGCGGCGTGCTGGCGGCCGGTGTGGTCGATGTAGGTGTCACCCGTGAGCAAGATCTCCGAGATCGGCACGATCGTATACCCCTCCGCGAGCAGGTATTCGATGATAGAGGGCAGCGCCTCGGGCGTATGCAGCCCCGCGTTGTGGAACAAAACGATGCTCCCCGGCTGCACCTTGGACGATACGCGCTTATAGATCTCGCCCGCTGTCAGCTTTTTCCAGTCGAGCGAGTCGGTGTCCCACTGCACCGCCGTGAGGCCCATGCCGTTCACGGTGCCGATAACGTTGTCGTCATATTCGCCGTAAGGACAGCGGAATAGCGTCGGGCGCACGCCGGTGACGGCCTCGATCTTGTCGCTGCAGCGGTTCACCTCGTCGATGATCTGCTTTGCGGTAAGCTTTGCCATGTGCGGGTGAGCGTCGGAGTGGTTCATCACCTCGTGTCCGGCGTCGTGGAGCGCCTTTACGCTCTCCGGGTATTTGTCCACCCACTCGCCGACGACAAAGAACGTCGCCTTCACGTTGTACTTTGCCAGGATATCGATGAGCATCTGCGTGTCCTCGTTGCCCCAGGCCGCGTCGAACGAAAGGCTTACAAACTTTCCGTCCCGCTCCACGCTGTATACGGGCAGCTCCCGTTCCGTGACCGCCGCGCCGACGACGCGCGGAGAGTATATGAACGCAAAGATCGCCGCAACAGCAAGCACGAGCGCCGTACCGGAAGCAAATTTATTGTGCCGTGAGAGAAAGCCGCCGATTTTACCTGCCATCATAAATTTATCCCCCCTCGCGGACATCCTATGAACGCGGGAGGGGATGTATTCATTGTTCGTCCCCGCGCGGGAAGATCACGTTGGGAGAATAGCCGGTATACTTCTTATAGACCTTGTTGAAATACTTGTAATCGGAAAAACCCACCAGCTCCGCGATCTCGTAGAGCTTGTGCTCGCCGCGCTTCTGCAGCTCCACGGCGCGCCGAATGCGGTAGTAATTGAGAAAATCGTGGAACGTGTAGCCCGTTTCCGCCTTGAACTTGGCGTTCAGGTGCGTGCAGGATATGTTCAGCTGCTGGCTCAGATCAGTGAGCGAGATGTGCTCGGCGTAATGCTGCCGGATGTACTGCATCATGGCCTCGGCATATTTATTCTGCAGCGGCGCGGGCTTTTCGTCCGGCTCCGGGGTTTCCCCGCTCTGTCCGTCCGGCGCTCCGGCGGCGATGCGCCGCAGACAGTTCTTGAGCTCGTTCACGTCCACGGGCTTGAGCAGGTATTCCGCCACACCCAGCCGGATGGCCTGCTGCGCATAGTCAAACTCGCCATAGCCGGAGATGATGATCGCGTGAAACGGGCAGACGGCGCGCCCCTCGCGCAGCATTTCCAGCCCGTCCATATCGGGCATGCGGATATCGGTGATGACGATATCCGGGCGCAGCGCTTTGATCTGGGCCAGGCCCTCCTGTCCGGTGGCAGCCTCGCCGACGACCACGCAGTTGACTTCCGTCCAGTCCATTTTGTATTGCAGTCCCCGGCGGATCAGGTTTTCATCCTCCACCAGCAAAACCTTCAGCATCCTTCGTTCTCCTCCACTTCATAAGGGATGGTGAGCGTTACAGCGGTCCCCTGCCCCTCCGTGCTCTCGATCTGCACGCCGTAGGGCGCGCCGTAGGTCAGGCGAATGACCTTCTGGATGTTATAAAGCCCCACATGGGCGGCATATTCGTTCGTGAGATCGTGCTCGAAGCTCTCGCGCAGCTTGGCCAGACGCCCGGCAGGGATGCCCGCGCCGTCGTCCGTTACGGTGAAGCGCAGCGCATCGTCTCGGTGCTCCGCCTGTACGCGGATGGAGAGCGTCCGTCCGGCACGGTAGCCGTGGACGATGCTGTTTTCGATGACAGGCTGCAGAAGGAGCTTCGGCACACGGCATTCGAGCAGCTCCTCCGGAATATCGAAATCATAGAGCAGGCAGTTATTGTATCGCGCCTTCTGCAGCAGCAGATAGTCGTTCACATACTCCACGTCTGTTTCAAGCAGCACCTTCGTGTGGCCGTAATTGACGCTGTAGCGCATGAGCGAGGCGAACGAGAGCAGCATCTCCGAGGCCGTTTCCGGATCCTCGCTGATCTGATAGCGCACGGTCTCCATGACGTTGTAGACAAAGTGCGGGTTGAACTGCTCTTCGAGATGCTTGATCTCCATCTGACGCCGCCGGTTTAAAAGCTCGTCGTTATGCGCGATCAGCTCCCGGAAGCGGGTATAGAGCGCCTGCGACTCCTCGGAGCACTGCGGCGGCAGCGCCGCCGCGCCGCCGTTTTTGGAAAGATCCTCCACCGCGGCGGTCAGCTCGCCGAGCTCCATGGCGTTCTGGCGCGTGAACGCCTTCGTCATGGCAACAACGACGCCGGAGAGCAGCAGAAGAAGGACGATAAAAAGGCCGCCGCTGTAGAGCAGCATCCGAAGCTGCATATCCAGGGACGTGAGCGTATACAGCCGCAGCGCGTGCGGCCCTACCGCACCGCAAACGGCATAGTACCGGCTGCCGTCCAGCGAGAGGATGCCGTCGTCCTCGAGAGACAGCGAAAACTTGTTGCTCAGCTGCTTGTCCTGCGGGTCCTCCCGCGGATCGAGCGTCGTGTAGATCAGGTTATCGTACCGGTCCGTCAGCAGTACCTCGGAATCGGTATCACGCACAGCGTCCCGGAAGCCCTCCTGCCGGAGATTCAGCAGAAGATATCCCGCCGCGGCCCCGGTCTCATCCGGCACGGCGCGGCAGAGCGTATAAGCGCACGCCTGCTCGCTACTCACCGGCGCGGTGCAGACATACCGGAGCGTTGCCGCCGGTTCCTGCTTCATGCGCGTCGCAGCGCCCGCGGCAAACGCGGACGAGGCGAAGATCGACTGGTTGTGCGCGCTGAAGTTGGAGCTGAGCACCTGCATATCCGCGCCGAGCAGCACGAAATATGCGCGCAGCTTCTGCTGATTGGTGAAATCATAGAGCAGCCGGTTGGCTTCCAGACACTCGCCTCGATCGCCGCTTCCGACGGCGCGGCGCAGCGCGTCCGCTCCGGTCAACTCCTCTGCCCCGCGGTCATACGCCGCGAGCTGCTGCGTGAGTGCCGTTTCGAGTTCCTGATTGTCTCTCCGGCAGCCGCGTACAACAACGGCAAAGAAGTTCAGCGCGAAGCCGCCCAGATACAAAAGCAGGATCAGCGCCAGTATGGCAGCCACGTAGCCGATGAACGAGCGGCGCAGCTGATTTTGAAACGGTTCGCGGTGCATGGCCGTCCCTCTCTTTCCCGGCATCATTTTACCATATTCTTCCCTTTCTGAAAAGGGCGAAAAGCGGTGCGCCCATTCAGGCGCACCGCACAGCCTATCGAAAAAGCCTCGCAGAGTTTGCGCCCGCAGGCGCAAATAAAGTTTTAACCATTTTCTCCGATGACATGTGCGTCGGAGAAAATACATCTCGGCTCGCAAACGTGCGAGCGAAGCGAGTGCGCTGCGGCGAGCCGCGGCCTTTTCAAACGAGAGCCCAACGAAGTGGGTCTCGTTTGAGAGCTTGTCAAAAATATTTTTTTGACAAGCTCAGCGGTGCGCCCATTCAGGCGCACCGCAAGGCCCTGCAAAAGACTTGAGGGACGCTTCCCGCTTTATACGCTCAAGTCCTTTTTGCCGCTGAGTTTGAAAAACACAAGAAGCGACACGATCGAAGTGAGAGTCAGGATCGTGGAGTAGGCCGCCGCATTGCCGAAGTTGCTGCGGATGACCTCGGAATAGATGGCCACGGTGAGCGTCATGGTCTTGCTGGTGTACAGAATGACCGAGGAACTCAGCTCGCTGATGAGGGTGATCCAGCTCATGATCGCGCCGGAGAGCACGCCGGGGAGCATCATGGGGATCGTGACGCGCAGAAACGTTTTGAGCTGCGACGCGCCGAGACTGATGGACGCTTCCTCCACGCTGGGGCTGATCTGCCCGATGATGGCGGTGCTCGATCGGATCGTATACGGCATGCGCCGGATGGAGAGCGATATAACGATGATGAGCACCGTGCCGCCGAGCATAAACGGAGGCCCATTGAAGGCGTACAAGAACGAAATGCCGAGCACCGAGCCGGGGATGATGTACGGGAACATGGTGAGCACATCGAGCACCGAGGTGAGCGCATTGCGCTTGCGGACGCTGAGATACGAGATCAGTATGCCGCATACGACTACGATCACGATGGCGATCAGGCCGAAGAGGTAGCTGTTGGTAATGGCGCTGGTGTTGCTCTTGGCAAAGATGTTGCGGTAGTTATCAAGCGTAAACTCGCCGGTGAAGAGCGAGCCGTTGATCGTGCCGATGAAGGACGTGACGAGCACCGTGATCTGCGGCAGCGCCGCGACGAGCGCCACGAGATACACCACGATGTGGGAAACGACACCGCGCCAGCCCTTCGGATCTGCCGCCTCCATGGGCTTGAGCGCCGACATGGAATAGGTGAACCGGCGGCCGAGCGCCTTTTGCAGGAAGAAGAACATCAGCGCAATAACGATGACGATCAGACACATCGTGGCGGCAAAACCGTCGTTCGTGCCGACCTCGCCCATAAACTGCGTATACAGCATGACCGGGAAGGTCTTATACCCCTCGCCGATGATCATGGGCGTGCCGAAGTCGGCAAACACGCGCATGAATACGAGCAGCGCGCCCGCGAGCAGCGACGGCATCACCAGTGGGAAAATGATCTTCGTCACACGCTGGAAGGCGTTGCAGCCAAGGCTCTCCGCCGCTTCGTTCAGGGAGTTGTCCAGATTCTTCATTGCGCCGGAAACATACATGTAGATCAGCGGGAAGGACTGGAGAGAAAAGACGAGCACGATACCGGCAAAGCCGTAAATGCCCGGCAGCTTCACACCGAAGAGGGCGTTTGCGATGCGGGTGATAAAGCCGTTCCGGCCCAGGAGCTGGATCCACGAATACGCGCCGATGAACGGGGGCGAGAGATAGGAGATCACGATAAGGATGTTGATGAGACCCGCGCCGCGGATCTTCACGCTGCGCAGCAGATACGCCATCGGCACGCCGATGAGCGACGCTACGAGCGTGGACACGACCGTGACCTTAAAGCTGTTGACGAGCGCGCCCCAGTAATACTTCTTCGTGAAGAACTTCACAAAGTAGCTCAGATCGATCTTCCCGCCGGTAAAAAGGCTCTTGATGAGCAGCATACCGATGGGATAGATGACGAACAGCAAAAAGAGCGCGAGCAAAACGAGCGTCAGCGCCGTCCAGCCGTTGAAGCGCTTTTCTCCGGCGTATCTCATAAAAGCTCCTCCCGGATGACCAGAGAGCGCTTTCCGTCGGCGGTAAAGACATTGATGCGGCGCGGCTTCACGCGAAGACGCACCTCCGCGCCGTCCGGAATGACCGCCCATTCCTCGTCGCTGTCGCGGACGGCTTCGATCTCCTGCCCGGTGGGGAGCGTCAGGAAATAATGCGTAGTGGTGCCGAGGAAGACACTGCTGCGCACCGTGGCGGGAATGCCCTCGCCTTCGCCGGTCGAGAGCAGGAATTCCTCCGGCCGGACCGCCGCGAGCACGTCCATGCCGTCGGATGCCTCGCCGCGGAGATTCGTCATCGCCGCGCGGTAATCGCTCCCGGCAAAGCAGAGCTCCGCGCCGTCCTCGCCGCGGGAGACCGTCGCGTTCAGGAAGTTTGAGAGGCCGATGAAGTTGGAGACAAAGCGGTTGGCCGGGCGCTGGTAGACGCGCTGCGGCGTGTCGATCTGCTGGATAACGCCGCCGTCCATGACGGCGATCCGGTCGGAGACCGCGAGAGCCTCCTCCTGATCGTGGGTGACGTACACGGTCGTAATGCCGAACTGCTGCTGGATGCGCTTGATGGCGTTGCGCATTTCCACGCGCAGCTTCGCGTCCAGGTTGGACAACGGCTCGTCCATCAGCAGCACCTCCGGCTCGATGACGATGGCGCGGGCAAGCGCCACGCGCTGCTGCTGTCCGCCGGAGAGGTTTGCCGGCATGCGATCCTTGAGATGATCGATCTTGACGACCTTGAGGATGCTGTTGACCTTGCGCTCTATTTCATCCTTCGGCAGCTTGCGGTTGCGCAGGCCGAAGGCCACGTTATCGAATACATTCATGTGCGGGAATACCGCGTAGTTCTGAAACACCATACCGATGTTCCGTTTGTTGGTGGGGATATCGTTGATGACGCGGTCGTTGATCTTGAACGTGCCGCCTTCGATGGAGTTGAATCCGATGATCATGCGGAGAAGCGTCGTTTTGCCGCAGCCGGAAGGGCCCAGCAGCGTGAAAAATTCGCCCGGCTTGACTTCCAGAGACAGGCCGTTGATGATCGTGTCGTTGCCGTAGCGCTTGACGGCGTTTTCAATGGTAATGGTGGCTCCCATCGTTTCAGTTCCCTTTCTCTGCGAGATTCTTTGTAGAATGTGCGGGTCTGCGGCGCACGGCCGCAGACCCGCACGGGATGCTTTCCTTGCGAATTAAGCCACGTTTTCGAGGCACTCGCTGTATTTTTCGGTGATGGCAGACTTGTTGGCGGCGACCCACACGCCGTCATAGGTCTCCAGACGGGTGATCTCGCTCCACGGCGTAAGGCTGTCGTTGAGCTGGACGTTCTGGCGGAGCGGACGGACCGTGAGGTTCTGTCCGACATAGTTCTGGCAGGTCTCACTGAGCATGTAGTCCACAAACTTCTTGGCGTTCTCCATGTGCGGAGCGCCCTTGATGATGGACACGCACTGACCGGACATCAGAGCGCCCTCTTCCGGGAACACGACCTTCACGGCGACGCCGTCACGGACGTAAGCGGCAGCGGGGTCTTCCCAGGTCAGGCCGACAATGTACTCGCCCTCGGCAACGCCCTTGTAGACCTGCGAGGAGCTGGTGAGCGCAACGCCGTCGAGATTCTCAACGAGCTTGGCCGCCCAATCCCACGCGGCGTCGGACATCGGGTCGCCGCTGCCCATGTCATAGAGACCGGCGATCAGGCACTGGAACGCGGAGCTGGAGTTCACGGGGTCGCCCGCGGCGATCTTGCCCTTGAGCGCGGGGTTGAGAAGGTCGGCGAAGCCGTTGATCTCGATATCACCGGCGAGATCGGTGTTCACGATGAACACGGTGGGGTCGCAGAAGGCGGGGGAAGAATAACCGGTGGTGTTCTTGTAGCCTTCCATCATGTTGGCGTCTTCGGGGGAGACATACTCTTCAAAGCAGTCGGTGTAATCCTTGAGCATGGCTTCGTCCGCCGCCCAGCAGATATCGCCCTGGGGATTGGCAGCTTCGGAACGCACACGTTTGAGGACCTCGCCGGTGCCGCCGGTGACGACCTCGACGTGGATGCCGGTGTCCGCCTCAAAGTTCTCGATGACGGCGTTGTTCAGGCTCTCGCTTCTGGCGGTATAGACGATCAGGGTCTGTTCGCCTTCGGCGGGGGCTGCGGTGTCGCCGCCCTCGGCGGGAGTGCTCGTCTGGCCGCAAGCCGCAAGCGCGAGCACCAGCGTCAGCGCCAGCACCAGAGCCATGAGCTTCTTCATTTTCATCTTCATTTCCTCCTTTTGTTTTGAGCCGTTACGACTCATTGCAGTTTTATTGTACTATACCGAACAAGGAAGTAAATCCCACAAAACGCAACCCTTTCAGGGAATTTTTCAAACTAAATGCCGGTTTTATATAAAGGAAAACGTTTCAATTTATTCACTTTGCACAATGCGCAAAAAATCCCCGGCACAGACATCCAATGCCCGTGCCGGGGATTCTCAAAGGCTTTATTGTCCGTCAAAGTGGACGGTGATCTTGGTTCCGGCGTCCGGCTCGCTCCAGAGCTCAAGGCGCGCCTTGTGCATCGCCGCGGCGTGCTTGACGATGGAAAGGCCGAGTCCCGTGCCGCCGAGCTGCCGGGAATGGCTCTTGTCCACGCGGTAAAACCGCTCGAACACCCGGTTCTGGTGCTCATACGGAATGCCGATGCCCGTATCCGCCACGGACAAAACCGTTTCGCCGCCGCGCTTTTCCGCCGTGACGGTCACGCTGCCGCCGGGACGGTTATACTTTACGGCGTTGTCGCAGAGGTTATAGACAAGCTCCTGCAGCGCCGTGCGCACGCCCTGTACGACGGCCTCCCCGCCGCGGAGCATGAGCGTCACGTCCCGCCGCTCCGCCGCCGGGCGGAGAGAGGCGAGCGTTTCCTCCGCGAGAGCATAAAGATCAACACTCTCCGTCTCCGGCGCGGCGGTTTCCTCTTCGAGACGGGAGAGCTCGATGATATCGTCCACGAGCGCCATGAGCCGCTGGGATTCCTTGTAGATATCCCCGGCGAACTCGCCCACCCGCTCCGGCGGAACCATGCCGTTGGCGAGAAGCTCCGCAAACCCGGAGATCGACGTGAGCGGCGTTTTGAGCTCGTGCGACACGTTCGCGGAAAACTCGCGCCGCAGCGCCTCGCGCTGCTCGCGCTCGGTCGTGTCGAGCGCGATGACGACCGAGCCGGTGATCTGGTTTTCGGAAAAGACGGGCGTTGCGATCACATAGTAATACCGCTCGTGCATTTCGAGCGTCAGCTCCGTGCGGCGGCCGGCGAGAGCGCGCTCGGCGGCGCGGACGATCTCCTCCGGGCAGCCGCCGCGGTTGAGGTTGTCCGCCTCGCCGTCCGGCGGCGCGGGCAGAAGATAGCTCGCCGATACATTGCGGGAGAGAACGTTCAGCCGCTTATCGAGCAGGAGGAAGCTCTCCCCCATGTTCTCCGTGATCGCGGCAAAGTCGCGCCGCGTCTGTCCGAGCGTTTCCTCCTGCTGGCGGATGAGACGGTTCTGCGCGCGGATGCGCGCAAGCAGCGGCACGAGCTCTTCATACGGCGCTTCCGTGCCGGGCGTTTCCGGGTCGATCTTCCGGATGGGGTCAACGATGCCGCGCGCTACGGCCCAGCCGCCCGCCGCGGCGAGACAGAGCGCGATCGGCAGCAGCCACAAAAGGTGCGATGATACCTGCGCTCTCGCCTCAGTCCCGGCAAGCTGCGGCTGCGCGATGGCATACGTCACGGCGGAACCGAGCAGGATCGCGGCGAAGAGCAGAAGCCCCACACGCAGAAAGAGCTTTCCCTTCATGGCGCGCTCCCCTTCTCCGGGGTAAAGCGGTAGCCGACGCCGCGCACCGTTTCGATGTATGCCCCCGCCGCGCCGAGCTTGGTGCGCAGCGTGCGCACATGCACGTCCACGGTGCGGTTTTCCCCGTCAAAGCCGCTGCCCCATACGCTGTCCATGATCCGGTCGCGCGTGAGCGCCGCGCCGGAATGCTCCAGCAGCAGGCAGAGGAGCGAAAATTCCTTGTTTGTGAGCGGCACATCCTGCCCGGAAACGCGCACAATGTGCTTGTCCCGGCAGACGTACAGCTCGCCGACGGTATGCTCGCCCGCCGACGTCATCCCGGTGCGGCGCAGCAGCGCCCGCACCCGCGCGAGAAGCTCCATCATGCCGAAGGGCTTCGATATATAGTCGTCCGCCCCGGCGTCCAGTCCGACCACGCGGTCGTACTCGGCGTTCTTCGCCGTGAGCATCACGACCGGAAGCTCCCGCCAGAGCGCCGAGCCGCGCAGTTTTTTCAAAACCGAAAGGCCGTCTTCTTCCGGCAGCATGATATCGAGCAGCACGAGCTCCGGCGTCTGGCGTTTCATTGCCGCCCAGAATGCCGAGGGGCAGCTAAGCCCTGCGGCTTCGTATCCCGCGTGCTGCAGCGTATAGGTAACGAGCTTTCGGATGCTCTCGTCGTCTTCGAGAAGGTAGATCATCTCTTCCGCCTCCGTTTTGCAATTCCAACTTTCTATAGCATATCACGCGCAGCGCCGCTTGTAAAATGGATTTAACGTGGATTTAACCTTGTCTTGCTTTTGGATTTAACCTTCATACGGTACACTGATATGCGGATAATCTATAACTTGCAAAGGAATCGATGGCTGTGGGTATTTCCAACATTTTAGCGCTGCTCGGCGGCGTGGCGCTTTTTCTCTTCGGCATGGGACTCATGGGCGACAGCCTGAAGCTCGTCGCCGGTCAGCGGCTCGAGCTCATCCTCTACCGGCTCTCCAATACGCCGCTCAAGGGCGTGCTGCTCGGCACCGCCGTCACCGCCGTGATCCAGTCCTCCTCGGCCACATCCGCGATGGTCGTCGGCTTTGTGAACTCCGGCATGATGAAGCTCTCGCAGGCGATCGGCATCGTGCTCGGCGCGAACATCGGTACATCCGTAACGGGCTGGATTCTCTGCCTTTCGTATATCAGCAGCAGCGACGCGCTCTCCCTTCTGAGCTCCGCAACGATCACCGCCATCGCCGCCATTGCCGGCATACTGCTGCGCATGCTCGGGAAAACGTCGCAGAAGCGGCACACCGGCGATATCCTGCTCGGCTTTGCCGTTTTGATGTACGGCATGAACGCGATGAGCGGCGCGGTGTCCCCGCTGCGCGAGAGCGAGGGCTTTCTCCGTCTGATGACGATGTTTGAAAACCCGATCCTCGGCGTTCTCATCGGCACGCTCATTACCGCCGTTTTGCAGTCCAACTCCGCCTCCGTCGGTATTTTGCAGGCGCTATCCGTGACCGGAACGATCTCCTTTGCCACAGCCTTCCCGATGATCATGGGCATGGGCATCGGCGCGGCGGTGCCGGTGCTCGTCTCCGCCATCGGCGCGAATCGCGACGGGCGGCGCACCGCGCTCATTTATCTTTTCACCGGCATTTTCGGCACCGTCATCTTCTCTGCGTTCTTCTACGGCGTCAACGCCTTTTCCCCGTTCCCGTTCATGGAGACCGCGCTCGGCCCGGTCGGCATCGCGATGGTGAACTCCCTTTTCCGCATCGGCTCGATCCTGATCCTTTTCCCGTTCCTGCGCCAGCTGGAGGCGCTCACCGGAAAGCTCATCCCCGAGAAGACCTCGGAAAAATACAACGAGCTCACCGCGGGCATCGAGCGGCTGGAAGAGCGCTTTCTTGTCCACCCCGCGCTTGCCATTGAGCAGTGCCGCCTGACGATCAACGCCATGGCGATGCGCTCTCAGGATAACCTTGTCGCCGCGCTCGAGCTGATAAAGAATTTTTCCCAGAAAGGCTTTCAGCAGGTCGTGGACATGGAGGACGCCGTGGACCAGTACGAGGATCATCTCGGCACGTATCTCGTCAAATTCACCGGCCGCGAGCTTTCCACCGCGCAGAACGAGGAGGTATCCAAGTTCCTGCACACCATCGGCGATTTTGAGCGCATCAGCGACCACGCGATGAATCTCGCCGAGGTCGCGCGCGAAATTTACGAAAAGGACATCCGCTTCACCGACGCCGCTCAGCGTGAGCTGGACGTGCTCCGCACCGCCGTGAGCGAGATCGTCTCGCTCGTTGTCGGCGCGTTCATCGGGAACGATCTGGAAATGGCGCTGCGCGTCGAGCCGCTGGAGGATACGATCGACGGATTGTGCGACGAGATGAAGCTCCACCACATCATCCGTCTGCAGGACGGCTCCTGCACGCTCGCCATGGGCTTTGTTTTTAACGACCTTCTCACGAATTACGAGCGTATCGCCGACCACTGCTCCAACATCGCCGTGGCGATGATCGAGCTGGAGTCCGACAGCTTTGATACCCACGAGTATCTCAAAAGCCTCCGCGAGATGAAAACGCAGAAATACATGCAGTACGCGGAGGAATACGGCAAAAAATTCGCGCTCTGACGGCGTGCGGCCTTGTTTTTTCCGCGGAAAAACCGTATAATGAATATAGACACGATCCCCCCTGTCGGAATGCTTTCTCTTCTTTCCGCCGACGCGGTATCGTGTCTTTTTTATCATGGTAAGCCGTGTAAGGAGGCGCGTTTATGGGTTTTCTTCTGGATTTTCTGAATTCACATACCAGCATAGACTGGAACGGCGACGGGAAAATCGACTCCTGGGACGATGTTCTGGAAGTAGCGATGATGACGCAGATGCTGGACGACGACGCGCGCGAGGAGCGTATCCGCAAGATCGTCGATGCCATCGTGCGCCGCGGCACCTGCCATATCGGAAATGAGGAATTTGAAGAGCTGTGCCGGCAGGAAGGTCTGCGCGCGGAAGACTTTGACCAGAGCGATATCGACGAGATCCAGCGGCGGCTGGATCGGTACTGAGCCGCTCCGCGGGAGATAGAGACCGGATACACGCAAAAAGCTCACGGATCGGATCCGTGAGCTTTTTTGCGCTATAAAATTCAGAGTCCCTCGTCTTCCACGAACTGGTAGAAGGCGTTTTCTTCGGTCAGGTCCTCGTCGCGGATCGTGCCGACGGGGGCGGTGTAGATGATGTACTCCTCCTCGCCGTCAAGCCCGAAGAGATCGCAGCATTTCTCGTGCTGGAAAGCGCCGAGACCGCATGTTCCGAGACCCAGCCCGGTGCAGGCCGTATAGAGCGCCTGCCCCACGTGTCCGGCGTCGATGAGCGCGATGCGGTGGGCGTAAATGCCGTAGCGCCACTCGGCGCGGTAGGGCACGACCGACCAGTAAAACACCGCGTTGGCTTTGGCCGCCCATTTCTGGCCGCACAGCGTCTGGGTTATAGTTTCCGGAATGTCCTCGATCGGGTGCAGAAACTCGAGCGCATGGAGCATTGGCAGATAGTGGTACGCGCCGGGCCGCAGACCCTCCACATTCCGGACGATCAGATACGTTTCAAACTCGTGGCGCGCACCGCCGCACGGCACGGTGCGGATGGTCGCATACGCCTTGCCGCGGATCTTCTTGATGCCCTGCGTCGCCCACAAAAGGAACGAGAGCTCGTCCGGCGTCATGGTTTCGTTCGTATAGATCCGGGCGCTCCGCCGGTCACGGATGAGGCTCACAAGATCGTTTTTCAGCGCAAGGCCGGAAAAATCTTTCGTGAGAGCGATGCGCTCGCCCTCCTCCGCCATGGGCGCTTTCACGAGCGGCGGCTGCGGCAGCTTCCGGTCCTGATCGGACTCGAACGCTTCCTCGTAGGGGTCCCGCTCCAGCGGGCTTTTGAGAAAGTCGCGTCCCTTTTGAATGATCTCTTTCTGAACGGCTTCATCAAGCATGGGTGTTCTCCTTCCCGAAGCAGATAACGTGCAAAATCAGATGGCGCGGGTAACGTCGCGCAGCCAGACGCGCTCATCCTCGGTGAGGTGCGGCGCGACGGTCTCGTACACGGCGGCGTGGTACTCGTTGAGCCAGCGGCGCTCGGTCACGGTGAGGGCGCTAACGTCGATCGCGTCGAGGTCGATCGGCGCGCAGGTAAGATTCCGGAAGTACATAAACTGCCCGAACTCGTTTTTGACACCCTTTCGGCAGAGAAGCTCGCTCTCGATGCGGATACCGTAGGCGTCCTCGATGTAAAGGCCCGGCTCGTCGGTCGTGATCATGCCCTCTTCGAGCACGCTTCCCTCGCTGCGCTCCGGCGACTGCCGCCAGCGGAAGCCGTTCGGCCCTTCGTGGACGTTCAGGATGTGGCCGACGCCGTGGCCGGTGCCGTGCTTGTAGTCCAGATCAGCCTCCCACAGCGGCTCGCGGGCGAGAATATCCAGATTCAGCCCCGTGCAGCCGTGGAGGAAGCGGGCGTTCGCCAGATGCAGATGCGAGCGGAGGACACGCGTGAAGTCGGCGCGCTCGGCGTCCGTCACGGGGCCGAGGGCGATGGTGCGGGTGATGTCGGTCGTACCCTCGAGATAGTGTCCGCCGGAGTCCACGAGCAGCAGGCCGTGCGCCTCGAGCGGGATATCCGTCTCCGGCGTGGGGGCGTAGTGGATGATGGCGGCGTGCGCGCCGTAGGCGCAGATGGTGTCAAAGCTGAGATCGAGAAAGCCCTTCTGCTCGGCGCGGCGCGCGGCGAGATAGTCGGAGGCGGAAAGCTCGGTCATCGGCGTCTTGCCGATGTTCTTCTTGAGCCAGTAGATGAATTTCGTCACGGCAACGCCGTCCTTGATGTGGGCGTTGACCGTGTTCTTCTGCTCGGTCTCATTCTTGATGGACTTCATAAGCACGGAGGGGTTCGTCTCGTCCACGATCTTGACGCCATCACAAAGCTCGGAGACGAGGCGGTAGTTGCACACGCCCTTGTCGAGCAGCACCGTCTCTCCGGCGGGGATGGCGGCGGCATAGTCGTAGAAGCTCTCATACGGGCGCGTTTCGATGCGGTTCTCGGCAAGATAGGCGCGAAGCTCGTCCGTGAGAACGGCGTCCTGCACGAACCAGAAGCATTGCTCCTCCGTGAGCGCAAGATAGGAGAGCACAACGGGGACATAGTCGATATCGCCGCCGCGGACGTTCAGCAGCCACGCGATATCATAAAGCGACGTGAGCAGATGGACGCTCGCGCCCTGCTTTTTCATCTCAGCGCGCACGTCCGCGAGCTTGTCCGCGGTGGAACGGCCGGAGTATTCCGCCGTGAGGATGCGCACCGGCGCGTGCGGCAGCTCGGGGCGGTCGTCCCAGATGATGCCGACAAGATCCTCACCGACGGCAAGCTTGGCGTTCTTTTCCCCGGCAAGCGCAAGGAAAGCCGCGCCGAGGCGCGCGTTGATGACGCGGCCGTCAAAGCCGAGCGTACCGCCCTCCGGCAGCGCGGAGCGCAGGTATTCCATGATCGTCGGTACGCCCTCCTCGCCCATGCGGTAGAGCGTCACGCCGGTATTCTCCAGCTGGTGCTTCGCCTGCAGGAAATAGCGCGCGTCCGTCCAGAGACCGGCCTCGGTCATTGTTATAATGGCCGTACCGGCGCTGCCGGTAAAGCCGGTGATGTAGGAGCGTGCCTTGAAATGCGCGCCGACGTATTCGGATTCGTGGAAGTCCGCCGTGGGGACGACGTACACGTCGATGCGGCGCTGTTCCATTTCCCGGCGCAGCCGGGAGAGTCTTTCAGGGATCATGGTTGTTCCTCCTTTATATTTTCAGACCCGCCGTTCGGCGGTGACGAAGATACGGTCTTTACGCGAGCGGCCGCCGGTGTCGGTGACCGTTCCCTTGCCCTTGCCGCGCACGGAAATAACGTCGCCGTCGCGGATGGCGGCGTCCGTGTGCAGGCACGGCACATAGTTGAGCGACACGCTGCCGAGACGGATGAGCTCTGCGGCGGTCGTGCGGGAGACATGGAAAAGCCCCGCGGTCACGGCGTCGAGCCGGAGGCTCTGCACCGTGAAGCTCACGGTTTCGGTCTTCACCTCTTCCTCCGGGACGTCCGCGAGAGCGATCTCCTCGCCGCGGACGGTATAGCGCCCGGCGCGGTCGAGCTCCGCGAGCGTTTTTACGACGCTCGGCAGGCAGAACACCCACGCCTCCGCGCCCCGGATGCGGATATCCCCCACCCACTCGCGGCGCACGCCGAGCGCGAGCAGCGCGCCGAGATAATCCCGGTGGCCCGGCTCGCCGAAGAAGCTGCGGAAATGCACCGCGCTGATATACTCCGAAGGGTCAAGCTCCTCCGCTGTGAGATAGAACGGGAGGAAGAACGCGCAGGTGCGCTCGCACTCCGTCCCGCCGCCGGAATAGACGACGGCCGTGCCGCGCAGCGAGGGGGTATTTTGCAGCTCCATGCGCTCCGCCGGAGTGAGAAAGGCGGTCGCCGTCACCGACGAGGTGCGCTCACAGCGCGCGGCAAGATCCTCCGCGCGCCGAATAAGATCGTTCGTTTCCATAGCTGCGATTATATCACGCCGGTTTTGCGTTTACAATGCAAAAAGACCGCAGAATGTTTTCCACGGTCTTTTGTGCTTTTAAAATGTCTTGCCTGGGTTTGCCTCCGCAGGAGTCAAACAAGGTTTGTTTGAAGCGTTTAGCCGTAATCCTGCGTGGCAACAAACGCCTCGTGCTCGGCGAGCGTGGCGAAGAAGCGCATGCTCTTCGTTTCCATGTCGAGCGCAAAGTAGTAATACCCGGTCTGCTCGGGGTTGAGCGCGGCTTCGATAGACTTCATGCCGGGGTTGCAGATCGGTCCGGGCGGCAGACCCTGATAGAGATAGGTGTTATACGGGCTGTCGGTGGCCTGGATGAGCTCGGTGGACATCGTCGTCTCGCCGGTCTCGCGGATGGCGTACACGACCGTGGAGTCGAGCTGCAGCGGCATACCGATGTTCAGGCGGTTATAGATGACCGAGGCGATCGTCGCGCGCTCGGCGTCGTTCGCGGCCTCTCGCTCGATGAGCGAGGCGACCGTGATCACCTGCTTGAACGTCAGATTCATGGCCTGCGCTTTCTGCCACATCTCGTCCGTGATGCGGTAATGGAGGTTCGAGAGGAATTTGTTGATCGCGCTCGAGGCCTGCATCCCCTGATAGAAGTAATACGTATCCGGGAAGAGGAAGCCCTCGAGCCGGTAGGGATCGCCCGTCTCCACACCTTCAAGGAACGTATACGAGAACTCGGCGTTCGCCGCGGCAGCGTAGAGATCCTCCCTGCTGCACACGCCGTTTTCCTCAAGCCTGGCGAACACCTGGTCAAGGTTGTAGCCCTCGGGGAACATGACGAGCGTCTGGAGCTGCGAATCCGCGCCGGTCTGCATCTTTTTCACAAGAGCGCGGTAGTCCAGATTCGTTGTGAGCGCGTACGTCCCGGGGCTGAGCTGCACCTCCGCGTTCGAGAAGCGCGAATAGAGCTGGAAGAGCCACTTGTAGTTGATGAGGCCGTAGTCCTTCAAAATGCCGGAGACGGTGTTCATGTCCGCCACGCGGACGGTTTTCGTTCCGGTGACGTTGCCGTCGTCGTCCGTCACGTCCACGGTCTTCTGCGTAAAGGCGCTCTCCGGCAGCGTGATCTCCACGCTCTCCGCGCTCTTGTTGAGCGCGAGCACGTCTGAGGCCGCCATCCAGCCAAACACCGCGAGAAGCACGCTTGCGCAGAGGATGAACGCAGCGTACATAATGCCGCCCATGCATCCGATGCGCCCGTCGCGCCGGGAGCGGATGGGCATATACGCACGCTCCGCCTCGCGCGGGTCCAGCTCGGCCTCGACCGGCTGCGGCGCGGCTTTTTTCTTTTTCGGTTCCGGCTCCGGCTTCTTTTCCGGACGCGCCGTCCGGACGGAGCGCACCGGCTTTTTCTTCGCCGGCTTTGCGCTCTTCGCCGCCGGGGACTTCGGCGTCTCCGGCGCTTTCGGTGCGGCCGGGACAGCGGCAGCCTTTACCGGCTCCTCCGCCGGAGGCGGCGTGGGCGCCATGTGTCGCCCGATGTGGTTTTCCTCTTCGGGCCGGATCTTTTCTTCGTCAGACATAAATGCTCTCCTTGGAGTTGTAACCGCCCGCGGCGCACGGGCATAGAATACCGCAGACGGGGCGGAAAGCCCCGGCGGAACTGCGAAACGATGTTACCGACCGGCCGGAGCGCCGTGCGCGGCCGGGGCGCAAATATGGCACGGGGAAAGGGTATTCTCCATGTTCTGTGGAAATAATAACGGCTGTCTCTGGATCATCATCATTCTCATCCTGCTCTGCGGCTGCGGGTGCGGGTGCGGCGGCTGCGGCAACGGCTGCGGCTGCGGAAACAACAACGGCTGCGGGTGCGGCTGCTGACTTATTTTGTGAGACCCCTTCGGGGGTCTCTTTTTTTATTTCCGCTCGCGCGCCGCGAGAAGCAGTATCTTCGGCAGACGGATCATGCGCTTGAGGCGCTTCGGCTCGCGCAGCAGCCGGTAGAGCCATTCCAGTCCCAGCCGCTGCCAGCTCTCCGGCGCGCGGGGAATGTCCCCGGCGAATACGTCGAGCAGACCGCCGACGCCGATCATGACGGCATTTATTTTCTGCCGGTTTCGCGCCATCCAGAGCTCCTGCCGCGGCGCGCCGAGACCAAGCAGCAGCAGATCGGGTTTTTTCTGTTCCAGCGCTGCGAAAAGCGCCGTTTCATCGGAAATATACCCATTTTCCGCTCCGGCGATACGAAGGCCGGGATAAGCGCTTTTCAGCTTCTCCCCCGCTCTTTGCGCGACGCCGGGGCGCGCGCCGTAAAGAAACACGCTGCCGGAGCGCTGCGCGAGCCGGGAAAGAAGCCGCGGCACAAGGTCTGCGCCCGTAACGCGCTCGGGAAGGGGCGTTCCCAGAATGCGCGCGGCGCAGAGATCGCCCACGCCGTCCGCGAGCACGAGCGCCGCGCCGTTGACCGCAGCGGCATACGCCGCGTCCTCCCGGCAGTGCAGCACGATCTCGGGGTTGGCCGTTACGATATACCCGCCGGCACCGGAGCGCAGCAGCGCGTCGGCACGCTCTTCGGCTTCATCGAGCGTCAGCGCGTCGAACGCGACGCCGAGAATGTCTGTCTTCATACCTCGGAAAATACCTTGCCGATCTTTTCGCGGATGAGAAGGTCGGCCGATTCGTCATAGCTCGTAGCGCCCATATTCACGAGCGCGAGCTTGCGGCCTTCGTAATAGCGCAGCAGTCCCGCCGCGGGATACACCGCGAGCGACGTGCCGCCTACGATTAGGACGTCCGCCTTCCGGATAAAGTTCACGGCATCGGTGATGTCGCGCTCGGCGAGCGGCTCTTCATAGAGCACGACCTCCGGGCGGAGTACGCCGCCGCAGGAGCAGCGCGGCACGCCCACGCCGGTGTTGACGGCCTCCTCGGGACAGGGCTTGCCGCATCTGGCGCAGCGGCAGCGGTGGATCGAACCGTGCAGCTCAATAACGCGCTTGCTGCCCGCGGCCTGATGCAGCCCGTCGATGTTCTGCGTGATGACGGCGCGCAGCTTCCCTTCCCGCTCAAGCTCGGCGAGACGCCGGTGCGCCGCGTTCGGCTGCACCGATTTGTCCGGGATGAGTTTGGCGCGGTAAAAGCGGAAGAATTCTTCCGGGTTTTGCTCGAAAAATGTGTGGCTCAAAATCGTCTCCGGGGGATATTTATATTCCTGCCGGTACAGCCCGTCCGTGCTGCGAAAATCCGGGATGCCGGATTCCGTGGACACGCCAGCGCCGCCGAAAAAGACGATGTTGTCGCTCCCGGCGATCCACTCGCGGAGCACCGCGATATTGTCCTGCATGGAAACACTCCCCCTTTTACTAAGGGTATTATACCAACATTTTCCGATTTGCGCAACAGAAAACGGGAGATGGCGATCCCGTCTCCCGTTTTATCATAATATGAATATGAAAGGCCTCGCAGAGTTTGCGCCCGCAGGCGCAAATAAAAAGTTAAAACATTTTTGCCGGCGGCGTGTACGTCGGCAAAAATACCGCTCGGCTCGCAAACGTGCACTCGAAGAGCGTGCGCTGCGGCGAGCCGATATTTCCTCAAACGGGAGTCCCGCACAGCGGGACTCCCGTTTGAATGTCTTTAGGTATTCGGCCCCATGGTGTAGTTGGGCGCTTCGCGGGTGATGTAGATATCGTGCGGGTGGCTCTCGCGCAGGCCCGCGGCGGTGATGCGCACGAACTGCGCGGTGGTGCGCAGCGTTTCAATGTCGGGCGCGCCGCAGTAGCCCATGCCGGAGCGGAGACCGCCGACCATCTGATACACCGTGTCGGACACCGGTCCGCGGTACGGTACGCGGCCCTCGACGCCCTCGGGGACGAGCTTGGAGTTTTTCTCCTGGAAGTAGCGGTCCTTCGAGCCCTTCGCCATCGCAGCGAGCGAACCCATGCCGCGGTAGACCTTGAACTGACGGCCCTGGAACACCTCGGTATCGCCCGGGGCTTCCTCGCACCCGGCGAGCATGGAGCCGAGCATCACGACGCTGCCGCCCGCGGCAAGCGCCTTGACGATATCGCCGGAGTACTTGATGCCGCCGTCGGCGATGATGGGGATGCCGTATTTGTTGGCGATCTCCGCGCTTTCCATCACGGCGGTGATCTGCGGCACGCCGACGCCCGCAACGACGCGCGTCGTGCAGATGGAGCCGGGGCCGATGCCGACCTTGACGCAGTCCGCGCCCGCCTGGATGAGCGCTTCCGTGGCGGCGGCGGTGGCAACGTTGCCCGCGATGAGCTGCGCGTCAGGGTACTTTGCCTTGATATTCTTCACGGCCTCCATGATGTTGCGGGAGTGGCCGTGGGCGCTGTCGAGCACGAGAGCGTCCGCGCCCGCGTCGAGCAGCGCGCCCGCGCGGTCGAGCACGTCCGCCGTGACGCCGATGGCGGCGGCGACGAGCAGACGGCCGCGGCTGTCCTTTGCGGCGTTGGGATACGCCACAGCCTTTTCGATATCCTTGATCGTGATGAGACCCTTGAGATGGAAATCCTTATCGACGATGGGCAGCTTTTCGATCTTGTGCTGGCGCAGCGTCTCTTTGGCTTCCTCGAGCGTGGTCCCCTCGCGGCCGACGACGAGATTTTCGCTCGTCATGAGCTCGCGGATCTTCCGGTCGGGGTTGGTCTCAAATTTCATATCGCGGTTGGTGATGATGCCGACGAGCTTGCCGGATTCGTCCACGATGGGAACGCCGGAAATGCGGAATTTGGCGCAGAGATTGTCCGCATCGCGCAGCGTGTGCTCCGCGGAAAGGAAGAACGGGTTGGTGATGACGCCGTTCTCGCTGCGCTTGACGAGATCGACCTGCTCGGCCTGCTGCTCGATCGTCATATTTTTATGAATGACGCCGATGCCGCCCTCGCGCGCGATCGCGATCGCCATGCGTGATTCGGTCACGGTGTCCATGGCCGCGCTCATGATGGGGATGCCGAGACGGATCTTCTTCGTGAGATGCGTTTCGAGCTTCACATCGCGCGGAACGACGGAGCTCTCCGCCGGGACGAGCAGCACGTCGTCAAAGGTGAGCCCTTCGCCGACGAAACGGTTGGCATAAGCACTGTTCAAGACCATATCCTCCTGTTTTTTCGATCGTATTCTGCACGTGGCTTTCGGGTATTTTGCCCATCTTAGCGCATCGCGAAAGGGCTGTCAACTCCAAAAAGGGGTTTTGGCAAAAACAAAATCCCCGCTCGGATGAGCGGGGATCTGTGCGATCAAAATTAATAATAGCGCTTGTTCTTGCGGGCGGCCTCGGATTTCTTGCGGCGCTTGACGCTGGGGCTCTGGTAGTACTCCTTCTTACGCAGGTCAGCCAGAACTCCGGCCTTCGCGCAGGAGCGCTTGAAGCGCTTCAGAGCGGCATCCAGAGACTCGTTTTCCTTGACATGGATTTCAGACATTCTATATCCCTCCCTCCGCAGGCGCCGAAACGCTTTGGAAGTTCAAACTTTCGGCTTTTAACGTAGGCATTATAAGCTTTCCGGCGTTTCTTGTCAAGGGCGAGATTGGGAACAAACCGTGAACTTTGCCAAATCGCCGCCCGGCGCGAAGAAATGGATTGCATTCCTCCGCCGCTCATGGTATAATTGGCACATGCACCACATCGGTGCGCCATCCGAAAGAATCTTTCGACCAAAAGGAGTCCTCTATGAAAAAAATCACCGCCCTTCTTCTCGCGCTTCTGCTTGCGCTCTCGCTCTGCACCATGGGCGCAGCAGCAGATGAGACCGTCACCATTGTGCTCGAACCGGCCGACGATACGCTCCTCACCGCCGAGGGGCTCGCGCTCTTCTTTGTTGACCGCGACGCCATCACGGAAGAGACCGAAACCTCCGTTTCCTGGTACAAGGAAACGGCAAAGGACGGCAAGACCGAGCGCGAGCTCATCGCGGAAATGCCGCTTATCATCAAAATTACCGCTGTTGGCCCGCGCATTTTCGTTGCCGACGGCTATGAGCCGTCAAAGGAGCTTATCGATCTCGTAAAAAACCACGCCCCCGAAAAGGACGCCGACAGCGAGCACACCTATGGCTGGCACCGCATTTTCAATCAGAACTGCCGCTGGCGCGGTCTGCGTTACGGCACCTGCAAGGACTGCTTCGGCATTGAGTTTGACCTCTGCCAGGGCAACCATTCCTATAAGGATGGCAGCTGCACCGTGTGCGGCCGGAGCAAGCCGGGCGAAGAGCCTGAGCACGTCCACAGTTTTACTCCGTGGACGGCGCTGGACGACGGCATGCACCATGGACGTGAGTGCGCCTGCGGCTATGCGGAAATGGGCGAGCACAACATGGAAACGGAAAGGATTCAGTACCCCAACAAAGTTGTCATTATTGAACGCTGCACTATTTGCGGACTTGAATACCGTAGTGAAATGGCGTAAGTATGCTCTTCACATATCCGTCCCCGGGAAACCGGGGACGGATTTTTTGTGCGTTTACATTCGCGGCGGCGTGTGGTAAAATCATTTATTACGGAAGAGAGGGGGCGCGCGGATGCTCGAAAAGCTGAAAGGTCTCTCGCAGAAATACGCGGAGATCGAATACATGCTCTCGCAGAGCGAAGTCTGGGCGGACGCGCAGAAGGCCGCGGCGCTCAGCCGCGAGAAGGCAGAGCTTGCCCCTCTGATGGAGGCCTATGCGCGCTACGAGACCTTCCGGCAGGAAGCCGAGAGCGCGGAAGAGCTTCTCTCCGACCCCGAAATGAAAGACCTTGCGCGCGAAACGCTCAGCGAAGCGCGCTCCGGCATGGAACGCACGGCGGAGGAGCTGAAGATCCTCCTGCTGCCGAAGGACCCGGACGACGGGAAAAACGTCATCGTAGAGATCCGCGGCGGCGTCGGCGGTGAGGAGAGCGCGCTTTTCGCCGCCGATCTTTTCCGCATGTACGCCATGTACGCCGAACGGAAGGGCTTCTCGGTGGAGATCGTCAACCGCAGCGAGACCGAGCTCGGCGGTATCCGCGAGATCGATTTTATCGTCGGCGGCGCGAACGCTTTTTCGCGTTTCCGGTTTGAAAGCGGCGTGCACCGCGTGCAGCGCGTGCCGGAAACGGAGACGCAGGGGCGCATCCACACGAGCACCTGCACCGTGGCGGTGCTGCCGGAGCTGGAAGAAGCCGAATTTCATCTTGACCCCGCCGATTTGCAGATCGACACGTTCCGCTCCTCCGGCGCGGGTGGGCAGAAGGTCAACAAGACCTCGAGCGCCATCCGCGTGACGCACCTGCCGACCGGCACGGTCGTGGAGTGTCAGGACGAGCGCAGCCAGTATAAAAACAAGGCGAGGGCGCTGAGCGTGCTCGCCTCGCGGCTCGCGCAGGCGGAAAAGGAGAAGCAGGACGCCGCCGTTTCCGCGCAGCGAAGATCGCAGGTCGGCTCCGGCATGCGCAACGAGCGCATCCGCACCTACAATTTCCCGCAGGGGCGCGTGACCGATCACCGCATCGATCTGACGCTTTATAAGCTCGACGCCGTGATGAACGGCGATCTGGACGAGCTCATCGACGCGCTGCTCACCGCGCGCCGTGCCGAACAGCTCCAAAATTCCGAAAACGGAGGCATATAAGAGCATGGAAACCCGTGTTTATACCGAGGAGAACGATATCCCCGTCGCCGCGGCGTCGCTGCGGCTCGGCGGTCTCGTGGCCGTGCCGACGGAGACGGTATACGGTCTCTGCGCCAACGGTCTCAACGCCGGGGCGGTCGCGCATCTCTATGAGGTCAAGGGCCGCCCGGAGGTAAAGCCGCTCTCGCTCATGGTGGCGGGCCCGGCGGAGATCGAAAAGTACGCGGAACATATCCCCCCGGCGGCGTTTATTCTCGCCGCGCGGTTCTGGCCCGGCCCGCTCACGCTCGTGCTGGAGGCGAAAAAGGACGTTGTCCCCTCCATCGTGCGCGCGGGCAAGGACACCGTCGGGCTGCGCTGCCCGGCGCACCCGCTCACGCTCTCGCTGCTTGAGCGCGCCCGGCTGCCTCTTGCCGGGCCTTCGGCGAACCCTTCGGGTGCTCCCAGCCCTACGACCGCGCAGCAGGTGCTCGCCTACTTTGACGGGCAGATCGAAGGCGTGATCGACGGCGGCGAATGCACGCTCTCACGCGAGTCCACGATCCTCGATCTGACGCAGAAGCCCTTCAAAATTCTGCGCGAGGGCGCGCTGGCAAAGGAAGAGATCGAAAACGCGCTCCTCTCCGGTGTGCGGCTCATCGGCGTGACGGGCGGCTCCGGCAGCGGCAAGACGACCGTAACGCAGTTTCTCGCCGCGCAGGGTGTGCTCGCGCTCGACTGCGATAAAATATACCACGAGCTTCTCGAAACGAACGCGGACATGCTCGCGGAGATCGAGGCGCGCTTCCCCGCCGTTTTCAAAAACAGAAAACTCGACCGGAAGATGCTCGGCGCGATCGTCTTTGCCGTGCCGGAGGCGCTGCGCGATCTCAATGCCATCACGCACCGCTATGTCCGCGAGGACATTTACCGCCGTCTGCGCGAATACGTCTGGCAGGGCGGCACCGTTGCCGTTGTGGACGCCATCGCGCTTTTTGAAAGCGGTATTTCCGAGGACTGCGTGTTCACCGTGGGCGTCACTGCCCCGGACGACGAGCGCTGCGCGCGCATCATGGCGCGCGACGGCATCGACGCGGACTACGCGCTTGCGCGCATCGAAGCGCAGCCGGACGACGAGTATTATGAAATGCGCTGCGATTATCTGCTGCGCAACGACGGCACGCCGGAAGAACTGAAAGCCAAATGCCGGGAGCTTTTCGGCATCGGTTAATAAAAGACAGTATAAAAAAGTACAGAAAGGATAGATGTTTTTATGGAAGAAAAGAACGAACTGGACGCTCTGCGGGAAAAACTCCTTTACAAGCAGAAGCAGGGCTACGATATCATCGATGTGGACGAGCGCATCAAGCTTGAGGAATACGCGACGGCGTATAAGGCGTATCTGAACGCCGCGCGCACCGAGCGCGAGGCCGTGACCGAGGCCATCGCGCAGGCCGAAGCGCTCGGCTTTGTGCCGTATGAGCGCGGCATGGTGCTCGAGCCGGGCACAAAGATCTATAAGAGCGTGCGCGGCAAGGCGCTCATGCTCGCCGTTATGGGCCGCGAAACGCTCGACCATGGCGCGAACATCGCCGCGGCGCACGTCGATTCCCCGCGCCTTGACCTCAAGCCCATCCCCCTCTACGAAAAGGACGAGATCTGCCTTCTCAAGACGCATTACTACGGCGGCATCAAGAAATACCAGTGGGTCGCCATCCCGCTGGAAATCCACGGCGTCGTGACGAAGAAGGACGGCGAGACCATTGAGGTCGTCATCGGCAAGGATCCCGAGGATCCGAAGTTCACGATCACCGACCTGCTGCCGCATCTCGCAAAGGACCAGATGGCCAAGCACGGCTCGGACATCATTCCGGGCGAGTATCTGAACCTTCTCGCCGGCAGCGTCCCCTACGCCGGGGAGGGCACCAAGCGCGTGATGCTCGCGGTCATGTCGCTTCTGAACGACCGCTACGACATCACGGAAGAGGACTTCCTCTCCGCCGAGCTGGAGGTCGTGCCGAGCTTTGAAGCGTGCGACATCGGCGTGGACCGCTCGTTCATCGGCGGCTACGGTCAGGACGACCGCGTGTGCGCCTATGCCGAGCTCAAGGCCATTTTCGACACCGAGACGCCGGATCGCACCGCCGTGTGCGTCCTTGCCGACAAGGAAGAGATCGGCTCGATGGGCGTTTCCGGCATGCAGAGCCGCGCGTTTGAAACGTTCATGGCCGACCTCTGCGAGCAGCAGGACGTGCATCTGCGCGACTGCTTTGAAAACAGCTTCTGCGTCAGCGCGGATGTGTGCAACGCCTATGACCCGACGTTCTGGGACGTGAGCGAGTACCCCAACCGCAACGGCGCCCGCGCCAACTACGGCGTCGGCATCTGCAAGTTCACCGGCTCGCGCGGCAAGTCCGGCAGCAACGACGCCTCCGCCGAGGTCGTCGGCAAGCTGCGCAAGATCTTTACCGACAACGGCGTTGTCTGGCAGATGAGCGAGCTCGGCAAGGTCGATCAAGGCGGCGGCGGAACGGTCGCGCAGTATATGGCCAACCGCAACATCGATACCATCGACGCCGGTACGCCCGTGTTCTCGATGCACGCTCCCTTTGAGACCGTGACGAAGTTCGACTGCTACCAGACCTACAAGGCCATGTGGGCGTTCTATAAGGACAGATAATTTCTCATCCTGCTCCCTCTTTGAGGGAGCCTCCCGTCAAAAGACACCGGCGGCTATCGTTTCCGATAGCCGCCGGTTTGTCTATTTTACTTTGTTGTCAAAGCACCGGTTCCGTCCATTCCCCGCCGCCGGAAGAGCCGCCTCCGCCGGAGTAACCAGAAATATATGTTTCGGAGACCAGGTCCTTCGCCACATAGCCGAACTGTCCGTCCTCCGTGTTCACGAACCAGCAGTTTTCGAGGTCCGCCAGCACATGGAGCACCGTGTTGCGCCGGAGCGTCATGGCGTTGTCGTTCTGCATAAGATAGAAGTTATCAAAGAGGACCGCCTTGTCCTTTGCATAGCCGTCCCACGGTTCCGGCGCCGTCTCGCCATCCATAAGCAGGAAGCGCCGCTCCATACCGGCAAGCAGACCGTCGAAATAGAGCGTGCAGATGCCGTTCTCTTCCGACACGACGCGGACCTCGTCATAAAGGTCAAACCACGCCGCGATCAGCTCCGTCCCCGGCGCGAGCACTCTGGCCCGGTCGCCCGGCTGCAACTCCGGCTCGTCCGTATCGGCGAGCGCAACAACGGTCGGCAGCGTTTTTTTCTCATATCCGAGAGTTATGTCTCCGCCGTCCGCGCCGCCGGAGCTTCCTCCGCCGCCGTGGTACACGACAATGAATTTGCTGCTGACAGAATCACGGGCTATGAAACCCGTCGTTCCGTCGATCTCCACATAATAGCAGTCGCCCAGATCCGCAAGCACCGTGAACGTCTCATTCAGGGCGAAGGTGCGCAGCACCTCACCACAGAGATGATAGTCCTCCCGAAGCTCCGCGCCGCTTTGCGCATAACCCGTCCATCCCTCATACGCCCCGGCACTCTCCGGAACAAGCAGCCGCTTTTCCACGAGACCGCGTCCCGCGTCGGAAGAAACAAGATAGAAATCCTCCTGCGCTTCCTCGATCGTCACGGCGGCGTCCTTTTCCAGCAGAGCAAGGATAGCGGGCGCTTTCAGGACGCGCACGGCAGCGCCGCTCGTCGTTGGGGTCGGTTCCGGAGAGGGCGTCGGCTCCGGGGTCGCGGTCGTCTCCGCCGTCGGGGCTGGGGAAGCGGTTAGCTCCGCCGCAGGCGATGCCGTACCGCAGGCGGAAAGCACGAGCAGCAAAACGCCGAGCAGACATGCGGTGATCCTTTTCATGGTTTAATCTCCTTATCCTTTATAGTCCTCGTCATACGCATCGCCGTAAACGAAATGGATAATATCCCAGATGTAGTTATAGGCATTCGTTCCTGGGGTGAACGCGCCGCGGTTCTGGTAGGCGATATACCCGATGCTGCGGTTTACGATGCCGCCGTACAGCGTGTATGTATTTCCGTCCGCATCGCGCAGCGTGATATACGGGCGCATGGCGATGTCATCCACGCACTGCTCGCTGCTGAACCCGACAAGCACGTTCGTATACTGGAGCGTGTCGCCCGCATAGCGGAATACGGGGTCCGTGCCGTTGGCACGGCTGTAGGCATAGTTATGGCGGGCGTAGCCGTCCGTAAGGGAAAGTCCGCCATTGATCTCCGAGGACCGGCAGAGCACCGTGCCGTATTCCTCCAGCGTGTAGCCGGCGGCGCCTCCGCCGGTCAGTGCGTTTTTGAGCGAGGAGCTGACCCCCGTAATCATGCGGATGCCCTTGTTTCCGGTGATGCGGATGGAGCTGCCCGCATAGCGCAGGAGATTATCCAGCTCGGAGATACGCTCAACGGTCGCCGTACCGTCGGTGTTGGTCAACTTATAGACCGCCATGCCGACCGGGTAGCGGGTATGCGGGTCAGCGCCCTCCGGCAGGTTGTAGGTCGAAACTGACAGAAGCACGGTATTCCCCTCCGGGACGGTCAGGGTCGGGTAGTTTCCTTCGCCGTCCGGCGCGATCGTTTTCCCGTCCGCATCCATACCGATTGAGCTGCCGTCAAAGTCCTTGGCGATGTCGTTTAGATCGACGCTGCCAGGCTCCGGCGTCAGCGCCGGGATGGTCTCGGTTCGGGTCGTCTGGCAGACCGTGCAGGTGAAGGTCTTTTCGCCTTCCTCCGTGCGCGTCGCTGGCTTCGTTATAACGCCCTCGTCCCACCGGTGGTCGGAATAATGCATGGCTGCATTCTTAAGATCGTCATTACCGCTTTGGATGGAAATACTGTTCCATTTTGCTTCCGAGCAGCTGGAATAATAGACATCCTTCAGCGCAGTACATTTGTAAAAGGCATGGCTTCCTATGCTTGCCATGCTCGCCGGAATTGTGACGCTCCTGAGGCTGGTGCAGTTGCGAAAAGCATCGGAGCAGATGGTCGTTACACTGTCTGGAATCGTTATGCTCTTTAGACTACTGCAGCCGTAAAAGATATTACTTCCTATGCTCGTCACACCGTCTGGGATTGTTATGCTCGTCAAGCTGCTGCAGCCGGAAAACGCTCCCTGACCAATGCTCGTAATGCTGTTCGGGATTGCTATGCTCGCAAGGCTACTGCAGTTGTAAAATGCATAATCGCCGATACTCGTTACACTGTCCGGGATTGTTATGCTCGTCAGACCGACTTGACCGGCAAACGCAAAGTCTCCGATGCTCGTCACGCCGGATTCAACGACAACGGATTTTATCTTCGCTGCTGCCCAAGGTAATTGGGGACCTTGGATCGGTGAATAATCCGTCATCGCGCCGGTACCGGAAATCGTGAGAACACCGTCCTCGAGTTTCCATGTGAGATTTTCTCCGCAGGTGCCGCTTGTCGGAACAGGCGGCGCGGCAGGAGTTGCTGTAGGACTCGGGACAGGAGTGGCAATAGGCGTCGGCATCGGTGTCTGGGTTGGTGTCGCCGTTGGGTCCGTTTTCGCGTAGTGTATGTTCGCACCCCTCAGTTGATCGTTATATGCATCAATCCTAATTTTATTCCACTCCGCCCGGCTGCCGCCGTAGTAAACATCTGTCAGAGCGCTGCAACCAGAAAACGCGCAGGCGCCGATGCTTGTTACGCTGTCCGGGATCGTTATGCTCGTTAGGCTGGAGCAGTTGGGAAACGCAGCCTGATCGATAGTCTTTACGCTATTCGGGATTGTTATACTTGACAGACTATTGCAGGAATTAAACGCATTGAACCTGATGATCGTCACACTGTCCGGGATTTCCACGCTCGTAAGATTGGTGCAATTGCGGAAGGCATAGTCCCCTATGTTCGCCACTCCGGGTTCGATAATTAAGCATTTGATCATTGACCGTTTACCATACCAAGGGGCATCGCCAAAGCTATCGTAATTATGCATTACCCCTGTTCCGGAGATTGTGAGAGTACCGTCATCAGTGAGTATCCAAGTGAGATTAACTCCACACCTGCCGGAAGCACCAGTGGTTGCTGTGGAGTCTGTTTTCGTGCAGTCTATGTTCGCACCCGTCAGCTGATCGTTATCTCCACCAATAAGAATTTCATTCCATTCTGTCCTGCTGCCGCCGTAGTAAACATCCGTCAGATTGGAGCCGTAAAATGCACTGTTTCCAATGCTCTTCACGCTGTCCGGGATTGTTATGCTCGTCAGCCTGCTGCACCTCTGAAACGCACCGCTGCCAATGCTCGTCACGCTGTCCGGGATTTCCACACTCGTCAAACGGTCGCAATTGCTAAACGCTTGGTCGCCGATACTCGTCACACCGTCTGGAATCGTTATACTCGTCAGGCTGCTGCAGCTGGAAAACGCATAGGGACTGATGTTCGTTACGCTGTCCGGGATTGTTATGCTCGTCAAGCGGCTGCAGCCGGAAAACGCTCCCTGACCAATGCTCGTAATGCTGTCCGGGATTGCTATGCTCGCAAGGCTACTGCAGTCGGAAAATGCATAATCGCCGATACTCGTTACACTGTCCGGGATTTCCACGCTCGTCAGATTACTGCAGCGGGAAAACGCAGAGTAGCCAATGCTCGTCACGCCGGATTCAATGACAACGGATCTTATCTTCATCTTCGCTGCTGCCCAAGTTGATTGGGACGATGAATAGAGCGTCATCGCGCCGGTGCCGGAAATGACAAGCACGCCGCCATCGAGCGTCCATGTAAGGTTATCGCCGCATGTGCCGCTTTCTACGGCTGAGGCTACGGTCTCCGGCTGCTCCGCGCCGCCGTCCGCCGCCCACGCCGGGACGGCGAGCTGAACGGTGAGGACGATCGAAAGAAGCATGGCAAGCCATTTTTTCATATTCTTTACGCTCCTTTTTTATGTGAGAATGCTATTTATAACCATAATGCAATATTATACCCTTCTCCTGGAAAAAAGCAAGAAATCCGGCAGACTTTATACCGGATTTTCCGAAGGGTTTATAGGTTTTTCATTTTCTCCGCAGTGTAACAGGTTTCCAAAAACGACAATCCCTCCGTCCCGGCGCTTTGCGCCGATCCACCTCCCGCAAAGAGGGCGGCTCCCACCAAAAGATACCGGCGGCTATCGGAAACGATAGCCGCCGGTGTTTTTGTGCTTGATTATTGAATAAGTCCCTGCAGCAGACTGTTGCCGCCGGCACTCTGCGCCTGACCGCTGCTCAGGCAGAAGATCACATCGTCCACATCGTAGTAGTCCACAAACTTCGTCAGCGAGCGGCTGAAGTATTTGCGGTAATCCATCACATAGACATACTGATAATGTTGCGTGAGATAATACCCGAACGGATTGCCGTTGGAGTTTTTAACGAGCAAGCACGCGCTGCCGTCGGTGATGTCGTTATTTATGAACGTGCACAGCGGGAAGTCGCCCGTGAGGAAGCACATGTATTTGTCGTTCCCGTGGATCTGGGTAATGAGCGTCTGCTCATAACCGCGGTTGGAGAGCGAGTCGTTGCTTCCCTGGTTGATATAGAGATGCACATCTCCGGGCGGGACATAGCCGTAGACCTGATCGGCCGTGAGCTTGCCGCTCTGGTGGGCCTGATAGTAGAGACTGCCGTAAAACGGCTCCTGCACGATCTCCTCATACTCGCTGAGCGGCACCGGCTCAAAGCCCGCCATTTTTGCCCATTCCGCATAGGCGTACCACGCGCCGAGCGCCGTCCAGTGGTGGTCGGTGCGGAAATAGATGTACTCGCCGTTGTGCGGCAGGAGTGAGTTGTAGGTGTCCACGCAGTAGACATTGTCGCCCATTTGGGAATTTACATAGGCGAGGATGTCCTCCTCGCATGCAACGCCGATCGACTCGCGATACTCACGCGGGAGCATGAGCGTCGTCCCGTGGAGGACGAATACGTCAAAGACGCGGCATTTCCCCTCCAGCAGATCGGCCGCGCGCGTCACATTGGCGGCGTAGGTGTCCGAATAATACTGGCTGAAAGCCGTATAGGTATAGGCGCTGTCGCCGATCTGGATGACGGCGCCGAGCGTTACGAGCTCGTCGTCCGGGTTTTCCCCGCCCCACTCCGGTTCCGGCGTAGGCGTCGGCTCCGGGGTAAGCGTCGGTTCCGGGGTCGGCGTCGGTTCGCTTGTCGGCTTTGCCGGGTCGGCGCTCGTCTCCGGCGCTGGCGTGGACGGAACGGGGATCTTGTCTCCGGCAGAGGCATTGCCGTACACCGTTACGGAGGAGTCGCCGTACAGCGCTTCGAGCCGCTGCGCGGCCATGATCCAGCCGTCACGCCCCGGGAACGTGTCCGAAAACCAGAGACTGATATCGGAAAAATAGCTTCCGTCCGTCACAGCGGAAAGAGAAAACTCCGGAAACGTCTCCAGCGTGCGCTTTTCCTTTGCCGACACCGTCGGGCGCAGCGGCAGTATCCACGCAATGACCGTGAGAATGCCCAGCGCGAGGAAAAACGGCAGCCCCGGCAAACGGGCGCGGCGTTTCTGTTTTTCCGCATGGGCACGCCGGGCGCGGCGGCTTATGATTTTGTGTTCATCGTGCATAGGATCCCTCTTAGAACCGGAAGTATAGGAACGGATTAAAGCTGTTGCCGACAAGGCACGCTGTGCTCAGAAGCAGCAGCAGAACCGGCGCAACGCCATAGGCGGCAACGGAATAGCTTTTCTGCGCAAGGGTGCTCCCCTCTCCGGCGCGCTCCCAGCGCTTCGCAAGATACGAAAACACCGGCGTTGCCGCCGCAGCGCAGAAGATGAGCAGATACATATGGCTCTTTATCTCCGCCGTAACGGTGAAGCTCGTAAAGGCGTTGCCGTTGCCGCAGAACATGCCGCGCACGACCGCTGCGGCGAGCGGGAGCGATGTGAACTTGAAGAGCACCCACCCGAAGAGCACCGCGAGCGGGAGTGTGATGTGGGAAAGGATCGCCGAGACCGCCTTCGGCAGCTTGTCGAGCAGCTTCTGCCAGAACAGCCGGTCGAGCATGAGCAGCACAAAGTAATAAAGCCCCCAGAGCACAAAGTTCCAGCTCGCCCCGTGCCAGAGGCCGGTAAGTGCCCAGACGATGAAGAGGTTCAGAAACGCGCGCGCTCTTCCCTTCCGGTTGCCGCCGAGCGGGATGTACACATAGTCGCGGAAAAATGTGCCGAGCGACATATGCCACCGCCGCCAGAACTCCGTAGCCGTGCGGGATATGTAGGGATAGTTGAAGTTTTCGAGATAGTGCAGCCCGATCATCTGTCCCATGCCGATGGCCATATCGGAATAGGCGGAAAAATCGAAATAGATCTGGAACGCATACGCAATTATGCCGATCCAGAGCGCAAGCGCCGGCGTGTTGGAAAGCGCCGCAAGGTTTTCCGCCAGCTGTGAGGCCGAACCGATGGCGGCGTCCGTGAGCAGAAGCGAGTCGGCAAGCGCACCGCAGGCATTTGCGAGCACCGTTTTCTTTGCAAGGCCAACGGCAAAGCGCGTACAGCCGCGCGCACGGTCGGCCGTCTCGTCACGGCCATCGAAGAGTTCCTTCGCGATGGTCTTGTACCGGACGATGGGACCGGCGATGCACTGGTGGAAGAGCGCGGCGTAGAGCAGCACATGCCAGTATTTATCCTGCGCCTCGGCGTCGCCGCGGTACACATCCACAACATAGCTCAGAAGCTGGAACGTGTAGAACGAAATGCCGAGCGGCAGCGCGATGCGCTGCACGAACGCCGGTACGTCCCCGAAGATCGAGCAGACCATGCCCGCGTATTTGAAAAACCCAATCAGGCCGAGATTCACGACGCACGCGAGCGCGACCCAGAGCTTGGCGTTTTTCTCTTCCCTTTGCGCTCTTTGCACACGCAGAGCAAAATACCAGTCAAAAAGCGCCATCGCCATCAGCAGCAGCACATACACCGGCTCGCCCCACGCATAGAAGATCAGCGAGAAAACGAGCAGGCTGATGTTCTTTGCCCGCAGACTGCGGCAGAGCGCATACACCGCCAGACTCAGCGGCAGAAACGCATAGAGAAATATCAGGCTGGAAAATACCATACGGAAAGCACCCTTGCGGCAGATTTTCAGATTAATTATAGGAAAATTTCCCCAGCTTGTCAATTTTCGCAGATAAAGAGTGCATACAGAACAACACGGCGCGGCATACTTCTCCGGAGGAGGGTTGCCGCATGGAGGAAAGAGAACAGGAAGCCCTGCGTGAGCTTGGCGCCGCACGGGTCGGAGAGATCCACTGCATCACGATCATCGGGCAGGTCGAAGGACATGTGATGCTGCCGCCGGACACGAAAACGACCAAGTACGAGCACATCATGCCGCTGCTCGCCGCAGTAGAGGAAACAGAGGATATCCGCGCACTGCTCATACTGCTCAACACCGTCGGCGGCGACATTGAAGCGGGGCTCTGCCTTGCCGAGATGATCGCCGGAATGAGCAAGCCGACGGCGAGCGTCGTTCTCGGCGGCGGGCATTCCATCGGCGTGCCGCTCGCGGTGGCGGCAGACCGGTCGTTCATCGTGCCGAGCGCCGCCGTGACGATCCACCCGGTGCGGCTCACGGGCGTTGTGATCGGCGTACCGCAGACGTACGATTACATTTCGCGCATCAGCGATAGGATCGTCCGGTTCATCACCGGCCATTCCCACATCACGCCGGAGAGATTCACCGAGTATATGATGCGCACCGGCGAGCTGACACAGGACATCGGCAGCGTGCTCGACGGCGAGGAAGCCGTCCGAAGCGGGCTCATCGACCAGCTCGGCGGGCTTTCCGACGCGCTTGAATACCTGCACCGGCGCATAGAAAAAGAGAAGTCAGTTTGACTTCTCTTAAAACTTAATGCCTTTTCTTGCACAGCGGGCAATAAGGTCTATCAAGTATATGATCTGCTCTTGTCGTCCATTCATAACCGCAAACCAAACACTTTGCCCTTGCTTCGCTACGTGAGTCTGTAAATGACAAAGCCGTAATCCTATGCTGTGATTTTTCTTCTATTTTAGTTCGATATTTTATGATTTTTAGAGTTTTCTCTTTTTCTTTTTGAGCCAACTTCTCCCCTTCCGTCAAACTTTGTTTGGTCGTTTTTTTATTCTCGATCGGCTTTTGTACTGAACAATTTGGGCATGAACAAGACTTCCGCGCAATATTATAGCTTGTTCTCCATTCATTGCCGCAAAATTTACATTTCAGATTTACCGGACTTTTAGAATCTACATATGACAAAAGCTCTATTTTATCTGTTTCGATTTTTTCCTTCGCTTTTTTTAATCGGATCTGTTTCGGGTCAACGTAATTCTCAACTATGAAAGATACCTCATCAATAGTATATAAAAGGCGCTTCGGATATTGACTCCAGTTTGTTAGTAGAATAAAGCACTTACGTCCTTTAGATTCATAATAAAGTTGCTCAGCATAACGTTGTACCGAATCGAATCTTGTAGATTTTATTTCTAAAACGGCATCATCATTTGAAAGATCGCAAAGAGCGAGTATTTTTTCCGTTGGATGGATAACGAGTTCTTGTGATTTTATTATCTCCCCACGAAAAACACTATCTCCAATGAACGAAATTAACGGTTTAAAAACGGTTTTTAACTCATTAATTACGGAGTTAATCTCGTTAACAAGCTTTCGATCTTGCCCGCGTGTCGCAGTCATTGAACCGTCCGGATTAAAAATCATCGGGACAATATCTATGGACGACGGCAATTCTCCTATGTACTTCAGTTTTTTCTTATTTTCCAGCAACGCATCTTCTGAATTAATTCTCTGAACATGAAGCATGGAGTTTATCAAGTGTTCAAGAATCATTCCATTAAAGTTTGTCGGAAACTTTTTAAGATTTTCAGCCTCAACCGACAGCGAAAAAACAGTTTTACTTTCGCAAGTTATCTTTGGTAGATCGGCAATGTAATACTTTAAATTAGGATGTGAATACAGATAGCTTGCAGGAACAATATACTCGTCATTAAACTCAAAAACTTTGCTATTTGTAACAAGGAGCCGATGGCCATTCATGCATTGAAACAGTTTCCATTCGAGAACACAGTCATTATCGCCTGAGTGAATATCCTGGACATTATCTATTCCAAATAACGTACACAGATTGTCTTTTGTAATATTGCCCTCAGAAAACCGTGAAGAAATAATCTCATGTTTGAAATTATAAAATGCAAAATATTCTATTCCTTGCAGATGATGACGTTGAAAATATTTAGTAATAAAGCGTTCATCAAGACCGCCATAAGTTATAATGATTCTATTTTTCAGGTCAAAGGAACTAATTATTTCATCTACTTCCTCTTGTGTAAGTGGGGATAGAGATTTAAGATTCGCTGTTTCTATGCCGTTATATTGAGTCGTAATAACTTCTGTGTTCATTTCCAAAGGCAGGAAACGATTGTATATCAGTTCCGTATCTGGTCTATAAAGTGAGATAGAAAGAAGGTCATCTCGAATCGATGACAAGCCGTTGGTTTCAACATCAAGAACAACATACTTTGACGGATTAACACTACACGACTTTTGTAACATCACCGTAAAACATCCCTTTCTTATCTTACTATACTCATTGTGGGTGCAAACTTTTTCTTACACTTACACATCTAAAGAAATTTAACTACTTTTCCCTCTATTCTTTTTTACATACAGAAATAGCAGAATAATGCTCAATCCCAGCAGCGCGCCGGCGGTGTCGATGAGCACGTCCCGCACCTGACTGCCGCGGTGGGAGAATATCTGGAGCGTTTCGTCTATCGCGGCGGTCAGCGTGCCGAGACCCCAGGCGGTGAAAAACCGCTTTTTCCCGGCGCTCTCCAGCCGGAGGAACAGAAGTGCTGCAAACACCGCATACTCCGTGACGTGCGCCGCCTTGCGGATGAGATGGCTCGTCGGCTGCTCGGCAACGCCGTCGCCGTCCTCGTCCGTCATATAAGTGAAAGCGTCCGGCCCGAGCCCGACCTTTTCCGCCGCGGCGTTCAGGAAGAACAGGATATCGTCGCTGATTTTCCCCGAAAGCTCACGCGAGACGAGCGAGTTGCCCCAGATGAACACGAGCGCGAGAACGATCAAAACCGTCAAAATGCGTTTGCGTTTCATTTCAGATCTGCGGCTTCTTTACGCGGATACGCGCAATGAAGCAGAAGCCTACGATGAAGAGCACGCCGCCCATCACCCACGGCATAATACTCTCGTTCGCGAGGCGGACGAGAGATACGAGCGGCACGATGACCGCCGACCAAGTGACCGGCAGGCCCTCGAACGAGGTGCGGTTCTCGCTCGTGGTCTCCTGGCGCTTCTGCTCGGTGACGTTAAAATACCCCAGCCGGATGACGGCGCAGAGCGTATAGAACATCAGCACCGCCATGGCGACACCCGTAATGCCCATCGCGTGGCCGATGGCGCTCGGCAGCACACCGAACGACACGAGATCGCACAGCGAATCGATCTGGATGCCGAACACCTCGGCGTCCTTCGTGCGCTTCGTGGCGCGGGCGATTTTCCCGTCGAACATATCGCAGAGGCCGCAGAGTGCAAGGCCGATCACCGCCGGCCAGACCTTCCCGTCTGCCGCAGCGCAGATGCTCCCCACCGCAATGCACAGCTCTATGTATGTCAGAATGACCGATACATTCCAGAATCCAACGAATTTCTTGCTCACTGTCCGTTCTCCGTTTCAAAAAAATATATCTTATCATAAAGCACGCGGGGACATTTTTCAAGAGCGGGATTTGACGCGGCGGACACTCTCTGCTATTCTGTAAGAACACACTATACAACACCGGAGGTCTTTTTATGACCCGTTGGGAAAATACATCGGTTTACCGCGCTCTCGGCACGCTCTCGGCACTGCCGGTGTGCGCGCTCTCGCGTCTGCCGCTCAAAGCCGGCAAACGGCGCTGCGGTCTTTCGTTTTCACAGTGGTTTCTCCTGCTCGGCATGGGAGCGATGCTCTGCGTGCCGCACGGGGCGTGGAACAATCTCTACGCCGTGCTCTTTGCGCTCGCTGCGCTCTTAGTCTACTGGTTTGGATGCGCGGTGCGAAAGGATGCGCCGCGAAACATCGGAGACCTCGGCCCCGCCGCGCTCGGCTTTCTTTTAATGACTGTTCTTTGCACGCTCTGGGCGGGAAACAAAGCGGGCAATCTCCGCGTGGCGCTCTTTTTCTGGACGGGCTTCCTGCTCGCGTATCTCACGGCGGCGCAGTTTCGCACACGGACCGAGCGGCGCACCGCGGCGGCGGCCCTATACATCACCCTGCTCGCCGTTTCGCTCTACGGGCTGTGGAACTATGTCACCGGCGCGGAGGCCTCGGACGTGCCGATCGACGGCGAGATGTACCGGCGGCTCGGCGCGACGCTCGAGCACGGCATCAACTGCGGCGAATTTCTCGCCATGGCGCTGCCCATCGCGCTCGTCTGGGCGCTGACTGTCCCGACGAAGGCACGGCGCATCGCGCTCACCGTCCCGCTTCTTCTCCCCTGCGCGGCGATTTTGCTCACATACGCCCGCACCGGTTGGATCATGCTCGCGCTCGCGCTCGTGCTGCTGCTCTGGTACAAAAAGAAGATTTTGCTGCTTCCGGCGGCAGCGCTCGGCATCGGCGCTCTGTTTCTTCTGCCGGAGAGCCTGCAGGCACGGTTCCTGTCGATGCTCGATTTCTCGAACGCTTCGGCGTCCGGACGGTTTGTGCTCTGGAGCGAGTGTCTGGCCGTGTGGAAGGATCACTGGCTGCTCGGCATCGGGCTGGGGCCGGAGAATTTCTCCGCGGCTTACGCCCCCTATGCTACCGGTCTTCTCGATTTTCAGCCGCCGCACTCCAATATGCTGTATCTTGAAATGTTCCTCTCGACCGGCATAGTCGGCGGACTTTTGTTCTGCGGCTTTTTCTTCGGCATTTTCGCGCGGCTGCGCCGCGCGGTGCGCGCCAGACCCGAAAAGCGGGACCGCCGGGAAACGCAGGCTCTCATCGCCGCGCTCGCCGGAGCCGCGCTCGGCGGCATTCCGGAGTATATCTGGTTTTACCCGCGCATTCTCTTTTTCTGGTGCGCCCTCTTCGGCATGGCACTCGCCGTTTCGGACGACAACTGAACAAATCAATACCACCGGCGCAGCCGGTGGTTCTCTTAGAGCAAGCGGCGTGACGGAAACCGTCACGCCGCTTCAGCCTGTCGAAAACGCCTCGCAGAGTTTGCGCCCGCAGGCGCAAATAAAGTTCAAATCATTTTTGCCGGCGGCGTGTACGTCGGAAAAAATACATTTCGGCTCGCAAACGTGCGAGCGTAAGCGAGTGCGCTGCGGCGAGCCGCAGCCTTTTCAAACGAGAGCCCAACGAAGTGGGTCTCGTTTGAGAGCTTGTCAAAAATACCTTTTTGACAAGCTCAAGCGGCGTGACGGAAACCGTCACGCCGCTTGTCTGCGTTATGCGTATATCAGCTGAATTTGATCTTTGTATTCTCGCCCATGGTGACCGATTCGGGATAGAGCGGCAGGAACACATAGCCCGCGTCCTGCAGCTGCTTGACAGCGCCCGGGAACGCGATGAGCGTGTTGGCGTTCCAGTCGTGGCTGAGCAGGACCGCAATGTCGAGCTGCTTTACCTGCCAGACAGCCATGCTCTGGATCTCATCGGCGGTCTTTCCGGCGACGCCGTTATCGAACACGTCGCACGACCATTCGATCCACTCGTAGCCCGCTTCCTTGACGGCCTCGGTCGGGTCGGTGCCGAGCAGCGCCTTGGCCCACGCCGAGCCGCCGGGGTAGCGGAAGATCTCCGTATGGAAGCCGGTGCATTCGTACACCCACTCGTCCTGTTTTTGGATCATTTCGATCAGGCCCTCGGTCTTCTGGTAGAGATTGCCCATGGCAGCGAACTGGTGGGAATATGTGTGGTTGGCGACCGCGTGGCCTTCGGCAAACTCGCGGCGAAGCATTTCGGGCTCGTCCTCGGATTCGTTCGCCTCGTGCGAGGTGAAGAACGTCACATGGACGCCCAGCTCCTTGGCTTTGTCGAGCACCTGCGTGGTGAGGCGCGTGGGGCCGTCGTCAAATGTCCAGTAGCAGATCTTGATATCCGTTTCGCCGGCCTGCACCTTTTCCTCCAGCTCGCGGATCTTGGAAGCATACTCGCGCCGCTTGGCAAGCGTCTCTTCCACGATGTTATCGAGCCGCTCGTTCTCGGCGCGAAGCTCTTCGAGCTGCGCGGTCTTATCCTCGTTATCGGAGAGCGCCGCGGCAAGCTCGGAAGCGAGCGTCTTGCCCTCGTCGCCGCCCTGCGAAATGTCCTCGCGCAGCGCGTCCTGCTGCGCCTTCATATCCTCGCTGAGCTTGTCGGTGCTTTCATCGACGAGCTGCGCCTGCGCGCGAAGGTCGGCGGCGCTGGATTCGTATTCCGCGATCGGCACGGCGCGATACTGGAAAAAGGCAAACACGCCGAATCCCACCGCGACGAGCGCGAGGCCAAGCAGAACATAGTTAATTACCTTTAAGGTATTCTTCAACCTGATCCACTCCCTTCTGCATTTCCTCGTAGACGGAATTGTAGTACGCGGTGTCCTCGTCCGCGAGCTTCGTTTCGACTTCCTTTTCCACTGCCGCGATCGATTCGTCGAGCGCGGCGTTGTCGGCTTTGAGCGCGTCGATCTTTTCCTGCGTTTCGCCAAAGACCTCCTGCTCCGCCGCCGTCCATGCGGCGGCACCGGTCTCGGTCTCGGGATCAACGGCGTCGTGCCGCGTCTGTGCCGCGGCGAGCGTCTCCTGCGCCGAGGCCACGGCGCTCTCGCCGTCGGCACGGAGAGCCGCCGCCTGCGTCAGAAAGTAGACGCCGCACACAACGCCGATGACAAGGATCACCGACAGCAGTACGGTCATTACGGTACGTTTCATCGTTTGCAATCACTCTTTTCTTTTTATACCTTTTTTCAGCCGCAGCGCGGCTGGTTTACCCTTTTTGATAAAGCGCGAGCAGCTCTTCCGTCTGACGTGTGAGGTCAAACTCCGTCACGGCGCGGCGGCGTGCGTTTTCGCCGCAGGCGCGGCGATACATCCCGTCCGTCATGAGCCGGTGCAGCGCATCGCACAGAGCGCTCGCGTCGCCGGGCGGCACGCATTCCCCGCAGCCGTCAGCGAGATCCGCGCCCGCGCCGACGTCCGTCATAACGAGCGGCAGACCGCATTCCATCGCTTCGAGCGCGGCAAAGCTCATGGCCTCGTTATACAGCGCGCTGCTCACGTAGACGTCCGAGGAACACATCAGCGCTTCGGCGTCCGTGCGGTAGCCCGCGCGGATGACGTTTTCGTCAAGGCCCTTCTCACGGATGCCCTCGCCCACGGCGTCAAAAAGCTCTCCGTCGCCCGCGATGAGACAAGCAAACGGAGCGTCCGTGCGCTCCTTGAGCTGCGCAAGCGCGTCCAGCAGGAAGAAAAGCCCCTTTTCCGGCGCATAGCGCGCCATGGTGAGAAAGACGAAGCAATCCTCCGGCAGCGAGAACTCCGTCCGGATGACGTTTCGCCGCGGCGGCAGGAGCTTCGGCGCAACGCCGTTGAAGATCACGCGGACCCTCTCTTCTTTGACGCCGTTTTCGCGCAGAAGGTTCGCCCCCTGCGTACAAACCGCGATGCACGCGGCATCGTGCGGTGTGATACGCCGGTTGACGGCACGCCAGAGGAAACCCTGGCGCACCGTGAGATGGCTCGTGAACACGACGCGCGTCTCCCGCCGCCAGAGGCGTGAGAGCACGGCGATCACATTTTCCCGCGGGTACTGCGCGTGGATAACGTCGATATCGTTTTCCGCGCACAGCCGGGCAATGCTCTTCGCCGCGGCGAGCGCGTGTGAGGCGCGCAGGTCGAGCCGGAACACGCCGCAGCCGAGAGCCTTTGCCTTTTCCGCGAGCTCCCCGCCGTCCATGTAGGCAAGGAAGCAGCGGTGTCCCTGCGCGGAATACGTCCGCATCAGGTTTTCGACGTACTTTTCCGTACCCGCTTTCCCGGCGTAGCTGATGAGATAGAGAATGTTCAATTTTTTAATAGAAGAGCTTCGCGATCGGGCTGTCGGCGTCGAGGATCAGCGTCTTTTCCGCACCGGTCATGGACGCCTGCAGCGCGTCAAGCGCGATCATAAACGTATAGAACTCGGCTTCCTCCGGCGAGTCGTACACCTCGGAGAGAATGCGCATATACTCCGCGTCGCCCTCGGCACGCACCGTAGCGGCGGTCGCGTCGGCGTTGGCGAGGAGGATCTGCACCTGCTTGTCGGCCTCGTTGCGGATCTCCTTGGCGCGGCTCTCGCCCTCGGCAAGATAGCCCGCGGCAATGTTGTTGCGCTCGGAGATCATGCGGCTGAACACGGCGGATTTGTTATCGTCCGGAAGGTCGATCTTCTTCGTCTCCACGGCGATGAGCTCAATGCCGTAGCGGTCGAAGGAATCGCCGATCGTCGCCATAACGGTGCGCACGAGCGTGCCGTCGCGCCCGGAGATGATCTCCGCCTGCGTCATGGACGAGAGCACGGTTTTGAGCGCGTTATACACGTTCGCGTTGATGCGCCCCTCGGCATTGGATACGCTGCCGGAGAGCGTTTCGATGAAGAGGCGCGGGTCCTCGATGCGCCAGATGGCAAAGCAGTCGGCAATAAGGGTCGTCTTATCCGCGGAGATCATATCGCTCACGGGCAGGTCATAGAGCAGCACCGTATTGGGGAGCGTGCTCATCTCCTGCACAAAGGGGATCTTGAAATACAGTCCCGGCTCGCTCTTTACATCAACGACCGCGCCGAACTGGCGCACGACGCCGTATTCGTTCGGCTGTACGACGTACAAGCTGCTCAAAAGCAGCACGAGGATCACAACGGCGAGCACCGCGATAAGGATCGTCCGGCCGACGTGGGCGGGACGGCGGGTGTTATTATTTTCCATAATTACGGCTCCTCCCCTGTCGTGGTCGTTGTGTTCGTGCCGGTGAAGCTCTCGAGCGGGAGAACGGTCTGCAGCGTGCTGCCGTCCCTGCCGGTGATAACGATTTTCATATCCGGGAACACCTTGGCGATCATTTCATAGAACAGGCGCTGGCGCGTGATCTCCGGATACTTGGAGTATTCGGCGTACAGCTCCGTGAAGCGCGAGGCCTGACCCTCGGCCTCGGCGATGCGGGATTCCTTGTAGGCCTCGGCCTGCTGCAGAATTTCGTCCGCGTTCGCCTTGGCGGCGGGCAGCTGCTCGTTGGCGTACTTGTTCGCATTATTGATGGCGGTCTCCGCCTCCTGCTTGGAGGTCTCCACCGCCTTGAACGCCTGCTGCACCTCGAGCGTGGGGGGCTCGGCGTCCTGCAGGGCGATGTTCACGAGCACAAGACCGATATCCTCCTGCTCGAGACGGGTGCTGATCTTGTCGCGGATGACGCCCTGGATCTCCGCCTTGCCGGTCGTGATGATATCATCCACGCCGTAAAGGCCGATCGTATCGCGGATGTAGCTCTGGCAGAGCATTTTCAAAATGGCTTCCGGCTCTTCGCTGTTATAAAGGTACTTCACCGGATCGTCCACGCGGTATTCCACATAGAAATCCACGTTGACGAAGTTGAAGTCCACGCTGATCATGAGCGATTCGTCCTCGTTGTTCACGTTCGTGCGCAGATCGTAGCCGAGAGCAAAGCCCTGCGTCGCCTTGCTGACAATGGTTTTCTGCTGGATGATGGGGATCTTGAACTTGAGGCCGGACGTGCTCACGACGGACGGCTTGCCGAACGTGGTGATAACGGCGTATTCGTCCTCCTGCAGCTGGTACACCGAGCCGAAGCCCAGCGCGCCGACGAGCACGAGCACCGCCGCGGCCGTCACGATCGTGCGCGGCAGGGTCTTTTTCCCGTCGCCGCCGTCCTTTCTGCGCGTGGTGCCGAGCACGATGAGCACGGCCGCCGCCGCAAGGACGAGGATGAGTGTGATAAGGCTCATGGGATTCTCCTTTCTTTATGCGGCGGAAAACGTCTACTCCGCCGTATAACAGCATAGCACAGCGCACACCGTTTGTCCAGAAAAGCCGCGTTCAAAGCTCGAGCGCGAACCACTCCCTGCCGGTCTCCCGGAAGCCGAGCGAGAGGAACATGTTCCGGCTCTGCGTGTTGAACGAATAGATGTTCGCCGTCACGCGCTCCATGCCCTTTTCGCGGGCAAGATCGAGCATGGCGCGGATACACCGGCGGCCGATGTGCCGGTTCTGGTATTGCCTGCAGATCACGATGGCGAGCTCGCCGCTATTTCGCAGCGACACGTCGCCCACCAGAACGCCGCGGTACGATATATAATAGCATGCCCCGTGTGTGCTCAGATACTTATACATGGCGTTGAGCCGCTCGCTCGTATAAACATGGTCGATGTTATCGACCTGACGGCACACGTCCGGATCCTGATACCACGGAAGCGCCGTTTCCTCATTCGGGTAATACGGCACAAGCGAAATCTCTTCGTCCACGACGCGCACACTGGCGGGATCGGCCATTTCTCTCTTCCTTTCACTACGCAAACCGGCCGTATGCGCAGATCGCGCGCATACGGCATGGTTTTTATCTTTTCACTTTCCGCACCGGGCGGGTGATGCTGCGGATGAGAAGCGTGCCGAGCACCGCCGCGCCGATGAAGAGCACGGCAGCGACGACGGCGAGCACCGTGACCGTCCAGCGGAGGTTTTCGATCTCCGCATCCGAAGCATCCGGCGTTTCCGGCGCAGGCGAGGGCGTCGGCTCCGCGCTTGGGGACGGTTCCGGCGTCAGTGTCGCCTCCGGCACGGTGATAAGGCCGTAGCGCTGCATCGTTTCCTCGCGCGTATCGTAGATATAAAGTTCCGGCTCGCCGCCCTCGGGCCGCGCGTAGAACACAACGTACTCTCCCCCGTCCTCCGGCAGATACGCCCGGCACACGCTGCCGAGCAGCGCGTAATCGCCGAGAACGCAGCCCTCCGGCGGCCGGACGGAGAGCATCGCGGCGTCGAGGATCGTGTACGTTCTCCCCTCCGCGGTGAAGATCGTCCGACCGGCGGCAGGCGTCGCCTTCGGAATCTCCGGCTCAGTCGTATCGACATGGTTGTCGCTTGTCGGCTGCGCAGCGGTGTCCTGCGTCTGCCGCGTGACGGCGAGCGTATAGACCCTCTGCGCGCCGTTCCCGGCGGTGACGGTCACGGTCACATAGTTCAGCCCGACGGAGAGCGAGCCGTTCCCGCTCACGGCGGTGGTGGCCGAAGCGTCGTTCTTCACGGCGCTCACGGCGAGCCACGTCGTTTCATACGGCACCGTCACGGCGTAGTTCGTCACATTGGCGGAAAATGCCGGGGAGAGCGTGCCGGGATCGATGTAGAGCGCGGAAAGCGTGCAATCGCTCGATGCCGACGTGATCGTCACCGATGCGCTGTGGGAAGCGTACTCCACGCTCACCGCGTCGCCCCCGGCGTTGCTCGCGCTGCACGCTGTCGGGCGGAGCGCCGTTGTGCCGATGGCGCGGGCCGTGAAGCTCAGGTTGAGAGAGAATTTTCCCTCGCCGCTGCCGCTGTAGTCCACGATGCGCAAACTCCCGCCGTTATCCTGCACCGCCGCGTTGCCGAGCCCGCCCGATGCGCCGGTGTAGGTAAGATAGTCCGTGTCGTACACGAGCGTCAGATCGATGCCCGCAACGGCGGAGGTCGTATACACGTTCACCGTGACGGTGTTTCCGACAACGACGCTCGGATCGGAGAACATCACGTCCGTGTCCGCCGCCCTGGCGCTCACCGTGAGCCACGGCAGCAGCGCTGCGGCGACGAGCAGCGCGAGGATCGGTTTTCTTTGTTTCATCGGCAAGCCCTCCTTACGGCGTGATCGTCGCCGTGCCGAGCAGATGGTTTCGTATGCGGATAAGATCGTTGATCGCCGCCGTGCCGCTGCGGTCCACGTCCGCCGCGGCCAGACTCAGCCCGGTCAGCTCGCCGGTGCCGAGAAGGTGGTTGCGCAGCTTGATGAGATCGCTGATGGTGACGGCGCCGTCGCCGTTGATGTCGCCCGCGACGACGACGTACCCGGAAGCGAACACCGCTTCCGCGCCGTCGAGTTCATACGTGATCTTCACAAAATCGCCGGTACGCATCGGCGCGTCCGGCGCCTTGGCAGCGCCCGTGGCGTCCGTCACGGTGAGCGTTCCGCCGCTCACACCGAGCGACGAAGTAAACGCGGCAAGCGCCGTGCCGGGCGCGACGCCCGAAACACGCCCGTCCGCGCTGAAAGCGTAGGGGCCGGTGATCGTCACCGGCGCGTCCGGTGCGCGGCGGTGGACGGAGAGCGTGTATGTTTCCGATGCGCCCGATTCCGCCGTCACGATGAGCGTGACGGTGTTCACGCCGACATTGAGCGCATATTCGCCTGTCCCGGCGACGCTCGCCGCGGCGTTGAGTGGCGAGGCCGTTACGGTGATGCGCTCGGTCTCGTTCGGAACGATGACGGTATATTCCCGTATATCCCGCCGGAACTCCGGCGAAAGTGCGCCAGCGCTCACTGTAAGTGAGGAAAGTTTCGTGTTCGGCGATCCGTCGCCCGTCGGAGCGGGCACCGCAGACTCCGGCATGTTGAGATACACCGGAATATTGAACGTGAGTTTGGATGCGCGCATCTCCTCGCTGTAAGCATAGGAGAGCAGCCGCCCCTCGCTCGCCGCGCCCGCAACGTTCGTCATGTACTGGTTCCAGTACATGTTCTCGCCCTGCACGTTGAAGCGCTTGAGATAGAGCGTATTCTGTCCCGCGGCAACATAGTTCGCGGCATAGAAGGCCGCGCCGCCGCGGATGGCTTTATATAGGCTGTTCCACGGCCGTCCCCACGAGGTGCCGCTCCCGTTATGGCCGCCGCTGGCGTACCACAATCCGCGCTCCACGGCGGAATACTCCGCTGTCTTGTAAGCGCCGATATTGAAGGCGTTATAGTACCCCGGAAAGCGGCGGTTCGTGCCGCTGATGCTCTCGCTCGCGCCGTTCGTGCCCATCTCCTGCAGCATCATCGCCGCAAGAATGTACGGGCTGACGCCGCAGTCCGCTCCGGCGGTATAGAGCGTTTCGGCGTAGGTGTTCACGCCGTTGGAAGTGTCGAGGTCGGTATCGTATGTCGTGTCCGCAAGGAACGTGCCGGACACGAGCACCGCGAGACTCTCGCGCGTCTGCGAGGCGGCGTCGTACCCCTGATAAAGAAACTGGAACACGGCGCTGCTGTCAAGGAAATTGCGCGGGTCCATGTAGTGCGCGATGATCTCGCGCGACGCGGCGACCCAGCCGCCGCTGTCGAGCTCGATCCACGTGTTGTCCGTCCAGTTGAACGCGCCCTCCTGCGTGGATTTCCACGAGGACGGGGCGCTGCCCCACACAAGGCTTTTGCCGAGGACGCTCTCCTCGTTCACGGCGGTGTTCCAATCGACATTCGTGAAGAACGGCCGGAACTCCCACGCCGGATACCGGCTGTGGAGCTGCCAGAGACCTTCCAAATAGCTCTCCGGAAAGCCGAGCGCGCGGAGCTGCGTGAGATAGGCATCGCGGTCATTCGCCGTGGTGGGTTCCGGTTCGGATACCGGCGTTTCCTCCGGCGTCGGGGTCGTCTCCGGCTCTGAGAGCGTCACGCTCTCCGCCGGGACGTAGCCGGTCTCACCGCCGGGCTTTTGTATGTAATACCAGAGTGTGCCGTTCGCGTCCGTCTCCTCGCTGAGAATCGAAACGGCGCTCCCGTCCGGCACTTCCCCCGCGGACTCGCCGCCGGGCGACGTGAGCAGAAGGAGGATGCCCGTCGGGGCGCTCACCGTGCCGGTCCTCGTATCCGCTGCCAGCGCGGACGGCATCGCCGCGGCGAGCAGCAGCACAGCCAATATAAGCGCCGCGGCGCGGCGCAGAAAGCGGCGATTTTTCGGCAAGTCATTCCCTCCTCTCGGTCGCGATTTAAAATGTTACAATTTGTAACTGTATCCTACCATCCCGCCCCCTCTCCGTCAACCGCCAGTTTTTGCCGGCGCGAAAAAATAACCCCCCAGTAAAACTGGGGGGCAACTTTTATGACAGCGGTTATCCGCCGAGGTAGGCCTTCTGTACCTTCTCGCTCTTTGCGAGCTCCTCGCCGGTGCCGGAGAGGGATACCTTGCCGTTTTCGAGCACATACGCGCGGTCGGCGATGGAGAGCGCCATCTGCGCGTTCTGCTCAACGAGCAGGATCGTCGTTCCCGCCTTGTGCAGCGACTGGATGATATCGAACACCTGCTCCACAAGGATGGGCGCAAGACCCATGGAGGGCTCGTCGAGCATCATGAGCTTCGGCGCGCTCATCAGCGCGCGGCCCATGGCGAGCATCTGCTGTTCGCCGCCGGAGAGCGTTCCGGCGACCTGACGGCGCCGTTCCTTCAGCCGCGGGAACAGCTCGTACACCTTTTCGAGCCCCGGCTCGACGGTGGAGTTGGCGCGGGTGAACGCGCCCATTTCAAGGTTTTCCTCCACGGTCATCTGCGCGAACACACGCCGTCCCTCCGGGACGAGCGCCAGACCGTCCTTGACGATCAGGTGGGGGGCCTTGTGCGCAATGCTCTCGCCCTGAAAGACGATGTCGCCGCCGCGGCTGCGGAGAAGTCCCGCAATGGTGTCGAGCGTCGTCGTCTTGCCCGCGCCGTTCGCGCCGATGAGCGTTACGATCTCGCCCTCGTTGACCTCGAAGGAGACGCCCTTGATGGCGTGGATCGCGCCGTAATACACTTGAATGTCCTTGACTTCGAGAAGCATGCGTCAGCCCTCCTTCTTCTTGCCGAGATAGGCTTCGATCACGGCGGGGTTCGCCTGGATCTCCTCTGCGGTGCCCTTGGCGATCACCTTGCCGAAGTTCAGTACGCAGATGCCCTCGCAGATGCCCATAACGAGCTTCATGTCGTGCTCGATGAGCATGACGGCGATCTGGAACATGTCGCGGATCTTGACGATGTTCTCCATGAGCTCCTGCGTTTCGGAGGGGTTCATGCCGGCGGCGGGCTCGTCGAGCAGCAGCAGCGACGGGTTCGTTGCCAGAGCGCGGACGATCTCCAGACGGCGCTGCGCGCCGTAGGGCAGCGAGCCGGCCTGCACGTTTGCCATGTCCTGCATATCGAAAATGGACAGCAGCTCCAGCGCGCGCTCGTGCGCGGTGCGCTCCTGCCGCCAGTAGCGCGGCAGACGGAATATGCCTTCAAACGTGGAATACGGCTCCTGATTGTGCAGGCCGATCTTCACGTTGTCCTCGACCGTGAGGTTACTGAAAAGGCGGATGTTCTGGAACGTGCGGGCAATGCCCATGCGGTTGATCTGCTCGGTCGTTTTGCCGGAGGTATCCATGCCGTCAAGCAGAATGGTGCCGCGGGTCGGCTGATAGACCTTGGTAAGGAGGTTAAAAACGGTGGTCTTGCCCGCGCCGTTCGGGCCGATCAGCCCGGCGATCTCCGTGCGGCCGATGGTGAGATTGAAGTCATCCACGGCGCGAAGACCGCCGAAATCGATGCCGAGATGGCGGCATTCGAGCACGGGTGTTTTGTCCAGATCGCGCTCGGGGATGATGGCTGTGCTCGGGAATTCGACCATTTTTCCCTTTTCAAACTTTTTAGACATCTTCCCTCTCCTCCTTCCGTCCGGGGATCACGCGGCGCAGCAGCGCCTTGAAATCGTCGTTGTTCGTCGCGAGCATCACGAGGATGAGCACGATGGCGTAGATCAGCATGCGGTAATCGGCAAAGCTGCGCAGCGCCTCGGGCAGCGCCGTGAGCAGCGCCGCGGCGATGACCGAGCCGAGCATATTGCCCAACCCGCCGAACACAACGAACACGAGAATGAGGATCGACGCATTGAAATCGAACTTGTTTGCGGCGATCGTGGAGTAGTTCAGCGCGAAGAGCGCGCCCGCCGCGCCCGCCATGGAAGCGGAGATGACAAAGGCGGTCATTTTGTAGCGCGTCACGGGGATGCCGACGCTCTCGGCGGCGATGCGGTTATCGCGGATGGCGAGAATGGCGCGCCCCGTGCGGCTGTTCACAAGATGGAAGATCACGATGAGGCAGAGCATCACGAGGATAAAGCCGCCGGTGAACGTGGCGATCTTCTGCACGCCGCCGATGCCCATCGGTCCGCCGAGAATAAGCTTTCCGCCCTCCTCCAGATTTTCGGGCGCCTGCAGGAAGCGGATGTGATAGCCGCGGCTGTCCAGGCCGATATAAAGGTTCGTGAAAATGCTCTTGATGATCTCGCCGAAGGCAAGCGTCACGATGGCGAGATAGTCGCCGCGGAGACGCAGCACCGGAATGCCGATGAGAAAGCCGATGATGGCAGCGAAGATCGCGCCGATGACCATTGCGATGGCGAGACGCAGCGGAGCGCTCGCAATAACGCCCTGCAGCGACACCGCCGCCGTCGTGCCCATGAAGGCGCCGACGCTCATAAAGCCCGCGTGACCGAGCGACAGCTCGCCCATCACGCCGACGGTGAGGTTGAGCGAGATCGCCATAACGACGTAAGCGCAGATCGGCACGAGCATGCCGCGCGCCGTGGAGGAAAGCAGCTTCTGTCCGGAGAGGATCTGGAGAACGATATACGCAGCGATCACAAAGGCATACGTGATGCACTGCCGCCGGTTGATTTTCATTCGGGCTAAAACTTTTTTCATCGTACCCACCTCACACTTTCTCGCGGACCTGCTTGCCCAGCAGACCGGACGGCTTGACGAGCAGCACGATGATCAGCACCGCGAACACCACGGCGTCCGACATCTGCGTGGAGATGTACGCCTTGGCCATGATCTCGATAACGCCGAGCAGCAGTCCGCCGAGCAGAGCGCCGGGGATCGAGCCGATACCGCCGAACACGGCGGCGGTAAACGCCTTGATGCCGGGCATGGAGCCGGTCGTGGGGACGAGCGTCGGATACGCCGAGCAGAGCAGCACGCCCGCGACCGCGGCAAGGCCGGAGCCGATGGCGAACGTCATGGAGATCGTCGCGTCTACGTTGATACCCATGAGCCGCGCCGCGTCCTTGTCCTCGGAGCAGGCGCGCATCGCCTTGCCCATTTTGGTCTTGCCGATGAAGAGCGAGAGCGCGACCATGATGACGACGCACACGGCGATCGTCACGAGCGCGACATACGAAACACGCAGCTCACCGCCGAAGAGGGCAATACCCGTCTCGCCGCCCGCCGACTTGAAGAAGTTCGGGAACACGACCGGACTGGAGCCCCAGAGCAGCAGCGCCGCGTTCTGGAGGAAGTAGCTCACGCCGATGGCGGTGATGAGCACCGCGAGTGACGTCGCCGCGCGCAGCGGCTTATACGCCAGCTTTTCGATCGTCATGCCGAGAACGGTGCAGACGATCATGGCAAGGATCACGCCGACGATCGGCGGGAGATTAAACTTGGTGCAGGCAAAAAAGCAGATATACGCACCCACCATGATGACGTCGCCGTGGGCGAAGTTCAGCATTTTCGCAATGCCGTAGACCATCGTGTAGCCGAGGGCGATGATCGCGTAGATGCTGCCGAGGCTGACGCCGCTGATCAGAAAGTTCAGGAAACTCAAGGCTGACACCCCTTTCGGGTCAATTTCTTTCTCTTTTTCTCTCTAAAAAATAAAATACGGGGACAGGGGAAAATGCGCATCGGAAAAAGGCTTCGGTGCGGCCTCTTTCCGCTGCGCGCCTTCCCGCGGGGAATGGGACGGAGGGTATCCTCCGTCCCATAGCTGTTTCGTGGGTCGGGCTTTTTCCCGATCAGTCCAGACCGACGTAAGCGCCGTTCTGGATGACCATGCCCTTCGGGCTCTTGGTGACCTGGCCCTGCTCGTTCCAGGTCATGCCGTCGCCGGTCAGACCGTTAAACGTCATGGAGGTGAACTGCTCGATCATCTTGGTGCAGAGGTCTGCCGCGCTCATGTCGGGCGTAGCGCCGGCGGCTTCGAGAGCCTGCGCGTAGGCATAAACGCAGTCATAGGCGTCCGCGGCGAACTGGTTGGGAACTTCGCCGTACATATCCTGGTACTTCTTGACGAAGGCGGCGGTGCGCTCGTCGGTGGAGTCCGCGTTGAACGGGGTCAGGAGCATGACGCCCTCGGCGAGAGAGGTATCAAAGCCCTTCATGGTGAGGATGCCGTCCATGCCGTCCACGCCGAACCACTTGGGTGCATAACCGGCGGCTGCGGCCTGCGCGAGGATGAGGGAAGCGGGCTGATAGTACATGGGCAGGAACACGAGCTCCGCGCCTTTCGACTGCGCATCGGCGATCTGGACGGAGAAGTCGGTGTCGTTGCCATCGGCGAAGGTGGTGTCGCTCACGATCTCGATGCCGAGCGTGTCGCAGGCGGCCTTGAAGGTCTCATAGACGCCCTTGGAGCAAACGTCGTCGTTCTTCCAAATGACGGCGACCTTGGTGGCGAGGCTCTTGTCGGCGATGTACTGCGCGGAGGCGCTGCCCTGGTTGGGGTCGGTGAAGCACATCTGGAACTGGTTATCCTTGCCCTCGGTCGTGGCGACAGAGGAGGCGGACGGCGTCAGAGCAAAGATGCGGTCGGCAAAGGTGTCGCCGGCGGTAACTTCGCAGGGCTTGGAGGTGACGGAGCCGAGAGAGAGCTGCACGCCCCAGTCCTTCAGCGTGTTGTACGCGTTGACGGCCTTCTCGGGGTCGTTCTGGTCGTCTTCGTAGCGCAGCTCAAACTGGACGCCGCCCTTGGCGTTGATCTCGTCCACGGCGATCTGCGCGGCGTTCTTCACGGCGTTGCCGTAAATGGCGGCGCCGCCGGTCAGCGGAGCCGTGCCGCCGATCTTGAACGCGGCGGAAGCCGAATCTTCGGGCGTGGGGGCGGGGGTGGAGCCGCAGCCGGCGAGACATGCCATGAGCATTACGGCGGCGAGTACCATGCATACTACTTTTTTCATTGTTTCATTTCTCCTTTTCCAATGGTTTTAAACACAAAAATGAATATAAAAACGGCCCTGTCCGAAAGGACAAGGCCGGATTTATCAAACCGGATTTATCTCTTTCGGTGCTCGGAAAAATTGCGTACAAGCAGAACGAAAATAATCATAATAATGGATACAATAATGGTAATAAGCAGAATAAGCCCAAGGAGGCCAAGGGACAGTCGGAGGCTGAGAAGGGCAGAAATAAAAAGAACGGACACCGCCGCAGCGATGCCCGCAATAACCGCATAGTGAGAGGAAGTGCGCGCAGCACAAGAGCCGTCGCAATTTGCGGCGGAAGAAGCGCTGTTCATCGAAAAACCAAAACCGAAGCAGTTCATGCGGCACCTCCTTCAAAAGATGGGCATATCATAGCACGCTGCATAAGTATGCGTCAATAGAAAAATGCGAAACAATTTAAAATGCTAAAGCGTAAATTTTTGGAATTTTTCACAAACGCGCCAGTTTCTTTTCGGCAAAGGGGAGAAAAAACAGTATTTCGGCAGTAGACGCGGCGCGAAAACACTGATATAATGCCGATGTACAAAAGAGCGTATCCATATACTTTATATAACGGAGGTAAATATCATGCCGATCGTAACCACAAAGGAAATGTTCCGCAAGGCGTATGAGGGCGGCTATGCCGTCGGTGCGTTCAACGTCAACAACATGGAGATCGTCCAGGGCATCACCGAGGCCGCGGCCGAGGTCAAGGCTCCCGTCATCCTGCAGGTCTCCCGCGGCGCGCGTGCCTACGCCAACCACACCTATCTCGTCAAGCTCGTCGAGGCCGCCGAGCAGGAGACCGGTCTTCCGATCGCCCTGCATCTGGACCACGGCGACAGCTTTGAGCTCTGCAAGAGCTGCATCGACGGCGGCTTCACCTCCGTCATGATCGACGGCAGCAGCAAGTCCTTCGAGGACAACATCGCTCTCACCCGCCAGGTCGTCGAATACGCGCACGACCACGGCGTCGTCGTTGAGGCCGAGCTCGGCACGCTCGCCGGCGTGGAGGACGACGTCCACGTCGAGGCCGAGGACAGCTCCTACACCCGTCCCGAGGATGTCGAGGAATTCGTGACCCGCACCGGCTGCGACAGTCTCGCCATCGCCATCGGCACGAGCCACGGCGCGTACAAGTTCAAGCCCGGCACGAAGCCCCAGCTCCGCTTCGACATTCTCGAGGAGGTCGCGCAGCGTCTGCCCGGCTTCCCCATCGTGCTGCACGGCGCTTCCTCCGTGCCGCAGGAGTTCGTCCGCATCATCAACGAGCACGGCGGCAAGATGCCCGACGCCATCGGCATCCCCGAAGAGATGCTGCGCCAGGCCGCTACTATGGCCGTCTGCAAGATCAACATCGATTCCGACCTGCGCCTTGCAATGACCGCCTCCATCCGCAAGTACTTTGACGAGCACCCCGAGGGCTTCGATCCCCGCGCCTATCTCAAGCTCGCCCGCACCGCCATTCACGACATGGTCCGCCACAAGATCGTGGACGTGCTCGGCTGCGACGGCAAGGCCTGATCGCCGTATTTTCCAAAATCCAAGCGCCGGGGCGAACGCCCCGGCGCTTTCCATCGTGAGGTCATTTTATGCCGTTTACCGGATTTACGAGCGAGACCAGAGAATTTCTCTGGGAACTCGCGTTCCACAACGAAAAACCGTGGTTTGAAGCGCATAAGGAGCAGTTTCTGCGCGCGGTAAAGGAGCCGTTCGACGCGCTTGCAAAGGAAACGCTCGCGCTTATGCGCCAAAAGCACCCGGACGAGCCGTACTGCCTCCACATTTCGCGCATCTACCGCGACGCGCGGCGGCTCTTCGGCCGCGGGCCGTACAAGGACCACCTGTGGTTCACGCTCTGGACGGGTGAAGAGCGGCACAACAGCCCCGTGTTCTGGTTTGAGCTCTCCCCCGCCTCCTTCAGCTACGGCGTCGGGTTTTACACCGCGACCGCGGAGCAGATGGCAGCGCTGCGCCGGTACATCGACGCGAATCCCGCCGAGATGGAGCGGCTTGCCAAGCGCGTGGCAAAAAGCGAATTCCATCTCGAAGGCGAGCCGTACAAGCGGCTCAAAAAGGATGTGGGCGAAGTGCTCAATCCGTGGTACAACCGCAAGTGGATCAGTCTCTGCGCCGAATACGACCACGGCGGGGCACTCTACACAGGCGAGCTGCCGCAGGTGCTTCTGGACGCCTACGAAAAGCTCATGCCGGTGTATCGGCTGCTCAAGAGATTCCCGGCGGAGAGCAGCAATGCCTCCCTTGTGTAAAGGGAGGTGGATTTTGCCGCAGGCAAAAGACGGAGGGATTGTCGTTTTCCGGAAACTACAATCCCCCAGTCAGCTTCGCTGCCAGCCCCCTTTACGCAAGGGGGGCCCTTCATTTTACTCGGAAAGTATGACCGGCTCCCCGGCGCAGCGCAGCTTCCCGCCCTGCACGGTCACGGTCTCGCCGGTGATATAGTTTACATAATTTCCTTCCTTCACCGGCACTTCAACCTCGGCGCTCTTCCCCTTCAGAGAGAAGACGCCGAGCTTTTTTATTTTCCCGTCGTCGCGCAGGCAGACGGCAATGTCGTTCGCGTCATCCGCTTCCGCGGTGAACCAGTCCTCCGCGGAAAGATGCTCCCGCCGCACGGCGTTGAGCTTCTGCAAAAGCGGCGTGATATCCCTGCCGGTGCGCGGGAACACGTCCTTATCAAAAAGACTCGGCACATGATCGCAGGAATATTCCTGCCCGCCGTAGAGCAGCACCGTGCCCTTGAGAAAGTACAGCAGCGCCGTGAAATTCCGGCGCGCCTTCTCGTCCGGCACAAGACCGGCGATGCGCGGCATATCGTGGTTTTCCATGTACCGCAGCTTCACATAGTTTTCCGGATAGATGGCCTCCTGGAAGCCGAGCATGTCCATCCACGCGCTGAGCGGCTGCTCCCCGGCGATGTACTTATCGAACGTCTCGCGGATGTCGTACTCATATTCCATGTCAAACGCTTCGTAAAGCTCGTTATCGGTCGCCGCGGTGATGCCGCGCAGCCGGTTGAACACAAGAAAGCTCCGGTGCACCGATTCGGCGAGCCAGATGCACCCCGGATGCACCTTTTCCACGGCCTCGCGCGCCTTTTTCCAGAACTCCACCGGCACGAGCGAGGCAACGTCGCACCGGAAGCCGTCCACGATGCCCGCCCAATAGCACAGATGCTGTATCTGCGCGTCCCAGAGCGCGGCGCAGGAATAGTCCAGATCGATGACGTCCGTCCAGTCGGCGGTCTTGTTGCCGAAGCGTCCGTCCGGCTTCCGGTAATAAAACTCCGGGTGCTCGGTGACGTACACCGCGTCCGGCGACGTGTGGTTGTACACCACATCGATGATGCACTTCATGCCGCGCGCGTGGATCGCGTCCACGAGTGCCTTGAAATCTTCAAGCGTGCCGTACTCGGGATTGACCGTGCCGTAATCGCGGTTCGCGTAGGGACAGCCGAGACTGCCCTTTTTGCCCTTCTCGCCGATGGGGTGGATGGGCATGAACCAGACGATATCCGTTCCCAGCGCGCGGATGCGGTCAAGATCGGGGATCACGGCGCGGAACGTCCCCTCCGGCGTATGGTTGCGCACATACACGCTGTAAATGACCTGCTCGCGCAGCGCCGTACTTGTATTCTTTGCCATAGCGATTTCTCCTTTGCAAAGCACGCCGTCCCGGAGCCGACAGGCACCGGGACGGGAATTTTTTTATTTGTTTTCCGCAGCCTTCACCGCCGCGCAGATGAGCTGCACGCACGCGTCCACGCCGAGAGAGCCGCTGTTGAGCGTAATGTCGTAGTTGTGGCAGTCGCCCCAGTGCTGGCCGGTGTAGTGCTCATAGTAGCTGCGGCGGGCGCGGTCCTTCTTCTTCATCGCGCGGACGATCTCGGCGGTGTCGGTCGTGTTCAGATAGCCGGAGATACGCTCGGCGCGGTGCGCCTCGTCGGAATAGATGTACACATTCAGCGTCTCGATCCCGGCATCGTGCAGCACAACGTCCGCGCAGCGCCCGAGAATGACGCACGGCCCCTGCTTGGCAAGATCCAGAATAACGCTGCGCTGGGTCTCATAAATATAATCCTTCTGGTCGTAGGAAATGGGCGTGATGTTGCGCAGAATGCTCTCCGTGGCGGAGATCTCCTCGCCCTCGCGCTCGATCTGGCTTGCATCGATGCTGCTCGCCTTTGCGGTGGCGGCAATGATGTCGCGGTCATAGAGCGTTACGCCGAGCTCTTTCCCCACCGCGAGACCGATCTCGCGTCCTCCTGCGCCGTACTGCCGGCTGATGGTGATGATCTTCATAGAACCGCCGCCTTTCATGTTTTCTCTTTTTTATACCATCAATCCGCATAAAATGCAATATGCTGTCAGAGAATCCGCCCGTCTTTCAGCGCAAAAATGGCGTACTCCACGCCGTGGATCGTCCGCTTTTCCACCATGCGCTCCGTCGGCAGTCCCCATGCCGCCATGGGGATCGCGCGGTACGGCTGGTTTTTATATACCGTGTACAAACTCCCGTCCCCGGCGTCGCGCCAGACGATATCCCCCGCGCGCTCGCGCGGCTTCGGCGCGGCGGACTGCTTCGGCGCGAGAGGGACGGGCGCGGCCTGTGCCGGAGCCGTCTCCGGTCTCTTCTCCGGCGTCTGCCCGCTCTCCGTTCTGCACTCCGGCGCAGATGTATTCCGCCCGGCTTCGGCGGCGAGCTCGATCTCCGCCGGAAACGCCGCGAGCGCGGCGCGCGTCAGCCGCCGGTGCAGCGTCAGCACACCGTTCTCCGGCGTCATCACGCCGAGATAGCCCTCTTTTCCGCCGCCGTATACGCTCAGGCGCACGAGCGTGCCGGGGTCTTCGCACTTGGCGTCAAACCGCGTCGTCAGCCCCTCGCGCGAAACGGTCAGCGTGCCCTTCTTCTCCCCGTTTATCAGAACCGGATATGTTTCACTCATTTTATCCCTCCATCCATATTTTACGCTCCCTCTGGGTCTCACAGAGTTTGCTCCCGCAGGAGCAAATAAAGTTTCATCCATTTTCTCCGGCGACATGCGCGTCGGAGAAAATACCGCTCGGCTCGCAAACGTGCGAGCGCAGCGAGTGCGCTGCGGCGAGCCGCATCCCCTCAAACGAACCCCTCAACGGAGTGGGGTTCGTTTGAAGAAAAAACACCCCGTCCATATCCTATGGACGGGGTGCGGCTGTTATGCCGTTATTGGGGTATCGTTCCGCCGGGGCGTCCGCCGCCGAGACCGAAGCTCACGGCGATCGCGCCGTTCACGCGGTCCATCACGGCGTCGGGCAGCTTGCCCATACGCTCGCGCAGGCGCGATTTGTCGATCGTGCGGATCTGCTCGAGCAGGATAACGCTGTCGCGCGTCAGGCCGCAGCTCGCGCCGGTAAGCTCGATGTGCGTGGGCAGACGCGCCTTGCCGGTCTGCGAGGTGATGGCGGCGGCGATCACGGTGGGGCTGTGGCGGTTGCCTGTGTCGTTCTGCACGATCAGCACCGGGCGCATGCCGCCCTGCTCGCTGCCGACGACGGGGCTCAAATCGGCGAAATAAATGTCCCCTCTCCGAACTGTACTCATGCGATTCACTCTCCAGATGAAAATGCTCGCCCGTTCCATAGTATGTAGGGCTGTTACCATTTTCCCTCGTTAAGAGTGAAAATATACGCATACCGGAGTTTTAATCTTTGTCCGGAGCGAGGCCGGTGCAGGTGACGCTGTCGCCTGCTACGACGCGGCCGCGGATATTGCCGCAGCGGACGCCGTCCCCGGCAGTCACGCCGCCCTCGACGTCTCTGCACTCCACGCTGTCCCCGGCGTGTACGTTGCCGTCAACGTTGCCGCAGGTCACGCTGTCGCCCGCGTTGACGTGCCCGAGCACGTTGCCGCACTGCACACCGTCGCCCGCGTTTACGTCCCCCGCGACGGTCGTGTTCGCGCCGCAGATGACGGAGAACTCGCTCTTGATGTCGAGCGCCGGGCCGTCATACCGAAAATCCACGTTCACGCGCTCGCGCGCCCCGCGCGAAAACGGCGTATGACCTACGAGCTTATGCCCGACGAAGAGCACGGCATGCAGCACCGTTTCCTCGTCGCTCCACGGGAGATCGTGGTAGACAACGACCGGCTCCGCCGGGGCGGACGCGGCGCTCACTTCGGCGCTCACGCTCGCGCGGCCGAAGAGCGCGTCCACGCTCACGCCGAAATACTCCGCGATCTCCGGCAGCATCAGAATATCCGGGCAGGAAAGCCCGTTTTCCCACTTGCTCACCGCCTGCGCGCTCACGCCGAGCTGCGCGGCGAGCGCGTCCTGCGTGAGACCCTTTTCGCGCCGCAGCGCGGCGATCGTCGTTCCGATAATGTTCTGTTCCATTGTATGAACCTCCAAAAAGCATTTTATCCGGATGAACCCAGAATAGGCGCACCCGGATAAAATAGCAAGGTTTTCGTGGTTGAGTTGGCCCAACCGTTGGTTGACACGGCGTATTTGCGCTTTTTCAACCGGCGGTTGAGAAAGTTTTACACATTATTGCCGGGAATTTCGCCGCCGGTGCGCTCGCAGAAAACGGTGACGCGCTCGCTCGTGTCCCAGTTGCAGGTGTACATCGTGAGCGCGTAGCCGCTGTTCATCACGGTGTCGGAATCGTCCGGCGTGACGGAGGCAAACTCCCGCACGGTGTAGGTGAACACATTTCCGTCCACGTCCGTGAAGGTGACCGTGTCGCCCGCCTCGAGACGGAACAGCACATCGAACTCCGTTTTGTAGTTGTGGCCCGCTACGACGAGATTATCGTTGTACACGCTGCCGGTGTGGCGGCAGGGGGAAATCTCCATCGCGGGGAAGCTCCACGTTGCCGCGACAGGCATCGTGAGATCGTAGCCCGGAAAATCAAGATAGCCGATGTAGTCATAGGCGCCGGAGCGCACCGTCGGCATATCGAGCGCCGGGGGCGCGGGCAGATCGCCCGAGCCGGTCTCCGTTCCGGCCGCTGCCGCACCGGGGGACGCCGAAGCGCCGGGCGCGTTTGCCGCCGTCGCCGCGGCGTCGGGTTCGGCGGCGCCGGGCGCGGGGGTCGTGCCGGTCTCGCCGTTCGTCTCGCGCTCGGCCATCGCGGCCTCTACGAGCCGGAGCGTCTCTTCCGCGCTCTCTCCGGCGCGCCTGTCCTCGGCGCGGTTATGGGAAAACAGGAGCAGTGCGGCGATCACCAGCACTGCTCCCGCTGTCAATAAGACGATCCCGATTTTTTTAGGCTTCGTCATGCTTCTTTTTCTTCGTGAGCACAACAACGCCGCCCGCAATCAGCAGCACGCCCAGCGCGCCGAACACGGCGACGGGCCAGTTGAGCTGACCGGTGGGGATGAGGGGCTTTTCGTTGTTGAAGCCCTCGACCGTGAACACCCAGTCCACTTCGCCGACGCGGTAGGCGTACTCGTTGCCGAGCTCGGCGGGAACCGTGAGCACCGCTTCGAGCTTCGCGCTCTTGCCCTTGGCGAAGGTGCCGAGAAGGACGTTATCGGTAAGCTGCGCGGTCTGGTCCGGGGAAGCGGAGAAGATGCTCTGCTTCGTGCCGTCCGCGTTCACGAGATAGACCTCCATCGTGAGCTTGGAGAGGAAGTCCGCCATGGTGACGACGGTCTCGTCGCGCATTCCCTCGATGTTGGCCTGATCGTGGCCGTCCTCGTTCTCGAAGGGCTCGCTGTAGGTGAGCGGGTTGCCCTCTTCGTCGTGGGCCTCGGCGCGGATGTAGAGCTTCACATAGTCAAAGCCGCTGACGTTGTTTTTGATCGTGATGTTCTCGGTCAGCTCGTCGCCGGGCATGACGTTTTTGAAGTTGCCAAAAAGGTCTGTGTCCGTGTAGCCGCTGCCTGTGGTCTCGATCACAAGACCGTTGGTACCCTGACGGCTCACCACGGCGTCGGCGGCGAGAGCCGGGACGGTCAGCGCCGCAAGCGCGGCGATGACCATCACGAGGGAGAGGAGCTTTTTCATCGATTTTTTCATGTCGTTACTCCCTCCTTAGTTACCGCTGACAGGCGTTACGCCCCATGCTTCCTGAACGGCCTTGGCCGGAGTGCTCTGCACCGCCGTCGCCAGAATTTCTACCGACAGGATGTACTCCGCATTTTCCGGATACACCACCGAGCAGTTAACAAGGCTTCCGCCCTCGGTGAAATGTCCGGGCGCTACGGGTGTCAGATAGTAGAAATATCCGTCCGTGCCCTTTGTCCACGCTTTGTCCGGATTCTCACTGATTGAGAGTTCGTAGCCGTTCGGGATGGTTCCCTGCGGGACGGGGGCGATGCTCCCGTCCTTGTTGAGCCAGCTTACCACATAGGTGGCGCGGATGTAGGCATCGGTCGTGCCGGTGTTCTGGATTTTAACGTCATTCTTCGTTGTGCCGCCGGGGGTAAACGTTTCGGCGACAGCGCAGGTAACATTCGCATAGGTGAACTTGTTCTCCACCGGCGCTGTTTTGGTCACCAGAAAGGCGACGGTAGAGCCGACCACCGCGCCGATCAGCATGACGACCGCGATGAACAGGATGGCCAGCTTGTTCATGCGGATTCTCGGTTTGTTGTTCGCTTTCGCGTGGGATCCATTATACATGATTGCCGCCTCCTTTCTCAGTTACCGGAATCTGTTTCGATGATCGTTCCGAATACGTTCTTGCTGTAGGCGTCGCCGCCGAGCCATTTGCCATTTTCACGGCTGTTCGTGAAATCGAAGACAAAGCCGTCTTTGGGCTTGATTTCATGCTCTATCGAGTTGGCGGTACCGTCTGCGGTCTTATAGCGCCAGCTCCAATCGGTGACCTCCGTGACGGAGTATGTACCGACCTTGAGGCCCTTGATCGTAACAGAACCGCTGCCCTGGATCACAACGCGCTTGTAGTAGCCGTTCGGGCCGGTCACATCAAAGATGAAGCTCTGGTTCTCGTCAATCGCCTGCCAGCCCTGCTTGTTGATCGTCAGGTCGGCAACGTCATACTCAAACTTGGCGTAGTACGTCGCGGTCTCGTAGCCCATAGTACCATTGCCGAGGTCGGCGGTCTTCTGCGGGGTGATCCTGTTATTCTCGATCCACGCCTCGTCTACCGGCTGCGTGCAATCCTTGTCCTTATACCAGCCGACGAACTTGAATCCGGCGCTTGCGGTAGGCGTGGAGCCTTCCGGCGTGCCGTCGATCACCTTGACCGTGTTGTTCTGATAATTGTCCAGCGTACCGCAGTTATCCGGGCCGACGACCTCGTATTTGATGTCAACAGTATCTTCAACGTAATAGAAGATTTTAACATTGTTGACCGCGGTATTGCCTTCTTCGGCAACGATATCGATCGTCTGCGGGTTTGTTGTACCGAGAACCAGCGTATAGCCGGGGACTTCTTTCGCCCCCTGCGTCACGCGCGCCTGATAGCGGGCGCTGCCGGTTACAGGATCAGCAATCGGCTTTTTCGTCCCCTGATCAAGGAAGCGGAACTCATAGGGATACACATTGCGGTCATAGTAGAGCTTAAGTACAAGGCCCTCCTCCGAGAGTGTACCACTGGCTGTGCTCTTGCCCGCGTTATACGTGAATCCTGTAAGTGTCAGCGGGCTTTCGGAATATTCTTCTCCGATCGTAGCATTGAGGTTTGTGCTGCTCTGGTACTCGGTGTACTCGTCGTTGGTGAGATTCTGGATCAGGTGGATGATCTGCAGCGGTGCATGCTTATCATCCTTCGTATACCAGAAGGTCAGTACGTTTTTCGAATCGTCGGCAGAAAGCACCAGTTGCTTCTGGTAGGCGTCCGGCGCATAACCCGGGATTTGCACGAATTTCTCCGTGATCACAGCGTCCGAAGTCTCGCCGGACTTCTCTGCACAGAGAACAGTCTCCGTATTCCGTTCCAGATAACGAACCGTGTAATTTACTTTTTCTCTGGCAACATATACGAACGTGTACTCGTTCGTACCCTCAATATCCATCTGAATGGAGTGGCTGCCTTCCAGAGGATAATAGCCTGTCTGATAACCTTCATTCAGCATGCCGAACGTTTTCGCCGCAAACGTCTTGGTCGTTCCGGCGAGCGCAGACCCTGTGGTATCCTCCGCGATGGTTGTTCCATCCTTAAGCCGGTAGTGAATAACGTAGTCTACATTAACGTCTGCTCTCCACTTAGCGTAGAGATTCAGGTCACGGTTGACCGGCATGGAGAAGTCAAACGCTTTTTCCTCGTCGGTATCGCTGATGTAGAACCAGCCGACAAAGGTGTAAGGTTTACGCTCCGGATTCGCCGGGGGATCCGTTACCGCTGTGCCATGCGGGACTTCCGTCCATGTCTGAATCGCTTCGCCGTTATTGTCCAGAACATCCTTCGTCAGGTACGTTTTGACCGTGTGGGTCTTGGGCACCCATTTGGCATAGAGCACCAGATCGGAGGCGGGCATGGTCAGCGTGCTAAGGTCTGCCTTGGAGCCCTCATAGCAGCCTGACGTCGTATACCATCCGTCGAATACATATGCGTTCTTTTCAAGCTTATCCGGATACTCCGGCTCAAAAGAATAGCTGCTCAGAGGAGCCTCGTACTGAACGCTCCCGCCCTTGCCATCAACTACTGCGTTATAGTTGTAGAACGACAGTTCGTAGCTGTTGCGGGTATAACAGAGGATGTTTTCTGTTTTTATGGTTGAAGTAGAGCCGTTCTGATCGAAACTGCTGAATTTGGGGTCGGACCACCACTGCGTAAAGCCGGTGATATCGTGAAACTCCTCAGCATAGGTTAAGGAACCATTCTTTGTATATTTGACCTGCTTATAAAGGTCAAACTGTTTCCCTTCACGAGTATAAACGCCCGTATTCCCCGCGAGGCTTTCTACATAATAGTAAATTGTTGCTGCGGAGACCTTATCATACTCATTAAAAGTTATGTCTTCGCCAGGCATTTCATTTATGCTTGCAAGGTATGTTTCAGGCTTAAATGAACTGCATCCATCCGGTACACTCCAAAGAATCGTGCTATTGCCGCTTTTAATGGGAAAATTGCTGTGGATATCTGCCTGATATTTTGCGGTGATGGTTTTAGTCACCTTATAACAGTTATCGTTATGTGAGTGGAATGGGTTCCAACTATTGCAAGTAAGCTCTCTGAATTTGAGCGTATAGGTATTTCGTGTATAGTACACATTCAGCACGGTGGAGCCGTCGCCGTTGACGGTGACGGTTTCGGCCTTATCCGCGTTGTAGGTGAAATGCTTATCGTCGCGGCCTTTAAAGCTCTGGTTCTGATAATCGCCGCTGCTCTTCTGCGTACCGGGTGCAACATTGTCTGGCGTGAACGTTCCGGCTACGCTGTAGCCGACGTCATTGGCGTTCTCATACCAGAATACGACGGTAAATCCGGCTGTGCCCTTTTCCCATTTTGCCGTGAAGCTGAGAGGATTCTCAATAACCGGCATTGTTTTCGGAATCTCTCCGCTCCAACCAGTAAATGTATAGCCGGGCTTTTGCGGAGTTCCTACATTGACCGGCGCGCCATAGCGGGCATAGATGGGTTCCACGCCGTAGCCGCCGTCCAGATTGAAGTTGATCAGATAATAATAGCGATCATACTTGACTTCGACTACCGTGCTTTCGTCACCGGCGATTTTTACCGTAGCGTCATACTTCAGAGAATAAAAGCCGGGATACTGCTTTCCCAGCGTTTCCCCGACTGCGTCTCCGGTGTTACCGCTCCTGATCTCCGGATCGCCGTCCTGCGTATATTCATCGTTGGAAACGTTCTGGAGAAGATGCTTAACGCTGAACTTTACAACGGCGGGCGTATATTTAACCGTGAAATTCTGATCCTCCTGAATGTTCTCACCGCCAACGGTGATTTCCGCCTGATCAGCCGTATATCCCACTACCACAGGGCTCTTAACGACGCTCTGGTAGGTGCCGCCAGCCATAACCGTCGCCGTCCAAGGGTCAGCAACCTGCTGATCATTATTATCGACATAGTTGATGGTAATGGTGAACGTCTGGGTGTAGGGTTCCTCGCCGCCGTCGTCGGACGGGGCGGGGTCGTTTACCGGGGCGGGGTCGGCGGGAGAGGCCGGGGCGGCATTGCCCGTCAGGTCATTTGCCGGAGCGGCGTCCGAAGCCGGGGTCTCTTCCACGGTCTGCGGGGGGATGATGACCGGCTCGCCTACCGGCTCGGCCTCGGAGATGACGGTGGGGGCCTTCGGAGCCTGCGCCGGAGCGGAGACGGGCGTTTCGTCCGTGATCTGCACCGTGACGGTGTTGGAGTAAACCGGCTCTTCGGCTGCGCCGGTGACGCGGCAGCGGATGTTCGCCGTGCCGCCGTAGAGCAGGTTCGCCACAAGTGCATAGCCAACTTCCAACTCCGCGCCGGTAGCACCGGCAATATTCGCCCAGACGTCGCCGCCGACCTGGATCTGCCACTGATAGTAGCCGGACAGACCGCCCGCAGCGAGCGTCTTCTTTTCATTTTTAGGAACGGAAACTGTGTCCACAGCGACATTTTCGCTGTAGATCATAAGCTCCGAGTCCGCAGCGGCGGGGGTGATGAGAGCGGCGGTCACGAGGCCGAAGGAAAGAGCGCAGCAGAGAAACAGCGCTAACAGCTTCTTTTTCATTTCACGACCTCCTTAAGGATTTTCCGGCACCTGCGTCGGCTCCGGCACCTGCGTCGGCTCCGGCACCTGCGTCGGCTCCGGCGGAGCAAAGCTCGGCCATCCGGCGGCGGAGAACACGTCCGTGCCGTTGTTGTCCGCCTGCACCGCGCCCACTTCCACTTCCACATACGCTGTGGAGTTCTGGTACTCGTTGCCCATCTCCGGGGCAAACGTTACCGTGGTGAAGAGCGGGACGGTCGTCTCGCCGGGGGCGAGAGCGCGGTTATAATAGTAGTACCCGTCCAGATACGTCCAGTCCGTTTCGTTGAAGTCGAGCGAGACGTACTCGGGGGGCAGCGTCTCTTCGTCGGCGCCGTAGACATCGAGCTGCACCTGCGCGCGCACCCAGACCGGGGCGGTGCCGGTGTTGCTGATCTCAACGATCTTCGTCACTTCCGTGCCGGGCATGACGCCGGTGCGATCCTCGAACGGCTCGGTGCGGTCCTCGTTCGCCCATTCGTTGAGCACAATGTTCACACCACCGCTGGTGATGACATTGTGCGCCTTGGTGTCTGCGGTGAAGTATGCCAGCGTGTTCGCCGCAAGTATGGCGACCAGGATGGCAAGCACCGACAGAATCAAGAATTTTCGCTTCATTGCTTTTACTCCCCTCAGGCTGTATTTGCAATTATTTCTTACGCTTTTCATGGCTCTTCAGACCATAGGAGAACATCTGCATTTGCCTTAGATGCTCTCCTATGGTCTGCACCCACGGGGGTGCAGACCATATTCGACTGGGTATGTGGAGGGATGTCTCTCCCTCCGTCAAGCCCTTCGGGCTTGCCACCTCCCTCGTCAGAGGGAGGCTTTTTTCATTGGCCCCCTTGTGCAAAGGGGGCAGTCAGCCGTTCCGGCTGACTGAGAGATTGTTCCTTCGTCTTGCCGATACGGACAATCCCTCCGGCGCTTCGCGCCACCTCCCTTTACACAAGGGAGGCTTTACGGGGAATTACTGCCAGTTGGAAGCAGCGCCGCGCCACTTCCCCTTTCAGGGGAGGCAAGATTTGGGCGGGAGATTACTTCGCGTCGTAAGCCGCGAAAGCAGCTTCCCAAGTGTCGAAGCCGTCAGCCTGAATGGCCTGAGCAACGACCTTCACGCCACTAAAGCTCTCCGTGTTGGCATTGTCGATGCCAGTAGGAATGGTAACAGTCTGGAACATGGCGGTGGTATCAGCACCGGCAGCCAGAGCGCCGTCAGGAGCGCCGTCATACTTCAGGATGAACTTCGCATCGAACTGGCCGAGAGTCATGGTGTCGCCAGCCGTAACGCCGACAACACTCCAACCCTCGCCAAGAGTGCCAACGAGAAGCTGCAGGGACTTCTCATAGCCTTCGTTGGGATAAGCAATGCCAAATTCGGGATAGTAAGCAGCGCACAGGTTCATCCAGTTGCTGACGTTAACGGTCGCGCGGATGTAAGCAGCGTTCTTGCCGGTATTGTGGACGATGGGGTCCTTCTTGACGACAGCGCCCGGGTAGACGTTGTATTCGTTGGAGGTCACGCGATCGCCGGTCGGATCATTGACGTTGGTCTCGTCGAGCTTGATCGCGACGTTGCCCATCGTGAAGGTGTTGTTGACGGTCTTGGTATCGGTCAGATAAGCAAACGTAGCGCCGATGGCAGCGAGGGCCACGAGCGTCACGCAGAGAAGAATCGCAACAAATCTTTTCTTAGTCATGGAATTATGTCCTTCCTTTATTGGTCAGCGCTCCCGAAAGAGCGCTGACCTGTTATGTTTAGGAATTACTGCCAGTTGGTGGCGGGAGTGCCCCAGGGGTTGTAGTTGGCGCCGAAGGCAGCGTCCATGGCGGCAGCGGCGGAGTCAAAGCCATCGGCCTGAACGGCGACCGCGAACACGGGATAATGCACCGTGCCTTCCAGAATGGAGAGGTCGGCATCGGGGTGGCGAGGATCGATGTACTTGCCGTCCTTCATATCCACGTTCTTGTCCAGATACACGCCGCAGATAAACTGCTCGGTGGTCTTCCCGGCCTCGAGGGGCTGGTAGTAGTCCGCGAAATAGACGTTGTAGCTGACGCCGTCCATGACAGTCTCAAAGTACTGCCACTTGCCGTTGTTCTTCCACTTCCACTCATTTTCGTAGGTGGTCTTGTCGCCGTTATTGCCGAAGTTGCCGTGCAGAATGTTCATGCCGGCATTGAAGGTTTCGCCGAAGCCGTCGTCCAGATCGGAGGGAACGGCATAGTAGGCGCGGATCCACGCGGCGGAATTGCCGGTGTTCTTGATGGTGACGACTTTGTCAATGTAGTTCTTCGCCGCGGGCTGGCCGTTGGGGTACTTTTCGCCCTGCGCGGAGCCGACGATCGGCATCAGGACCTTCTCGCCATCGTAGGGAACAAAGCCGGTGTGGTCCGCGTTGCTCTGCTCTTCGATGAGCTTGATCTTCACGCTGCCGGCGGTGAAGGTGTTGTCGGCCTGATCGTTATCGGTGAAGTAAGCAAGAGAGGCGCCCACAACGGCGACCGCCAGAAGGGCGACGCAGAGGCACAGCGCGGTAATCTTCTTCTTCATGTACTTGGTACTCCTTCTTTAAGTAATTAAGGGTCGCTATTGCTTAGGGGGTGACCTTTCCCCATGCGGTCTTGGCGTCGGCGATGTTCTCCTTCTGCACGGCGTAGGCCGTGATCTTCAGGGTGGGGTTTGCCGCCGGGATGTTCTCCTTGGTCAGGTCAGCGCTGACGGTGATGACGCCATTCGGGTAGGTGGCGTTACCCGCGAGAACGTAGTAGTTGACGCCAGTCTTGGCATCCTCCGCGGAAACTTCGCGGTAGTAGACGTTCGAGGGAATCTCGGTTCCGTCACCCTGCGTCCAGCCATTGGCAATCGCGTAGGTCACCTTGTCGGCAACGAACGTACCGGTTTCCTCGACCTTGACGAACAGCCAGCAGGCCTCGGAGTCAGCCGCAACGGTGACCTTCGGGTCCTTCGCGATGTTCGTGCCGGGGATGATCTTGTAGGACGTACCGGTGGTCTCGGTCAGGTCGATGTTGATTTTGCCGTAGGTAAAGGTGTTGGTCACGGTATCGGTCGTGGCGACGAGCCAGGCGACGGTACCTCCTGCCACACAGCCGATCACAAGAACAAGCGCCAGAAGAGCGATAAACGCGCGGCTGCTCACACTGCGGCGACGGTTTGCAACATGCTTCATTTTCATTCTTCCTCCTTTCTTCCGTTATTGACAGGGAAATCTGTTATTTCCATGGATAACGATTATCCTTTTCCCTTTTGGTTTATGCGCGGGCAGTGCGGGGTTCAGAAGTGGCTCCAGGCGTCGGCGGCGTTGGCAAAGCTGCCGGCCTGAATGGCTTCGGCAACGACGTTGATCTCAAAGCCTTCGAGCTGTGCGAGCTGCTCGCCGGTAGCCCATTCGGGAACGGTGATGCTGTTGAACAGGACGGGGAGCCTCACATCGCCATTGGGAGCGCCGACGGTCTCGTTGTAGTAGAAGTAGTAGGTCAGGGTGTCAGCCGTCTTGTCATACGCGAAGTACTTGGCGTTGCCGAGCATATCTTCGGTATCGACCATGTTGTCAGGAATGATGCCGTCCCACTTGGCGGCGTTCGCTTCCACGAACTTCACCATGCGGATCAGCGGGTAAGCGTTCTCAACGCCGGTGGGGCCGTCGTCCGCAAACTCCGGATCGGTGCAGAGGGCGATGATCTTCGTCGCGTTGTTGAAGGTGACCTTCATGCGGACGTAGGATTCCTCGCTGCCTTTCAGAACGGTGACGGTCGGGTCCTTGGTGTATGTAGTGCCGGGCATCAGCTTGTAGCTGTTCGCCTTCACGCGGGGGCCGTTCGGATCGGTGACGTCGGTCTCATCGAGCTTGATCTCGACCTTGCCGACGGTGAAGGTGTTGGTCACGGTGTCAGTCGAGGTCAGGTACGCCATCGTGCCCAGCACGGACGCCGCGACGAGCAACACCGCACAGAGAGTCAGGAGCAGAGCTTTGCTTTTCGTTTTCATGCTGCGAAAACCTCCTAAATTAAAGCTTTCTATAGGGAGCCTTGCGGCGTTGCCCTCATCTTTTGCGGACGTGACGGCCCGCGGCGGGATTGCCCCGTTTTTTTTCGTCCTCCCCGACGGTCTCGCCCTTGCTGTCCGGGGCGAAGATGTCCGGCAGGAACGTCAGCATCAGGAGCACGGCTCCGGCCGAGATGGCCACATACATGCCGGGGGGATGCTGGATGTAGTTCGCGACGAAGCCGAGGTACGGGATGGTGAACACCGGCGTGCCGATGACGTTCTTATAATGCACAAGACCGCCGTCTTCGGTTTCGTTCGCGTCGCCCTTCGTGCGGAAGCGGACGACGGTGGGATCCTCCTCGTCCGGCACGACGCCGACGACGCGGTGCGTGGCGATGGTGTTTTCATCGAGCATGAAGGTGATGACCTGTCCGTCCCGAATGGTGTACGGGTCCACCTTTTTCACATAGATCAGCGAGCCGGTGTGGTACGTCGGCTCCATGGAGCCGGAGAGCACGGTGTACACCTGCAGACCGAAGAGCCTTGCGCCGACGAGAAGCAGCGCCAGCAGCACCACGAGCGCCACCAGAATGCTGCTGATGACATTCCACGTTTTTCGGATCGAGCTTTTCTTCATAATACCGCTGTTTCCTTTCCCGCTCCCTCTGTCAGCTCGGCACGGAAGTGGGGCGCGATAAAGCTGTAGATCTGCTCGAAGGTCCGTTCCGTTGTAAGGTCGTTGTTTTCCATATCGCCCGCCATGACGTGCGCGGCAAAGGCGAGCATGGTTTCAAACACCTGATGCATGAGCATATCCAGATCCGTCTCGGGGCGGAAAAGGTATGCGACGCGCTGGATCAGTGCGTGGTAGTATTGCTGCTGCCGGTCGTGCTCGTAAGCGTAGAAGTCGGGGGAGCTGTAATACCGGAGATAGAAGATGCAGTCGTCCCGCTTGTCCAGAATGAATTTCCACGTCTTTTCCCAGAGATGGAAGCAGCGATCCCGCCACGGGGAAGTTTCGGCGAGCACGTTCGGAAACTCCCGGCGCAAAAACACGGCGAGTCCCTCGTCCCTATCATGCAGCGCTTCGGCAAGAAGCTCGTCCTTCCCCTTGAAGCATTTATAGATATATGCTTCGTTGAGGCCGGCATCGGCGGCAATGGCCTTGGTCGTTGCCTTTACAAGGCCCTTTTGGGCAATGACACGGATGGCGCTTCGGATGAATGTCTGTTGAATTTCTCTCTGTTCCAAAATGGGTACTCCTATGCAGGTTCTGCGATCGCAAAAATAAGTGGTTACTTACGGTGAGGGGGAAAAACAGCAAATCCGCCCCCGTTTTGCCAAAGAACGGGACGATTTGCTAACAAAACGGCGAATTCTTATCGTTGAGTTCGCCACACCTATGATATGGGAAGCTTTTCACTATGCAGCGTAAGTTTAGCATAGTGAAAGCAAAAAAAGCAAGACTTTCACCGGATTTTTTAATCATTACTCCGGTTAAATTTTTTCGTCACTTCTTAACAGCTGTAAGTTTCTTTACATGTGTATATATTACTGGCATGTATTCCAGTATTTCCGGGCAGTCAAACTGGCAGTCAGGCCATTCCGGTATTTTTTGCCGCAGTCAATTTACTATATTATAAATAAGAAGGAGGCATGAAATGTGTCGAAGGGTGAAAATATTTTCAAACAGTAGGACGGGCGCCGGGAGGCGCGGTGCAGCAAGGGGTATGAGCTGCCCGCCGTGCCGCGCCGGTTCGTCTAATACTGCGGCGGGTGGCTGCGCGGAAAGTAGCCGAAGGTGTAAGACGTGAAAAACGCCCGGCGCCGATGTTTTCCACCGGCGCCGGGCGTTTTTGACAGAGGGGCGAAATCCGCGATATGCGGAGAGCGCGGAATGGGCAGGTTTTCCGCGGTCTTGCTTTGGGCGGGGCAATCCCGCGCCCGTCGGGGTATATTTGGTGCTCCTGCAGGGGCGGAGCAGAGCCCCGCCCATACGGGGTGCATTTGGCACTCCGCCATTTTTATCCGAGGGCGAGCGGCTTGCCGTCCAGCTCGGCGGCGGTCAGCTCTTCGCCGCGGTAGACGAGCTTGAGCGAGAAAAACGGCGCGTCCTCCGCGAGCAGGCGAAGAAAAATTCTGTCGCCCGCCCAGAGCTTTTTTGTGAGCAGCTCGTCCTTGCCGATCCAGGCAAGCTCGCCCTCGTCGCAGGGGCGCTGCTCGCCCGTCCACGCGTCCGCGGTGAACAGGTGCATATATTCGCACGGCCACACGTCCGAGACGAACGTCACAAGGCCGCGATAGCGCCAGCGCGTGAGCGTGAGCCCCGTTTCCTCGCGCACCTCGCGGCGGAGACAGTCCTCCGGGCTCTCCCCCGGCTCGAACTTGCCGCCGACGCCGATCCATTTATCGCGGTTCTCGTCGTTTTCCTTTTTCGTGCGGTGGAGCATCAGATACTCGCCGCCGCGCTCCATATAGCAGAGCGTTGTGAGTTTCGTTTCCATTATAATACTTCCCCGGGAAATTCCGTCCACGGGTACGCCGCGGGCGGCTTTTTTGCAAATGTCAGCATCTCGCCGGTGAGCGGGTGCGGGAAGGCAAGAGCGCAGGAAAAAAGCGCGATATCCCCTTCCCCGCTGCCGCCGTATTTTGCGTCGCCCCAGAGCGGCGCGCCGCGCGCGGCGAGCTGACAGCGGATCTGGTGCGCGCGGCCCGTGTACAGCCGGATGCGGCAGAGCGAGAGCCCGGCGCGAGAGGCGAGCACTTCATAGGCAAGGCGCGCTTCGCGCACGTCCTTCCCCGGCGCTTCGGCGAGAAACGTTTTGCGCAGTTTCCGGTCGCGCCGCAGCAGATCGCGCAGCTCGCCGCGCTGCTCCGGCAGCGCGCCGCAGGCGACGGCGAGATATTCCTTGCGCACATCGCCGCGCTCGATCGCGCGGCCAAGGTCGGCGGCGGCGTGGCGCGTGCGGGCGTAGACCATTACGCCGGAAACGGCGGCGTCCAGCCGGTGCACGGTGTAGACCGGGGCGGTATCGTCCCCGAGCGCGGCGCGCAGAAGGGACGGCATGCCGCCCGGCTCGTCCGTGGAGAGAACGCCCGCGGGCTTCACGCACACGATGATTTTGTTGTCCAGATACAATACTTCCACAGCGACGCTCCTTTTGAACACTATATATTGTATCACATACAGGGTAGCGGAGCAAGGCATTTTGTGGTATACTTCTCCGGTAAATGCAAGGAGGAAACCGGCATGACGGAAATGTATCCCGCGTATTATGAGGCGTTTCGCTGCACGGCGGGCGCGTGCCGCCACAACTGCTGCATCGGCTGGGAGATCGACATTGACGGGAAGAGCGCGGAACGGTACGCCGCGCTGCCCGGAGCCTTCGGCGAGCGCGTGCGCGCGGCCGTCGAGCCGGGCGAGCCGCCGCACTTCCGGCTGGACGCGGCGGGGCGGTGCGCCATGCTCCGGGAGGATAATCTCTGCGAATTGCAGCGCACGCTCGGCGAAAGCGCGCTCTGCAATATCTGCCGCGATCATCCGCGCTACCGGGTGTTTCTGCCCGGGCGGACGGAGATCGGGCTGGGGCTCTGCTGCGAGGAGGCGGCACGGCTGCTGCTTTCCCGGACGGAAAAGGTGACGCTTCGCGGCACGGTATCGAAAGCGCCGCCGCGCGAGACCGTGGAGCTGCTGCTCTTCCGGCAGAAGATGCTGGACGCCGCGCAGGACCGGCGGCTCACTCTCGGCGGACGGATGCGAAAAATTCTCACGCTCGCCGGCGCTTCCCTGCCCCGGCGGACGGCGCGCGCGTGGGCGGAGTTTTTCGCTTCTCTCGAACCGCTGGAGCCGGGATGGACGGAAACGCTCGCAAAGCTGGCGGAGCCGGTCGATTTTGCCGGGTTCCACGCCGTTTCCGCCGCGTGGGAGACGGAATATGAGCAGCTGCTCGTCTATTTCCTGCTGCGGCACCTGCTTGCGGACGAGGGGCGCGCTCTGCCGGCGCGCGCGGCGTTTGCCGTTTTGAGCACCGCCATGCTCTACGCGCTCGGCGCGGCCGTGCGGACGGAAAACGGCACGGTCCGCTTTGGAGAGCGCGTGGAGCTTGCGCGGCTGTGGTCGGCAAACGTGGAGTATTCCGAGGAAAATATGCGGGCGGCGCTCGATGAGTTGACGTAATTTTATTTACATAATATAGTTTTCATAATGTTGTGGAGGGCTTTTCATTGGATATCTGGGAAAGGCTGTATGAGGCGGCGGCGAAAGAGTATCATCCGGAGGAGGTTTCACCGTTCGTGTACGCGCACCACGTCGTATGCGCGCTGGAAGCGGACAACGGCGAAATTTATACAGGATTCTGCATTGAAGCGTGCAGCGGCGTGATGAATCTCTGCGCCGAGCGCGTCGCGGGGCTGAACATGTACATGCAGAGCGGACAGACGAAGGTGCGGCGAATGATCGCCTTTCGGGACAGGCCGCCCTGCGGCGAGGGCAGCGGGATGCCGTGCGGCGCGTGCCGGGAGTTCTTCAATCAGCTCAACGAGGAAAACGTGGATATGGAGATCCTAGTCGATTACGCAAAGCGCGAGACCGTGACGCTCCGCGAGCTCCTGCCCAAGTGGTGGGGTGCAGAAAGGTATGAGCAGGCCAGATAACGTCACGGCGAAACCCCTCAGTCGGCTGCGCCGACAGCTCCCCTGTTAGGGGAGCCAAGATAGTTTTCCGCAAACTCGCTTGCCTCCCTCTGACGAGGGAGGTGGATTTTGCCGAAGGCAAAAGACGGAGGGAGAGACGTCTGGCGCGGAATACTGCGGTTTTTCTCTCCCTCAGTCAGCGGCTTTGCCGCTGCCAGCTCCCTCGTCAGAGGGAGCCATATTAAGAAACCGCCCTTTCCGGGGATATTCCGGAAAGGGCGGTTTTCTGTCGCTTATTCTTTTACCACGGGCGGTTGCTCTGGAATGTGAGCCATTTGAGCTCGGTATAGTCGTCCATGGAGAACTGACCGCCTTCGCGTCCGACGCCGCTCTCCTTCCAGCCGCCGCAGGGGGCGGTCGTGGAGCTGAGGTACGTGAGATCGTTGATGTGCACCATGCCCGCCTCGATCTTCATGCCGAGCTCCATGGCGCGGTCAAGATCGTGCGTGAGCACCGCGGCGGAGAGGCCGAACAGGTTGTCGTTGCACTTGGCGAGCGCTTCGTCGGCATCCTTCACGGGAATGACGCTCGTGACCGGCGCGAAGCTCTCCTCATAGAAGATGCGCATGCTCTCGTCCACGTTGCAGAGCACCGTTGGGCGGAAGAACGGCCCTTCGTGCGTGCCGCCGCAGAGGAGCACTGCGCCCTTCGCCACGGCGTCGTCCACCTGCGACCGGACAAAATCGCAGTGGCGCTCGTCGATCAGCGGGCCGATGAACACGTCCGGGTCGGTCGGGTCGCCGACCTTGAGCGAGAGCGCGTAGTCGCGCAGCTTTTCGCAGAACGCCTCGTACAGCGGCTCTTCCACAAGGATGCGCGATGTCGCCATGCAGAGCTGCCCCTGGTTGCTGAACGCGCCGAGACCCGCGGTCTTCACGGCCTCGTCAAGATCATAGTCGCGCAGCACGAGCAGCGGGTTTTTGCCGCCGAGCTCCATCGCCGTGCGCTTGAAGTCCTGCGCCGCGGCCATGGCGATCTTCCGTCCGGCGTTTCCGCCGCCGGTGAACGACACCATCCGCACGCGCTTATCCTGCGCGAGCACCGCGGAAAGGCTCTCGTCCGCAACCGGGACAACGTTGAGCACGCCCGCCGGGAGACCGGCCTCGTGCAGCACCTCGCCGAGCAGCAGGCACACCGCCGGGGTGTGCGGCGACGGCTTGAGGATAAAGCTGTTGCCCGCGGCCAGCGCGAACGCCAGCTTTTTCACCGAGAGGATCAGCGGATAGTTGAACGGGAGTATTCCCAGAATGACGCCAAGCGGATGACGCACAGCCAGAGACATCTGCCCCGGCTTGCCCGCCGGGTACATCTCCGTCGTGTGGCGGCGGCATTCGCCCGCCGCGACGCGGAAGAGATTCACGCTGCCGGCAAATTCGCCGCGCGCGATGGACTGCGCCTTGCCGCCTTCGCGGACGAGCAGCTCCAGAAATTCCTCCGCGCGGCTCTCCATAACGTCCGCGGCGCGCAGCAGCACGCGCTCGCGCACGTCCGCCATCGCCGCGGCCCAGCCGGGGAACGCCGCCGCGGCGCTCGCAAGCGCGGTCTCCACATCGGCAGGGCCGGCGCGGTGCACCGTGAAGAGGGGCTTGCCCGTCGCGGGCTCGATGTCCTCGCGCACGCAGCCGTCGGTCTGCGGCGTCCATGCGCCGTTCAGATACAGGGGATACTCGTTTCTCATTGGGTCACTCCTATTTTAATAATAACAGAATCAGGTCACAACGCCGCGGATGAACGGCGGGCGGACGGGCGCTTCGTCGGAGAAAGTGTAGCACTTCAAAAGCTCTTCCTCCGCCGCGGCGGCGTCCGCTTCGGTTTTGGCGTGGATGGCGGCAAGCGTGTCGCCCGTATGGAGATACGCCCCGTCCTTCGCCGCGAGCACGACGCCGACGGAAAGGTCGATCACGTCCTCCTTCGTAGCGCGGCCGCCGCCGAGATGCATGGAGACAAGGCCGATGTCCTTCGCTTCCATCGCGGCGATGTAGCCGTCGCACGGAGCCTTGACCGTGCGCACGACCGGGGCCTGCGGCAGCAGGGACGTGTCGTATACGGCGGCGGGGTCGCCGCCCTGCGCGCGGACCATGGCCGCGAGCTTATCAAGCGCCGCGCCGCTCTCGATGGACTTTTCCAGCCGCGCGCGGGCTTCCTCTTCCGTTTCGGCGAGACCGCTGCGGACGAGGATGTTTGTGCCGAGTACAAGGCACAGCTCGCGCAGATCCGGCACGTCCGCGCCGCGCAGGACGGAGATCGCTTCCTTGACCTCCAGCGCGTTGCCGACGGCGAAGCCGAGCGGCTGATCCATATCGGTCACGACGGCGGCCATGTTGCGCCCGGCGTGCTTGCCGACGCTCACCATCTGCCGCGCGAGCTCAAAGGCGGATTCCTCCGTTTCCATGAACGCGCCGGAGCCGGTCTTTACGTCCAGCACGATGGTGCGCGCGCCGGAGGCGAGCTTCTTGGCCATGATGCTCGAAACGATCAGCGGGATGGAGTCCACCGTCGCGGTCACGTCGCGCAGCGCGTACATTTTCTTATCCGCCGGGGCGAGATTCGCCGTCTGCCCGGCAATCACAAAACCGACGTTCTCGGCGTTTTCGAGGAATTTTTCGGGCGTCATGGCGGTGGAAAAGCCGGGGAAGGATTCGAGCTTGTCGATCGTGCCGCCGGTGTGCCCGAGACCGCGGCCGGACATTTTCGCCATTTTGCCGCCGCATGCCGCCACCATCGGGCACAGGACGAGCGAGGTCTTGTCGCCGACGCCGCCGGTCGAATGCTTGTCGGCGGTGTGCTCGCCGAGCGGCGAGAGATCGACCACGTCGCCGGAGTGCTCCATTTCTATGGTGAGCTGCGCCGTTTCCTCCGGCGTCATGCCGCGGAAATAGATCGCCATCATCAGCGCGGACATCTGGTAATCCGGGATATCCCCCGCCGTGTAGCCGTGGACGATAAAATGCAGTTCCTCCTGCGTGAGAGTCTGACCCTGTTTTTTCTTTTCAATGAGATCGGTCATATGCATGATGCAACACCTCTTTGGAAGGATTTTACCATATTCTGTGCGCGGAAACAAGGCTTTCCCCCGCGGGAGAAAATTGACGGAACAGGAAATTTTTCTGTTGACAATTCTGAGCGTAAATGCTATTATAGGCAAGCTGACAGCATGCGCGAGTGGTGGAATTGGTAGACTCGCTAGATTCAGGTTCTAGTGTCCACTCCGGACGTGGGGGTTCAAGTCCCCCCTCGCGCACCAAAAAGGAAATGACCGCCTACGGGCGGTCATTTTTCTTTTTGATCCCCGGGACTTGAACGGGAGCGGGAGTGAATGGAGCGCCGGGGGCGCTCCAGAGCCGCGACCCGCCGCCGCGCACGGCGGGCAAGTCCCCCCTCGCGCACCAGTAAAAACAGTCGTCCCTTCATGGGACGGCTGTTTTTTACTATCCGGGGGACTTGAACCCGAGGGCGCTTAGCAAGCCTCCGGGGGAGGCTTGCAACCCGAGGCGGCCTTCGCCGCAGCGCAGGGCAAGACCCTCCTCGCGCACCAAAAAGGAAATGACCGCCTACGGGCGGTCATTTTTCTTTTTGTATCCGGGGACTTGAACGGGAGCGGGAGTGAATGGAGCGCCGGGGGCGCTCCAGAGCCGCGACCCGCCGCCGCGCACGGCGGGCAAGCCCCCCTCGCGCACCATAATTGTACGCTAATTTTGATACGATTAGCGTACTTTTATTTTGTACCACTGGAAGATTAAAACATCTTGTGGCAAGGGACTTTCTGACTTCTCGCAAATTTAATCATGGTAAGTAAATTCCCGGCAGAACAGGTCTGCCGGGAATTTCTACGTCTTTGAGGCACTTCTCTTCTGTGCTGATTAAAATCGTGTGCGAGATGAGGGTTCGTCTTCTCATCACCAACAATTCAATTCAGCGACTTCTTCGACTGATCAGGTTTTTTGTGAATGTTTTCTGCATTTACTACACCCTCGACCGCGGCTTCTGTGATTAAGGGTATCTTGCCAAACATTGCCACATTTCGTGCAGATCCAGTATATTTTCTTTGACTGTCCCCGCGTCACTTCCGTTGGTTTAAGAGAATTAAGCGTCGGATGCCATTCAGCAGCAAGTTCCGGATCAGTAGTTGCTAAATCATTTGTTCCTGGCACAACTACTCTATTTGCACAGCAAGGGCATCCTTTCCCGTTTGCTCTGTTATAAATTTGGGCTGTCCATCTGTAACCGCATATTTTACACTTCCAAGATACGTACTCATGGCTACCTCGGCCGACTGTTGTCGGGTCAATCTCCGTGTTATTCTCATAGTCCCACTCCTCCATCAGCTCTGGCTTTACCGTTGGTAGGTCATTGATACCGCTCACGATTTCCTTGCCAGAGCACAACGGGCATCCATTTTTATAATCTCGCGTTCGATTACAGATCGGCGTCTTCCATTTGTAGCCGCAATTATGGCATCTCCAACTGACAACTTCTCCACTCCCGTTGGTATAATGCTCTGGACCATATTCATTTTCTTCATAGTCCCAGTCTAAAAGGCACCATTTTTTATCGATACTTCCGCGTCTTGAGAGGATCGTGTCCTTTTTTGTTATCTTCCTCCTAGAAGTAGCGCAGATATCGCAACCATGCCCTTTTGTCCTGTTAACGATGGAAGCTTGCCATTCGTTACCACATTTAGGGCAAAGCCACCACGCTATCTCTGAGCTACCGGGGATGAACAGATCAGGAGTCAATTTTCCGTTCTTTGAGGGATGCCATTCTTTAGCAATTTCTGGGTACAGGGCTGCCAAGGAGTCCTCAAACCTTAGTGTTTTGAATTCCAATATTTCAAGTTTATCTCTAGCGACATTCACATCAGGCAGATTTGCTGGCCAAAATATCAGGTGCTTGAGTAGGTCAGTGATATAAAAATCCAGAAGTTGATAATCGCATTTTTGGGGAATGAACCAGATCCTGTCTGCATTGTCTGCGAAGTCTGTGAATGACCCCTCTTTTATTCGGAAAAGCCGAATATGATTCTCTTTGCAAATATGGTATTTCTTTTCTTCTCGCGACAGTCCAGATTGATCGTGCCAGAAGACGCCGTCATACTCAATTCCTGTTTTTACGGACGGAATGAATATATCAAGTTCCATGCCATTATCGAAGATCTCTCTATAACTGTTTATGGCATCCGGGTATACCTTTTTGATGTAAAAGAAAAAACATTGTTCAGGAAATGATGTCCTTAACGCTTTAGCGCAAGAAGGGCACCCTTCTCCGGCAGCGCGCTTATATATTGCCTTGTTGTACTTATGCCCTTTGGGACAAATCCAAGCTGCCGTTTTGCTTGACTTAACTGCCACAGCAGACGGGTCAAGCGTATTGGCTTCATAATCCCAATCCGCCATCAGATCCGGACGTTGTGACTGCAAATCATTATATCCGGGCAGTATTCTTTTGTTGGAACAGTATGGGCATCCTAGACCTTTTCCAGTTCTGTTGACAATAGAGGCAACCCATTTATGGCCTTTAGTACATACCCAGTTTGCTTTTTTCCCACTTCCGAGAGTCAGCTTTTGGGGATCCAGTTCGCATCTATCGTTTTCTTCCCAATCCCATTCAGACATAAGGCGAGCATTATCAAAAACATATGCCTTATCTGCCATATAATGTTTCATGATGATCACCCCTTATTGAGTATATCATATTTGAGAATTGAATTGGAGTTCTTTTAGTATCTGGTGGTCTGTTTTGTTCTGGAGAACTTCTTATTGGACTCTTGCTGTGATATAAAAACATAACCCGTGATGAGAGGTCGAAAAAAGGCCATTGGTTCGGGGAGGTCTACTTGGACTCGTGCCTTAAGTCTCCGGCCACCTGCGTGTCCCCGGCGGTGTACTACGTGAACTGCGCCACCTGTCTCTACAGGGGGACGGAGACGTATGAACGCCCATAGTTGGGTACGAACCCGAAAAAACACACCGGCAATGAAATGATTCGCGACCCGCCGCCGCGCACGGCGGGCAAGTCCCCCCTCGCGCACCGGCAAAAACAGTCGTCCCTTCATGGGACGGCTGTTTTTTCTGTTGCGTTTCTCTCCGCGGCATGTTATACTTTTGGTGTGTATGCCAGAGCGGAGAGAAATATATTATCTCAAGGAGGGTATGAGGATGAAGAAGAAATTCTGGATCGGGATCCTTACCGCCGTGCTGCTGCTGAATCTTCTGCCGGGGATGACGCCGTCGGCGGCGGCGGACGATACGTCATCGACGGTGATTAGTACCTGGTGCTACGGATGCGGAGCGTTTAAAAATTTCCAGGTCATAGGGTTCATTCCCACCCCTATCAGCAGTACGCCTGACCCAGTGCTCCATTGGGCAACTATTAAATGTCTAACTTGCGGGAATGGACAGCAGTGCTCGGGCGGTTCTACTGATAATGGTGGTATATTTAAACATACTGGCGGAACCGAAACGCCCACCTGCACCACAGGCAAAACCTGCGAGAAATGCGGCGGCGAATACGGCATTCTCGGCCACATCTGGGGCGATTGGCAGTCCAACGGCGACAACACCCACACCCGCACCTGCCAGCGCGATGGCTGCGGCGCGGTTGAAACGGGAAACTGCAACAGCAGCACTGCGCACTGCGGCACATACGGCACTTGCGCCGTTTGCGGCGGAACGTACTTCCATACCGATCATACTTTTCCTGCGCGCTGGGACTGGCGCTCTGACACGGACGTAGGAAGAGACGCCGAATACCACTGGGTTCGCTGCCTCTACTGCACCGAAGGGAAAACCGCGAAGAGCACGCATTGGTTCTCGGAGGGCAATATGTACCTTGCGTCTCCGGCCACCTGCGTCTCTAAGCCTGTGTACTACAAGAACTGCGGCACCTGCTACTACAAGGGAACGGAGACGTATGTATACGAGTGGGGCAATTTTGACCCCAACAACCACACCGGCAACGAAGAGATCCGCGGCGCGGTGGAAGCGACCTGCACGACAGCGGGCTATACCGGCGATACATACTGCAAGGACTGCGATGCCCTGCTGACCTCCGGCACGGTGATCCCCGCCACGGGGCATTCCGGCGGCACGGAGGTGCGCGACGCAGTGGAAGCGACCTGCGCGCAGGACGGCTATACCGGCGATACATACTGCAAGGACTGCGATGCTCTGCTGAGTTCCGGCACGGCGATCCCCGCCGCGGGACATACCGGCGGCACGGCGACCTGCCTCCGGCGGGCAAAGTGCGAGGTCTGCGGCGAGAGATACGGCGATATCGACCGCTCGAACCATATAGACGGATGCGTGCCGGAATGGACCGTCACCGAGACGGAGCACACGCAGAAATATTCCCGCTGCGGCAAGCTCCTCACGGAAACCGGCGCGCATGCCTTTGGAGACTGGACCGTCACGCAGGAGCCGACGGAAAGCGAGGAAGGCGAGCAGGAGCGCGTCTGCACGGTCTGCGGCTGCACCGAGACGGAAGCGATCCCCGCTGCGGAAGTTGAGGCAAGCCCCTCCCCTGCCCCCACCGCCACGCCCGGGCCCACCGCGAAACCCGCTGCCGAGCCGACCGAACCGGCTTCGACGGGCAGCGTGTGGCGGATACTCCTCCCGGTCGGTCTGGCCGGTGTGGCTGTCGGTATCGGCGCCGGTATCGCCTTCCGGCGGAGAAAGAAAAAGTAATACTTTCCCATCCATATGAAAAGCCGGTGGCTCGTTTGAGTCATCGGCTTTTTTAGCTTTTTGTACTTTGGGCGGAGCAGAGCCCCGCCCCTACGGGCACAATTCAGATATTCTTGTAGGGGTGGGGCTCTGCCCCGCCCGCCTAAAAGGGAAACCCCTCCGTCTTTTGCCTGCGGCAAAATCCACCGCCCCTGTCAGGGGAGGCAAGCAAGTTATCGGAAACCCCTAACAGGGGCAGACTCTCCGCTGCGGAGAGGGCATTATCCCCGATGGGCGTCAAACCAGCCGGTGATCTCGTTCAGACGGCGGAGCCGGTGCTTCGGCTTGCCGCTGCGGGAAAGCTCGTGGTTCTCGCCGCGGAAGAGAACAAGGCGGCTCTCCACGCCGTGCGCCGCGAGCGCGGAGTACATCTGATATCCCTGATCGACGGGGCAGCGGTAATCCTCCAGCGAGTGGATGAAGAGCGTGGGCGTTTTGACTTTATCGGCGTATTTCATCGGGCTGTGCTGCCAGAATTTCTCCGCGTCCGGCCAGAGGGACGCGCCGCACTGATCCTCGGAGAAGTCGGGGCCGATATCGGATACGCCGTAAAAGCTCGTCCAGTTTGATATGGAGCGCTGGCTGGCGCAGGCGCGGAAGCGGTCGGTGTGGCCGATGATCCAGTTGGTCATAAATCCGCCGTAGGAGCCGCCGGTCTCGAAGAAGTTATCGCTGTCCATCTCCGGGTAAGCGGCGAGCGCCGCGTCGCAGAAGGCCATGAGATCGTCGAAATCCACCGTGCCGTATTTGCCGCGGATGTCCATGAACGCGCCGCGCCCGTCGCTGCCCGTGGGGTTGCAGAAAATGACGAAGTATCCCTTGCCCGCCCAGTACTGCATTTCATGGTAAAACACCGGGCCGTACACGGTTTTCGGGCCGCCGTGGACATCGAGAATGACGGGGTATTTTTCCCCCGGCTCAAAGTTCATCGGCTTCAAAACGAAACCGTGCACCTCGTGGTCTTCCGCCGTGAAGGTGAGCGTTTCCGGCCGGGCGACATATTTTCCGCGCAGCGCGGCGTCGTTGAAGTGCGTAATGCGCGCTCCGGTCTCGTCGTAAAGCTCCTGCGCGCGCATATCCCAGAGCGCGCAGAGAAGCATTTTCCCGCCGCAGCGGTCGAAGCAGTCAACGGAGCCGCCGCGCTCCGTGACCAGGGAGACGACGCCGTTTTCGAGCTTATAAAGGCCGGCGCTGTCGAAGCGCGTGGAGATAAAGTACAGCACGTCGCCGTCCATCTTCATCGTGCGTCCGCCGCCGTGGCGGATATCGCTGCCGACGGACGAGCCGATGGACTCGCCGTAGACGGCGCAGGGCGAAACGGCAAGCGTTTCGTAGTCGAGCGTATAGAAATCAACATCGGTGTTCATGCCGTACTTTCCGTCTGCGGCAAGCAGAAGCAGGAAGGATCTCCCGAGAGCGTATGCAGCGATATTGAAATCGGGGCGGCTTTTGGCAACGGCTTCCTCCCGGCGGGAGGCGAGCTCCATGCGGTACAGATCCGCGCCGCCGAAGTACGCCGGGCGTGGGACGGAGACATCGAGCAGGCTGTAGTAAACGGTTTTCCTGTCCTCCGTGAGCTGCACGTCGGATACGGAAAGGCCGGCCGCGGTCAGGCGGGTGAGGGACTTCTTTTTCGCGTCGTAGTAGAAAAGGCTCTCGTACGCGCCGCGCGTGTACGTCCCGCCGTTCCACCACCACGGAAGCTGCGTGACGACCTCGTAATCCTCGTTTTCCTTCCTCTCGGCAAGGTACGCCTTGGCGAGCTTTTTGTCGCCCGTATACAGATTTTCAAAGCCGGGGAACGTTGAGCCGGTGACGAGAAGATCGCCGCCCGGCAGCGGGAACACCTGCGAAACGGGGATGGGAAAGGTGTAGGCAAGCTCAGCCTCGCCGCCGTCGAGCGCGATCTTATAATACCGGCTCGAAAGCGACGGCTCTTTTTCGCCCTCGCGGTCGGCGGCGAAGAGGACGGTGTTTTCGTCCAGATAACAGAAAGAAGATTCTTTTCCGCCGCCGGTCAGCGGGCGGAGCGCGCCGTCCTTCAGAAGATACAGGCGCGATTCATAGCCGTTCTTTTCCTTTTCCGCCCGGCTCACGGTGAAGCAGGCGCTTGTCCCCGCGGGGGAGAATGTGACGTTCGCGAGCGAACGGACGGCGCAGAAATCGTCAACGGCGATGGGTTTGAGACGCATATAAACTCCTTTCGCGCGCGGAGGGCCCCCGCGCGGCAGTAAATTACGGTTGACCGAAGCATACCACGTTCCTGCCGCTCCTGCAATAACCCGGTGGTTGACAGTGAGGAAAACGGGAACGCAATACGCGGCTATTGCAGCTTTCCGGAGAAAAGAATATAATAAATCCGTCAAATTTTTCCGTACGAGGAGATCGATGACGATGAAAAAGTGTCTTGCCCTGCTCCTTGCGCTAACCCTTTTTGCGCTGTGCGGCTGCGGAGCCGCCGCGCCGGAGCCTGCTCCCGCGCCGACCGCCGAGCCCACCTCCACACCGGCCCCCACACCCACGCCGACCCCGGAGCCCACCGCAACGCCGGAGCCGAAGCCTACGCCGAACGCCGCCGATCTGGACGGATTCGGCTATGTGGAGCGGCCGGAAGAATACCTTCCCGAATACGAGGTACAGTATGTAAAATCCTCCGGCGGGTACGCGATCTTTCTCTCCAGCGACGTGAACCGGACGCAGCACTTCGATCAGGTGCTGGACGCCACGGAGGTGCGCGTCATTGCCCGGCAGGGGAAATCGGCGCTGATCATTGTAAATGACGGGCGCGTCGGCTGGGCCACCGCCTCCATGCTCGAGGACGCGCCGACGGCGCTTTACTGCCCCGGCCATAAGGATCTCGCGGACTTTCCGGATGTGGAAAGTCCTCCGCACGGCTGGCTGCCCGCCTACGAGACGTACTATGTCAAATCCACCGCCGGCGCCGGGATCTATATCACGAACGATCTGGCGCGGGAGGAGGTCTCGCGGCTGCTGAAGGACGGCACAGAAGTGACCGCGCTGGCGCGGGAGGGAACGTATATGATCCTCATCAAGGGCGACGGCTTCGCCGGTTGGGCGGATATCGATCTTTTGACTTCCGAGAAGCCCGCAGATTCGTAAGGACTTTGAATGCGAAAGAAATCCCCGCTTCGGTGCTTTACCGGAGCGGGGATGTTCGTTACTCGTTATTCGTTTTTATCTTTCGCTTCCAGAAGCCCTCCGGAAGCTGGACGAGGATAACGGCGCAGAGCATGATGCCGCAGCCGAAAAGCTCGCGTCCGGACAGAAACTCGTGCAGCAGCACCGCCGCGCCCAGCACGCTGAATACCGACTCCATGCTCAAAAGCAGCGTCACGGCGACGGGGTTGCCGTCGCGCTGCGCGGCAAACTGGAGCGTATAGGCGATCGCGCTCGAGAAGATGCCGAGATACAAAATCGGGATGATGTTGTCGCGAAGCTCGGCGAGCGTCGGCTCCTCCACGGCGAACATGCCGATGAGACAGACGACAGACGCCACGATAAACTGCGCGCAGTTGAGCTCCGTCGGCGAACAGAAGCGGACATAGTAATCCGCCGCGAGAATGTACACCGCATAGATCCCCGCACTCAAAAGGATCAGCGCGTCGCTCGGCGAGATCGTGAAGCCTTCCTTCACGCTGATGAAATAGAGCCCCGTGAGTCCCAGCAAGACGCTGACCCAGAGACTCGGCGCAACTCTCTTATGCAGGAACACCACGCTGAAGAGCGGCACGAGCAGGATATACAGCGTCGTCAGAAAGCCCGCCTTGCCCGCTTCAACGTCCGCAATGGCGTATTGCTGCACGATGGACGCGGCGATCACAAGCACGCCGCACACAGCGCCGCCGATGGCGATCTTTTTCGGGTCGCTCTTCTTCCGCTCCTCCGGCTTTTTCCGCCGGTTGGATACAAAAAGAAGAACTCCCAGCGACAAAGCTGCGAGCACACTGCGATAGAAGTTGAAGGTGATGGCTCCGATATGTCCTGCGGCCATGCGCTGAAAGGCAAACGCGGTTCCCCAGACAAACGACGCCGCCAGAGCCGTCAGCGCCGTTTTCAAGCTCAATCCTTTTTTCATAATGTGTATATTATATGGGTTCTCCGTCGAATTGGCAAGGCGTTGGCCCAAAAAACTCTTGTACAAAAAAACCGATTGAAGCACAGGGAAATGTGTGCTACATTCTGAGGGAAAGTTCTTAGGAAAAAGAGAGGAAAAGGCGATGAAGGCAGAGGACATTCGGCGGCGGCTCGCGGAGCTCGCGCTCGACACGAACGAATACCGCATCAACGCCGGCGGCGCGATGGTGCTTCACGGTCTGCGCGAGGAGACGCACGATCTGGACATATGGTGCTCGAAAAAGCTCGGCGATACGCTCGCGCAGCGCTGCGATGTGCAGGTGCTCCCGGACGGCACGCGGCGGTTCGTCCCCGCGCCGGACGTGGAGATCTATGAAAACATGCTCCCGGGTGAGACGGTGTTTCTGAACGGCATTCCGGTCGCGCCGCTCGAGGACGTGCTCGCGCTCAAGCGGCAGCTCAACCGCGAAAAGGACCAACGGGATATTGCCGTTCTGGAAGCTGCCACCGCCGCGCGCCGCGCGGCGGTAACGCTCGCGCCCATCGCGCCGGAGGATATCGCGGCGTGCACGGAGCTTTATAATTACTATATTGAAAACACCTGTATCACGCTTGAGGAGGAGCCGGTCACGCCGGAGGAGTTCGGCGCGCGTGCGGCGCGCATCACGAAGGACTATCCGTACATCGTCGCGCGCGACGGCGCGGGAAAGCCCATCGGCTTTGCCTATCTTGATGCGTTCAACCCCCGCAGCGCCTACCGCTGCACCGCCGATCTTTCGATCTATGTAGACCGCGCCTGCCGCGGCAGCGGCGTCGGGCAGAAGCTCTATGCGGAGATCGAACGGCTGGGGCGCGAGCGCGGCATAGAAAATCTCATCTCCATCATCACGTCCGACAATGAAGGCTCGCTGCGCTTCCACCGCAAGAATGGCTTCACGGAGATCGGCGTAATGCCCGCTGTCGCCTTCAAATTCGGAAAATATCTGGACGTGAGCTTCTTCCAGAAGCATCTCGGCTGAACAGGGCAGCGGCATGGACGGAGAATTTGTAAATCTGACGCCGGAGAATAGCGGCTCCGAGCACCTTTGCTGCGTCATCCGCCTGAAAACGGCGCATCCGGGCGTGGAGGCGAAGCGCGCGCGGCTTGCCGCGCGGTTCGTCCATGTGGACACGCTCGAAAAGGCAAAATCCCTGCCCTGTGCGTTCAACAACCGGGCAGTGTTCTATGGCGGAAAGCTTGTAGCCGTCAATCAGATCGATGCCGCCGCGCTCGAAAAGCTCCGGCAGAAGGCAGCCAAAGAAAACCGTTCCTGAACGGCATACGAAAGGCCCGTTTTCGAAAGTGCAAACGGTGCGGAAAATACTTCATCATTCACCATTCTCCAGATCGACCGTTGCTGCTTCCGCAGATGCTGAGACAGGAAATACCATAATGGATGTGATACACATCACCATCAATAGCCCAAGACAAAATTTTTTTCACCAGATAAGGAAATGTGCTTCTCCTCATATTCGTCCTCCTCTCCAGATACAAATCTGTCCCTGCCGTTAAGAGCAGGGACAGAACATGGTTTATTCAAGTTTTTCCGGGTTTGATACAATTACCTCATGATCGTACCACTTTCCCTTTGTACCGATCAGCGCAAGGTTAAACGGCTCGTCCAGAGTCGGAACCGGAACATCAAAACCGTTGACTTCTTCGCTTATTCCATCCTCATAAGTTACGGTGTCCACAGTAGGCAGCAAAAGTTCTGCACCATCTTTCTGGGCATCCTCTGCGGTGCCCGGGAAAAGATTGACAATACTCTGAGAGGTAAGCGAAATGTGAATGGTCATTTTGCCGTCCTGAACCGTCAGCTTTCCTTTGCCATCGCATGTCTCGTTGACACGGAACATGCTGCTATCTGTTTCAAAATCAGCAGAATAGATGCCATCTTCCAAAGTTGTTTGTTGTTCCTGCGAAACAGCTGGCGGGCTGGAGCCGTCCTGAGCAGATGGATTCGTCTGATCGCTGCATCCAACGGCGAAAACAGCGATCAAAGCAGCCATACACAGGAGTGCCGTTCTTTTTTTCATGCTCGATCTGTTCCTTTATTGATCGATTACAGCACCAGTATGTGCAACATACAGCTCATGAATGGCCGGAAGCCGACCGAGGCCCGCAATCTGAGTATCAACGCTCTCAAAAGCGCCGGATGCGTTGAACATGCTCTTCCAGGAATCAGCATCATCGCCTGCCATATCATTGTTTGCATGGTCACCTGCAACGACCATCAGAGGACGAAGGATGACTTTCTTATAACCAGCTTCTTTGATGCTTTCAATAACAGCATCGCAGGCGGTTGCTTCCGGTTCACCCTCAACGGTACCGATGAATACATTGTCGTATCCCAGAGCCTCCATCTGAGCCTGCATCTGGCTGTAAGATACCTTTGCTGTGTGGGAAGTACCGTGACCCATAAATACGAATGCAACGCCGTCTGCCTTTGCTTCATCCAGAGTCTGGTATCCAGCTGTCTTAACTGCTTCTGCGGTAACAGCCTCTGCAACCGCTTTTTTATCTTCATTGATGACAGTTGCATCGGTACCGACATCGCCCAGAAGGGGAGCGGCGATCTGAACCGATTCAAACTTATCCTGATAAGATTCTACGGTTTCTGCCAGCTCATCATACTCAGCACCATACATCAGATGGGTAGGCTGAATCACCAGATTCTTAACACCATTTTCTACCGCACGGTCAAGCGCCTGCTGGACGTTATCAATCTTTTCTCCGTCACGAGCCTGCACATGATTGATAATGATCTGGGCGGTAAAGGCTCTTCTGACCGACCAGTCCGGATAGGCTTCCTGCAAAGCGTCCTCAATGCTCTTGATGTCAGCAACACGGCTGTCATTAAAAGAGGTTCCGAAGCTGACTACGAGCAGTTCATTTTCGCCGATTTCATCACCGTTGCGGGGATCATCTTTAGAAGCATCGCCAGTATCCCGTCCAAAATAGTCTGGATCTGCAAATTCGCCGGAAACCAATTCCTTTTGGGCATCCGTCAGGGCATCCCAGGCAGCTTTTGCGGCCTCACATTGTTCATCCGTGTTTTCGTTTCGTTCTTGCACATAGATTGCGTCAATCATCTTGGACACCTCATCCGCAGCAGCTTGATCGTCAGAGACTGGATCGGCAGAAGACACCTCTCCTACGTTGTCCGATGTCTCGCTTTTCTGAGAACCGCAGCCGACAAGAGATGTTGCAAGGCACATCGCAAGCAGGAGTGCTACAAGTTTTTTCATGTTCTTCATTTTCTTTCCTCCATTGATTTATATCTTTTTGTGGTTTAAGCCACGAAAAAGCAAAAGCACCCCCCCAGTAAAACCGGGGGTTCTTCCTATGCGGGCAAAGTCCTCTGTTCCTCGCGTAACGCGTAAACGTGTAATACGGTCTGCCAGCTGCGCGGGGATTGTTACTTGCCGCACGCTTCTCTTTGTAGAATACCTTTCTTCGGTATTTCGGCGCAAACACTATGTTGATATTTGCAATTCCACTTCGCATGAGATAAATTGTTTATGTCATTCAGGCTCACTCTGAATTCCCTCCTTTTGCTTTTTAAGTGCATTTGCCAGACCGCACTTTTATTAAGCAAAAGGAGTTTTTTGTCTCCCTCATCGCCAAAGGCTCTTTTGAACCACGCGTCTACCGCGTGGTTTTCGGGTATACAAAAAGCAGCAGTCATACATGACTGCTGCTGCCGTTTTTTCGCAACAAAATAGCCCATTTCTCCATAACTCAAGAGCAAATAGACTTTAACAACCTGAGCAGGTCTCCTGACTTGCGTATCATAAGCCTTCCGCACAGCCTTCTCAGGATTAACTCCCAATGACCGACTTTCGTCATGTGCGGTGCCTCCGCGCATACAGTGGCGGTACCGTTCCGGATTCCAACCGGATTCCCTATTCTCCATCAACTCTATACAAAATCGATGGCACTCAGATATCATATTTACTAAACAAAAATATCATAGTAATGCATATTTGTCAAGCAACTAACAGACGATAAAAAATTATTATTAGTAAAGCTTTGATCAAAGAATATATCCATACGAACGATTCCTCTGGTATAAATGATGTGATTTTGTGTTGCCAACAAGTATCTTTGACGCTGTCTAACAATGCACGTCAAAAGAGCTATCTGACTTCATTTGAAATCAGATAGCTCTTTTCTCGTGAATAATGAAATTCTGTTGCCAAATCGTTGCCGCAAAGGGCATCAAAGCTCAAAAAGTCCGGTGTTTACTGGCTTTTTTGAACCTATGCAATCATTCCCACTCGCTCCCTGAAACCGTGACCTAAACGATTTTGTATAGATAGTTTGGCTCCGATTATCAGGATTACTTAGATTATTCAAGAATTACGGTGTATCATAATTCCTATTGTCATTGTGTTGTCGGGCAGATAGGTTGGTGTAGACCCAATCTGTATGGATATTATAGCGCAGTGCTCTTTGAATTGCAATACCGCTTTTCAAAATTTACACGCAATATCTTCAAAAAGCGTGCAAAACATATTGATTTTTGGGAGCTTAGACATTATAATATAAACACGCATAATGCAAATATTGCGTGCAGAAAGTTGGTGACAGGTTGAGCAAGTACGATATTGTCAACGAAGTTTTTGATGCCATCGGAGAAATTGCAAAGAAATCGGATTTTATTTCTGCTGGACTCAAAGACCAAGATGTATATGCGCTTTGTAAGCAGGGGTATCTCGAGCGTGTGAAAAAAGGGTATTACAAGCTGGCTGTCGGGGACGAGCCCAAAGAGGAGCTTATGTTATTCATCCGAGCAACCCACTCCATTTGATTATCCGCTTTGAGTTTTTCGGTCACACCCTCACGCTCTGCCATTTGCTTTACCAGCCGAAGGAACATTTCCTCTGCCTGCCGGTCGATGTCAGCAAGGTAGCTGTTCAGTTTTCCGCCGGTGAACAAGGTCGCATAGCTTGCCCGGCGATGCTCCTTCAGGTAACGCCAGTGGCGCTGACCCCATACGCCGATGGGGTGCTGCTCTTCTTCGGGCAGCTTCAGATCAGGGAGAAGATAATCCCCGATCTGCGTGTAAGTACCGCCCATTTCCTCAAAAATCGTCTTTGCCATTGTTTGTTCCTACCTTTCATAACTTTTATTTCTGCGCATTGTGCGCTGATTCTGCTTTCGCTGCTGTTCCATAGCTTTCGCCTGTGTGATCAGGTTGTCGATCTGCCGGCTGCCAAGAACCTTCCGCAGAAAGCGAAAATCTTTCAGTTCGGAGCGCAGGACATCATTTTCTCCTTTGAGCCAGTCATTGGCTGCGGTCAGACTCTCGTTTTCCCAGTAGAGCCGACCGTTGGCGTTGTTCAGCCGGTGATAGCTGTCCAGCGCTTTATAATAGTGATATGACCTGACAGTGGAAACCGGCGAAAACGGCGTTTCTCTGCGTGTTGATCCCCGGAAGGGAAAGGATCCCGCTGAGCTTTCCGAAATGCTCACTGCGTGGGCACAGCAGGCAGAAAAGCTCCGCAATGGCGAAATCAACCGGGAGGACTACGACAATTGGCGTTATAACTACCCGAAATATGACGAAACCTCCGGCTATGTGAAAGTCCCGTCCCAGCAGCTCAGTGATGTGATGCTGGAAGCGTTCAAAGACCGGCTGAAAGATGATAAATAACCCAGAACGACAAAAAGCCCGTACCGATGTAGACCCATCGGTACGGGCTTAAAATATGGTTCTGTGCTCCGTCCAAGCCACCGGAAATCATCTGTAACCCCGAAACCATCGGAATTTCAGAATAATGGCACTTGGAAGAAGTGTTATCAAAGTGTTATCAAAACGGGTGGGCGAAACCGGAAAACCGTTGGTATGACTGGACTTTTCGGCTTTCGTTTTTTATTCCCACTCAATGGTCGCGGGGGGCTTGGGGCTAAGATCGTAGAGAACGCGGCTGACGCCGGGGACCTCGGCCTGCACGCGGCGCGTGACGGTCTCGAGAATCTCCCAGTCAAGACGGGGGACGCTCGCGGTCATGGCATCGGTGGTGTTCACGGCGCGGATGATGACCGGCCAGAGCTCGGTGCGCTTGCCGTCCACGACGCCGGTGGTGCGGATGTCGGGGACGATGGTGAAGTACTGCCAGACCTTTGCGTCCATGCCGGACTTTGCGAACTCCTCGCGGAGGATGGCGTCGGACTCACGCACGGCGGCGAGACGGTCGCGGGTGATCGCGCCGATGCACCGGACGCCGAGGCCGGGGCCGGGGAACGGCTGACGCCACACCATGCTGTGCGGCAGGCCGAGCGCCTCGCCGACCTGACGGACCTCGTCCTTGAAGAGGTACTTCACCGGCTCGACAAGCTCAAAGCCGAGCTTTTCGGGCAGACCGCCGACGTTGTGGTGGGCCTTGACGCCCTTGTCGCTCTCGACGATGTCGGGGTAGATCGTGCCCTGGCCGAGGAAGTGGATGCCATGGAGCTTGGCGGCCTCTTCTTCGAAAACGTGGATGAACTCCTCGCCGATGATCTTGCGCTTGCGCTCGGGCTCCGAAACGCCCGCGAGCTTATCGAGGAAGCGGTCGGTCGCGTCCACGTAGGTGAGATTGGCGCCCAGCTCTTCGCGGAAGACCTTGATGACCTGCTCACTCTCGCCCTTGCGCATGAGACCGTGGTTCACATGCACGCAGTAGAGCTGATCGCCGATGGCACGGAGCAGCAGCGCCGCCACAACGGAGCTGTCCACGCCGCCGGACAGGGCCAGAAGCACCTTGCCGTCGCCGACCTGCTCACGGATGAGCGCGATCTGCTCTTCGATGAACTTTTCGACGTTCAGCGTCTCACCGAAGGCGCGCCCGCCGATCTTTTTTTCTTCGCTCATAATTTACTCTCCTTGGGTCAAAATATTTCTATGGCTATTGTAATGTTTCGCACCATCATCATTTTTACGGTGCTGCTTTTGTGCATGCGCATTCTGGGAAAACGGCAGCTCGGCGAGCTGGAGCTATCGGAGCTGGTCGTTTCCGTACTGGTGGCGGACTTAGCGTCGCTCCCCCTGCAGGATATCGGCATTCCGCTGATGAACGGCCTTGTCTCCATTCTGACGCTTTTCTGCCTGGAGCTCATTCTCTCCGGCGTCACGCTCCGCAGCCAGAAGCTGCGCGCGGCGCTCTTCGGCAAGCCGTGCTTTCTCATCGAAAAAGGCACGATCAACCAGAAGGAGATGCACCGCTGCCGGTTTTCCGTGGACGAGCTGACCGAGGAGCTGCGCCGCCAGAGCGTTACCGACCTATCGACGGTCGAGTACGCCATTCTGGAGACGGACGGCACGCTCAACGTTATCCTCACGCCTGCGGAGCGCCCCGTTACCGCCGGGCAGCTCCGCTGCGCCGAGCCGGAGACGGGCTACCCTTATATTCTCATCAGCGACGGGACAGTGCTGCGCGAAAATCTTCGCAAATGCGGCAAAACGGAGGAATGGCTGCGCGGCGAGTGCCGCCGGCAGGGTGTGAAAAGCCCCGAACAGGTGTTTCTGCTCACCTGTGATACGACCGGAAACGTCTACTTTGCCAAACGGGAGAAAAGGCCATGAAAAAAGCTGTCGCCGCGGCTGTATTGCTCGCGCTGCTCTTCGGCGCGGCGGCGTGGAACATTGCGCACATCGATTCTCTCACCGGCTCTCTCACGGCGAGCGCGGACGAAGCGCTCGCATACTGCCGCGCGGAGGACTACGACGCCGCGGAGGACGCGCTGCGCGAAGCCATCGAGCGCTGGTACGGCGCGGAGAACTACACGCACATCATGATCCGCCACGCAGAGGTGGATTCGGCGACCGACGCCTTTTACGCCGCGCTCGAGCCGATCCTCACGCACGACGCCGACGCAGCCGAGAGCGCTATCGAATGTCTCAAAGCGCATCTGCAGAGCATCGGCTCCATGGAGCACGTGAGCTTCCGGAGCGTATTTTAAGCCTTGTCCTCCAAAAGATGCGTCAGCTCTTCCATGAAGGTGTTGATATCCTTGAACTGGCGGTAGACCGAGGCAAAGCGGACGTAGGCGACCTCGTCGAGCGATTTGAGCCGCTTCATGACCATTTCGCCGATCTCGCTCGTCGGGCATTCGCGCTCGAGCCGGTTCTGCAGCTCCTGCTCGATCTCGTTGGCGATGCGCTCAAGATCGCCGAGGGCGACGGAGCGCTTTTCGCACGCTTTGAGCATGCTGTTGATGAGCTTATTTTTATCGAACGTCTGGCGGCTGCCGTCGCGCTTGACGACGACGAGCGGCAGGCGCTCCATGACCTCATACGTTGTGAACCGGCGCTGGCAGGCGAGGCATTCTCTTCTCCGCCGGATGGACGCGCCTTCGTCCGCCGGGCGGGAGTCGATGACCTTGCTTTCCGCATAGCCGCAGAACGGGCATTTCATACGGTGTTACCCCCTGAAAGAAACATTTTTCAGCATATTATATCATACGCCGCGCGCCGTCACAAGACAAGATACGGTTACAAAAAAGCAGAAAAATCCACCGTTTCCATATGTTGTCCGTTGCGGCGCAATGCGCTGCGCGGGTACAATGGAAGCGGTGATTTTATGAAACGTCTTTTCTCCCCGCTGAGCGAGGAGGCCTTCGGCATGGTGCGCGGGACGCTCTGCGTGAGCTGCGCGATGCTCTTCTGCTCGGTAATCCTTCTTTTACATATCGGAGAGCTCGCGCCGCGCACCTATGCTCTCTACCGGCTCGCCGCCGAGCTTGAGACCGCCTCCGGCGGCTTTCTCCTGCTCGGCAACGCCGCGGCTTTCGTTCTCGAAAGAGCGCGCCGCCGATAGAAACTCGTCTCGCGTATAGAGCGAGTTGACCGCGTCGAGCAGGGCGTTGGCCGAAAGATTCTCCGGCAGCGCGAGCTTTTTCTGCAGAGCTTTCCGCCGCGCGGCGCTGTCCGCCCCGCCGGAGAGACCGAGAGCGGCGAGATCGGCCTTGGTGACGCGCCCGCGCGTCTCCGTATCGCACACCGCCCCGGCGCGGCGCAGCGCCTCTTCCAGAATTTCCGGCTTCATGCCCTCCACGCCGAGCGTCCCGGCGCGCGAGGGCGCTTTTTTGCGCCGCTCCTTGCCCGCCACGTCCGGGATGTAGGCATGCTTGAGATACTGCGCGCTTATCGCGCCGCGCAGACGGTTGCGGATGACGAGCCCCGCGCCGTCCGCGTCCGTGAGGACGATGAGCCCTCGCTGCTCGGCCACGCGCCGGAGCAGGGCGAGCTTTTCCTTGTTTTTGAATATACCGAACCCGTCGGTCGTGAAAATCGCGGTATCGACGAGCGGCTCAAGGGCGATCTTATCGTACCGCCCTTCCACGACAATGGCTTCTTTGATCTTAAGCACGGCGGCTCTCCATCGCAAAGCGGATCAGAAATTCCTTGACCGCCTCGGCGTCCGTGATCGCGCCGCTCTCGCGCGGCTTCATGGCGCACTCCGCGCACAGGCGCACGCCGTTCGTAAGCGCCGGAAGCGAAAACTTTGCCGCAGTTTCGGCGATCTTCCGCGCGCGGTACTCGCTCGACGTGCCGAGGATCTCCATAAGAAACGGCACGCCGCGCCCGCTCTTCTCGGCGATCTTCGCGGCATAGAGCTGCCGCACCTGCCAGCCGATCACGCCCATGATCTCGATGGGCTCGGCGTCCCCGGCGAGAAGCTCCGCGAGCTTGGCCGCCGCGCCGTCATAGTTCCGGCGGGCGATCTCCTCGGTCATCTGGAAGGCGTCCGCCTCCGGGATGTGATGCGCAAGCTTTTCAACGTCCTGCGCCGTGACGCGGTCTCCGGGGACATAGCCGCAGATCTTTGCGATCTCCGGGATGAGCCGGTTCATAAGATCGCCGGAGAGAAACACGAGCCGGTCCACGGCGTCGCGGTCAATGCGCTTGCCGTTGGCTTCAAAGCGGCGCGCGATCCAGTTGTTGAGCGGCGTGCCGGTCTGCGCCGTGAAGTTCACGGCCTTGCCCGCGGATTTGAGCTGCTTGATAAATGAGAGCCGTCCGTCCGGCTCCATACCCGTCGGGAGCGTGATGACAACGGTACACCAGTCCGGAATGTCCGCAAAGAGCGCGGTGGTGCGCTCGTCACGGCACTTGTTCACGTCAAATCCGCGCAGCTCCACGAACGTCCTGTCTCCGAAAAACGGCATGGCGTCGAGCGCTTCGGCGATGTCGTTCGCCGCAGGCGCGGGAGAGTCGATGCGCTTTGCGTTGAACTCGTCTCCCTCCGCGCCGACGCACGCGGCGCGCAGGCGCGAAACGAAGTCCGCGAGAAGATAGTCCTCCTCGCCCCAGAGAAGATAGAGCTTTTCCGGGCCTTTGTCGCGGAGATTTTTTACAAGCGCGCCGTAGTCGAGCGGCGTTTCCTTTTTGCCGAAGGACGGTTTTGCCATAGCGTTTTACCCTTCCCCGGCGGCGATGGTGATCTCGCCGTCGGTATCCGTGCGCAGCACGGTGATCTCATATTTTGCCAGCCGGTCGAGAACCTTCTGCGTCGGATGGCCGTACGTATTATACCCAACGGAAATGACCGCCGTTTCCGGCGTGATCGCTTCCAGAAGCTCTTTGCAGGTGGATGTGTTCGAGCCGTGGTGCGCAACGAACAGCACCTCGGCGTCCGGCATCGGCGCGCTCGCAATGAGCGCCTTTTCCGCCTTGGACGGCGCGTCGCCGAGGATGAACGCCTCGAAATCATCCTGCGAGGCCGCAATGATGAGGCCGTTTTCGTTCGCGTCGTCGGATTCCGGCAGCAGCGGTGACCAGACGGCAAGCCCAGCCGTTCCGAGCGGCAGCGCCATATCCTCCGTCACATATTCCACCCGCGTCCCCTGCCGCTCCGCGGCATTCAGTATCTCCGCGAGCAGAGATGTTTCCTTCGTTTCGCGCGGCAGATAGAGCGTGCCGACGCGCACGCGGGATAAGAGCTGCGCCGCGCCGTTGGCGTGGTCGGCATGCAGATGCGTGAGAATGAGCGCGTCAACGCTCCTCCGACACTCGCCGCCGAGAAACTGCACGGCGCTTTTCCCGGCGTCGTGCGTGACCCAGCTTCCGCCGCAGTCGATCACCACGGCATGCTCCCCGCTCGTGAGAACGATGCATTCCCCCTGCCCGACGTCGAGCGCCGTGAGACGGAGCGTATCGCTCCATTGGAGTCTCGTAATGCCCGCGGCGGCAAAGAGCAGCGCGAGCGAAACGCATATCGGCGCGAGCGCGCGGAAGCGCCCGGTTTTCCGAGAGCGCAGCCACGCGGCGAAAAAGAGCGCGTATACGAGTGCGAGCCAGCCGAGAAAGAGCGGATTGCGCACATAAACGTTCGCGCACGGGAGGCGTGAGAGGAAGCCGGACACCGCGTAAATATACCGCACGCCCCACGCGAGAACGCTTCCGGCCAGCGCCGCGGCGCCGGGCAGAAACGCGCCGAGCAGCACGATGATGTACCCGCCGATGTAGACCGCCGAAACGATCCACAGGCAGAGGATGTTCGATATCGGCGACACGACCGACACCGAGCCGAAGTGCACTGCCGTGAGCGGCGCGGAGAGCGCCATCGCGCCGATGCTGCTCGAAACCGAGCCCGCGGCGAAAAGAAGAACGCGCCGGGCGTGCCGGTTTTCGGCGATCTTCAAGTCTTCGATCCGCCGGCTGAGCGCGCGGTACATCCGATCGGAAAGAAGCCAGATGCCCGCCACGGAGGAGAAGCTCAATTGCAGACTGACGCTCGCACAGGCGGAGGGATTGAGAAGGAGCAGCAGCGCAAGCGCCGTCAAAAGCGACGTTGCGCCGTCGCTCTCCCGGCCGAAGAGCGGGGCGGCGAGAAGGAAGAACTGCATGACCGCCGCGCGTGTCACCGACGGCGTAAAGCCGGTCATTGCCGCAAAGAGCAGCAGCACCGGCAGACTCACCGCGACCGCCCACGGCCGCCGCCCGATCAGCAGAAAGAGAAAGCCCATGAGAAAGGCGATGTGCATGCCGGACACCGCCACGACGTGCGCGAGCCCCGCGTCGGCAAGGGCGTAGTAATGCGCGCCGTCGTCGTAAAGGTCGGTCTTGTCGCCGGTGAGGAGCGCCGTGAGAAACGGCTGCACATCCGGCGGGAACACACTTCGGCAGATCTCCCCGATGGCGCGGCAGAGCGCCTTCGGCGCATAGAGAAACGAAAAGTCCCAGCGTCCGGTGATCTCCGGCGCGCCGGTCGCTGTGGCGCGAAGAAAGATGCCCTGCGCGGCGTAGGTATCCACGCTCTGCCCGTTGCGCTCGCGCGCCGGGAGCAGCTTTACCGGGACGGAAAGCTCGTCGCCCGGCGTGAGCGCGGTGAAATTTTCCGTATCGTAGGAGGCGATGCGGCACTTCACGCCCGGCAGGTCCGGGTCTCGGACACGCACCGTTATGTATTCGCTCGTATCGTAAATGTCCGGGTAGTCCGTCACGCGCACGGAGATCACGCGCTTTTCCCCGGCGAGCGCGTCCGAGGGCGCGGCGAGAAAATGCTCCTGCACGAAAAAGGCAAAAAGCCCGATCGCCGCGCCGAGCAGCGCGAGATGCGCGCGGGCCCGGCCCTTTCCGCGCGGAAGCAGCAGCGAAAGCGCGGAAAGAAGCGCGCAGACGCCCGCCGCCGGGAGCAGAACGCTCTCCGGCAGGAGATAAAAGGATACGAAAACGGCAAGGGACAGCGTCCCGCAGAGCAGCGCCGCTTTACGCATGGCCGTTCTTTTCGTCCGTCAGGCCGAGCAGATAGTCTGTGGAAACGTGATACAGCTCCGCGAGCCGGATCACCGCCCAGACCGGGATCTCCCGGATACCGGCTTCGTACCGGCGGTAGACCTCCGGATGCATGGTCAGATATTCGGCGATCTTTTTTTGTGTCAGATCATGGTCTTCCCGAAGCTCATACAGACGCGGAAAATACATACAATCACCCGAGTTGATGCTACCAAACGGTTGCGTTCCGCTTAGTTTTTCCAACCATACGGTTGGTTGTGCATGTTTAAAAATGCTCCCTTGTGCAAAGGGAGCTGTCAGCAAAGCTGACTGAGGGATTGTCTCGCGCCAAAAGGAAACCTCTCCGTCAAAACCTTTGGTTTTGCCACCTCCCCTGTTAGGGGAGGCAAGCGGGTTTGCGGAATACTAACTTGGCTCCCCTAACAGGGGAGCTGGCGCGGCGCGCAGCGCCGTGACTGAGAGGTTTTGTTTACCCTTTACGCCATCGTGTCGTCCAGGCGCTTGCCGCCGAGGATGTGGAAGTGGAGATGCTTCACGGTCTGTCCGGCGTCGGAGCCGACGTTGGATACGATGCGGTAGCCGCCGGTCAGCGCTTCGCGCTCGGCGATCTTCGCCGCGGCGACGAGGCAGCGCGCGGCGGCTGCGGAGTTTTCCTCCGTCAGCTCCGCGGCGGAGCCGATGTGCTCTTTCGGCACGACGAGAATGTGCGTCGGCGCCTGGGGATTGATGTCGCGGAAGGCGTAGACGTGCTCGTCCTCATACACCTTCGCGGACGGGATCTCCCCGGCGATGATCTTGCAGAAAAGGCAGTCGTTCATAATAGTGCTCCTTTCATAATGGGCAAAAGCCGCCGCAATGCGGCGGCTTTTGAAAAATTCAGTTCAGCTTTCCGGCGACGAAATCGTCCACGGTAGCGAGAGCGTCGTCGAGCTTGAGCGTATCGGCGCCGCCGCCCATGGCGGAATCCGGCTTGCCGCCGCCCTTGCCGCCGCAGATGGCGGTGACGGAGCGGATGATATCGCCCGCGCGGACGCCGGCAGCGACCGCCGCCTTGCCGCACACGCTGTGGAAGGTGATCTTTCCGTCGCGCACGGCGGCGAGCACCGCAACGATGCTCTCGTCCTTGTCGCGCAGGAAATCGCCGATCTTGCGGAGGTTATCCGGCGTATCGACCGGCACGACGCCGGTGAACACGTGCAGCGGGCCGACCTTCTTGGAGCTGGCGAGGAAGCTCTCGGCGTTGGAGAGCATTTCGCGGCCGCGGAACTTTTCGAGCTCGGAGCGCAGCTCGCGGATCTCGCTCGTGCGCGCCTCGGCGCGGGTGAGCAGCTCCTCCGGCTTGGCCTTGAGACGCTCGGAGAGCGTCATGAGCAGACGGGTGTTGTTCTCCATGAATTTGAGCGTTTCCTGGCCGGTGATGGCCTCGATACGGCGCACGCCGCTCGCAACGGAGAACTCGCTCACGATGCGCAGCGAGCCGACCTTCGCGGTATTGTCGAGGTGCGTGCCGCCGCAGAACTCCACGGAGTAACCATCGCCCATATCGACGACGCGGACAACGTCGCCGTACTTTTCGCCGAAGAGCGCCATTGCGCCGATACTGCGTGCCTCCGCGATGGGCATCTCCTTCACGGTGATGGGGAAGCCCTCGAGCACGGCCTCGTTCACCATGCGCTCGACGGAGGCGATCTCCTCGGGCTTCATGGCGGAGAAGTGGGTAAAGTCAAAGCGGAGCCGGTCGGGCTCAACGAGCGAACCGGCCTGATGGACATGGTCGCCGAGAACGGTGCGCAGCGCCTTGTGCAGCAGGTGCGTGGCGCTGTGGGCGCGCATGATCGCCTTGCGGCGGCCGGTATCGACGCAGGCGTTCACCTTGTCGCCGACGGCGAGATTGCCGGAGACCATCACACCGTGGTGCAGCACCTTGCCGGCCTTGTTCTTCTGCACATCGTGCACCTCAAAGACGGCGTCCTTGAGAATGAGCAGGCCATGGTCGGCGCTCTGGCCGCCCATTTCGGCGTAGAACGGTGTTTTGTCAAGAACGATGCTCGCGTGCACGCCGGAGCCGACGCGCTCGCGCAGCTCGTCCTCGGCAACGATGGCGAGGATGGTGCAGTCGTCGTGCAGACGCTCATAGCCGGTGAACTTGGTGGGGAGATTGTCCAGACCGAGATCGAGCCCCGCCCAGGCGGTCTCATCGGAGCTGCGGGCGGCGCGGGCGCGCTCGCGCTGTTCCTTCATCAGGGTCTGGAACGCGGGCTCATCGACCGTCATGCCCTCGTCCGCCGCCATTTCCTTCGTGAGATCCAGCGGGAAGCCGTAGGTATCGTAGAGCTTGAAGGCGTCGGCGCCGGAGAACACGGTCTCGCCCTTTTCCTTGTGGGAGGCGAGCATACCGGCGAAGATGGCCATGCCGCCGTCGATCGTGCGGGAGAAGTTCTCCTCCTCGGAGCGGATGACGCCGGTGATGTACTCCTGCCGCTCGGTAAGCTCGGGGTAAGCGCCGCGGTTCTCGTGGATGACGGTATCGCAGACTTTATAAAGGAACGGCTCCTTCTCGCCGAGCAGACGTCCGTGGCGGGCGGCGCGGCGGAGCAGACGGCGCAGCACGTAGCCGCGGCCCTCGTTGGAGGGGAGAACGCCGTCGCAGATCATAAAGGTCGAGGAACGGATGTGGTCGGTGATGATGCGGAGAGACACGTCCTTCGCGTTCGTCTCGCCGTAGTGCGCGCCGGTGATCTCGCTCACCTTGTGGGTGATGTTCATGACGGTATCGACGTCGAAGAGGGAATTCACGTCCTGGCAGACGACCGCGAGACGCTCAAGACCCATGCCGGTGTCAATGTTCTTCTGGGCAAGCTCGGTGTAGTTGCCCTGACCGTCGTTGTTGAACTGGGAGAACACGATGTTCCAGATCTCGATATACCGGTCGCAGTCGCACCCCACGGTGCAGCCGGGCTTGCCGCAGCCGTATTTCTCGCCGCGGTCGTAGTAGATCTCGGAGCAGGGGCCGCACGGACCGCTGCCGTGCTCCCAGAAGTTGTCCTCCTTGCCGAAGCGGAAAATGCGCTCCGGAGCGATGCCGATCTCGTTGTGCCAGATGTTCCATGCCTCGTCGTCATCGAGATAGACGCTCGGGTACAGCCGGTCGGGATCGATGCCGACCCAGTCGGGGGAAGTCAGAAATTCCCACGCCCAGTGGATGGCTTCGCGCTTGAAGTAATCGCCGAAGGAGAAGTTGCCGAGCATTTCAAAGTAAGTGCCGTGGCGCGCCGTTTTGCCGATGTTCTCGATATCGGGCGTGCGGATGCACTTCTGGCAGGTCGTCACGCGGCGGCGCGGCGGCTCTTCTTCCCCGGTGAACCATGTTTTCATGGGGCTCATGCCGGCGTTGATGAGCAGAAGCGAGGGGTCGTTGCGGGGGATCAGCGAGAAGCTGGGCAGACGCAGATGACCTTTTGTCTCAAAGAAGGAGAGATACATCTCCCGCAGCTCATTGAGTCCGAAATTTTTCATACTAACCTCCAAAAACAAATACACCCCGCCCCCGAAAAACAGGGGCGGGGAAAAACATTCCACGCGGTACCACCCTGATTGCGGCTTTAAGCGCTGACGCCAGCCGTATCTCGTGCGCCCGATAACGGAGGCGGACCGCCGCGCTCTTCGCGCGAAGGCTCAAAAGTGGCTGCCGCGGCGCCGGACGAGGGGCTTTCAGCCTCCCCCTCTCTCTGTAGACCGTATCAGCGCGGCTTGCTTCGTCATAGCCCAAAAATCTTATACATTCTATCACGAAATATCCGCTTGTCAACCGGGAAAATGACTCTTTCCGGCGGTTTTTCCGTACAGGAAAAACATACTGCTTGCTATCATCGCGCAAAAGTGTTACCTTTATAAAGGGTTTTTATGCCTCTGATACGTTTATACTAACCCGGAGGAGGGGAAAAATGCCCAACTGCGATGCCGGACTCGTTTCCGTTCTCATGAGCGTATATAACGGCGCCCCCACGCTCGAAAAGGCGGCGGCGTCCGTTCTGGCGCAGACGTACCGCGATCTGGAGCTCATCCTCTGCGACGACGCCTCCACGGATGATACATGGCGCATCATGCAGCGCATTGCCGCGCAGGATGCGCGCGTCACGATCTTCCAAAACAAAACAAATCTCGGTCTCGGCGCTTCGCTCAACGAGTGCCTTGCGCGCGTGCAGGGCGCATATATCGCCCGGCAGGACGCCGACGATATTTCCGACTCTGACCGCATCGAGCGGACGATGGACTTTCTGCTCTCGTCCGGCGCGCCCTACGCCGCGTGCGGCGTGCGCGTTTTCGACGATACCGGCGTATGGAGCACGCGGCAGTTTCCGCAGAAGATCACGAAGCACATCATCGCGCAGAAGAACCCCTTTTTCCACCCGACGATGCTCTTCCGCCGCGCCGTGCTCGAGAGCGTGAACGGCTACAGCACCTCCCCCGAAACGCGCCGCACGGAGGATTATGATCTCGTCATGCGGCTTGCCGCCAACGGCGTGATCGGGGAGAATTTGCAGGAAGTGCTCTACTCGGTGTATGAACCGCAGGAAGCCTATCTCCGTCACAATGCCAGGACCCGCATGTATGAGGTTCGCGTCCGCGCGCGCGGACTGCGCGCGATGGGCTCCCCGGCTTCGGATTACATCTATCTTGTCAAACCGCTCATCATGGCGTGCGTTCCGCGCGGCATGATGCGCTCGGTAAAGCGGCTGCAGTGGAAGCTGCAGAGCCGCGATACGAAAAAGTGAGGAATACCGGATCATGGCATTCAACAAAGGCTACGTAAAAGAAAAAATGGAGGGCTTTCGCCGGTTCACGCCGCTGCTGCGCGAGCTTGTGGTGCGCGACATCAAGGTGCGCTACCGCCATTCCGCGCTGGGGCTCGTGTGGACGGTGCTCAACCCGCTGCTGATGATGGTCGTCATCACGATCGTCTTTTCCACGCTCTTCAAGCAGAATATCCCGAATTTCCCGATCTATTATCTTTCGGGCTCGCTCATCTTTGCGTTCAATTCGGAATCGACAACGACCGCGCTCAACTCGATCATATCCAACGCCTCCCTCATCAAAAAGGTCTATATCCCGAAGTACCTGTTCCCGCTCTCGAATGTGCTTTCGGGGCTTGTGAATCTCGGTTTTTCGCTCATTGCGATGTTCATCGTGATGCTCATTACCGACGCGCCGTTCCACGCGACGCTCCTGCTGCTCCCGATTCCCATTTTCTATACGTTCCTCTTCTCCGTCGGGCTCGGCATCCTGCTCTCGGCGGTCACGGTGTTTTTCCGCGATATTGCGCATTTCTACAGCGTGTTCATTCTCGCGTGGACATACTTCACGCCCATCTTCTACCCCGTGGAGATCCTGCCGGACGCCGTGATGAAGCTCATGCAGATCAACCCGATGTACCATCTTGTCACCTACATGCGCTCCATCGTGCTCTACGGCGTGTTCCCCAGTCTGAAGGAAAACCTTCTCTGCCTGTGTCTGGGGCTTTTGATGCTCGCACTGGGGCTTTTCGTATTTTATAAAAAGCAGGACAAGTTCGTCCTGTATGTCTGAGCGGAGGTGCGCCATGGGCAGCGTTATTAAAGTCAACGATGTTTCGATGATGTTCAATCTCAGCTCGGAGAAGATCGACAGCATCAAGGAATATTTCATCAAGGCCGTGCGCCGGGAGCTCCATTTTCAGGAGTTCTGGGCGCTGCGGGACATATCGTTCACGCTCGAAAAGGGCGATTCTCTCGGCATCGTCGGGCTGAACGGCTCCGGCAAGAGCACGCTTTTGAAAATCGTCTCCGGCATTTTGAAGCCGACCAAGGGCACGGTGGAGACCTGCGGGAGCATCGCTCCCCTCATCGAGCTCGGCGCGGGCTTTGACGCCAATCTTTCCGCGCGCGAGAACATCTATCTCAACGGCGCGATCCTCGGCTACAGCCGCGCGTATATGTCCGAGCGGTTCGACGAGATCATCGAGTTTGCCGAATTGCAGGACTTTGTGGACACCGCCGTGAAGAACTATTCCTCCGGCATGGTGGCGCGTCTCGGCTTTGCCATTGCGACGATGAACGTGCCGGACATTCTCATCATCGACGAGATCCTCGCCGTCGGCGACTATAAATTTCAGGAGAAGAGCTTCGCGCGCATGCAGGAGATGATCGCCTCCGGCGCAACGGTCGTTTTCGTCTCCCACTCGATCGAGCAGGTGCAGAAGATCTGCAAAAAGGCTCTCTGGCTCGAGCACGGCCATATGCGCATGCTCGGCGACGCGGACGCCGTGTGCGGGGAGTATATGCGCGCATGAGTACCGCCGCACCGAAGAAAAAGCGCGTCCTTTTTATCATCAATCAGTTCTTCAGGGGCGGCGCGGAAACGGCGCTCGTGAATCTCCTGTGCACGATGGACAGCGCGCGCTTTGACGTTGATCTTCTCATCTTTGATATGATCGACCTGCCGGGCAGTCTCTCCCTCATACCGGAGATACCGGACTGGGTGCACGTCATCAACGTGGCCGAAAACGAAAAAAAGACCGCGTTCGTGAAAAAGGCCGTCTTCAAGCTTGAGCGGAAGCTCACCGGCACGCAGCCGTTCCGCCGCGGCGCCATCCGCTATCTGCAAAACCGATACTACGACGCCGCCATCTCCTACGGCGAGTGGTTTTCGAGCGCGCTCTGCGCGCGCTATGCCGCGGCACGGCGCAAATATGTCTGGATCCACGCAGACATGGACAAGGCCGCCTTTCTCCACCCGGACATCCTGCGCTTTGAAGCGCAGTTCGATGGCTTTCTCTTCGCCTCCCGCCACTCGATGGAGGGGGCGGTGAAAAAATATCCGCAGCTCGCCTCCCGTTCGGCCGTGCTTCCGAACCGTGTGGACAGCGAGAAGATCATCGCCATGAGTGAGGAACCGCTGCCCGTCTCTCTGCCGGAAGACGGTCTGCCGCTGCTCGTGACGGTCGCAAACGTGCGTGAGGAGAAAAACCATCTGCGGCAGATCGCGGCGATGCAGCGACTCTTTTCCGAGGGGCTGCGGTTTCGCTGGGTGAACATCGGCTCGCTTGCCAACGCCCCGCTCGTGGAAAAGCTCCGGCTTGCGGTGCGGGATGCGGGGCTTGAAGACTATTTCACGCTGACCGGCCCGCTCGACAACCCCTACGGCGTGATGCGCCGCGCCGACGCCGTGTGCGTCCTCTCTGACCATGAATCGTGGTCGATGGTCATCACGGAAGCAAAGGCGCTCGGCGTGCCGGTGATCGCAACGCGCACCTCCGGCGCGCTCGAACAGATCGAAGACGGCAAAAACGGCGTCCTCTGCGGCTTTTCCGATGAAGAGATCGCCGAAAGCCTCCGCGCCTTTCTCACCGGCGGCGCGGCGGAGACGATGCGCCGGGACGCGAAACGTCCAGCCGCCGAAACATCCCGGGACACACTGGAAGCGCTATTGGAAAACGACACGAAAAAGGCTCTCTATGTATTCGACGATATAAACTACGCGAGCGGCGCCCGCGCCGCGGCGCTCGCGCAGGCGCGCGCCGTGTCCGGCGTAGCGGAGGTATGGCTCTATTCCGCCGAGCCGTGCCGGGACGCCGCGCTCCGACAGGAGTTCCGGCTGCTTGAGATCCCCGACGGAGGTGGGCTGCGGCTGCTCTCGCGCCCGACGCGGCAGGTGCTGCGCGACAGGGACGTATCCCTTGCCGGAAAGCTTCTCCGGCTCGCCTACGCGGTGCTCGCGCACATCAGGCTCGAGTCTGTGCTGCCGAAAGCGCTGCTGCGGCGAAACATGGCCGCGGCGTTTGAGACCTTCGACACGATCTTCGTCGTGAGTGAGGCCTCCAAAATGCGGGAATTTGTCTCCCGCTGCCGCCATCCGGGAAAGATCCAGTGGATCCATACGGACTACGCCGCCTGGCGGGAGCTGAACGAATGGACGCGCGCCGTTACGAAAAACGACGCCGCGCTCTATCGCCGGTTCGACGCGATCGTCTGTCTCAACAAGACGCTGCGCGAGAAGTTTCTCGCCGTATATCCGCAGTTCGCGGACAAGACGCTCGCCGTGCCGAACCCGGTGTTCCGCGGCGAAATACGCGAGCGCGCCAAAGCGCCGCTCACGGTGCCGGTGGACGAGCGGGTCTGCAATCTCATCACCATCGGGCGGCTCGAGCGCGAAAAGCGCTATGACCGGCTGCTCGATATCGCCGCGGAGCTGAAAAAGCGCGGCTTCGCGTTCCGTTGGTACTTTGCCGGCAGCGGGCCGCTGTACGAGGATATCCGGCGGCGGCGGGATGCGCTCGGTCTCGGCCCGTGCGTGACGCTGACCGGATATATGGAAAACCCGTGTCCCCTGCTCGCGCGGTGCGATGCGCTCGTGCTCTTTTCGGAGTATGAGGGCACACCCGTCACGATCGACGAGGCCAAAACGCTCGGCGTGCCGGTCATCGCCAACGACGTCGGCGGAGTAAGGGAGATGCTGGAGGACGGGCGGTACGGGGACGTCTTTCCCTCCGGCGACACCGCCGGATTCGTCCGCGCCATTTTATCCATTCCGGCACACTGAACCCATCCATATTTCTTACAACGCAAGGGAGACAATCCATGGAAAAGAAACGGCTTCTGTTTGCGATCAGCCAGTTTTACAAGGGCGGCGCGGAGATTTCTCTTCTGAATTTACTGCGAAAGCTGGATCAAAACGATTATGAAATCGACCTTTTGATCATGAATCAATGCCCTGCCGAGGGCGCGGTGAGCCTGATTCCGGAGCTGCCGGAGCACATCCGCGTCTTTGACGCCTATCGGAAGGAGCAGCATTCCTCCTTCGGCGGACGGCTCCAACGCAGAATTTTTTTCACGGAACGTGACCGGAGCCGGTACCCGGCCTCCGCGCTCCGATTTGCCCGCTGCCGCCGGTACGACTGGGCCTTCCACGTCGGCGAATGGTGGTTGCCGGAATTTGTCGCGGAGGAGATTATGGCAGACCACAAGGCGGTATGGATCCATACGGACATCGCCGCGGCGGACTCCTTCGCGCCGGACGCTTTTTTTGCCTCGGACAACGCCTTTGAGCGGTATATTTTCGCTTCGCAGCGTTCGCTGGAATCCGCCGCGGAAGCGTTCCCCTTCCTGCAGAAAAAAGCCGTATGCATCCACAATATCAGCGACTCCGAGGGAATTCTGGCCAAAAGCGCGGAGACGACGGAACTGTTCGCCTCTCTCCCGCGGCCAATCGTGCTGACATGCGCCAACATCCGCCGGGAAAAGAACCACCGACGGCAGCTTCTTGCCATGAAGAAGCTCCATGACCGCGGTCTGGACTTCACCTGGGTCAACATCGGCTCCACCGCCGACAGCGCGTACACCAACGTGCTGCGGCAGCAGGCCGCGGAATATGGACTGCAGGATCGCTTCCTCCTTCTCGGCCCGCGAGATAATCCGTATCCTTATATCGCGCAGGCCGATCTTGTCGCCGTACTTTCGGACTATGAATCATGGTCCATGGTCATCACGGAAGCTCTTACGCTCGGCGTGCCAGTCATTGCGACAAAGACTTCCGGCGCTCTGGAGCAAATCGAAGATGGCGTCAACGGCGTGCTCACCGATTTTGACGAAACCGACATCGCCGAAAAACTCGGGTCGTTTCTCGCCGCTCCGGACGCCCTCCGGCGGATGCGCGAAAAACTGCGAGGCTATGCCGCCAAAACGAACGCGGGCGTGCTCCAGAGCTTTCATGCCCTGCTTGATGCCCGGTCGGCTGCCCTCGCTCCGGGGCGGCGGATGCTCTATGTTATCGACGACATCAACTACTGCGGCGGTGCGCACATCGCGACGCGCAGTCAGATGGCTCTTCTGCTGGCGGAGGGGTGGGACATCTCCGTTTTTTCCGCGGTCGTACCGAATGTCAGCACACGTTGCGCTCTGCCAGACGTACATTTTCTCAGCTGGCAGCAGTGCGAGGCCGACGTTCTCTATCAGCGCCGTCTCGCCGACTGTCTGAGGGACCGGCGTCTTTCCCTCCGGCAGAAACTTCTTAAGGGGCAAATGACATGGGCGGCCAAAGTTTGCAAGGATCCGGACACCTTCAACAAATACGTCCATCCGCAGCTCGTGCCGCTGTTCTCGGGGTATGACGTTGCCTGCGTCATGTCGGAGGGATCTTCGTTCCGCGCGCAGATCGCCGATGCGGATATTGGACGAAAGATCCAGTATATCCACACGGACTATGCCGCGTGGTACTGTCTTTCAGACTGGACACGTGAGGTCACCGCGAACGACGCCGCTCTTTACGCGCGGTTTGACCAGATCGTCCTGCTTTCCGATGCGATCTGCGACCGCTTCAACGCGATATATCCTTCTCTGCGCGGAAAAACGACTGTCAACCGCAACATTCTTCTGGCGGAGGATATCCGGAAAAAGGCCGTGAAAAATTCTCCCATCGGCGCAGAAGTGCATTTCGTCACCGTCGGGCGAGTGGACAGTGGCAAAGGCTACGACCGGCTTCTGCACGTTCTGGAAACGCTGTACGACGAAGGCTACCGTTTCACATGGACGATCATCGGAAGCGGAACGGATTTCAGCGAGATCAGCGCCAGTTTCACCTACAGCCGCATCGCCGACCGCGTCCGGCTGCTCGGCGCACTGGACAATCCTTATCCGTTCGTCCGCGAAGCCGATGTTTTCGCCCTCTTTTCCCATTATGAAGGGCTTCCCAATACCATTTTTGAAGCGCTGATCCTCGGCGTGCCGGTCATCGCCACCAATGTGGGCGGTATCGCCTCGCAGATCACGCCGGGCGAAAACGGCTGGCTCGTTCCAAACAGCGAAAAAGGGATCCGCGACGGGCTCGTGCATATTCTCATGAACTCGGAAGAGATCCGTGAATACAAAGAGAATCTGAAAGATTACACTTACGATAACGAAACTGTTAAAGCAAGAACGGAGAGCATCCTCTGCGGCGGCTCTTCGTCCGGTCAGGAGCTGTGATGAACAGGAACAGATCATTTGCCCTATGGCGGTGTCTTCTTCCGGCATGTCCCGCCATACTGCTCACCGCCGTCTATCTCACATTCCTCGTAGACTTACAAACACTGGAGACCGCGATGCAGCGGGTGTTTATCTTCTGCTATTTTGTGGTCATGGGCGTGCTGGCATGCTTTTTGAAGGGCAAATACGCCGAGGGAAAGCCGTTCCCGCTCCAAAGCCGGATCGCCGCGGCGCTGCTCGCCGCGCTGCTCGTAGGCGCGGGCTGGAACACGTTCCTGCCGCATGTGCGCTTCCCGCTGGAAGGCTCGCACATGTACGCGCTTTGGGAAAAGCTGCTCTATACGCTCGGCGCGTGGTGCGTTGTGTTCTACTTTGCGCAGCTCGCGCTGCTGTTTCTCGCCCGCCCCATGGAAAAACGCGGCTGGACAGAGCGGCAGAAAGTGCTCGCCTTTCTTCTCATGGGAAACTTTGTGTTTCTCTTTTTCACGAGCGACAGGATCCAGCCGACGCATCTGACGCAGGGCTTTCTCCTGCTGCTGACGGTCGCTTCTGTCTGGTGCTTCAACCGGAAGAGCGGCTGTATGGAAAAGTACCGTGCAAAGGGCTCCCGTGCCGCCATTGGGATAATCGCCGTTTATGCCTCGCTTGCGAGCTTCGCGCAGCGCTTCTTTCTGGACGGCAACACGAGGATGCACTTTTCGCTGCCGGGGCTTTTCTATGTGCTAAGCGGTATTCTCTGGTTCATCCCGGTCGTGTGGCTGATGCTGTTCGCGCTGGAATGGCTCTCCGCCCGTCCCCGCACGCTGCCGAAGCCGGGAAGCCGCCGCCGCGCGTGGTGGACGCTCTTTGCCGTACTGGCCGTGTGTCAGCTGGGCGTTTTGTGGATCCTGTGGCCGGGCGGCTTCCCGGCGGACGCCATCGACCAGCTTTCGCAGGCGACGGGGCTTTACGGCATCAACGACTGGCATCCGGTGATGCACACGCTGCTGGAAAAGCTCATTTTGACCGTCATTCCGCAGGCCGGTGCGATCACTGCCGTGCAGATGCTCCTTTTCACATGGCTGCTGACAGCCATTTTGATGATCGGGTACGACAGCGGCATTCCCCTCCGGCGGCTGACATTTCTCGGCGCGGTGATCGAGCTTCTGCCGAATCAGGCGCTCTCGGCGTCGAACGTACTCAAGGATTTTCCGTTCACGCTCGCGCTTTTATGGGGGCTTTATCTGCTTGCGCTGCTGGCGATGAAAAAGCCGCAGAGCAGGAAGTTCGGGTTTTATGTGTGTCTGACTGCAGATATTTTTCTCATCTGCACGCTGCGGCACAACGGCGTTGTGCCGGGTCTGGCCGTTGCGGTGCTGTGCATCGTTCTGACGCTGAAAAACCATGCCGCTTTAAAATGGAGACCCGCCGTCTCGGCGCTGACCGCTGTGGTGCTTCTCGCGGTGTATAAGGGGCCGGTATTCACGGCGCTTGGCGTTGTGCCGAACGGCATGTCCCCATATACGACCATGATGTGCGCCGCAGGCTCCTGCATCAACAAGGAGCTCCCGCTCTCGGAGGAGAGCGAGCAGATCATGGAAAAGGCGCTGCCGCTGGAGGACTGGGGCGAATATTACTCTCGCTTTGTGGGACATGATCCCTATTACTGGGGCCGTCCGGCAGGCTCCGAGCCGTATAAGATCTCTGATATCACCGCACGCGACGCCTTTACGGTCTATCTGGAGGCACTGCGGAAATACCCGGACGTAGTCATCAAGGATCGTCTGGACGGCACGGACATTCTCTGGGACGTCGTTCAGCCGCCCGACAGCTTCAACGCAAAATCCTTCAACTTTGTTTACACATTTTCCGAAAACACGCTCCCGCTGGATACGAGCCGTCTGGACCGGCAGGACGACGGTTCGTATATAAAAACCGCTGTGCCCGCGAAAGCGTACTATTCCGCGGCAAATACTCCGATCAACAGCGCGGCGGATATGCTTCTCTGGCGTACCGGCGCTTACCTGATCGCATTTCTGGCGCTGCTTCTCTTCTGGAACAAAAATCGTATGGGGCGGCTCTGGTGGGCTGCGGTTCCCATGCTGGGGAATATCGCGGCCTCTGCTCTGGTGCTCTATCACCAGAGCTTCCGGTACGTTTATTTTGTTCAGGTGAGCGTGATGGCGCTGCTCTTTATCACCGTCGCGGTGAAGCAGAATTGGGACGGCGCACAGCCAACCGAACCCGCAAAAGAACTTTCGGATGCAGAGCCGGAAAAGGAGGACGAACATGGATAAAATTGCCGTTCTGATACCATGCTACAACGAAAGTGCCACCATCGCCAAGGTGGTAAAGGACTACCGCGCGGCGCTGCCGGAAGCCGCGATCTATGTTTACGACAACAACTCCACCGACGGAACGGACGAGATCGCCCGCGCCGCCGGCGCCGTCGTGCGCTACGAGCGGCGACAGGGTAAGGGCAACGTGATCCGGACGATGTTCCGCGAGATCGATGCGGAGTGCTATCTGATGATCGACGGAGACGACACTTACCCGGCGGAGGATGCCCGTGCCATGGCGGATGGCGTACTGCGCGACGGCTACGACATGGTGATCGGCGACCGCCTTTCCTCCACATATTTCACGGAGAACAAGCGCCCGTTCCACAACAGCGGGAACGTCCTCGTGCGAAAGCTGGTCAACCGCTTTTTCGGCGGTCATGTGACAGATATCATGACCGGATACCGCGCGTTCAGTCCTCTGTTCGTCAAGAGCTTCCCGATCCTTTCCAAGGGCTTTGAGATCGAAACAGAAATGACGATCCACGCGCTGGACAAAAACTTTGCGCTCACGTCGATCCCGGTCGGATACCGGGACCGCCCGGCGGGGAGTGAGTCCAAGCTGAACACTTTTTCGGACGGCTTCAAGGTTTTGCGGACGATTGCGCGGCTTTATAAGGACTACCGGCCCCTGCCGTTTTTCAGCATCATCGCCGGGATACTGATGGTCGCGGCGCTGCTCTTTCTGTGCCCAGTGCTGACGGAGTATCTGCACACCGGGCTCGTACCGCGGCTCCCGACGTTCGTGGCGGCGTGCTTTATGGCGCTGTTCTCTCTGCAGAGCTTCATATGCGGTCTGATCCTCGATACGCAGGGCAAGATGCACCGGCAGAATTTTGAGCTGCAGATGACGATCCTCTCCGGCATGTACCACGCCGCACAGACGACCGACAATGAAAAAGCGAAATAATGTCCTCCGGGCCGCACTCTTCGCCACAAACTATGCCTTTCTCTTTTTCACGAGCGAGCGCATCCAGCCGACGCATCTGACGCAGGGCTTTCTCCTGCTGCTGACGGTCGCTTCCGTCTGGTGCTTCAACCGGAAGAGCGGCTGTATGGAAAAGTACCGCACAAAGGGCTCCCGTGCCGCCATTGGGATAATCGCCGTTTATGCCTCGCTTGCGAGCTTCGCGCAGCGCTTCTTTCTGGACGGCAACACGAGGATGCACTTTTCGCTGCCGGGGCTTTTCTATGTGCTAAGCGGTATTCTCTGGTTCATCCCGGTCGTGTGGCTGATGCTGTTCGCGCTGGAATGGCTCTCCGCCCGCCCCCGCACGCTGCCGAAGCCGGGAAGCCGGAAGAAGGCGCTGTGCGTTCTTCTTGTTGCACTGCTTCTCTGTCAGGTCTTTGTGCTCTGGGTCGAATGGCCGGGCGGATTTCCGCTCGACGCCGTTTATCAATACCGTCAGGCGATGGGTGAGCTCCCGCTGAGCGACGATCATCCGGTGCTGGATACGCTGCTCATGCGTGCTGTTCTGACGGTCTTTCCGCATCCCGCCGCGCTCACGGCGGTGCAGCTGCTGCTCTTCTCGCTCGTGCTGTGCGCGTTCCTCATGATGGGGTACGACCGCGGCATGCCGCTGCCGCTGCTCGTATTTCTCGGGTGCTTCTTTGCGCTGATGCCGAATCAGGTGCTCAGCTGGACAACCGTACTAAAGGATTTTCCGTTCACGCTCGCGCTTTTATGGGGTACATATCTCCTTTTGCAGCTTGCGCTCGATACACCGCGCAGCCGGAAATGGCCGTTTTACGCCTGTCTTGCGCTGGACATCTTTCTCGTGTCCCTCCTGCGGCACAACGGCGCCGCGCCCGCGGCGGCGATGATCGTTTTCTGTATCGTGCTCACCGTCCGGCGCTATGAGCAGGTGAAGCTCCGCGCGCTTACGGCGGCGGTGCTCGCCGCGGTGTCGTTCGGCGTATTCAAGGGGCCGGTCATGACGGCACTCAATGTTGCGCCGGTGTCGCTCTCGCCGTTCACGACGCTTTTCTGCGCCGTCGGCTCGTGCGTGAATAAGGATCTGCCGCTCTCCGAGGAAGCGGACGCGATTTTGGAAAAGGCGCTCCCGCTCGAAGACTGGCACGATTATTACGCCCGCTATTACGGCCATGATTTCTATTACTGGGGCCGTCCGGAGGGGAGCGTTCCCTATACGCCGACGGAGGTAACGACGCCGGATATCCTCCGGGTCTACGGCGAAGCGCTATGCAAGTATCCGGATGTGATACTAAAGGACCGCATCGATGGGTGCGACATTCTCTGGGATGTCGCGGAACCGGAGGACAGCTTCAACGCAAAGTCCTTCTGTCTTGTGTATGACCGGGACTGGATGGCGCAGTACGTCGATATGAACGATTACTACGATACGGACGACGGCGTGCTCCGCGATTACCGGCAGAACTTCTTCACCAAAGCCTACCTCCGGCTGACCGGAACGCCCCGGAACAGCGTGCTGGACATTCTGCTCTGGCGCACGGGCGCGTATCTGATCGCGTTCTGGGTGCTGCTGCTCTTCTGGCGGAAAAACGGTATGCAGCGTTTCCGCTCCGCAGCCGTGCCGTTCCTCGGCAATCTCATCATCTCCGTGCTGTATGTTTACCACCAGAGCTTCCGGTACGTCTACTTCGTGCAGGTGTGCGTGCTCGCGCTCCTCTTCGCCACGGTCGTGTGCAGACCGCGGCCGCCGCAGCCGGAAGAAGAATAAAAAATGACCGCCGCGTTTCCGGTGTTTCGGAAACGCGGCGGTCGATTTTCTCAGGAGTCTTTTTTATCGACGCGGTATTTTTTCTTGAAGATGCTCGCGCGGATGCCGAGCTCCTTGCCCTTGACGAGGCGGGCGAAGTTCTTCCGGTGCTTCCAGAAGATGAGCGCGACCGTAGCGGCCATGATCGCAATGTCCCAGCCGCTCCGTCCCGTGAGGATGCACCAGACGAGATATCCCACGCTCGCCGAGAGCGTGCCGATGAACATATAGTCCGTGATGAACGTGATGACCGCGACGCCCGCCACAAGGATGAGAAACAGCCGCCAGTCGAGCGCGAGCGCGCTGCCGAGCAGCACCGCGATGCCCTTGCCGCCCTGGAATTCCAGATAGAACGGATAGAGATGCCCCGCCACGCACGCCGCCATCGTCACGGTCTGGATGGAGGGCGAGCTGTGGAACAGGAATCCCGCCAGCCATACCATGAGCGCCGATTTGAGCGCGTCGCACAGAAACACGACCGCCGCAACGCCCGAGCCCATCGTCCGCCCGGCGTTCGTCGTCCCGGCGTTGCCGGAGCCCTTCGTGCGGATATCAAAGCCGCGCTTCTTCGCCAGCAGCCACGCAAAATTCACCGCTCCGGCCAGATAGCCCGCGAGAATGCAGAACACATACGGAAGAACGGTTTTCAAAAAAGTCTGCATGAATGCGATCCTTTCGCAGATACATAAATAAATTTATATACTTTGGCATACTACTATGTGATATCACAGTATAAAGATTTTGTCAACGAACATATCCGCGCTATTGTCTTTTTCGGCAGAAAGGTACTTGCGTTTCCGCGCCTCAGCGGGTAAACTGTATCTGTATTTAAATTATGTAACCCAATTCAATACGGAGGTAGTATATGTACTGCACAAAAAAAATTGCGTCGGATCTTGTCTGGGTCGGCGCGAACGACCGCCGTCTCGCCATGTTTGAGGGCGTATATTCCGTTCCGGCGGGCGTTTCCTATAACTCCTATCTTCTCACGGACGAGAAGACCGTCCTCTTCGACACGGTCGATAAGGCCGTGAGCCGCACCTTCTTTGAAAATCTGGAGCACGAGCTCGGCGGGCGGCCGCTCGACTATGTGATCGTACACCACATGGAGCCGGATCACTCCGCCACGCTCTCGGAGCTGCTGCTGCGCCACCCGGAAACCACGGTCGTCTGCAACGACAAGACCGCCGTGATGATCGCGCAGTTTTTCGGCAAGGACGCCGTGAAGAACATGCAGCTCGTCAAGGAGGGCGACGTGCTCTCCGCTGGCGCGCACGAGCTCACGTTCTATCTTGCCCCGATGATCCACTGGCCGGAGGTCATGATGACCTACGATAAGAGCGCGCACACGCTCTTCACTGCGGACGCCTTCGGCGTTTTCGGCGCGCTCAACGGCGCGATCTTCGCCGACGAGGTGGATTTTGACCGCGACTATCTCAAGGAGGCGCGCCGGTACTATACGAACATCGTCGGCAAATACGGCGTGCAGGTGCAGAATCTCTTCAAGAAGATCGCGGGTCTGGACATTCAGATGCTCTGCCCGCTGCACGGCTTCGTCTGGCGGCGTGATCTCGGATATATTCTGGAAAAGTACAACCTCTGGAGCACCTATACGCCGGAGGACAAGGGCGTGATGATCGCGTACGCCTCGATCTACGGCAACACGGAAAACGCCGCCGAGATCCTCGCCTCGAAGCTGCGCGAGCGCGGTGTGCGCACCGCGATGTACGACGTGTCCGTCACCCCGGCCTCGGACATCATCGCCGAGTGCTTCCGGTGGAGCCATCTGGTGTTTGCCTCGGCGACGTACAACGGCGGCATTTTCGTCACGATGGACGAGCTGCTGCGCGATATCGCCGCGCACAATCTCCAGAAGCGCACCGTCGCTTTTATGGAAAACGGCACATGGGCGCCCGTCAGCGCGCGGCAGATGGCGGCGATCCTCGCTCCGCTCAAGAACATGACGGTGCTCGAGCAGAGCGTCGCGATCCGCTCCTCGCTCACCGAAGGGCAGCTCGCCGAGATCGAAGCGCTCGCCGATGTGATCGCGGAGAGCATCCGGTAAAAACTGGCAACGAAAAATAACAAAAATTCCGAGTGCGGAGGAAACCTTTTGACCCCGCCGCGCGTCTTATAGTCAGAAAGCAAGCGGCAGGGCTATGCGCCGCGCCGTTTTCAAGGAGGTACTTTGTTATGACAAAGAAACTGATGGCTCTTCTGCTCGCCGTGCTGATGGCAGTATCGCTGCTGCCCATGCCGGCGATGGCAGGCGACGCCCAAGTCATCACGGACCTTTCGGGCATTTCCGCGGGAGGATCCTATGTTGTCGATAAATCCGTCAAGGATATCGTCCTCTCCGCGCCGCTTACGCTCGACAAGGACGTGACGCTCGAGCTGACCGGTCAGACGGTCACGCTCAAGCTCGCCGACGGCGAGAGCTATGCCGACGCTTCCGTTTTCCATGTGGAGAGCGGCAGTCTGACGCTCAAGGGCTCCGGCACGGTCAAGGTGCCGGATAACGCCTCCGGCGTCGTTGTCGCGAAGGACGCCGCCGTGACCATCTCGGGCGAGGTCAGCATCTCCGGCGGCGCTTCCGGCGTGAAGGCCGTTGTCGGCGCTTCCGGCGTGAAGATCCGCGTGAATACGCTCGGCAAGATCGAGTCGGCAAACGGCATCAACCTGTCCGGCGCTTCCGGCGAGATCAAGATCGCCTCCGGCACGGTCAAGGGCAGCGTCTGCGCCATTGCCCCCGATAAGGACAACGCGCTCACGCTCGGCAAGATGCTCGACGGCTCCACGCTCTACATCGGCGGCACGGCCGCCACGGAGGAGCAGCTCGCCGCCGCTCCCACCGCCGAAATGAAGGAGCTTGTTTTTGACGACGGCAAAGCCCCCGCGCTGACTATTTCCTCCGCCGTGCGCACCTCGGAGACCGAGGGCAGCGTCACCTTCACCGCCTCGAAAGCCGGTACATACTACTACCAGCTCGACGGCGAACCCGCTTCCGCGGCGGACATCATGAAGGACGAGGCGAAGGCCGAGCTCGTCCGCGGCGCGAATACGATCTCTCTCAAGGATCTCGACGCCAACGCCCACACCGTCTACATTGCCGCGAAGGACGCCTTCGGCCATACGACCGAGCTTCTGACCGCAGCGATCCCCGCGGTGCTCGCCGCGCCGACCGCCCCCGTCTGGGACGGCAAGAAGGCCGCGTGGACCGGCGTGGAGGGTGTGAATGATTACATCGTGCAGCTCTATCTGGGCTCCGACGCCTACGGCGATCCCATCCCCGTGAATGGTGCGTCCGCTACGGATGATCTCTCCGACGTGATGAAGGACGACGGCGTTTACACGTTCGCCGTGCGTTCCGTCGGCGCGAACACCGTCGGCGCTTGGTCTGAGCGCAGCGCCGAAACGGTGTGCGACACCGCCGCCCCCATCCTCACGGTGCCGGCCGACGGCGTCAAGCGCACGGCGCAGGACACCGCCACCGTCGCCTTCGTCTCCAGCGAGGACGGCAAGCTTTACTATGTTCTCAACGACGATGCCGCCGATGTATTCACCTCCGGCAGCACCATGGCGCTCACGAAGGGCGAGGACAACACGCTCACGCTCACCGGCCTTGCCGACAGTGCCGCCGTCGTCGTCCGCTACGCCGCCGAGGACGGTCTCGGAAACCGCGGCGAAGTGCAGACCGTGACCGTGCCGCTCTATCTCGCGGCCCCCGCCACGCTCACCTGGGTGAACGGCACCACCTCCACCGCGATGTGGTCGGAAGTCCCCGGCGCTGCGTCCTACTGCGTGCAGCTTTATAAGGACGGCGCGGAGGTCACGCCTGCCGTTACCGCGGATACGACCAGCTACACCTTCACGCTGGAAGAGTCCGGCTCCTACACCTTCAAGGTGCAGGCCGTCAACGGCGATATTCTGAGCGCGTGGTCGGAAGCGAGCGGCGCTCTCACCATCGATAAGACCGCGCCCGCCGTCTCCGGCGAGAGCGCGAGCCGCACGGACGCTTCCAACGGCTCCGTGACCTTCACCTCCGACGAGGCCGGCAAGGCCTACTACATCGTCGGCGGCGAGAAGCCTACGCAGGATGCTCTTCTTGCCTCGGCAAACGTGAAGGACATCGCCTCCGGCGAAACGAAGATCGATCTCTCCGGTCTCGGCGCGGAAGCAACGAACGTGTATCTTATGGTCGTGGACGCCGCCGGGAACAAGAGCGACATTAAGACCGTGAAAGTTCCCGTGTATCTCGCAAAGCCCACCACGATCACCTGGGTCAACAACACCGCGACCGCCATGTGGAACGCCGTGTCCGGCGCGGAAGCCTATAACATCCAGCTTCTCCGCGACGGCAGCGATTACGGCAACGTGATCGTCGTCAACGGCGGCTCCACCACGACCTCGAACCTTGCGCCCCACATGAACGACGACGGCGTTTACACCTTCCGCGTGCAGGCGGCCGCCGCCGGAACGCAGAGCGAGTGGTCGGACGCTTCCGCCACGAGCTATAAGCGCGACACCCAGAAACCCACCATCAAGGGCGAGCCCTCCAAGCGCATCGACGCGAAGACCGCGGAGTTCTACTTTACCTCCTCCGAAGATGGAACGTATTACTACACGGTCGATCATGTGAACAGCGGTGCTCCGACCGCGGAGCAGATCGCCGACGACAAGAACCCGCACGGCGGCTGCACCAACGCCCGCACCATCATCAAGCTCAAAGATATCGCCGATACGAACGCCCGCAAGGTCTATGTCGTTGTGCGCGATAAGAGCGGCAATCTGAGCGACGTGTTCACGATCACCGTTCCCGCCTACAGCGCGCAGCCGACGCCCACCCCGACGCCGGCCCCGACCGCGACGCCGACGAGCGCTCCCACGACCTACACCGTGACGCTCCAGGGCGGCACCGGCTATACCATTGCCGCGACCGGCGGCTCCAAGAGCCCCGTAAACGCCGGCGGCAGCTTCTCCTTCACCGTGACGCCCAGCAACGGCTACACCCGCGGCAACGGCTTTTCCGTAAAGGCCAACGGCACGACGCTCACGAGCAACAACGGCGTTTACACCATCAGCAACATCAACGCCAACCAGACCGTCAGCGTGTCCGGCATTGTGAAGAGCCAGAACACCGGCGGCGGCACGCTGCCCGCCGCGCCCGCCATCACCACCACGACGCTCGCCGCGGCCACGATGGGCAAGGAATACCGCCAGCAGATCACCGCCACCGGCGGCACGCCGATCACCTGGTCCTACAGCGGCACGCTGCCCGACGGCATGACGCTTGCGGCCAACACCGGTATTCTCTCCGGCACGCCCACGCAGGAAGGCTCCTTCCGCTTCGCCGTGAAGGCGACGAACTCCACCGGCTTCTCCACGCGGCAGATGACGCTCGTCGTCGCCGGCAGTGAGTACACCGTCACCAAAGGCGCGAACAGCGAATGGACGCAGGGCGGAGACAAGGGCATCGAATTCTCCGGCAGCGGCAAGGGCACATTCACCGTGAAGGTGGACGGCGCCGCGGTCGCCGCAGGGAAATACACCGCCTCCGCGGACGGCTCCACCGTTACGCTCAAGCCGGAATATCTTGACACGCTCGCCGCTGGCTCCCACACCGTGACGCTCGTCTACGGCGACGGCAGCGCGAAGGCCAAGTTCACCATCAAGGCGAAGGATAAGACCGTCGCCCCGACCGTTTCCTCCCAGCCCGCGAGCGCGTCCGTCAACGCGGACAGCTCCGCCACGTTCACCGTGACGGCGAGCGGCACCACGCCGCTGCTCTGCCAGTGGCAGGTGGACAAAAACGACGGCAGCGGCTGGACGGATATCTCCGGCGCGGTGAACGCAAGCTACACCGTCGAAAAGGTCACCGCCGAGCAGAACGGCTGGAAGTACCGCTGCGTGATCAAAAACGCTGCCGGTTCCGTTGAGAGCAACGCCGCGACGCTCACCGTGAAGGAAGCCATCGGCGACGTGAAGAAAAACGACGACACCAAGGACACCGCGGCGTCCGGCGGTCTCGGCCGCATCCTTCTCATCACGGGCATCATCGTGGCCGTCCTGGCACTCGGCGCGGGTTTGTACTTCTACTTCCGCCGCCGCAGCGCCTCCCGCTACACGGAGGACGATACCGCCTGGAGAAAGTGATCCGGAAATAAACCAATACGCAAGGGCCGCCCCTTATCGGGGCGGTCCTTGAGCTTGTCAAAAAAGGATTTTTGACAAGCTCTCAAACGAAACCCACTGCGTTGGGCTCTCGTTTGAAAAGGCTGCGGCTCGCCGCAGCGCACTCGCTGCGCTCGCACGTTTGCGAGCCGAGAAGTATTTTCTCCGACGTACACGCCGCCGGAGAAAATGAATGAAACTCTATTTGCGCCTGCGGGCGCAAACTCTGCGAGGCTTTTTCGACAGGCTGAAGGCCGCCCCTTATCGGGGCGGCCCTGATTTTTTCCGCCTCTCGCATAGACTTTTTTCTGTCGGCCTTTTACCGGGCTGTGAAACCGTAAATCTGTGCAGTATGCGGCGGGATCAGGTGTGGAAGGGTGCTTCGCTTGGTATTATGAATAATATTTATTTTACCGCTTGACATTTTCGGATTTATGAATTAATATTCAATCACAAGTTAAATATATCGCCTTCCGCATCACCGGGTGCGGGTCAAAAAGGCGTCCGGGCAATTCCGCAGGTACGGCGCACATGCGCTACAAGGAATGCCCCGGACGCCTTTTGCTTTATCCGGGCTGCAGCGGGCGGAAAGGAGAATTTTTATGCACATCAAGCCGTTTGCCGTAGAGGAATGGATGAACGAATGGGAGGTCGGCGCGCGATACAACATCGCGGAGACGTGCGTCGATTCCGTGTCGCTCAACGAGCTGTTCGCGCTGACCGGCGAGGACAAGGCCGCCTTTCTGGAGAATCTCGCCGCGCGCCGGCTGACCTACGGCGACATTGAAGGCGCGCCCGCGTTCCGGCAGGGCATCTGCTCGCTTTATAAAACGGTCAAGCCTGAAAACATTGTCACAACGCACGGCGCGGCGGGCGCGAACCACCATGTGTTCTGCTCGCTCGTATCGCCGGGTGACCTCGTCATCAGCGTTCTGCCGACGTACCAGCAGCTCTACTCCATCCCCGAATCGCTCGGCGCAAAGGTAAAGATTCTCCCCCTGAGCCGCGAAAACGGGTATCTCCCCGATCTTGACGCGCTGCGCGCGCTCGCCGTGCCGGGGACAAAAATGATCTGCATCAACAACCCCAACAATCCGACCGGCGCGCTCATGAGCCGCGATATCCTCGAAGAGATCGTGCAGATCGCGCGCGAGGCGGGCGCGTACATTCTCTGCGACGAGGTATACCGCCATCTCTCCCAGACCGACGAGTGGAGCGAGTCCATCGCGGATCTTTACGAAAAGGGCATCTCCGTGAGCAGCATGTCGAAGGTCTTCTCTCTTGCCGGGCTGCGGCTCGGCTGGATCGCCACGCGCGACAAGGACGCGCTCCGCGCGCTCGTCTCTCACCGTGATTACGATCTCATCAGCGGCGGCATGATCGACGAGGCCATTGCCGCGCTCGCGCTCAAGCACAGCGATAAAATGCTCGCGCGCAGCCGCGCCATCGTGCGGGAAAATCTCGCCATTCTGGACAATTGGGTCGCCGGAGAAAAGCACGCGAGCTACGTCAAGCCTCTCGGCGGCACGACGGCGCTCGTCTACTACGATTTCGACATTCCCTCCTATGAGCTGTGCGAGGAGATGTACCATAAGACCGGTGCGTTCGTCACGCCGGGCGACTGCTTTGAGCAGCCGAAGAGTATGCGCATCGGCTACGCCTACGGCAAGGAAGCGCTCGTGAAAGGGCTGAAGGCCGTGAGCGAGTACTTTGCGTGGAAGGAAAAGGAGCTGGAAAAATGAGCACCATCCGCGTCATCGGACGGGAGGATATCCAAAAGGTATTCACTGTGATCGCGGCGCTCCGCGCCGTAGAGAGCGCCTACGCCGGGAAATCCGCCGGAACGGGCCGCGTGTGGCCGATGGTATTCCATGAGTTCGACCCCGGCCACGCCGATCTCGACATCAAATCCGGCGATCTCGAAAGCGCGGGCGTATACGGTCTGAAGGTCGTTTCATGGTATGACTCGAACGCGGAAAAGGCGCTCCCGGCGCTTTTCGGCACGTCGCTCCTCTTTGATCTTGCCACCGGCGAGCCGAAGGCGTTTTTGAACGCCGGGCCGATCACAGCGCTGCGCACCGGCGCCGCGGCCGCCGTCGGCGCAAAATACCTTGCGCGCAAGGACGCGAAAACGCTCACGATCGTCGGCTGCGGCGAGCTCTGCCCGTATCTTACCGCGGCCGCGCTCGCGGCGATCCCGTCCCTCAAGACCGTGTATCTCACAAACCCGCACCGCCCCGAAAAGGCCGCCGAGCGGCTCGCCGCCGTAACGGCGGCAACGGACGCGCTGCTCAAGGCGTGCGGTCATGCCCGTACCGCCGCGATCAACGCCGCGGCAGATGCAGCATCCGCCGTCGGAGAAAGCGACATTGTTTTCACCGCCACCTGCGCCAAGGCGCCGGTCGTGAAAAGCGCCTGGGTCAAGCCCGGTACGCATGTAAGCTGTATCGGTGCCGACCTACCCGGCAAGCAGGAGGTCGAATCGGCGGTGCTCGCCCGCGCCGCCGTCTACGGCGACGATACGGCGCAGTGCTTCGCCGTCGGCGAATGCGAGCTGCCGCACAAAGAGGGCGTCCTCCCCGCTCTCGCCGGGGAGCTTGGCGAGGTCATTCTCGGCGAAAAGGCCGGACGGACGAGCGATGCGGAGATCACCGTTTTCGACTCCACCGGTATCGCACTGCAGGACATCGCCTCCGCCGCAGTCATTCTCAATGCCTGCGAAAAGCAGGGACTCGGCACGGTCTGCGATATCTGACGAGAGAACGATCCGTAGCCTCATCGCAGGCACGCCCCCTTGCTTTTGCCCGCTATAAACTGTATAATAAAAAAAAGACACGATCCCCCTGTCGGAATGTTCGCTTTCCATCCCTCGGGCATCGTGTCTTTTTGAAACTTTTGACCGGCACCGCACCGTTTCGGTTCCGGCACAGAATTTGCAGCTGGGTGCTATGAACAATGATACACTTTGATAAAACCAATATTGAGGTGACCTCAAACCATACTGTCACGCTCTCCTGTGACACATGGGTGGTGTTTGAACATGATGATTCCGAGACCGTCGCTTTCGGCACGCCGGAATACTGGGATGAGGCAGTTCAAACGGTTTTTGGTTCCGGCTACACCGTATGGGAGATTGTTGAAAAAGCGCTGCCGCGCAGCGTGTGCAACCGGATCACGGATCACAAAAAGGTATGGGGGCTTCTCGGGCTGCCGGAGGGCAAATTCGCCGCGCGCGTGGATTGTGAAGAAAAAAGCGTTTATCTTGGTGCCTCATACGGCCTCAAAACGCTGAAAGACAGCAAGGCATACTCTTATTTCCTGCTCTCCAACGCAGATGAGGCAAGTGCCGCGCGAGTATGGGATGACTTCTGCGGAGAATACGCAGCGCGGCAATGCAATGATTTTATTGGCAGCGCCCTCGCTGTCGCGGCAAAAGAGCGGGACTTTATCGCGCTTTACTACTCCTATACAGATAAAGCCGCGCTGACCATCGTGTGCACTGCGCCCGAGCGTATAGCCGGTGAGCTCCGCTCCATACCTGTTCCCGATGGGATCGTGCCGCATTACCGCTGCTTTTGGCGGTAACGCCGGTTCGCTAAAAGCGGGGCGGCAGGAATGTCGATTCGTATTTCTTTGCAATACTTTTTGGAGAGGGGATCGCAAACAACGAGGGCCAAAACCTGTTACCGTCTCCGGGATGTGAGCTGGCTCGTGCTTTTGCGGAGCGGCACGCAGTCCTCTCCCGTGTCCGCGAAGCGCTGCGGTCTGGAGCTTCCGACGCGCTTTTACGGCAGGGTGCGGGATGATTCGTTTCGCATTCGTCCGGTCGGTATGCGCACCATGGCGTGTATCTGCGGGAAAGTGACGGAACGGGACGAAGAGAAGGTTCTGGAGGTATGTCTCCGCCCGCGCAGTCTGATTTGGGTGTTTCTGACAGTGTTTTGCCTTCTTACCGCTCTTTTTGCTTTTTCCCTGTTCGCCGGGCTGATCGCGCGCTCCTGGGGCGTAGTTCTGGCATCGGCGGCCACTCTCGCGGCCATGGTTTTGCTGTACCGTTTTTTCGCCCAGTCGGAAGTTCGCTCCCTAGCCGCGTACTATAAGCCGATATTCAAAAGCTACGGTCTGGAGGAAATCACGCCATGAGCATCAAGGATATCAAAAAGGATGAGGTTCGGGGCTTCAAAATATCCGGTGACGCCATATCGGAGCTTCTCTGGGAGCTGCTGAACAAATCCGGCGACATGCTTTTGGACCTTCCCGACAATTCGGATACGATTTTCCACATGCACTGGGACCGCGAAAAAGACGAGCTGACATTTTACGCGCTGGAGTTCCGTGACCCGCATCCGGTCGATTTCAAAGCTATCGACCGGTATATCGATGAAACCCTCGGTATCACAACGGATTCCGTTTTTCTGCCCAAAGGAAAGCCTTACCGAAGCTTTTCTGTCAGAGAAACGCGCAAATAACCATGAGAAAAATCCAGTGTATTACAAAACCCTCGCCCCGGACGCATCGTCCGGGGCGAGGGTTTTCTGCAATTGCAATTATTCGACGCGGCCTTCGAGGACCTTGAGATCGTAGGGCTCGAATTTCACGTGGCGGTAGGCTTCCACATCCAGCGGCACGCCGGTCCAGTCGGAGTGCGGCTCGCCGGTCTGCTTGACGAGAACGTCGTAGAGAATGTCATACGTCGTGCCGTCGATCGTCTCGGTCATCGTGCTGTAGGGCAGCGTGCGGTGATAGGCGATGTGCTGGCCGTGGTTGTTGAAGTGGTAGCCGCAGCGGATGCGGCAGCCGTCCAGACCCAGATACTCAAAGTTCTTCATAAGATCGGCGAGGATCTGATCGCCCTCTCGCTCGTAGAGGTTTTCGGGCGTGGTGATGGTGTAGTCCGCGCGGAACTGGATGGGCAGGCCGTACTTTGCGAAGCGGTTGGCAAAGGCGATCATGCCGTCGTGCGGATAGTTCTTGAAGAGCACACAGTTGATGCGCACCGGCACCTTGAGCGAGCCGAGAAGCTCGTCGTTGCACTCCTCCACATAGTGCACCATGTGGCGGGAGATGTTGATGCAGGTGATCTTATCCTTGTTGCGCTCCGTGAACGCAATGATGCGCTCGGCGGGGAAAAGATCGGATACCGGGAGCGTCGTGTTGATGAACACACGGTGGCCCTCCGGGATGCAGTCCATCATCACCTGAAGCGCTTCCGGCTCGGAAAACGGCTCGCCGCCGGTGAACACGAAATCGCACTTTGGCGTGATCTCATGGAACATGCGGATGCTCTCGCACACCTTTTCCACGCTGAAGCCTTCGGGATTCTGGTATTCCTGCTTATTAATGCAGAACGGGCAGTGGTTTTTGCAGTCGTACGGGACGAACACCGTGACGGTCGCGCCGCCCTCGCGGGTCATATACGGGTTGTGGTTTGTCATATTCTTCACCTACATGGGGTAATTTCAAAAAGGTATTATAACACAGCCTTAACAGAAAAGCCAGAAAAAACAACATAAAGTTGAAAAAAACGAAAATTTTCCGGTTTTACTCGCTTAGTACGTCACGTCCCAGAGGAAAAGCCCCTGCGCCGGGGCGGTAAAACCGGCACTCGCACGGCTGTGCGAGGCAAGGATCGCCTCCATATCGTCCGGACGGCGCTCTCCGAGACCGACCTCGAGCAGCGTGCCGGTCAGGATGCGCACCATATTGTATAAGAACCCGTCGCCGGTATACGTAAGCCGCACTTCTTCCCCGCAGCGTTCGATCCCGATAGACTCTATCGTGCGCGTGGCGGCGCGGCCCGTTTTCTTTCCGGTAGAAAAGGCAGAGAATTCGTGCCGCCCGCAAAGCTGTGCCGCGGCGCGGCGCATGGCGTCAAGATCCAGCGGGCGCGGCTCCGCATACACATACTTTCTTTCAAATACGCAGGGCGCATCGCTGTTCCAGACACGGTAAATATACGTTTTCCGCACCGTCGAAAGGCGAGCGTGGAACCGTTCCGGCGCTTTCTCGAGCGCGAGCGCGCCGATATCCTCCGGCAGATATTCCCGAAGCAGCGCCAAAAGCTCCGCGCAGGACTTGTCCGTATCCGCCCGGAAGGAGCACACCTGCATTCTCGCGTGGACGCCGGCATCCGTGCGGCCGCTGCCCGCGATCTCGACAGGCTGCTCCAGCGCGCGGGAGAGCAGCGTCTCAAGCTTGCCCTGCACCGTCTGGGCGGTGTTTCCCTGCTTCTGCCAGCCGCGGTAGCGCGTGCCGTCGTAGCAAAGCGTCAGTTTGTAATTTTGCATCGGGCAACTCCCTTCTTTTTCTCGCAGAGCTTAGTATAGCACATTTGAATACATCGTCCATATACTTTTCGATATTTTCTGTTTTTCTGTTGAATCTGCCGATCCATTCAAATTTGTTTACATTTTCCCCGGAATTTGTTCATGAAATGTTCACTCTTTGATTTTTACGCCGGTTATAATAGCATCATACAGAGCATCCGGTGTGCAGCCGCCGAATGATCTGAATGCCTCCATCTTAATTTAAAAAAATCCGTCGCTTCTTGCGGCGGATTTTTTTGCTTTTTCCGGATAGCACGGAGCGAATCTGACAAATACTTGTTGCATTGTTACACAGCGCTTGGTATATTTAAATAAACACTATGCGGATCCCCTTCCTGTGCAGCGCCCCGCCCCGGAAGTGCCCGACCCGCTCAAATCCGAAACGTTCTCGAAGATCTGCGAGCGATCCGCCGCAGCCAACCCGGAGGGAAAAACCATGAACATTCTCCTTGTCATCGATATGCAGAAGGACTTCGTCGATCAGGCGCTCGGCACCCCCGAGGCGCAGGCCATCGTCCCGAACGTTGTGGCCAAGATCAACGAATACAAGGCCCGCGGCGACGTGATCATCGCCACGAAGGACACGCACGAGGAAACCTATCTTGAAACGCAGGAGGGCGTCAACCTCCCGTTTATCCACTGCGTGCAGAACACCGAGGGCTGGCAGCTGGATGATGCGGTGCAGGCCGCTATGCCGGAAAACGCCACGATCGTCCATAAGCCCACCTTCGGCTCGACCGAACTTGTAAAGATCATCGGCGAATATGTCGCGCAGTACGGCGAGCCGAACGTCCATATGGAGATCGTCGGTCTCTGCACCGACATCTGCGTCGTATCGAACGCGCTGATAGAAAAGGCGTTCTATCCCGAAATGCCCATCACGCTGGACGCAAAGTGCTGCGCGGGCGTCACCCCCGCAACGCACGACGCCGCCATCGCCACGATGCGCATGTGCCAGATCAACGTCATCAACGCTGACTGAGCTCTTTTCTGACATACACATCGCCCCGCCATCCGGCGGGGCAACAGACTAAAATCACCCGTTGGGAGTCTTCCCAACGGGTGATTTGAGCATTGGTTATCAGTTTTTGGAGAACTCCGCGAGCTCTAGGCCGGGGTTCTGCTTGAGCGTGTAGGCGATGTTCCACTCGCCGCCGAAGAGCAGGAGGTTGTTGCCCTTGAAGTCCTGCACCCACTTGGTGTCGCGCGTGAGCGTGAGCGTTGCGGGGTCGGTGTCGCTCACGATCCAGCGGATGTTTTCATACGGCAGCGCGCGGCGGCGCACGGCGGTGGAATATTCGCTCTGCAAACGGTATTCGAGCACGTCAAACTGCAGCACGCCGACGACGCCGACGATGACCTCCTCCAAGCCGGTGTTCGGCTCGTGGAAGATCTGGATGGCGCCCTCCTGCGCGATCTGGCGGATACCGGTCTCGAACTGCTTACGCTTCATCGTGTCCTTGCGCTCAAAGGCAGCGAAGTGCTCGGGCGCGAACGTCGGGATGCCCTCAAAGCGGACCTTTTTGTCCTTGGAGCAGATCGTATCGCCGATGGAGTAGATGCCGGGGTCGAACACGCCGATGATGTCTCCGGCGTAAGCCTCGTCGATGATCTGGCGCTCCTCGGCCATCATCTGCTGCGGCTGCGCGAGCTTGATGGGCTTTCCGCCCTGCACGTGGTAGTATTCCTCGTTGCGCTCAAACTTGCCCGAGCAGATGCGCATGAACGCGATGCGGTCGCGGTGCGCCTTGTTCATGTTCGCCTGGATCTTGAATACGAAGGCGGAGAAATGGTCGTCCGTCGGCTCGACCGGCACGCCATCGGAAAGGCGCGCGAGCGGCGGCGTTGTGAGATCGAGAAAGCTCGCGAGGAACTGCTCCACGCCGAAGTTCATCAGCGCCGAGCCGAAGAAAACGGGGCTCAGATCGCCGCTGCGGACAAGATCGAGATCAAATTCGTACCCCGCGCCGTCGAGAAGCTCCACATCGTCGCAAAGCGTGCTGTACAGCCGCTCGCCGAGCGCTTCGCGGAGGCCCGCCTCGTTATCCATGGAAAGCTCCGCCGCGTGGATGGCGCGGCTGCCCGCGTGACGCTGCGTAAACGCGAGAACTTCCTTCTTCTCGCGGTCGTACACGCCCTTGAAGTCCACGCCGCAGCCGATCGGCCAGTTCATCGGGTACGTGCCGATGCCGAACTCCTTTTCGAGCTCTTCGAGCAGATCGTAGGGGCTGCGCGCCTCGCGGTCCATCTTGTTGATGAACGTGAAGATGGGGATGTGCCGCATGGCGCAGACCTTGAAGAGCTTGCGCGTCTGCGGCTCGATGCCCTTGGCCGCGTCGATGACCATGACGGCGCTGTCCGCCGCCATAAGCGTGCGGTAGGTGTCCTCGGAGAAGTCCTGGTGGCCGGGGGTGTCGAGAATGTTGATGCAGTAGCCGTTATATTCAAACTGGAGCACGGACGACGTGATGGAAATGCCGCGCTGCTTTTCCAGCTCCATCCAGTCGGAGACCGCATGGCGCGCCGCCGCCTTGCCCTTTACCGAGCCGGCGAGCTGGATCGCCCCTCCGTAGAGAAGGAGCTTTTCCGTCAATGTCGTTTTGCCCGCGTCCGGGTGGGAGATGATCGCAAACGTCCGCCGCCGCGAGATCTCCCGCTGTAAGTCACTCATGTTGTTTCATCCTTCCGGTAAATTTTTGAAATGAAAAATCTACCGTATTTTTAATCCTTCATAACCCGTCTCTTCCCTTGAAAAAGTTGTAACACTCTTTTTTACCATAGAATTCCCGAAAAAGCAATGCACGTGTACCGTCTTTGCGGAGAAATTGAAAAAAGCCCTTGCCTCTCCCATTAAGAAATGCACCCCATTCCTTAGTACTAAGTATTTGACGATACTTGTCTAACGAATGGGGTGCTGTTCACTGTGCGGGGGAGGCTTCTTTTTTTCTTATTGCCGGAGCTCAGTATACGGCGTATAGTCGAGCGCCGTATAGCGTTCCGTGTGGGAATCGATGATCGCCTGACAGGCCGCCTCGTCGGACGGCGTGTCATTGGAAACGTCGTAGTCCGTATCGTACGTCATGTACCACGCGCCGGACTCGCTCGTCACGCCCTGCATGAGAGCAAGCTCTCCGTTCTGGAGCGCATAGTAAAACCACACGCTGCTCGCCGCGCCGCTCGAACCCTCGTTCGCAATGAGCCAGGCGTTTTCGTCCGCGAGATATTCCACATAATACTTATCTCTCGCGTGGCTCTGCACGAGCATCACCGGTGCGCCGTCCTTGACCGTCCAGATCTCCAGAACGGCCGGATCGGTGTCCGCGCCCAAGATCGCGCCGATCACCATCTCCGGCGAGCCGTCGCCGTCAAGGTCAGGGAAAAATACGCCGACGTTCGCGCGGGCGTCGCCCTCGTAGTAGTTCCCCGCGAGCTCGCTCATGCCGTTTTCAAAATACCGGCTCTCCGGCCACTGCTCGGAAAGCGCCGCGGCGTAGCGGTCCAGCTGCGCGGCATAGAGCGTTTTCCCCTCTTCGGCCATGTTCACGATGCCGGTCGATTTCTCCACCGGCTGGGAGACCGGCTCCGCGGTGGGTTCTTCCGTCGGCTCCGCCGCGGTCGGCTCGGGCGTCGCGGTCGGCTCCGCGGCGGCGGTCGGTTCAGGCGTCGATGTGGGCACTGCTTCGGTGGGCTGCGCGCCGCAGGCCGTCAAAAGCAGACTTGCCGCCAGCGCGAAAATACCGAGCCATTTCATCTTCTTGTTCATTGTATAACCTCCTGCGGCCGGGTTTTCCGCTCCGCAGGATATTAGACGCGCTATGCGTCAGGATGGTTCACACGGAGTGGATAAATTTGGTTCCTGCCGCGCCTCCCACGCCCAGGCGCGCTCGTCCACGGCGGTTTTCCCTTCGCGCAGCGCCGCGATCTCCCGCCGGCAGAGCGGCACGGCGGCGGTCAGAAATTCCTCCGCAATGGCTTTGGTGAAGTATACGCAATCGCCCGGCGGGGGCGGCGTCGTGAAATCCGCATGCAGCTCGGCGAGAAATTCCGGCAGCGCAAAATCGGAAACAGCGCAGATCGGCTCGGCGGAAAAATCCTCCGGCGCGGTAAGATCCTCCCGCAGGGCGAATTTTTCAATGGCCCAGGTATTCAGAATGCGGTAATCGTCGTAAAGCCGTTCGACCTTCTGCGGCGAGTCCACCTTCCAGCCGTGGTCGAGATAGAATACCTTGCGGAACACGATGTCCTGCACAAGATGGAGATAGTACCCGAGATAGAGCGGGTCGTCCATTTTGTCCGCGAAGCGCGCGCGGAAGCCGCTGAGCGCCATCATCGTCTTCGTTCCGCCGTCGATCCGCACGCGGAAATGCGCGCTCACGCGCTCTCCGGCGTCCGGTATGATCGAGCCGAGACGAAAGCGCTTTTCGTCCGCCGCGGGATGCTCGTCCAGAATGAGCTTTGCCGCGGCGAGATGAAGGATACGGGATGCCATGGTCTTTCCTCCTGTTTACGAAAAAGACGGGACGCTGCCCGGAGGCGCATCCCGTCTTTTTCCCAAAAATTACTTGAGGCCGTACTTCTTGTTGAACTTGTCCACGCGGCCGCTGGTGTCAACCAGCTTCTGCTTGCCGGTGTAGAAGGGGTGGCACTTCGAGCAGATCTCGACGG